>Ga0210394_10000591_pt1 | contig 72967 bp, 69 predicted proteins | sample IncBWC12MmetaG_FD_160121 | JGI IMG/M metagenome (GOLD analysis project Ga0210394, IMG submission 160121) | Forest soil microbial communities from Barre Woods Harvard Forest LTER site, Petersham, Massachusetts, United States - Inc-BW-C-12-M | ecosystem: Environmental > Terrestrial > Soil >... | reverse complement strand
TCCAGCATCAGCTTCCTGAGTCGGGTCACAGTAACCTCCTTGTGACCCAAACCTTACACGGGCAACCATGCTGGCAACGACCACGCGGTAGCGTCCGCCGCGCTAGCGGCTTAGTTCAAACGCGCTTGTCGTCGTTGACGAGTGGCTTGCGGACTATCAGAGAGCTGGAGAGAGGGGAACTGTCGAGGCGCAATTGGACATCATCTGGCCCACAACCGGCACACGGAATCGAACAGAAGCCCCGGAAGACCGCTGTTTTCGACTGATTGACAGTCAGTCGACCTCTCTCGCGTCGCAATGATGGGATCGCACGACCCGGACAAAAGAACGCAGACTAGCGGCAAACGAAGGAGCTGGAAAATTCAGTAGATCCCCAGATTCTCAGCTTGCCGACAGTTAGCCGACCCGTAAAAAGGTCAAAATCGGCAGTGCTCTTTCGTTTTAATGAGCACGCACCTTCGCAGCGCCGACATCAACCCCGGTTATTGGCAGACCGAGTAGATCACCCTTCCCGACAACCGGGGGGAAGAAACAGTTGTCGTCGCACTTCATTCCACGATTGGAATCAAGAGTACCGTCGACAAAGTGATATACCTGCTCGCCGACATCAGCAAAACCGACCGGATTGATGGCTACATGCAGAGCGTGGAGAACGAGCGATGAAGCAAGATGGGTGCTGAACGGAAAAACGTTTTCGTTTCTTCGCAGCATATGATCGAGCGGTAAATTCTCGATGTAGGTCGGATCGTCAAGCTGGCCTTGACGTTCGACATTGACGAAGTCAGGATCGTACTGCCCGATACAGGCCAAACAGCGTTTGCCCGGATAGACGGCGTGGCTTTTCCAGCTGGCGTGCCGAAGACGGCCGCGGTGCATGCGGATTAGAATTCCGCCGTCGATGACTGGAATTAGATAGGCGTAGGCGATGTAGTTGAGCACATAACGCGGCCAGGGGCGATCAACACAGCTGAAGAGGATGTCACAGTCGAGAGCCTGGCGGAAGCCGTCTTCTTCGGTAACGGCCAACGGATGCCTTTCGATCACAGGCTTTTCGGCGGTAGCGCTCTTTTTAAGAGCACGTGCGATTACATCAACCTTAAGGGATTTCGCCCGGGCATCCTTTACGGTCGTATGGAGCAGCCGATCAAGATTGTGCAGCTTGACGCGGTCATAATCAATGAGCTTGATATGCTCGATGCCCATACGCGCTAAGCTCTCCGCCACTATCGACCCTACGCTTCCGACACCTACAATTCCGAACTTCAGGCGAGCAAGCTTCTGCTGCGCGATTTCTCCCCAGGCCGAAATTGTTCGCTTAAGCTCTTCTCGAAACGCTGGTGGGGGAAGTAGTTTGTCATGGAAAGTCACTTCGAGTCCGTGCTCGCCAACGATGCGAACGCTCTCACACCAATGCCGCTCATATGTTTTTGGACTCGTTTTCACCCAGAAGCGTCCACTCCAAGCACCATCCGTTCCAATCGTCATTCCAACGAGTGGCATGTCGGTCGCTGCCTTCACGCTGGGTGCCTGACGTAGCTCAGTCCGCCGGTCATCGCGACTCATATCTTGCCAACCAGGCCAAGGGTGACTATGCAGAAACACCACTCCTGCGCCTTTCGCCATCGCCAGAGTAGTGACCCGCGAAAGATAGCTGCTCGTCGTGCTCGCGTTTCCATGCACATAACGCTCGCCTTCGAGCGGCAGAATTGGATCAGAGACGAGGGCTGTAAGACGGTTCGCCCCCTGACCGGGCCTCCAGAGAGCGTAACAAAGATCTTCCTGTTGATCCTTCCGAAGAAGATGTTGCTTCAGAATGTCGTTTGTTGCGGAGGTAAGCGCGATGCTGTAGTTCATTTCAGTGCTTCAAGGACGCGCTGGATATGTCGCAGGTACGCTTTTACATCTTTGGTCGTCCGGTTCCAGCCGTCGCTTCCTTCCACAAATGGGCGACTAAGGTATTGCCAGTCAGCTCCGAAAGGGCTTTCCGCAGCACGATTTTCGGGACCGCCGTTTGGATTCATCGGGATTAGCCTCGGCGAGATATGTGGACCAGTGGGACAGGTGGCGTGAAAATCGGCTGGAATCTCAAGCCCAATCCTGATGTTCTGGGCTTTGAAACGCCCCGCGGAGACAGTGTAAGAAAATGCCAGCCGGTTGTCACCCGACTCCTCGGGCGCGTAGCCGAGCTCTTTCAATCCTGCCGAGAACGCTTCTTTGCCAAAAACCGTCATCTTAGGAGACCGGCATCGGACCAATTGGCTTCGTGATAAAGCGCAGCCCGTCCTTCATTTCGATTTCAACATTTGGATCGTCTTTATAGGACTTGATCTCGTGACCGATGAGCTGTTCAAGGTAGTTGGTCTTCGGATCGAATCCGGCGTCGGTCAAAATCTGAGCAGGCGTGAGAAGCTTCGCGATGGTCGACTCCGGTTCGTCATCCAGCTTGTAGTGAATAAAATGCTCATGCTCTTTGTTCGTCATCTTAAGTGCCTCCGCAATTGAAAATCCAAGCCGTCTACGGTCGAGCAGCCGGCGAGTAAGTTCCACTTTCAGTATGTATGGATTGAATCTCGATGTCAACTGGGCAATCTATTCATGTCAGTGTAGCAAACATCGTTAATAGTGAACATCCGTGGTCAATATAGCAAACGTGTTTGCTGAATTGACATCACGTTGCGACTCGCAGATACTAGGTCAAGTGAAAGCGAAAACTGCCGACCAAGTTTTTTATCGTCAATTCGGGCGACTACTCGCCGATGTCAGACGCAAGAAAGGCGTGTCCCAGGAAATTTTGGCCGATGAGATTGGCCTGTCCCGTACCTCGATTACGAACATCGAAAAGGGGCGTCAACCCATTCAACTGCACAGTCTCTATCGGATCGCCCGCCTCCTTGGAGTCGAAATCAAGGAGATCTTGCCTTCGCCAAAGGTCTTCGAGCTGCCGGTCGTAAACGAACAATTGTCGGTCAGTCGCTCGGAATGGCTCGAGGCCATGAATGTGACAGTATCGAAAGGACTGGTGAATGCGCAGAAACGACATCGAACGGGCGGCCCAAAGACTGCTTGAAGCAAACCAGGTTACGCGAGCACCTATCCCCATCGAGCAACTTGCTAATGCGCTAAATATCGATGTACGCTACTCGGAAACTTCCGATGATGTATCCGGAGCATTAATCCGCGATACAGGCTCGGTGATTATCGCGGTCAATTCCGCGCAACATGAGAATCGCCAACGTTTCACCATCGCTCACGAGCTAGGCCATTTTCTCTTGCATCGCAACACCAAACTGCACTTTGACGATGACTTTCGGATCGATTACCGGGACGCGACCTCATCCGAAGCGACCAAGAGGGAAGAAATCGAAGCCAATGGTTTTGCAGCCGCAGTCCTGATGCCCGAGCGAATTCTGGAACGCGATTGGCTGCGGTTTGCGTCCGATAAAAGGGGCATCTCCGACACGATACGTGCACTTGCGACGAAATACCACGTCAGCCAGAAAGCGATGGAATTAAGACTTGTGAACCTTGGCTTCATCTCTCCCGTGGAATAGGAACTTTTCCGCTGTTTTGGGTGGTTTTTGGTCACGAGCTCTTAAAGGCGGGTTGGGGAGGTAGTCGCGATTTTATACGAGTCACACCCTCATTTACGGGAACCACGATGAGCAAGCAGCAGGAACAGACCGGAAGGATTTTGACGCACCGAATGCTCCATCGCCAGAAACAACTGCCTCAGAGGTAAACCTGATTCTGGCGAGCAAGAGAAGGCAGCTCAAGCGTCTAATCTCAATGCTGAAGTCAAAGGCGAGGGCCATAGATTTTGACCTGACCCGCTTGCCTGAAAGAACCATGGATGGCAGCGACAAGCGGTATTTGATCCTGCTGTGCAAAGAAGAGGTCGAGTCCGCTGTCCATCGCCCGTAGTCCTGCGACGTTCAGCCTTGGGACCTTCGTTCTCACTGAGTCGGGTAAAGAACTGCCTTCGACAGGAACAACTATTGCTCTTCAATAACCCCGCGATCCACTTAGGTAACGACCGTATCAAGCCGATACTGGCGCTGCGGTTCCCGAATCACTACCCAGCCCCGCCGATCGCGCTTTAGGCAAGTAATTGGAGTGATCGACTCGACTTGGCCAAGCTGAATTAGCGTTGCATAGCAGGAATTGCTCTTGGAGTCCCAAAAGGAAGAGTCCTCAACACAAAGCAGCGAACCGAATTTTGTTCTTATGGAATGCAGTGCTGGTTTGTCCAGCTCGTAAAACCAAGTCTTGGATACCTCTGCCACTCCAACGATCGGACCACCGGAACGCTTAATCAAAATCAGATCCCCACTTCGCACCGCATTATAAGGAGCGCAGCGATTTACAGAGAATCGCGATTCCACAGTCTTCCTTCCATCCAGAACGAATTGCAAGAAAGGCTCGATAAAAACAGCCAAATGAATCGATCTCTCAGAGCAACAGTTAAGCTGCACACGATCTCGCCAGCGGGGGCGAAGTTCCAGTTGGTTAGCGACAGCATCAACCAGAAAGGATGTCCAGGCAGTCATCTGTCTCCCTCATCGCCGAGCATTCGCTCACTTCTAGTCGTACGATCTCTTGAAGCCTGGCCGTGGTAGCCCGAACCAGTTCGATTTGCTCGAACCCCTCACTGGGTACTTGAGGTTCCACATCCCTATTTGATGCCAAGGATCGAAGAATGTGGAGAAGAATTGCACGACCGGAACACCGAAAGGCACGGTTTCCAGATGTCCAGACATCAACCAAGTTTCGTCGGGAATCTCGACGGCTGACAGTATCGAAAATGTCCCCCGAGGCAACAGGATGAAGCGTAGGATCAAGGCCGGAAGCAAGCGATGGGGCACGCACCCTGAAGCGCACGCCTTCGACTGAGCATCTCTCCCATTTTTCGGGCCCATCAAGCAATGGGCGTTCATGCGCAATGGGTCCTCTGCACGAGAACACCGCCAAATCGCCACTTCTCCAATTTGAGTCCACCGCTTGAACTCCGGCGGCCGCTAACGCGTTTCTCTCGAAAAGCGGCGAAATATAACGGAGTGCGCTCCTCTGATAGTCCACAAGCTCCATACCCAATTCACGGGACCAGCTCAAAGCTTGCTCCCATTCTTCTACAATGCCCGGACGGGTCCCTGCCGGAGGGACACTGATCAGAATTACGCCATCTTTCGAACACAGGTACCTCGCCGCCCAGAGAAACGCGCGGATCTCCGGCAGATACCACGGCGGATCGGCAATCACAACCTCACCTGATACCCCTGGCAGTCGGTCGCGCATGAGGTCAGCACTGATTGTCTGGTATTTATCGTCTGCGTCTCGATCTGATCGCACCTCGGAGTCAGCATCAACCAATGTCACGCGGTCAAACATGCCCTTTTTTCGTATGTAGTGAAACAGTGTCGGGATTCCAAGCAGAACGACGCGACTTGGTAATGAAAAGTTATCCCGAATGTATTCCAGAAGCCTTTGAATTGAGCAGTCCGCAAACCACCAACAAGCATCGAGAGGATGTGGCGTCGGCAACTCTCCACCAGTCCACAGTTGATGCGCAATCAGCGAATCGCGCCTGTCATCAGTCACATCGCCATTCGGTTTGGCGAAAGAGATGAGCTGACAGAGCTTCTGCCTCTTGAGAGACCCATATACTAGTTCGGGATACACGCCGGGAAGTGAAGCAACCAACTCTGGCCAGTTCGTCATTCCCTTGGCGAGGCTGTCCCGAACCCAGAGGTCGACTTGGCGGACAAATTCTGTCATCGATTCACGACCGAAGAAGGCCGTGCCAGCGGTATATCCGCGATGGGCCGGCGAAGAAGATCGTCAGAAAAACGCTTTGCCAGTTCCTTTTGCCAGGCGCACGCCGCCACTTCTTGGTTCATTATCGCGGCAACGTGGTCAGCGTTCATTCGTGGCAACACGGGTGAGAAGGCCTGTACTTCCAATGGAATTGTCCTTAGAGGCAAATTGAAGTCAATCGCCTGCAAGCGATCGACAAAATGGCGCATTTTCTCCTCTATACCGTTCCTGTTTGGTGTTGTAAAGGTCGCATAGGCATACATGTCAATTCCGGTCGTCAGATAGCGCGCCATCAACTCGAACTGTCGTTCAAAGACGTCAGGAGTCGCGGCCGTGTTGTACGCGAATGACTCCGCGTCAAATCCCTTAAAACAGCCGACGCGCCCATAGTTGCGATATTCTGCGACGAATTCCTGCTCTGCTGAAGACAGATAGCGCCAGAAATAGTCATTACTAAGATTGTCGTCGGACCACAAGTACACCGAGTCCTCTAAGCCTCGCTCTTTGAGCTCGGCCATCACCCACAGAACCCACTCCGGGGTTAATTCTGGTTGTCCGCCACTCAAGTCAAGCACAGGTGTGTGGCTCAGTTCCTGCAACGAAAGGTCGACCAACTCCTTTGCGCTTAGCCACGCTGACGTTTTTGGATTGGCGGACAAAAGGTCAAAAGGAACAAAGCAATACCAGCAACGCCAGTTGCAGGCCGCGTTTTGGAACACCAGGGCGCGCACCTCGTTAAGATGTCGGTCAAGGCCGAGTGCGCGTGTAGCCGGATCAATCGGAAGTGGATTCTCTGGCCAGCCTTTGCTCGTAACCCGTCTGAAGTGTCGAATCCGTCCGAATCCGCCGGACACTAGCGGTTCGGTGATATCGCACTCCTGTCGCGTACCCGCCAGATTGGTGACGAGAATTGTTCGCCTCGTCGGATCAATCGTCGCGCTGCGGTATTGTTCCGACCACTTATCTGTATCAACTGGCATGAGCATGCTCTAGAAGACTGCGCTTCTTCGGTTCTGATGCTGCTCGTATCTTGGGAACTGTAGAAGGCCCGTCGGCGAGGTCTGGAAGGCGATCGCTAATGTACAACATTGCCAGTTCGGTCAAGTATGAGATTTCGTCCCCGGTTAGGGGACGGCCTTCAGGAATTCCGTGCCATTCTGCAGCGCAGCGTCGACAGCAGGAAGCCGTGGCGTGCTGGGCATAGTGAATTGCGTTAGCACGCGGCGTGGTCTCTCGAGGCGTTTGCTGCCCTTCGCGTGGATGATGAGCCTTGCCAATCAATTTCCCGATTTGATTCTCAGCAGAGGCCCGGAGGGCAGTCTTACCCTTACGCCGAGCATAGTTGATGGCTCGCTTCGACAGTTGGACATGCCAAAAGTGATGGCGAATTAGCTCGAAGCGAAGCGCCTCCAACGTGTAGCGGACGTCGCTCAAATCCTTCTTGTGAACTCGGCTCCATTCAACTAGCTGAACTCCGCAACTCCGGCAACGCCCACTAGGGCCTTGGGAAAGAAGCTTTTTGGTCAGCTGAAAACAATGGAGATTGTTCGCACAATCGGTGCTTGTGCAAGTGATTTTAAGCGGCTTCAGCTCACCGCCACTCGATTCTTCCTTCATACTTCACCTCATGCAGTACATGGGTTTGGTTTGCCATCACCTTGGTGCACCCAAGTTACGATTTCGAGGACCAGCTCTGAAATCGATTTGTCTCCCGACACCCTCAAATCTGCCATCTCTGGCAGAACCGTCGAAGCCTGCTCTTCTGTGGAGTGAGATTCGATTTGCTTCAATCTCTCCACAACTCCGCTATCCCGGATCCGCAACCGTTCGATTCGTCTTACATCTGTGGCTTCCAGGAAGACAAGACGCACTTCGAGAGGTGCAACAACTCGACGGAGCGCTTCAACGATCTCGGCATGTCGGATTCCCTCGACGATCAGTGGCTCACCGGATCTCCAATCGAACTCAGCCAGAACGTCCCGACAGAATTCTTCAGGGTCGCTTTTCACAAGCCTCGCACCCAGCTCTTGCAATACGTCACGAGAGTCTTCATCCAACCCTTCGTCCTTTGCTACCTTCCGCACGTAGTCTCCAAAACTCGCTCGCTTCCAATCGAGAGCCTTGGCGACATGCTCAGACAGAGTGGATTTCCCACTGCCCATCTTGCCGGAGAACGCGAGGACCATCGGCTCGAGCGCCCGTAACAAGAGATCCCTGTCGACATAATTCAAACGCGTCAAATTGGCGTATTCCAGTAGGAAGTCCCGCGGAGTGCATAGCGTCTCAGCATCTTGTGACTGAAGGTTGGTGGCTGCTCCCCACCAATTGATATTCTGCAAAGACAGCCGGAAAGCCATGTAGTTGGCCAAGGCGTCAATTGCCACTCCTTCTTGCTTAGCGACCCGTGTGACTGCGGACTTCAACCGTTCGACGCTTCCCTTTGCCGCTTCGACGCATCGCTCGGCGAGCTCCTCAGCACGCCCGCCTAGCATGACGTCACCCGCAAAACGACTTGCTGCCAACTCTTCTTTTGACTGGCGGCGCGTTGGTGACATTTCGTCTTCTTCAATCACAGGATGTTCTTCTAAATCAGGATTATTGGCAGCGTGAAAGTATTCGTGTAGGAGGTCATTCAACCAGCGAGCAACCGAGCGCGTACGCTGTTTCAATACAATCACGTTGCGTCCATTGATTCGCCAGCAAGCCCCATGAAACAAACCGGGATCATTCAATGCCAGCACGGGTATTCCCAAAGACCACGCGTACTTCAGCGCTGCATCGAAAGTCAATTCTCCATAGGCGGAAATGATCCTCTCCCGAACCTCCACAGGATCTTGCGGAGGTTGTTTCACTGCTAGGTGCGACGTCGCTTGGAGAACGAGAAGCGCCAGGTAGTGAGCATAGAGAACATACGCCTCCAATCCAGCCTCCCGAACTCGCGCGGGCAGTTTGAATCGTGCTGTTGTACTTGCGGCTCCACTCAGAGCTAAAGGCTGAGAACCGAAAAGTAGGCTCGGCGTCCACCCATAGATTCGATGGATACCCTCTGCAGCTTCCATTGCGACTGAGCCGTCTTGCTCGCCTTCTCGCTCGTCGGCTGAGAGAATGCCCGGCGCCTTCGGCAACAACCGTTGAATGACAAATCCTTCTTCCAATCCAACACTCTTGAGCCGTTGGAGCATCACTCGGAGTGAGCACTTACCGGATGACTCAAAGACGGCGTCCTGCCCTTCTATCCCGAGGGCGCGAACGACCTCAGCTACCCTCTGAAGACTTGCCGATCTGTAATCCGTTGCCTCGTAACGCTGGATCTGTTGTGGTTTCACCCCGACCTTCTCCGCCAGTTGTTCTTGCGTAAGGCCGGCCGCAATCCTCGACTGAATCAATGCCCTCGGAAGGAGTTCAAAAGAGTCGAGCTCAACCACAGGCCGCTTGCCGCTGCGCAAGGAATCATATTCCGCTAACTCTTCTTGAAGATCCTGGAACTGGCTCCGCAGGGCATCGATCTGGGCTTTGTGGAGAGTCGGGTGCAGGCCGGCTACCGGCGAGGCAGACTCTAGCTCGCGGAGCGTCTTCTCAAATTTGTCCGCCTGCGCTCTGGTGATTCGGTATTGACGTTCGTTCTTTATCATTATGGCAACCTCCTGAGGTCAAGAGCGACAATCCCTTTTGGATCCCCGCTGTCTTTGTCTGCCTGAAAAAACTCAAGAAAGGTTCTTCCACTGCCTCCTTCGGGCAACTGAGCCGGAAAAAATTCCCCAAGAAACCGAGCTTTCTGAGCGGCTCTATGATTGCTGAAATCAAAAAACACTGGATCGAGAACATTTGGATCGACCCCACTAACGTCCCAACAAGCATCGAAGTCGCCAGGCTGTGGCTTAGCTGTAACAAAGCTCCCGTCCACATAAACGCTCTGGCAACCAGCGGCTTTCAACTGTTGAATCCCGTTTCGAAAACCCGCCAAAATCGATCTCCTATATGCCGTCTGCCCAAACCTGGCCTCCAGTTCAGTCCATTCCAACCAGTGAATCCCGGGCGGCAGATTGCCATCGGGTTGGAAGGCAGGTACCATCAACACAACTATATCGTTGTGTTGTAATTATGTCAAGCACATGATTCTTAAGATGTGGCCAGGTTCTATGACTGGCAAAAAGAACCCGGAGCCGTCACACTTACGGTCGATTTGGAAGCAACAACCGTTGTTGGATTTGACCGATAAGACCGGCACCGCGACAAGAACTGCGCCGACTGGACGCTTGGGCAGGATGGTTTTGCTAAACTGATGCCCCATGTGCGGGCGTTATCGGCTTACCTCCAAAGAGCGCTACCTTCGCGACCATTTCGGACTGGACGGGGATCTGTCCTGGACGCCACGCTGGAATATTGCACCCACCCAGCAAGTTCCAGTTGTCCGCCAGGACAGGAAAGAACCAAAGCGCACCTTTGCCCTGCTTCGTTGGGGGCTGATTCCTTCCTGGGCCAAAGACGCGTCCATCGGGTTCAAGACGATCAACGTGATGTCAGAGACTGCTGCGGAGAAACCCGCATTCCGTGACGCCATGAAACTTCGCCGTTGCTTGATCCCTGCGGACGGGTTCTATGAATGGGAAAAATTGGACACCAAAGTGAAGCAGCCCTACAATTTTGGCATGGCAGATGACGCGCTGTTTGCCTTCGCTGGGTTATGGGAACGCTGGCGAGATCCAGCGAGCGAATTCGTGGAAACGTTCACGATTCTTACCACCAAGCCAAACTCGTTGGTTGCCGATGTGCATGACCGTATGCCGGCGATCCTGAAGCCTGAGAATTACGACTTGTGGTTGGACCCTGGTGTGACAAATGTAGCAATCGTTGCAGACACTCTTAAATCGTTCGACGCCCGATTGATGAAGAAATGGCCGGTGAGCACACGGGTCAACCGGGCCGAGAACGACGACCCGGAGTGCGGGAGAGAGGTTCCAATCGTGAATGCCATCCGGACGTTGTTCTGAACCCTTACGCGAAAAGGTCTGATTGCGGTGCGGTCGTTTCAGGATCCCGAAAGTTGCTCAAGCCGACACCGACGAGCCGGTACCGTTGTTCTGGGCGCAGCTCTACTCGCTCTCGCAGCTTCAAGGCGACAACCGTCAATTCTGCGCACGAAGAGGGAAAAGAATTCGAAGTGTGGCTGCGGGTAAGAATCTTGAACTCGCTTGTCTTCAACTTCAGCACGATCGTGCGGGCTATCCGCGATTCTTTGCGGGAGGCCAGCCAGAGCTTTTCTGCCAGGCGCCGGATCATTGGCTCGGTTTCGGCCAAGAGAACATCGCGCTCAAACGTATCCTCGACTGATATCGATTGCGTAGGCCGGTCCGGAACGACTTCGTTCTCGTCGATGCCCCGCGCCAGTTCGTGCAAGCGCACACCATAGCGGCCGAGAAATTCTTCGAGCGCCGACCGATCCAGTTTTCTTAAGTCCGCTACAGTCTGGATTCCAAGTTTTGCCAGCTTCTCTCCTGTAACTTTTCCCACGCCCGGCAGCCGTCCCACGGGCAATGGCACGAGAAACGCATCGATCTCCTCGGGCTGGATGACAAAGAGCCCATCCGGTTTGTGCCAGTCCGAGGCGAGTTTTGCCAGGAATTTGTTCGGCGCCACGCCGGCCGAAGCGGTCAGGTTCAATTCTTGGCGGATTTGCTCACGGATCGTGCGCGCCACAAGCGTCGCTGTCGGCAAGCCAGTCTTGTTCTGGGTAACGTCGAGGTAGGCTTCGTCGAGCGACAGTGGTTCGATCAGGTCAGTATGAAGCTTGAAGATTTCTCGCACGCTGTTCGAGACGGCGCGATAGCGGGCAAAATCGGGGGCGACGAAGATTGCGGCGCGACATAAGCGTTCCGCGCGTACGGCGGGCATGGCCGAGTGGATGCCAAAACTTCTGGCCTCGTACGAAGCAGCGCAGACGACAGATCGGTTGCCTTTCCAAGCGACGACCACGGGCTTGCCGCGTAGGCTCGGGTCGTCCCGCTGCTCAACGGATGCATAGAAGGCATCCATATCAATGTGAATGATTTTTCGCACAATCGATTGGCAATCAGAGCGCAATCACGAGAAATCAGTATGCGACGGAGAACATCCCGCACATGCACCGCGAATTGGAGCAATGGACGTTCTCCCCAGCGCAGCATCTCCACCCAGGATTTCGCAGAGCTCTTCGAAACTCGTCGCTACGGTTGGCATGCTGAAGCTCTCCATGTCGGCGAAGCTAGGCCGAGGAGTCTCTTTAGGAGGGCCGAGGGAGTGGGCCTGCCATCGTCCCTTGAAAGAATGGTTATTCGGCCACACCCGCACTTCTCCAGAACGGACGATACATAGGTGCAAATGTGGACTAACTCCCGGCCTTGGATTGTCTCTCACAACGTTAGTGACATAGCTCCCAAGCATTGTTGCGGCCCCTCCCGCCATACTTTCGCCCATCAGCAACATATTTCTGAATTCATGATCGGAGGAATACCGCTCCAATAGCCGGCGATATGGCCTCACATTTGAACCCGAACCGATCGATAACACCTCGTGCGGTCGAGCTAGAACTGGTTCGAATTCCGGCCCCGAAAACGAGTAAACGCAGGTTCGCATCGCGGGAGCGGAGAGCACATTTTCTGTTGGAGTCGCTCCAATGAGAATCAATTGTGAACCGAGCTGCTGTTGGGTCGCGGGATAGCGACTGAAGATTCTGCGCGCATGGGACGTCCATTGCTCGGCAACACTTTTTGGGTTCCATGCAAGGGATTGGTCTTCAAGCTTAAGAGCCTTCTGTAAGCTGCCGATCATTGCAAATCCAATTTCAACGGACCCGGCAAATCCAGCAGCCAGATCTTGGCCTACCGAATAAATCTTTTGAAGACAATCGCGCTCTTGCCTGCTATCGGGTGGACCAAACGTGATCCTGATGTCAGAGATTCCAACCGCATAACCGAGAAGGACATTCGTAGCAATCACCCAAGTCATAAAATTGAGGTCCTCGACCCGCCCGGTGCAAAGCCCCTGTTCTCGGTTCGGCAGCTTTCTGGAATTGGCGGAAATGGCACTAATGCACCCACTTTGACCAAGCTCCGGTTGCGGAACTCAGTGCGGCGACCGCTTAAATCATAAATACTCCCCCACATCAAGATGGATCGTCCTTTGCTTTCGTGAATCTCAGCCATCGGGCACGACCCCGTATTTCTCCTCGAGAAAACTCTGCAAGGCGTCAGGCAAACACAAGCTTAGCTCCTGCCATGTCAAAACCTTGCATCTGGAGCGAAGAGTCGCGGATCGTATGCAGCGCACAATGTCGTACCAGTCTTCAAGCAAATCGGGACGACGAGCATCAAGCAAAGTGCAGAAATCGAGATTGAGCGCATGAGCCGCAAGGACATTTCGAATGAGCTGATACGAAACGTATTTCTTGCCGAGCCTAGGAAGGTGTCGACACTCAAATACATCCCTGAAATCACGATATCCCTCGATCAGTTCCGCGCCCTGGATCTGAAAATCTGCCTCCGTGAGTTTCGCCTCAAAAAGCATGTTTCCGAGCTTCATATCAATTTCGGTCCGCTCGGTTGCTTCGCTGAGTAATGGAACACGGGGCATGAATCCAAAATTGGGGAGCTTCCCGGCTTCGAGTCCGAGAATTCTGCAAATCTGCTTTCTCCGTGTCACGCCGGGGTAGCAGAATGTGTTCATCAGCAGCGCGTCTGAACTCAATGAAGAATCGAGTTCACGCCACATGCCGTCCCTCGCAGGCAGCGACCGTCGGCCCTGGCTGTGCACTTTCTGCAATCGTTTTCGCCACTGTGGCCTTCTGAGAATTGCTTTGTAGCTGGCTGAAATGAAATTCCCATGATGCCGGCCACATTCCGATTGCTGATAGACCACCACCGGAAGTTCTCCGTAGCTGGTCACGTGCGGTAAGAGATTTAGGGAGGCGTAGGAGCTGTTTCGTGCGATCAGCTCATGCCGGAGGGCCGAAACGTACGAACTGTGGCCGATAGGCATTTCTTTCCTCAGCCTCTTAGTCTTGCCTGAATCATCTCAGCCAGCCGGATACTGTCTGCGATCTTCGAATAGACGATCGGCGAAGACTTAATCTCTTCTCGGTTCAGTCGCACCGCGGCGATGAGTGACGCCGCGATCAGGAGGACCGCGTTGGGCTTTTTTTCATCCTTATCATTGAGCCTCCCACGGGTATGGCAGCTGCTACTCGGACCGGGTGGGCCTTTGAATATTTCGGTCGAGCTATAGCGATAGGCAGCCCAACAGCAGGAGCACGTCACGATGACAGAATCCTGCGGAGGTGGATCGGCCTTATCGGGCTGAGAGTGTTCGATTTGGGGATCGATAGCGCGGCAATTGATCGTGCAGCCACACTTCTTGCACGTGACGACCCAGGCTACAGGCAGCCCCAGATTTGCACCGGCCATGCCCGCTATAATAGGCGAACAAAAAACGAAAGTCATCCCTCCAAGAGAAGCGGGGTGCCGAGTTCTGAAAGGCGTGGAAAACGGAACGCCTGATTTGTGAGAGTGGTGTTACATGCGTCTGACAAACTAGGCTTAACCAGTGTGTGTTGAAAGGACGGGTACGCAGCGGTTGCTTAAGCTCGGAAATGTGATCCTAACGAGTTCCAACCGCTCGTCGGGCCCGAGTTCTTGAGGAGTGCGCAGGTCTGTTCTTGAGGGTGATTCGGATCATGCCATCCGCGTCTTGGTGAATCCAGCCGTTGTGGGAAGCAAGCGCAAACAGCTCCCTGGTACTGAATTCGGGCGGCAGCTTTTCAAGGTTATCCGACCAGAACTGCCTCAGTTCCTGACGAAGCTGCTCATATGTCAGTTGCCTGCCACTGAGACTCTCGAAAGCTGAGCGGGCTGTAACCATGATTCCGTCTCCAAGGTGATTATGGTGCACAAAGAAAGCTGCGTCAAGGGACTGCGAAAACAGCCAGTCACTTTCTTGATTTGCTGGCCTTTTTATTCTTCTTCGCCTTTTTCTTCTTTTTCTTCTTCTTAGAGGCTGCCTTCTGGACTTTCCGAGAAAGCGCTTTGAGAAGGTCTTCAGCTGATAAAGTGCTACTCATGGGAGCAAAGGCGTGCAAATGAATGTCCTCTTGCCACGCTGAATCCAAAGAGCGGATCAAGGGAGAGAGCGCGGACGCCGAGCGCAGACCATTGCGGGTCTTCACCAACAGGATGCTGTCCCGCAAACCGCCTCCAGCTCTCATGGAGTAAGGGTTAAACGTGTGAAGAACGAGCAAAGTCTTTTGCTTGTCCTGTAGCTCGCGGCGGGAGGTTTCGAACCTCTCAGGCTCGCTTTTTGCCAAACCTGCCTGTTTGTTCAGGTCGGCAAGGAGTTTGTCGCTCAGATCCCCTTTTCTTTTCCAGAGACTGTGAAAAGTTCGCTGCCGACGCAGCACCAAGCCCAGGGAAAGACCGAGCAGTTCGTCACTATTTTCCTTGTCGATTGACCGCAGAACCCCTGTCCACCATGGGTCATCGTATGTGGCAAATCGCTTCAGCAGCGCTTCGGCATTCTCGATTGACAGCGGCTTGGATTCCCCCAACGTTGCCAGGTCCTGCAGAAAGATTTGCGCTGAAGCGGCATCGAGGGCTTCCACCGATGCGTACCTGAGAGCCGCCGCTAATTGGGCTGATTTGTGATGTCTCACCAGAACCTGATTGCTCCGAGATCGCGAAAGGCAATAGCTCTCTAGCGCTGAAAACCCCCGTTCGTCTACCGCAGTCACGAATCCAAGATCCTCGTCATGGCTCATCACCAGGTTGACTATAAGGCGTTCAAGGTCATAGCTGGCGAATTCAAGGCCGAGGGCGCGCCCGTCGCGCAAGAGATAATCCGCCCGATCCACATCCAGTTGTCCGTCAACCAATGAGTGCAACCAACCTTGCGCTGTCACTCGGGGGCGAGGGACGTCGTCATAGTGTTCCTCTACATTGAGGATGTCTCGGGCAAAGGCAAAGGCCGCGCGAGTTGCGGGATCGAGGTTTGCGTTTTCCACCAGGACTTGAAACACTAATTGTGCGAGTTTATGGCCAACCGTTTCATGTGGCTGACCCGGAAACAACCCTGTTAGGCCGGAGAGTGTCAGCAGGTTAGCTCTCTTCTTTTTCCCGACATAGTCCCGCAGTGCATATTCGAAATCGTGACTGAAAGGCATGTGCCCTAAGTCATGGAAAAGCGCTGCCAGGCGGACGGCCGCTTCGACCAACGCGAGAAGTCGCTTGTGATCGGTGCTGCGCAGCTTTACTTCCCGGAACGAACTATCGGCGGCTAGCAGTCCTCCTCCGCCCACTCCGGCTTTGGGGTCCGTGAGAAGGAGGCTATCGAGATCCGACAGTTTGATTTGGAAGTTCTTGAAGAAATCGAGAGTCTGAATGCTTTCAAAGAACGCCAGAGCGTCATCCTCGCGAGCATTGATCAGACAATTGATGACGAAACGCGAGGCCAGATGCATTGCTCCCAGGCTGTGGGCAAACCGGGAGGTTCGGGCCTCCGGGAAAATGAATTCTGCGAGGCCGGTTTGTGTGATGCGCCGCAATCTTTGCGTGATAGGGTGGTCCACGACAATGCGTTCGTGGGCCGCGATTCTTATGTATCCGTGAACCGGATCTTTGATGACGAACGACTTTTTAGGTATCTCTTGGGTTGTTGTCATCTGAGAAAGCTTGGTTGTTATCTCGAGCAATATAAATCAGCGCCTGTCTGATTGAATAGCTACCTGGGATACCTTATCGATAAGCTAGGTGCCCTCCTGGTTTTTCCCGTCATCATGGTCTTAGAGATGGACAACACTGCACATCGACCTTCTGGGGAACACTCGGATTGTGTGCGGGCTAACATCCATGCGCCCAAACCGATACACACCTCGCCTATTTGGGGAAATCGGCCAGCGGAAGCCCCCTCAAGATGAGAGGCCAAAAAGCCTTCATCCTTCGCTTCGCCGAATCGGTTTAACGATATCAGTACCTCATTGAATGTCAAACGGCTCGAAAGTGTTACGTATCCGCTTGGACCGTAGCCGGCTCTGCATCTGTTGCCGAAGGCTCCTGTTCAGCGCCCGCGACTAGAGCGGCCTGCGTGTCCAGCACTTCGACTCCTCTGAGCCGGCGATTGATAGTCCGCGTTTTGCTATTTACTAATTTCAAGGTGGTCTGGACGGTTCCGACTTGCTTCTCGACCTTAGCCATTAAGCCACCGAAATTTTCAAATTCAACCTTGGTTGCAGCAAGCAGCTTCCAGACTTCGCTGCCCTTTTTCTGTATGGCGAGGGTGCGGAAGCCCATCTGCAGACTGGTGAGTAACGCTGCAAACGTAGTTGGGCCGGCCAAACATACATGAAATATCGATTGCAGATCATCGACTAGCCCCGGGCGGCGAACCACTTCGGCGAACAGGCCCTCGGTTGGCAGAAACATCACCGCGAAGCCCGTGGTTGTTGGGGGCACGACGTACTTCTCTTTTATTATCTTGGCAGACGCTCGAATCACCCCCTCGAGCTTATTCCCCGCGTCTTTCATTGCTGCCTGGTCACCGCGGCTCTGCGCATCTTCCAGCCGCTCCCAAGCCTCCCGCGGAAACTTCGCGTCGACCGGAAGGAGCACTGGCTCTCCATCCTGTGTCCCGGGCATTCGAATTGCGTACTCCACAGACTCTTGCGAATCCTCGCGAATGCGGGCGTTCGTAATATATTGCTCTGGGGAGAGCATCTGGTCCAATAAAAGACCCAACTGTACTTCTCCGAATCCTCCGCGCGTCTTTACATTGGTCAGCACTCGTTTGAGGTCCCCCACCCCGTTCGCCAGATCCTTCATTTCTCCGAGCCCCAGCTGGACTCTGCCGAGTTGCTCGGTGACAAGTCCGAAGCTGTCGGTGAGTCGCTTCTCGAGTGTCGTATGGAGCTTCTCATCGACCGTTTGCCGCATCAGCTCAAGTTTCTCGGTGTTGCTCTCGGTTAGCTTGTCTAGCCGCAATTCAACGACTTGCCGCAGTGCATCCTGCTTCTGTTCGTTCGTTGCGGAGAGTCCCTGAATTCTTCCGGTTAGATCGACTAAGCTGCCCTGCACTTTTCCGCTGAGCTCTTTGTTCGTCTCGCGGAGTTCGGATCCCAGGCGGCTGAAGTTGGTCTGGACGGAATCCTTCAGTTGCTCGCTTGTTTGCACCTGATGATCGCTGAAGTCTGTGAGCTGACCAGTCACCTGCTGTTGCAGGCCCGCGAACTTTTCCTGCATGACGTCGCGCAGCTGCTGGTCAGATTCGGTTGTGGTGTTTACAAGTCGATCGATCTGAGCCGTCACACCATCTCGGAGCTGGTTGGCGGCTGACACCTGATCGCGGCGAAACTCGGAAAGGTTGTCATTCAGTTGCCCGCCTAACCGACCCAGGTGGGTGCTCATCTCCTCACGCAACGATCGCGCCTCCGCCGCGGCTTCCTGCCGGGCCTGTTTCGAATAGGTGAGGCTGTCTTCCCGCAAAGTGCGTATATCGCCAGAAATCTTGCCCTCAAATCGTTCCGCGGAGGCGTGCAGATTCGCCAGACTGGTCAGTAACTCTGGAACGGCACTCCGCAGGTCACCCCGCCCCTTCGTCAGAAAGAGGATCACGAAGATTGCTAAGAGAACAATTTGAACGACGGCCAGAATGACGAGCAGCATGTAAGACCTCCCCGATTGATCTGAATCTACGGATTACGCTCCAACAACTCAGTGACGCGGCGCACAACGGCAACTTTCATGATACTCTTGATGGCGAATGTAAAGCGAAACACATTTAGGCCCGTAAACGGGTACGCTTGCCTTCTCGCACCGAATTGACGGCCTTAGGAGGCTTCTTGCGACCTGTTTTCGGGAAACGCTTCTGGCCGGCCATCCGGTGCGGTAGCAGACCCGGCCCTGCAAGAATCTGTTCCACTTTTATCGCGGCCTCCTCCTGCATGTGCGGCAATAGGTGCGAGTAGACATCCAGGGTGAATGCAGCACTGGCATGACCGAGCTGCTCAGCAACGACCTTGGGCGGCACGCCGGCAGATAGAGCAAGCGTCGCGGCCGTATGGCGTAAGTCGTAAAGTCGGATCATGGGCAATCCATTGTGGCCGAGAATTGCTTTGAACCTTTTTGCCAACTTGTCGGAGTAGATGGGGAGACCAGTAGGACAGGTGAAGACCAGCTCCGAATTGTCAGGCCGGCTAGATCCGCTCCGCCGGATCGTTTTTGCCTGCAGATTCTTAAGTATTTCGAGCACCCAATCCTGAAATTTGATGATGCGTCGGCTGCGCGCTCGCTTCGTCTCCGCAAAACGCCAACCGGCAGCTGATCTCTCCAGGGTGCGCACGACGCTTACGGTGCCTCGATCCCAATCGATGTCCTGCCATTTCAACGCGAGGTATTCCGATGGGCGCATGCCGGTGGTGAGAGCGACTGCCAAAACCGGCCCGTAGTGAGTGGTGAGTGCCGCCGCCAGGAGTGCCCTGGACTGCTCTGCACCGAGAACCCGCATCTCGCGGCGGCCGAGCCGCGGCAGTTGGGCGCCATCCGTCGGATCTTGCAAGAGAAGCCGCCATCGGATGGCCTGGCGTATGGCGGAGCGAAGCACGGAATGGGTGTAGCGGACGGTGCGAGACGACAGACCGCGATCGATCATTTTCTGATATGCGTCCTGCACATCGAGCGGGGTGACTGCGGATAGTATTCGTCCGCCGAGCGCAGGTCGGATGTAGCGCCGTAACAAGCTCTTGTAACTCTCATAGCTCTTGTCGCGAAGTTTTGGTTTGGCGGCGGTCTCGAGCCATCGATCAAGGAACTCGCCGAGCGTGACCGCGATTCCCTCCACACCGCGGCCGAGATCGCGCTCGCGTAGCACCTTATTAAGGTAGGACTGGGCCTGCCGGACGGGACCGTGCACGGTGCGGCTAAGGTACCGCCGCCGGCGGGTTTCGTGGTCACGGCCGAGAAACACGCGGACCAGCCAGCGGTGCCGTCCGCGTCCAACGATTTGTCCCGTCTTGCGAGCCAACGAAACCCTCCCGAAATCTGGCACACAGCTGGCACACCTGCGTCAGGGTGGATGCTGCAACTGCAATCACTTAGGGGAGGAGAGGACTGAGGAGCAATCAGTCATCCTTTTGGGGAAAACGGACGACGATTGCGGTGGCCGGGCTATTCTTCGTCTTCGACCAGGCCGGCCAGGCGGTTCCCGGTGCCAATTCTGTGGCGATCAGTGTCGTATGTCGCCCCAGTGACCGAATCATAGTCAGCGATTCCTTTTCCGGTCGGTGTGTACAGCCGCTCGCGCCCGCCCGCGAGCTCGCGGATAACTCCTGTCAGCTTCCCGTGCTTATTCCGAATAAGTTCCATTTCGTTCCTCCTTAGGCTAATTCCGACCCGTTGAGGTCAGTCTCTCGTCTGCTTGGGGCTTTCGTTCTCGTCTTTCTGATTGCGTCTGCGCGACCTGCCACTAGAGCAAGGACGTTCCAGGAGATGAATGGCACAATCGCTTTGGGGTTCGAGCAAGGCGCCCGGTGAAATAGTGCTGCGTTCAAAGCCGGCTCGGATCAGCACGATTCGCGCCAGGGCGGTATCGGGAACCAGGAACACCGTCCCGGAAACCTGGTGGGGTATTGCAGCTTCGTAGAGGACAGCCTGAACACGCTTCACGCACCGGACGTGTCCTGTAATTTTGCCCACCCTGGGCGAGCTGCGGTGTGGAATATCGAGGTCATCGAATCGATCGAACAGCCGGCGCTCGGCCATCTCCGAGGACTTTGGTAGGTCCTCGGCCTGCAAGAATTCGCTACGTTCCGCGAGAGTCCTTTTCAGCTGCTCCAGCGCCAGAGGTTGCCATGAACCGTGTTCCCTGATCTCGAGCTCGAACCCGTCGTGCAAGGTGATCGATCCGATCGGATCGTCGATCCCGACCTGGAAATCGTCCGAGTCGGGAGCGCAGCGGATGTGCACAGACCGCACGGATATTCCGTTTATCCTCAGCTCCCACGGCAGTTCGTCGATCCTGAAAAGGTCTGGCATCACGTCGACTCCTCCTCATAACACCTGAATCCGTTGGTCGCAGACGCTAATTGAGCCACGAGACGAGCTTGGGGGCCTTCTATGATACCCGCGCGAAGGCAAGAATCTCTAGGAATTGGGAGAAAAACTCTGGCTTCGTAAGCACCGGGCAGGTTACTAAGGCGCCCCTAACAGACCCTGGCTGGCGCCTGCCGTTCTCGTCATCAACATAGGGCAGACGTCCCGGGTGAGGGGACCTCAGCGAACCGGTACTGTCTACGGAATGGCACCGACGCCGAAGGTTGAATCACTCAGCATCGACCTGCCCTTGTTGGGCGCGCCTTGCGATGGGAATCCGGCTTGGCGCCCCCACATGGGGGAGATTATGGCAGATTGGATAGCAGGGCTAAGAATGTCCTCCTGTTGCGGGAAACTTCTCTGCAACGTAGTCCTCAACCGTATCGAGCAGCATTTTGAATTGACGAAGGCGAAACTCAAGATACCGCTTGATAGCCTCGGGCTTGCGGCTCTGCATGTGAGGCAGGTCCAGCTTCGCAGTCTCGGTGTCGAGGTCCGCAAACGCGTTATCCAGCGAGTCAAGCACCCGCGTGAGATAACGCCTGTTCTCGGGTATGGCTGCAATCTGTCTTTGAGCTTCCTTCGTGCTCATTCCTGAACAGGCAGCGGCGAAGTATTCAAGATAGGAGGCGTCCAGAGAAGCGGTGAACGCCTCCGCCAGTCCGGGTGTCAATTCGACATCTTTGACATCCTTCACTCGCACGCTCGCAACTTCGAGTTGCGGCGTTCCACAACAGTCTTTGTATTTCTTCCCCGAGCCACACCCGCATGGATCATTACGTCCTGTCTGACTGCTCATTCTTCCCTCCGGCTCGCAATTGTATCTCTTCACGACCTTTGCGCCATTTCCCCTCTGCTCGCGACAATCGATAGCGCCACACATGAGGAAATTATGGCAGATCGTCTGGTCGTTTCACATTGGGCGGCAGCGGCAACGATCACGAGTTCTCGGGATACATCTTCCTCAAGCTGAGGAGGACGGGCCGCAGCAATCGGTAGTGCTTCAGGTCTGAGAGAAATGCCGCTTCAGCAATCGCGTGAAGAAAGCTGCTGTGTTCGCGTGCCCAGATCAGCCAATCATGGAGTTCCTCATCAGTGGAAGCGGAATGCGGTTCTACGCTTGCTCCCTGAGCTATCACAGCGAGAGTCGCCACAACAACGGGGTTGTCAACTGTGGTGCCCGCTGTCCAGCCGAGAAAGCCGAGGCTTCCGTCTTCTTTCGGGTCGAGGTGAGCTTTCTCCGCTACCGCACCTATGTCGGGATCGTCCCAAGTGCTCGCGACGGCAACGCCATCGCCGAGGAGCACGTAGACAAAATCACCTTCGGCGAGTAGCTGGGCGACTTTGCCTACGAGGGCGGGATAGTTGTTGAAATCCGTCACGACTCTATCGTAAAAGCTCATTGCCGTTCCCCTGAGGGGTCAGCCATGTCCGCCCAATTCCCTTCTTTCTCGATGATCTTCAACCTTCTATCGAGCAATTCCTGCTTGGCTTCCCAGTCGGAGACTTCACGCTGAAGCATGTCCGCCAGCAGATGTGGATCAATTCTTACAGTTTTTCCGAGACGAAACGCAGGAACACGGCCCTCGCGAATCCACTTTAGGGCAGTGTCTTCCGCGACTCGGAATATCCACGCAAATTCCTTCACGTTCAACGGCTGAAGCCTGAGCCTCAAGGCCGCGATGATCGACTTTGTTTCTTGAACTGACATGTTTCCTCCACTTTCGGCTTGTTTGGGCGTGTTTCGCAGGGCCTCTGTAGATGCAGTTCCGAAGTCGAGAAAGTTCGCGAGCGTTCGTGAGAGGTATCGAATCTCCCAACAAAAAGCCAAAAAAGGAGGGTTGATGTCACACAGAGTTAGGGGCTTTCGCCAAAACAATGATGTAGTGTGGCTCCGCATCCTTCGGCAGGAGGGGCTTCGCGACCTTGATTGCAGTCCGAATGTTACTCTTCGCTTGCCTCTTGACCTTGGCGCTCCGTTTCCGGGCTTTCTGTATGAGTAGCTCCAGCTTATCGCTCATGCGTTACCGTTCGGTGTGCCGTAACCCCTACGACGCAATTCTTTGCTCATGGGGTTATCCTTACCAACCTCGGGTGTGTCGAGGAAGACAGCGGCTACGGCATGTTTCCCAGCTTCGTCAAGTTGGTCGAACAGCTTCAAATCTTCTGGGTCAAGCAAATCTTCTGGGTTTGCCCAGTCGCTTAGTTTGTCTGGTTTCATTCAAAATCCTTGGTCATCATGTAACTTTTGTTTTCCGAAATGTGGGCTTGGCACATCTCGGTTACACCCTTCGGCAACTGCTTACAGTTGGGGCAGGCTTTGATGCGGGGCAAGAAGTCTTTGTGGAACGCGCACTTCTTGCCTTTGTTCTCGGGGCGCTCGTTACAGTTCCAGCACGGCTCAACACGTGTTGAACAGGTGTTGACGGGTGTTGGGTCATCCAAGTCTTCGTGCTCAACAGCTTTGGGGACATCGCGGTAGTCATGCTTGTCACAAGGCTTGGGACGACCACACTTACACTTTGCGCCCGATTCCTTGAGGGGCTCCAGACTCATGAGATGCTCTACGTACTTCGGCCTCATTCTCTTGATCCCATCACGTCCAGCACCACAGACCCAAGGTTGACCAGAGGACAGCAGCTTGTCATAGTGAGCCAGAATCGTCTCTCTGGTGTAACCAGCTATGAGCCCAGACTGGGGGGTGTGGGGGTCTCCCCCACGGTTTTCGGTTTTCTGCGAAGCAGACGGCGAACAACACGACACGTCTGTAGGTGTAGGTTGTGTGTTGTCTGCTCCTTCTGGAACCGTTTGTCCCGTCTGTAACATCTGTTGTTCTGGTAGAGAGGCACCGTCATTGCACCGTGGAGGCACCGTCATTGCGGTCTCAAGGCGGTCTCTGGGCGGCGTCATGGCACCGTCTACGCCTTCACTACGCACGGCACCGCTCTCCGACTGTTCCTTCCACCGTTCATGATCGGGAATCTTTTCGTAATCCGCCTCGACTTTATCTGTGTATTTCCAAGCGATTAGGCGGTAGCCTTCCCATGGGCCGTACTGCGGCTCGAACTTGTGGATGAGTACGTAATAAGAACCGCGTTTTCCCCGAGTAGTTGCGTAATTGATGTATCCCCGCTGTCGTAAGCGGTGCAGAGAATCGCTAATTGATCGTCGTGATGAAAGTGTTTTCGAGGCGATGTTGAGGGCGTTGCCGAACCAGATGCCTGTTTTCCACGTGCAGTAGAGATGGAGGAAGGTGTAGACGCCGATGTCTGTGGCGCTCATTTTACCTTGGTCGATGTGGTCTTTGAGACCGTTGCGGATTTTGGCGAAGCCTTCACTCATCGGCTACTCATATCGGCGTTTTGAGTTGAGGCTGGTGACTCGGAGGAACCACCAGCCTCTAAAAGCTTGGAGATCAGCCAAGCCGCCGATAATCCTTAATACTGTCTTTTTCAATTCTCCCTACCCACTATGTTGTTCCACCAGCTTGCAAACTCACCACTTTTGATGGGGTCTTCAAACTCGACGGCGATCACAATCTCCCGACCTTCATCCACCGTTACAGTTCCGCCGAAAGATTCGGCATGATAGGTGATCGCGTCCCTGGTACTGACCCACATAGTCCTGTCGGGCATGGGCGCACAGATGATCTTGACGGTGGTGGTCATCAATCCTTCATCGCGCTCTTTAACACATCTGCGACCGGAATCTGATCCGTTACAGCCGAGGCTTTACGCTCTCGACACGCCGCCACTCGGCATTTCCCCGAGCAATACTTGGTGTCATATCGTTTGGAGCGGGAGCCTGACCGTCCCCGAATGCATCGCTTACAGTGACGACAATGCGGGTGCCAGTGATTCAAACAAGAAGGCTGTAACACATCCGCGTCCGTGCTCTGATCCGTTACGGGGTTCATTTACGTCATCAATCCTCCGTCCCAGATGTTGGAACATTCTTGCCGTTGACGCTGAACGTCCGGTCATCGGTTTCCTGCTCGGCAGCAAGGCGCTGCGACTCCTCGCAGTATTCCTCCATCTCCGCGTCGTCGGAGAAGAGATACCGCAGGTCGTAATTTTTGAAGTCCAGTGTTTCGGTTGCGTCGGCGAAAATCGCAGTGTGTAGGGTCTCTGCCGTAAGTTCCTTGAGGATTTCCTGCCGTGAAGCCCGACCAGCGTGCCAGTTTATCTCGTTGGGGTCATTGCGCTCGGCAAGCTTTATGCAGTAGCCGCACGTCTCTGGTCGGTGGACGTACACATAGTAGAAGCGCCCGTCCTGCTCGGCGAGTTGGTAGTTGCCTTCGAATTTGCTGAGTATGTTCATTGCTTGACCCTCTTGACAAGGTTGCGGAGATGGGTGTAGCGCACCGCATGAATGTTGTTGTTGCGTGGGCTATAAAAAACGGCGAAGACTCCCCACCAACGTTGAAAGGTAACGTCCCACCGCTTGCCGTCGCAGATGATGGCGTACTGGGTGTCGGGGTTGAGATTGAAGGAATCCTGCATGTCTTCGTCCAAGGTGATAGGTGCCCCAAGCTCGGAATCCAATCTGTGAGCGGCGTTGAAGATTACGTACACGTCGGTTGCTGTTATCATTGGTTCTCCTGATCGTCGTCGGCTACTGGGAGTTCTTTGCACTCTTCGCACAACTCGAAGTAACCGCCGACCTTGAAATCGAACTCCGTTGGACGCCCGCATAAGTAGCAGTCGTTGTTTTCGAGAAGATCGGTGTAAGACCCCTGAAACACTTCATCTGTTCGGTTCATTTTTCCTCCTGTGATGGGTAGATCGATGCCGCCATCGCTTTCACGGCGTCCAGCGTCGTTACCTTCGGCTCTGGCGGCTCGGCCATGTGGTGTTTCCTGTACCACGCTCGTCCCCAGCATCGGGGGGAGCCACACCACTTTGGGCAACCGTCATTTTCCCGATAACTGGTCGGGTCATCGGGACGCCCGCACGCGCACCACGGTGGTTGCCCATCGACGGGGAAGCACGCCAAGCAAACATCTTGACGCCGAGCACCTTCATGGGGACACTTCTCCGTGGCCTCTTCCATTTCTTTCTGGCGTCGTGCATTGAACTCGTCCTCGTATTCCCGTAGCTCGTCCTTGGTCATCTCGCAACCATAGCGATCATCTCGGATGACGGTTTTGCGCTTCTTAGACTTCGTTACGGTTGCTTCCCTCTCATCAATCTTTTTCATGCGGTCAAGCATCTGCTCCCATGCGATGCACCGCTTGCACACGTAGCCGACCTTGTGTTTTTTGTCGGGATCACAGTCGCAGGTGTCGTAATCCCAATCCTCGGCCTTGCTCTTTATCTCCGTCTTCATCGGGGCTGGTGCTACAGTTGGCGTGTGCGGGGCAACCTCTCGCATTCTATAGCCCAACAACACATCGCCAGCCTTGATGCCCATACTGGCTTGACCTTTAGTTGCACGCTTGACGGTGCTGTCGTTATTGATTGCTTCCTCGATGGTCTCCGCATCGACGACCCTAAAGGATTTCGTTACGAACTTCCCTGTGCTCTCCCCGTCATCAGTTAGTACCTCATGTTGCTCCGTGATGACATCACCTTCTTTGGGGAATGACATTACAGTTGTTGGCGCGGATTTGGTATCTGTAACGGGCTTCCACAGCTTCCCCGCATCCTCGGCGATTTCTTTCTCGGTGTGGTACTCGATGACTGGTTGCACGGGGAAAACCTCGGGGCACACGGCGAGGATTGAGCCGTCCTCTTTCTTTTGCCTATGGCCGCCGATGCTTGGCTTGCCGTAGAAATAGTTGATTGCCAATTGCCAGTACCGACCTTCACGTTCAAAGGTAACGAGACGGCAGTTGCGGTTGGTGGGTAGGTGAACGTCTGCGACCACGCCCTCGGCTCCATCTACAAACATTGCTTGAGCCTCGGCTTCGGGGATCAAGATTTGCCAACCTTCGTCGTTGAAATCTCTCTCGATGGTGGGGGGTTGCGTTGTCATTGGTGTTTCCTCTTTTTTCGTTACAGTTATCGGTGCCCGCCAAGCGGCACGACATTTCTTGCAGGTCACCAAGCGGGGCAGCATCGCCGCCGAACAGTCGGCGCTCACCACCGTCACGTCTTCGACAGATTTGCCGCACGCCGTGGTGTACTCCGCACAGTCGGGGTTGGAATTGGCGATGTGGGTTTTGTGGCGCTGTACGGGCTTTTTGCGCTTGCGGATGGGCATTACAGTTGGCTCTGGAGGAGGCGGAACATATTTCAACTGTTCTGCCCGCATTGAGGTTTCATAGAGCGACCACAGTTCGTTCAAACGTGTCGCCTTGATTGCATCGCCGCCGTCTCGGTCGGGATGAAGCTGAGCGGCGAGACGCTTCCACGCCTTTTGCACTGTCACTAAATCGACCCGCATGACTGGGAACTTGCCGTGCGGAGCGACAAAAATCTCTTTGTCGGGGTTGAGGCCGATCATCGTGACGAACTCGGGCAACCACTTATAGTCGCCCGTAAGGAGTCGCTCCCGATTCTTGGTCTGTAGTTTTTCCAGTTCGAGATGCTCACGGTACTCGGCCATCGTGAACGGGCGACCGATAAGCTCGTTGCCGAGCTTGATCGCTTTCCGTTTCTCCCGCATCCTGTTAACGACCGTGGTGGGCTTGCCCGTCTTGGGATCGATGGATGTGAATTCGTAGATACGTGGGTTCATGTTGAGTTATACCCAAGGCAGGCGCAATTCGGTTAGGAATTGGGCGCGGGTTACTAACGATTTTTGGGCGGTTACTGCTGGGATTGGCTTACGTGCATGAGCGGCAAGGCGGGAGCCTCTTTAGATAGCCGACCACGACACAATTCAAATGTAACACGGGTTGGCGAGTAAGTCAACAGGTTTAACGCCGGAGTGAAAGTAATCCGCAAAACGTGACACTAATAAGTGTGCGCTGGAACTGAGAGCAGCAGGGCATGGGGCATTGCGAATCGTTAAGAGTGTCCCGCGATCTAGTGGTAGGAGTTACTCCTACAGCCCCACGTGCGTTCCATTGCAAATCTCTCTGACCCGCTCGCTGGTGTCATCCATCGTCGCCAAGTACCGTAACGTCGTTTCGAGGCTACTGTGGCCCAACCATTTCTGGATTTGACGGGCGGATGCACCGTTCTGATGTCGGTCGGTCGCAAAGTTCTTGCGGAACCGATGCAGAATCCAGTGCTCACACACAGGGGCGTCGGCACACGAGACGGGCTTGCCGTTCTGGATGCCTTGGCACTTCCCACAGTTCAAACCACCCTTGAATGCAACCATCTTGAGTCTGCGAATCAAATGACCATCGGGTTGGCCGTGCTTCCCGAAAATCAAGGACGACCCGTTCTTGCGTGCCGACAACTGGGCGATCAACTCGTCGGGGATTGGGACGACACGCTTTTCGCAATCTTTAGGTTTGAAACCGAAGTAGGGCTTCTCGACGATAGAAATTGTCTTTTTCTCCGCGTTGATGTCTGGGTGTTCGCCAACGCTGACTTCCGCCTCTCGCATCCCTGTACCGAGGAAGAATCGCCAGAGGAGTTTATCGTCTTCGGAGGAGACCCGAAACAAGTCCTCCAGTTCTTGGCGGGTGTAGGCTTCTGGCGGCTGCTCAACATACTTAATTCTGATGCTCACATCGATCACTGGCGCACCCGCACGCCGTCCTTCTTTATTTCGCAGAAACGTAACGACGTGCTGGATGCGGTTTGCACGGGTGCGGTCTTCGTGTCCCTGCTTGAGCAAGAACGAGTCGAACGCCTGCAAGTCCTGCTTCGTGACCTGATGGACGAAGATTTTCGAGCAGGATTGTTGGAACACATCAAGCGTCAGCTTGTATGCGGCGTGCGTCTTGGGTGCCAGCTTCTCAACATTCGAGAGGTACGTCTTGACCTCATCGTCGATGCGATAGTTGTCTGTGATTTCAGATTTCGGTTGAGACTTTTGAGCGGCAAGCTCTTGCTTGCAAGTGTCAACGGATTTGCCGACCGTCGCTTTGTTCCACGCGGCGGCGGGATCGGTTCCGAGGGACTCCCACGCCCCTTTGCCGTCACGATTCGTGCGTTGGTAGTAGGTTGCTTCGGGATGGTGTTCCTCGGTGCCCCTTACAAGGCACCAGAAAGGGCGCAGACGGGACTTGCCGTCGAAAATTGCTCGGCAATATGAAGATTGCTTGCCGTCTGGTTGGCGGAATCTAAGGTACAGGCTGGGTTTCGGTTTTCGCATTCTGACTTCCTCTTCCCCTAATACTGGGAAAGTCGGGAAATCAGTGGTTTTTCGTGTAGCTTTTCTTCTCGCTGCTCCTAAGAGCATGAATCAAAGTCTCTTAGAGAAAACTGGCGGAGAGAGTGGGATTCTATTACCGCCATTTCCAGCAAGTGCCGACGAATCCTACAGTTAGCGATTCTAGCCTGTGTTTATGCGGGTGTCGAGCACATTCGTAACTTAGGCTGCAGTTTCCACAGTTTTCCTTATTGCCCCTGATTCCACGGAAACCGTATCACCGGTATCAGTAGAAACAGGCCAGAATGGTGAACCCGCGGGAATTCGAGACCCCGAACCTGTCGTCTCAATTCTGAAACGAGCCTGAGACGATGCCTCCCAGAAGCCCGTTTCTGGATAACTTCCGGTTGGCCGACCATCCACGAAGTGGCGATCTGCAGATATCCCTACTTTGCCGGTTCCAAGGTTCTCAGAAGTTGGATAAGGATCCAAAAAAGTATCGCCCACGTCCACCAAGGAATCGTTGTTGACTGAGTGCGTGTTCTCCCTTTGACTAGGGATCCGAAGAAGTGGTTCCACCGCAACCGCCGCACCGTTCTCCGGTAGAGGCCAAGCTGTTTCTGTTCGAGAAAGCGCACCACCATTGGAATATCGGTCAGCAGAGGCCGTCGTCTATCTTGGAACCACTCGTTGCCAGTCTCCTTGCAGTCAAAATAACTGCGATATTGCGTCCAGGTGTCTAGCAGACCCTGCGTATCTCCGAGAAGGGCACAAGCCTCAGCCTTAACGTGAGCCAAGTATCTGGCACAGTGGTCATGGGGGAGGTCGCGAAGTGCGTCGCCTGAGGAGGAGACAATCTCCTTCAAATCGCTTTTCGAGAGCGCCGAAAGACAGCCGACATAGTTGGCTACTACCCACATACTCACTCCCTTACGTCGGCGCCAGGACGACAGGAGTTCGCGAGCTTCGCGACGTCGGTTCATCGAAGCGAGGGCACGACCTGTTTCCGACCAGGTCCGCACATCTGCTTCGACTTCCCCTTTACGTTTCTTCCAATAATTGATGACTAGCCGGTAATGACCAAGACTGTTCAACCGGTCAAGGGCTTTGGCACGATAAGCTGGATCCGCCCAAGGGCTGCTGTCAGCGAGCTTTGACAGCCGCAAGACTTCTCTTACTCCCCGGTCCGGGAACCAGCTTCTCCACAGCGATTGTGGAATTCTCTTTTCAGTTCCGGCGTGCTCCAGCGCGTGCGAACAGAGGATTGAGAACGCCTGTGGTGTAGGCCGTCGCTGTTTTTCCAGTGATCGGCGGGCCTCGTCATACGCTCTGTCTACAAACTCGGCTTTCTTGAGAGCTTCCCAGGCGTAATCGGCAGGCCACACCGAGCTCTCAGCTCCCGCATAGAAAATGCCCTGCATGGCTCTGATTGCCTCGTCCAGCTTCCGTTCTTGTGCCCGAACCTCAACCAGACGGGCAAGATAGTAGGGATTGGTGGCGTCTGAAGGATGGAAGGCATTCAAGACCACCTGCGCCTCGGCCACCCGCTTTGCGTCTCGCAGTAAGTCGTAACGGTGGAGATGCAAAGAGAGTTCTTCAGGAAAGTCGCGCAGCAATTCAGTCCACTCCGCATCCAGTTCGTTGCCGGGAAGGCTCGCGCTTTGGAGGACAACTAGCCGCTGTCTTCGGAACCTCGGATTCGTGCGGAGCTCTTCCGGAACTCTGCCGAGCAACTCTCGGGCTTGATCCCAAGCCTTGTCTTCCAGGAGCCAGTCCATCAATTGTTCCCACCCCCACAAATACCAAGGGTAGGCTCGAACTACAGAAGCCATCTCATTCCGCGCTTCCGGCTTCTTCCCCTGCTGGCGGTGAATCCACGCGAGTCGGCCCTGAGCTGGCGAAGAGTCGCCGAGCCTTGGGTGAATGCTCAACATCACATTCTCGGAATCCTCGTACCGCCTCTGCTCGACTAGGAGAATTGACAACAGGTCTGCTGCATCGAAAAATACGGGATTCAACGAGACACTACGTCGAAAACACAATTCAATTTCGCCAGGCCTGGCAAACCGTCGCAACTTGTTCAGAGTTATCCCCAATAAAAACCACAGGTAAGCGCCGCGGGGATAGATGTCGACTCCTGCGCGGGCTGCAGTCACGGCACCCTCTTCATCACCACACTCCAGCAATAGCTTGATAGAACGGTCCCGCCAGTTTACGTCGCGAGGTGCGCTCTCCAGCGTCGCGAGGACCTGGCTCTTGGCCTGATCGAACTGGGCGTGACGAATCAGAATTTGAACCAAACTATCGGAGATTTGAGTGTTCTGGGGATCGCTTACACTCGCTTCTTCAAGTAGATTCCGGGCCGAGTCACCTTGCCCGCGGAGTTCATGGACCCAGGCAAGCTGGATTCGTGCGTTCGAATTGTCCGGATGACGGCGAACGATTTCGCGAAGACCATCTTCCGCCTCTGCAACTTTGCTCAATTTGCGGCAGGCTTGCACCAGCGACAAGCGCAGACCAAGTTGAAATGGAAAATGATCGACCGCAGGCCGTAACAGGTCATATGCACGCCCTGCATCGGTACGTCCTTGGCCATGATCCAGCAAGAGATTAGCGAAGGATTCCACTATCTCGGGATCGTCTGGCCGGAGCTGGTTCCACCGCGTGACGGCTTCCTCCGCCACGCTGACGCCGAATCGTTGAGCAAGCAGGGGGACAATTTCGTGTGCTATCGACAAATGTCCGGGAGAACGCAGAAGAATTGGCTCGATCTTGTTCCAGAACTCTCGCCGCTGCCCTGACTCAAAACCTGCCGAGCATTCCCAAAGCCGTTGGTATCCGTAAGAGTTCGTCGGGTCGCGTTCAATTGAATTCAGCCAACCAGAAGCCGCTTCTGTCCGATGGCCATCAACCTCGCACCACCGTGCGTGAGCGCGGATCGTGGCTGGTTCCTCTGGGTCCGTTCGGTCGCATTCCCGTAGCACGCCTGGCAAGCGCTTCTGGAACCTCGCTTGCCGACGAACGTCTGCTCGCTGGGAGTCCTCGATGCAATGGAATGCGAATTCCCGCCAAGCCCACCCGTCTTCTGGATTGCGCTTTACTCTGCGCAGAAGCACGGAATACTTTTTCCATTTTGGTTCGCCGGCACGCTCCAGTTGCCGATAGTGCAGCTCTTCTAATTCATCATGCCCTGCATTCTCGGCTGCCCAGCGCGAAGCCAGCTCTAGAGCCCGACCGGCGCCGTCGCGCCTTGCAATGAGATCGACGAGTGCATAGCGAGCTCGCATATGATGCGGACGTTCGCGCACCCAATCCTGAGCGTTTTCGATGGAGCTCCCCAGATCCCCACTGAGGCGATGGAACTCAACGGCCGCTTCGCGGAAGACGGGCATATTCCCGGTTTTTTCCAGAATGCCCAGCTGCTCTTTCGCTTCCTGCCATCGTCCCATGCGAGCCAAGAAGGGAACAACGAATCCCAGCAGCTCTGGCATTGCACCCTGGTGCGCCAGTGCCTCGCTGCAGACAGACAGTGCTCCGTCAGGCTGTCCCCACGCTTCCAATGCTCTAATCCATGTCACCCAAGTTCCGGCAGCGCGTTGCGTGGTAGTAAACTTGCGAACCCGGGTCTCAAGCCATGAGAAGCCCTCTTTCTGCCTGTCGTTCCGCGCTAGGCCATCGCAATATGCAAATGCGTAGTGCTCATTATCAGCCGCCTGGCATGATGCGAGACGGAAGCAGAGCAAAGCACCTTCGGTATCGCGCTCTTTCCAATGAAGGTCGCCAAGTACATGCCAGCCTTCGGCCGATTGCGGCTGGCGGCGAATGAGTCCATTGAGCAGAGCACTCGCGTCTGGACGCGTCTGAGCTGAAACGCTCAAGAGGTCGGCATATTCTGCTACATAGCGAGCCGGCGGAAAGCGCCAGTCCTGTTGCGATTGCACTCCGGGTAGAATACCCCCCTCTACAACCCCTGCGAGCGTCTCCCGCATCAGGGCTGTGTTGCCACGCAGTCGACAAGCACCTAGCAACCGAGACCGCAAGTACGGGGAGTTGGGAAACTCGTTCAGCAATCGCTGGAAGCTCAGCAGCGCCTCGCCTGTGTGGCCATCCTCCGCGGACTGGATTGAACGTAGCAACCGTGTCCCTGGATGGGATGGAAACTTCTGTTCAGTGTCTCTGACAATCTCGCGCGCTGCGCTAGGACCAAACAAAGCCAGGGCTTTCTGTTGATCCTGCGCTGCAGTCATCAGTGCAACCTCAGCCTCAGGCAACAGCCCATCAAGCAAAGCTGTTCTTCCCGCCGGAACAACGGCCATTCCCCTAATACCTAGCGGTTCGCGGTGTTTCGCAAGCCCCTCTAAGAGGAATTCGGCGCTTCGATATGCCATTGGGTCATGGATAATCAGAGTTCCTGCTGCGTCATCCAGCCCAACGGCTGCGACCGCATGGGCATTGTCATCTCCCTCAAATGTGAGGACGAACCCGATTCCGCTTTTAATAAGCGCGGTGGCGGTCTCGGGGGTAACGGCAAAGAAGCGGACAGTGAACCCTCGTTTCTCAAGCCATTCAGCCGCAGTCCACTCCACAGTTCCCCCAAACGTGATCTCGGAAGCCATCACATCTATATCGAGCTGTTGTCCGACTGTGGCCAGAGCAGAAGCAAGGCTGGTGGGGAGACACGCCATGTGCTTCTGAATGGTTCGTGTGAATGGTAGGCGCTTCCGCTGGCCTGCGGGATTCTGACGTAGATTGCTGAGAATTTTTCGATAGAACGGAATGCGTGCCTCCTCCGCCCACCGTTCCATCTCAGCGTGATCATCGGCTAGTTCCGCAATGTCGAGATGAATCCGAGCAATCACTCGACGAGAGTCTCGGTCAGCCAGAGGCATCAGCATGTGCAAGCACTCTGCTAATCTCTGGGAGAGATCGAGGGCGCGACGACGACGATCACCCTCGAAAGTCTCAGCAAGGGCACACTGATACCAGCAGGCAAGATGTACGACTTCGAAGGACTGACAATGATCAGAAGCCGCCGTCAAGCGCTCAGCCGCTTCTTCCACACGTCCGGTATTAAGCAAGCTGTTTGCAAGACTACGGGCCGCGTGCGGAGTCCCAGAATCAATCTCCCATGCCAATTCGGCGCTCTTCAACGCCTCGCTCCATCGGTCTTCAAGTCCGAGGACGTCTGACTCGCAGCTTCTTACCCATCCGTCCCTGTCCTGTAAGCTACGGGCGCGATCAAGGCAGCTGTGAGCGGTGGTGAAATCACGAAGAAACGCCCAAGTCACCGCGTGAGAAGCAAGCCATGCTGCCTGCATCTCCGGGTCTTCAGCACAAATACCAGGGTTGGCTTCGAACTCCCGCAAGTCGTCCAGCAATCGCGTCCTGCGGCGAGCATGTCTTGCGAAATAGCGGGCGCGCGGATTGGACGGATCCCGTGCATACGCGGCTCTAAATAGCCGTCGCGAAAGCCGCCAACCGCCAAGTCGAAACGCCAGCCTTCCCCCGAAGATCAGTTCTTCGGTAGAGAGGTCCTGAATGGAAGTCGAGGGCTTCCAGTATTCCGAGCTTTGGCGGAATGCATCGAGAAAGCGATTGCTGTCGTAGAGTCGCTGTAGGTCGGGAAGCGAGGTCACGCCAGTGTATTGAAGCATGCATCCGGCGCAGGTTCAACCTCGACAACTTTTCAGGCCTTGCCAGAAACCGGCAATTGAATCGCATGATAAGGTGTCTGGCCGGTAACTCCCGAGGGTTGGACTGGCGGCGAGGGCGTAGACCAGTGAACCTTGAGCTTTGTCATCGCTCTCTGAAGTGCCCTGCCGCCTGCGGGTAAGACGCTAAGGCCAACCAAAACGCTACGAAATGGCCTGAAAGTGATGTATCCGGCACACGGGCGCCATTCGCGCGATCCGACGCGGTACGAAATCGCCGCCGGCAGTCTTCGTCCCTTATGCGGATCGCAGTCGCTCGCAGTGGCCGCGCATCATGGGGCGGGAAGCCGGGATCGAACCCCATCGTTCCACGATATCCGCCATTTTCGCGCCTTTCGATCCAACGGAGTTAAACAGCAGGCTGGTACGTTACTGGTACAGAAAATCGTCCAGCCCCAGCCTGAGGAGATCGCCAAGTGTTTGCGCATTGCGCCCCGACCAGCGCCACCCCCCATTTCTGGACGACTGGATGACTGTCATCTTCCCCTTCGCATGAGACACTGAATCGTAGGGAGCTCTTACTATGACCAAGGTGGATTGGATTGTCGCCGTCGGCGCATTCTGTTTTGGGGCCGTGATCGGTTGGGTCACAAAGGAAGCGATGGTCAGAAGCGACAAGCTCTCAATTAGCCACATTGCTGTGGTGATCGGGGCTGTCGGCGGCGCAGGAATCACAAAGCTCTTCGCCCAGGGTGTGCCCTTCGCAACCTACTGCATCGGGCTTGCGTTGGCATTCTTCTCCTTTACGCTGCTTGTTGATATCGATGACAGAGGAAACGTTGTCCTGCCGAGAGGGCAACAAGCTTCAAGGAATAAGATTGAACCGCAGCGATCGAGGGACCAGCCCGCCAATGCTCAGTCCGACCCGGTACAAACGGACCGCAATGGGGGATAGCACTCTCGCCGCGCGCTTTTCCCTTCCCTCCACCACGCCTCGGTGATCGATGCGGCTTGCCGAAGGACTTCTGACGCCCAGAGCATCTTCGGGGCGTCGATGACGTGTCTGGCTTCCTCTATCGTGAATCTCTTCAAGAAGGCTCCGCTGTCCCCAGAGGTAAAATTAGGTTATGGCAGAGGCTATCCGATTGGAAAAATCAATTCTGCAGGCTATCAGGACCTCCACAGCAAATGAATGGCTGACCCTGACGTCGCTCACGAGCTTCGGGAATTTGGTGCGAGAGGGTGATAGCTCTTCCGCACCGTCGACAATCCCCGAACTGGTAGACGCATTACTCTATCTGGCTGAGCAGGGCCTGGTGTCAATACGTCAACGCGATCGCGGAACAGGGCCAGTTCCCTTTGACGAGAAACGGGGGAATGATGAAATGTACAAGAACCTTTTCTTTGGTCAGGGTGCATTTGAACTGAAGCTCACACACAAAGGGCGGCGGATTTTCGGCGACAAAGGCTATGAGCCTCCGAAAGATGCTAAACGACCTGATAGCCAATATTCTGGATGGCCAATCTCTGACTCGGGGTTGACCGATGACAAGAACAGCCACAAACCGCCTCGCACGGCAATTGTTCTCAACGTTCTCGTCGCGTCACCCTCGGACGTGAGCGAAGAGCGCGATATTGTCACAAGCAGCGTATATGCCTGGAATGCCGCTCACTATTCGACCAGCGGAATCATGCTCAACCCTATCCGATGGGAGACGCATTCATACCCGGCATCCGGTGATCGCCCGCAGGCTATTGTCAACAGGCAAATCGTAGACCAAGGCGACTTCTTGATTGGAATTTTCGGCACCCGCCTCGGTACACCCACCGGACAGGCACAGTCCGGGACAATTGAGGAAGTCGAGCGGTTCCGCAAGGCAGGCAAACATGTGGCACTGTATTTCTCAACGGCAGACGTGCCGAGAGATGCTGACAGAGATCAACTCAGAGCGCTCGAAGAATATCAACGCGGGCGACAGAAAGACACTTTGTACGACACATTTCGCAGCGTGGAAGAACTGCGCCAGCGAGTGTCCCAGCACCTTCCTCATATCGTCTCGGAAGTACACAGAAGTCTTCGATTGTCACATCAATTAGATGGGTTGGAAGAACAACTTCGGAGCACCGAGGCTCTTGCCGAACGACGGTTGTCAAAGATAGCGTCTGTGGCACGCGACGAGTTTAGAAATCCTCAAATCAAAACTGAGTTTCTAGGCGAGTATCCAGAGGGACCGACTCTATGGCTTACAGCAGACCGCGAGATATCTTTGAGTCAACTGGACTACCTAGATTTGCACGAGGCCAAAGTCGATAGCGATAAACTTGAGCTTGAGGGTCAGGACTTTCGGATTCCGATCGATCACACGAAGCTAGTGAGAGTGAACAACCTGATGAGCAGCAACGGAGGGCCATTTCGGATGAAGTTCCGAGTGGAAATAACATATGACGGACGCGCTATTACCCATGTGATTCCCGCTATCGTTGAGCCTTCGATGAAATCGATCAATGGCGCTATGACGTATTTCATGAGGATAATCGGTTCTACAACCGGTTACGCCCTTTAACATTTGGCCAGGGCCGACCACTGTTAGTTGGCTGGAACGCCGATTCAGACCACATGCCAGGTGAAGTTTGCCTACTGCCTCTTCCGCAATGAATTTTTCATACAGCTCGTAGGTGCGTTTTGGCCTAACCGGCACCAACGTGTGAGGTAGGTTCACCAATGGGCCACAGACAGGCGGCGTCCACTGGTTGAGAATCCCCTGCATCCGCTCGATAGGCAAGACATCGCCACAGTTGGGAGTGTGACATCTGTGCGAACAGTGAGGACTACAAATGAGTGGCAGACATCGAAACTTGGGTTGGTCGAGCGGGCAAGCACCCGCCATTCCACCCGCCGTACCACCTGCGTTCGAGAGGCGCGCCGATGAGTTGGGACTCACCGCGCCAACCTACGTGGAATCTGGCGAACTGCGCCGCTGGTGCCAGGACAATCGGAATAAGTGTTACATCCCCGAGTGGCTGCTGAAGACTTGGGGCATCTCTGTGAATTCCGATGTGCCGTGAGAACGTGACCACGAGCACAGCCATTGATCCACAGCGGGAGACCGTGCCGTGTTGGGCGAGAAGGTAGACATGAAGATGAAAAACACCGGCCTCGATGAGAGGTAACGCGGGCGAGATGTTTGGTGCGGCGGGCTGATGCGAAGATCCTTTGCTTGCCGGTCCGCTTTATCAGTAAAATCATCACCACATTGGGCAAGCGTATGCTTCACTCTGGGCTGGCGCAGACGTTCTGGGTTGTTCTTCTAGTCTTAGCTTTGCTACGCGGTGGAGTTCGCAACGCGTCGGCCCAAGACCTACCACACGAGTGCGTGCCAGCGGAAACCTTACCGGGTTCTCCTACAGGCTATTTTCATTTTGAGTATATAGCAAGACACATTACGGTTGGAGGCTGCATTGAGACCGAAGACGGTCGTAAGTTCGGTGCCAGATTCATCCTAGACACGGGATCGGAGCAGACCTCGCTAAATCCAACGCTCGTCGAATTTGCGAGACTGCAACCAGTAGACGGGGAGAAGAATTTTCTCACCGTTACTGGAGTTCGTCCGACACGACAAGTCAAACTGCCAGCTCTATTGCTGAACGGGCGACAAATACGAGATCTGACCACAACCGTTGATGAGCGGCTAGTCCACGCTTCCCAAGAGTTTTCTACGAACTTTGGCGTCGTGGTCGGTTTGGATGTTCTCTCGCGATATGTGGTCTCAATAGATTACCCTTACCGCCGCGTGGCTTTTTTTGACAAGGCGGCTCGTGTGAATCGAAGCAGCGAGGTGGCTCGCTTCCCCTTCGAGGTCCGCCACGGGCAAATGATTGTTCACGCCATCCTTCCAAACGGAGCTCAGGTTTCGTTGGAATTTGACACGGGCCTCGGTATGGATGCTGACGTTATGTTGTACCAAGATGCCACAGAGGGCGTGAGACTTCTACCACCGCTCTATTCGCTGCCGCTCGAAGAAGGCGTTGAGGTCCGAGTGGGACATTTGCCGTGGATTGATTTTGAACGCATTCATGTAGAATCTCCCACCATTGCGCTGAATCCCTCAAAGGTACCGGACGTTTTTGGGGAACGTCACAGTCCGGGGCTGCTGGGACCACTCTTGTTCGAAGACTATACAGTGGAGATTGATTTTCACAATCACTTAGTTAGGGTTTTACGAACTAAGCCTCGGTTCCAGCAAGCTGTGCCGAAGCGAATCCCCGCACACTAGCCAGAATCTACCGTTGCGTGTTCATTGTTCGTCAGAGCTGATGAGTGAGGATTCCTCCGCGACGACAGGTGGATGTGCATGAGTGTGGAGAACCGAAGAGGAAAGTGATGGAAGTGACGGGGACCAGGGCGGCTGCATCACCGCCCCGGTTTGCCTCTGCTCCTCTTAGGCTGCGCTCTTCACCTTGGCCCACCGCGCGCGTTGAGCCGCCGCGATCTTTCTCCTGGCCGCTACTGACATCGTTCGCTTCGGCTTCGGCGCGTGACCCTTGGCCTTCGCCCATCGCGCCTTCTGCGCCAGGCTGATCCTGCGACGACCGGCTGCGGACATGGTGCGTGAGGCGCCATTCGAGCTGACACTTCCTAACGCTGAGAGTGCTGCGTCTATTCGTTGAAGTTGCTTCTGTGTGTGCTCTCGTTCCTTTTTTAACTGCTGGACTACGATGGACATGTGTTTCATTGGGACCCCCGCCTGGATGATAGCAGGCCACCATTCGTGGGAATGAAAGGCAGACTCCCAACGGCGGCATTCAAGGGCACGCTCGTCGCGGGACCGCGAACCTTTCAAGGCGCCAGTTGCTATCTACAAAATGATTTAGTAATTGACACATAGATTGTGCTATGGGACAATCCCCCCGCTCCCCATCCGGCCCAAATAGATTTAGATCGCAATTTCTTGGAGGATCCGATGAGGCTGATGATCCATTGGGCGTTCTGCCCCGCATTCCTATGTTCTCTCCTTGCGGCACAAACTGGCCCGGCTTCGATGCCAACAACTTCACAGGTTCCCCAGTTCCAAAAGGATGATTCGAGGAAGATCGATGGAGTCCCAATCGCACAATTCGTAGAGCAGTACCAAGTCGGGGTACGGACTTTGTCAATACCTCCAGGTAACTCCGATGCACAAATCGGGAGGGGCTTCGATTCGGCTACAAATGAAATCAAAGATCAGTGCGTCGTGTTTAAGAACACCGATGCAGAACTCGTCAGTGTTCTTCCCACAAACGGAAATACTCCAGATGCGCAGCAGTTAGACTTCAAAATGACGCACACTACAGACGGCGAGGACTTACTGAATACCCTTTCGATTAACGCGTCAGCGTCTTTTTCATCGGGTGTATTTAGTGGAAACGCGTCCATTGCATATGCATCGAGCAAGAAGATCTCCCGCTACGGAGAGTATCTCCTCATCAACGAGCAGGTCGAAAATGTGACGCGATTTCTGAAGTCAACTGTCCTCACTGCTGACGCGAAGAAAGTGCGCAACAACCCGTTTAAGTTCCGGCAAATGTGCGGTGATCAGTTTATCGTCGGTATCGTGACGGGCGGCAGCTTTTCAGCCATTTTGAATGCCAGCTCGAGCTCTGAAGAAGACCAGACATCGGTGAAAGCTACCTTCTCGGCTGCTGCGTATGGTGGCAAGCTGGACGTCGATACAACCAAGACCTTCAAGGATCTCGTCACTAAGGGCCGACTCGACATAACTATCCTGCGCCAAGGTCCTAGTGACAACGTTCCGACCGATCTGGACAAGATTAAAAAGTACGCGGAGGAATTGCCGGGGAAGGTGAAGCCGAAAGGAGGAACACCATGGCCGATTATGATGACAACCAAGGGCTATGGTGCGCTCGGGCCCCCCATTACAGGTGGACAGGATATATTTCTTGATGCCGCTGGGGCGCAATATATGAGACTGAAGCGTCTTAGTGGCGGATTGGAGTATATATCCGCTCATCAGGACCTGTTCGGCGGCTTTGATCAGAACAAATATATAGCAGAGCACGATGCTGCGGAGCAGACCGCGAGACAAGTTGAGGCAGCTGCCTTCGCATGTTCTAAAGACGCAAAGAGCTGCCCTGCTACTTCCTTCACGAGACCACGCGAACTGCCCGAGCGCATAAACTGGGTTCCCGTGGACCCAACACTGAATGCATGGACGGAAATCGCGCGGGTTCAAGGCAGTCAGAACCGTGTCGTCGAAGCCCGTGGACAATATTCGTTCTATTCATCGGGGGATCAATGGTGGCCCGCTTCCGGGGGAAATTTCCTGATCCACAATTCAACGACGGGTGCTGATCAGACTTTGCAGGCAGATCGCATTTACCCGATCGCGGACTTCAGCGTTGTGTCGTATCGAATCTATGACAGCGTCTACTCAGACAATAGAAGCCGGAAAGAGGATCCGCTACGAGCAGCCGTTTATACTCCGGTCTACGCCATTCCGAAGGCGAAGGTCCTAGCATCGAAGAAGGCTTCCCAATGAAACGAAAACCCGTGGCATTACCGGTGTTGCCGATGAGCAACTCAGAAAACGGCTGCTTGAGATACCACTAGCCTTCTTGGAATTCGAAACTGGATTGAGTCGGCATACGATCGTGCGAACACGACGAGGGCAACCAGTCCACCCTCGATCGTTGCGACTGCTGAAGGATGCTGTTCGCCGGGTGCCAGTTCGAAAATGATCTCGTTACAATTCACCGTTCCGAAGGTGATTTGGAGATCGATATGGAGCTTTGATCAAGAAATAGTTGTTAGGTATCGAAGGGTAAACGCTTTTCTCATCTGCTCGCACAGCCAATCTCTATTTCTGTTCCTTGTGCAGCAGCCTTCATGTGTTTCTCTGTTCCTTTGCCACAGTCCCATGTAACTTCAAGATTTTTAACTAGGGCATCGATGGTACACATGTTGCCCACCGTAAACTTACAGCTCGCAATTCCCTCGCAAAGAGATAAATCTGGCTTGCAGGTCTTGTGATTGATCTGATCGCCAAAGCTTGCATCTACTATGCGTATCTTTGGGTCCTCCCGCATTTGCTTGGATTGTGAGTGACTAGTCAACGGTATCCATATTCCGAACCCGAGAGTTACCATTACAAGAGTCGCAAGCGTCTTCACGCAATCCTCCTTCGCGGTCGTTTATTTCGAGTCTTCTTCGATAAAGTTTCGATCCAAGAATCCGTCCAGTCGCAATTCGTTCCTCTCATTTGGTCACGATCCTTGAAACCCAATCATCCGCATCTTTATTCGTTATGCAGCTTGGCAAACTGAGAGTTCTGCATCGCACCGAATTAGGGTAGTAGATCCACTGAGACGCAATAGCATCTTTCAGTGCAGCAGGGTAAGCTGCTTGCGCCTGAGACAGCAGCTTATCGGTGTCTGCGATTTGCGATTTCGTGCCCGATATCCAATCTGCGAGCGGACCAGTGATGGGATTATTACCCGCTATCTCGTAGCGGTCTTGCTCAAGTTGTGTCAGTTTTTGCTTTAGTTCAACATCCGTTTTCTGCAGTTGAGCGAGCTGCGTGTCGGCATCGAATGAACCCGGCCTCACTGGCATCAAGATTCGAAACTGATAATCCGGTAGGTCATCTGCGCTGTCGAGGCGGCAAGATTGTGCAGGGCTCTGAAAGCAGTTTTGCACTTGTTTTTCAATCGACCCTAAGTGAGCTTTCAAAGTGTCCTGGATGGCCTTCAATTGTGGGATATCGGTACCTCGATTAAGAATGAACTCACCTTCATGCGTCTTGACATACTCGATTTGACTGTGAAGGGTTTTGAGCTCCTCGTATTTTTCCATCATTCGCTGTAGATCAGAATAAAAAGACGGTGCGTTCGTGGGCCAACTTGGAAGCGTGTCATACTGTTGTACCGTTACGAGAAAAGGTCTGGGAGAGGACTTGGCGGCGGCGGCGACATTCTTGATGGCATCAGCGACTCCGTTTTTGTCTATTGGAAGGGGATCTCCACTTCCTCCACTCTTGTAGTAAAGAATTTTTATTTGTTGGCTCTTCTGTAGTGTTGCAAGCGTGTCGTCAGCCTCAGCTGTGAGGCTTGCACCCGAGTACGATCCTTCTAGTTTGCCTGATAGCTTCAAACGGTCATCGACACTGTGTTGGTCAATTTGAAGTTGAGCTAGTAACTCGGCGCCGCTATGTATGGCGGACACAAAACCATCACCACATTGCTTGAGAAATCCACTTGGATCTGAGTTTGCAAGTGTGGCCGCTTGTGGCACAAGATCAACCTGTGAGCCATTACCAGCGGCCATGCGCGTGTCCCAGAGCCCAGGCTTAATGACAGTATTAGTAGTGTTTCCCCCGTTCTGAGATGAAGTATCACTAGCGCCGGGGGGTATTACGTAGTGCGCTCCGTTCAAAGCCTGTGCTTTAGCCAAGAAATAATCGCGATCATCCTGGATCTGCGTTTTTTGGTAAAAAGTTACTTTCGCTGAAGCCTTCGTCACGGCAGCGTTGAACTCAAACGAGGCTGAGACATTCATTTCATGTGACAGCTGGGAATTGTCGATAATATTAGTCAAATCCAGGGTGGTGTCCTGGCCTGTGTCTTGAGCCTCGGCGAATGCGATGCAGACACCGGGTGCTTTACGATTCGAGCTCGTTATCCACCCATTGCCCAGCAGTACACCATCGTCAGGGTAGGGCATGACGACAATTGCCTGTGGTTCGCTCGCTTGAGCAGTTGGGGAGATGGACGGAACAAAACTCTTCCCCGCTGTTCGAGTCTCCGAAGGTCGCGGCCAACAGGAGCGAGATGAGCAACCGACCGATAGGGACAACATCAACAAGACAACACGGAGTACTGGCTTATTATGCAGATGTTCCATGCTGAGCACTGATTGAGAAGCGAAGCCTACACCAAAGTGAGAATTTGTCAAGTCAGAGAATTTTGCGAGAATTTTGCGATTTGTTCAAGTCAGACATTTTCCCTGGCTGTGCCGGACTCGGAGGGTGCATATTCCCTCCCGTCCTGTTCTCACCCCGTCAACGGGTTGACCCTTATCTGCCGCCGCCCGTAAGATCCACGCCCCCTCCGCCGTGAGCCGATGGGATTCGCATGATTGAGGCGCTCTGCCCAGTCGAGGGTTTCGTGTTTCTTGCGGCTTTTTGCGTTCAACGTTGCGCTTTGAAAAGGGTGACAACACATTCGGGACAACGGTATACTGCGGCATCCAACTATCATGTCGTGGCCTGCAGCACGAGGCTCCGATATCTAGCGATTCACTCCGAGCGTACGTTCCCCAGAGTTGCGTGATCACATCGTTGAGAACCAAAATCAGACCTTTCGCTGGAGGGTTTTATGGGATTGTCGTCCAATCTGCTAAAAGGGGACACGAAGCTGGAGGCTTGCGCGGTGAGCGATCCGGCGCACGTGTATCAGGGACTCAGCGGAGCGCATGTGGGCAAGATCCAGGAAGCGCTCAAACAGACGGATGGCGCGGTCATCAATCCGAGCGAATTGGCATCGCAGACCTATGGGATTTCGACGGCGAATGCGGTTCTGAAGTTCAAACAGAATCCCAAGCGCAACATTAAGAATTTCCGTGGGCAGTTTGACAACATCGTGGGGAAGAAAACGATCGCTGCGCTGGACGCTGAGATGTTTGTCATCGAGCACGGCACACCCCCACCACCGCCGCCCGTGGATCCAGACACGGCGCTGGTGAACACCGCCGAGAGCAGCCGGCTGAGTGCGCTGCGCAGGGCAATCGAACAAGTGACCAAACTCAAGAATACTTTTGAACCGAACCCGCCCGACTTCGATGATCCGGTAGTGCAGGCCTTGCAACGCCAGTTGTTCCTCGCCCCGGACAGCAACTTCTGGCCTACCGTCAATACGTTTCTGGCGCACATGATCAACAATTCCCTGAAAACGGCGCCCTTCATAATCAACAAGGCGGATCCGAATTTCGCGCATGTCGATCCGTCGAACTTGCCTAGCAAGGGGGTGACGATCGGAGGGTCATTTTTCGCGCCGGGGACGACCGACAACTGCCGCCAGGAGGTGGTGACGCACGAGTTCTTTCATTTCGTAGTGGGGCTACAGCATTTCTACTCGACACACGAGACGGGCGAAGCGATGCGCTGCCCGCATCATCTGGCGCGGGCAGTATTTGACATTGCGATTGGGCAGCAGCGCGCACCCTGTGCGGTCGACATTGTTTGCCGGTGAGGCATCAGGTCGCTGGTGATCGCCAGAAATATCCACCCTCCTTTCCGCCATGAAGGGGTTGGATGTCGCATCACTAAGGCGCTCCCCTCGTCGCGGCTGCGAGAGGGCAGGAGAGCGGTTCCGCGCGGGATGATTCTCATCGTGGTGGGTAGCCCGTCGGATGTTATCAACCACGTCGTGGATCACGCGGGATAGCAGCTCGCTGGCTCTCCTTCCCCAGTTTCGTTCTCGGTTGATTCTTGGGCGAATTGGGGCTCTGATTCCACCAGCGCAGTTTTGCCTCTCTACGTGCAGGATCTGCGCACTCCGGCGAGCAGAACTTCTGACCCTTTTCCGTCCTGAAGAAGTAGGGAGCGGCGCAGTCCGAGCCACCACAACGTAGCATGAGCCTTTGGTTGATCTGGAGCCAGTAGAGTGCGGCTTCAAAGGGGCAAATCCTTGGCACGTCCCCAAAGAGATCGGTTCCCATCGCAGTCTCAAAGAACCGGGCTCGTTGAGGTGGATTGTCTCCCCGATCACGAGAGGTTCGTATTAGTTGCAAAAGGTGATTTACCGCGTCTCGATCAGTGATGTTTAAAAGGTAGGGATTTTCAGCCCGCACGACCATGCGGTGGTACTCGTCCCTCAAACGATAGAAATACCAATCCCGCTGGCGTGCGTCCTGCTCAACCCAAATCCGCCATAGAGCGATCTGAACCTTGGGCACGAATAGCTCAAGCTGTTCCTTCGGGATTTCCATCGTGCGCCATTTGCCATCCTCGCTCTCGCTCTGAAACGTGAAAAAGCGCTGCCACTTCCGCAACCAGCGATCAAAGCGCGGGCGGTTAGCAGGATAGCCAATCGGATCAGGCAGATTCGCACACTCCATCAGAAAAATCTTGACCTCATCGACTGAAAGGACGCCTAGAACTTGATCCGTCGTCTTTTTGGGTGAGTTCGCTTTGACCATTTCAACCCCTTGACCGCTCCGCGCCTCGGTGTCACACTACCTCTAGACGTTAATTGATATCACAATCTAGGTTAGATTCTAGCAGGAGTTGCAGCGTGAGGGCAAGGTCGGAGTCGAGCGCAGGTCGCCTACATCGCATTGAATCCGCCGCCGAGTCTCTTGGCGGTATCAGCCCGCCTCAATCAGAAATTGGAGGCGAAGACTTGTTTCCGCAAGTGGCGCCGGCTTTGGGGCGCGACGGATCATCACGCGAGAGCGAAGTTGTGCTGAATGCGGTTATCCCGCAGGGGCTGAGTGAGATGACTCATCCCCGCGTATTTATACCGGCAGTAACTAGGGCCGCCCGTCCCACTAGCCGGGCAGAGTTGTAAGGCCAAGAGCACCGTTGGCGGTTGGAAGACTGACCGCCCTCAGTGGTTCCAACCCAAACGGTGCTCTTGAATTTTCTACTTAGAAGGGCGGATTCAAAATGACCAAAGAGGACAAGCTGATAAATGCCATCTCGGACCTAGCCGATGAGCAGCTAGGCGGTGAGCGTTCAAAGAAGGCTCTGTATCTGTTCACGGACATCGCGGCAGAGTGCCGCGAGCTGGGATTCACGCGGCTGGCACGCATCGCGCAAGGGGTTGCGGCCCGCTACGACTACGGGACGGACAACCTATGACCAACTTTCTGGACATCGCACTTCAGCACGCGGCACTTGGCTTGCACGTCTTCCCCGTGGCGCGGGACAAAAGCACCTTGACCCACCACGGATACAAGGACGCCAGCGTTGACCTGGAGCAAATTCGCAAATGGTGGGCTCAGATGCCTTCGGCCAATCCGGGTTTCTCTCCAGGTGCAAGCGACGTTGCAGTTTTGGATGTGGACCACGGATTGTCGGACATGGAGTCCTTCATCGCGTGGCGTACTCGCAACGGAATCCCGGCAACATACACCGTCCGAAGTGGCAGCCGCCCGGAGTTTAAGGTTCACATGTATTTCCGGGGAGCCATTCGGGACATCGGCAAGTGGGAGCTGGACGGCTGTAGTGGGCAGGTTAAGAGCCTTGGTGGTTACGTCCTTGCGGCGGGCAGTGAAGCACTACACGGTGAGAAGCACGATAAACCCGGCCAGCCATACGAAGCGATAGACGGCACCCTTGGTGTCTTCGCTCCCGCGCCTGATGTGGTCCGCAACCTTCGCAAGCCGGCCACGGCTTCGTCAGATAACTCCAAGGTGCCCAAGACCGCTTGGAGCCTCCCTGTGCATGAGGGAGAGAACCGCACTGGCTTCCTCTTGGAGCAAACGGGTGCAATGCGCAACTTGGGATGCGGCAAGGACGCCATTCTTGCCCACATGGTTGAGCTAAATGGGGACCCGGAAATCATTGCGGACCCGGTGGACGATGAGCGGCTGAATAACACGGCTGCAAACTGTGCCAAGTTCCCCGTGCCGGATCCGGGACCGGTGGTCACGATAGGCAGTAGCAACCTTTCCGCACTACCTGAAGCCGCCGCACTGCCACAACGCAACCGGCCAAACTACCCTATTGAAGTTTGGGACGGGACGGCATTGGGAGAGTTTGCCAAGCTGTGCGGGCACGATAGCAACATCCCTAAGAAACTGTTCGCGGAGGCGTTCCGTTGCGCGCTCGGGGCCGTCGTGGGTGACCGCCTCTCCTGCCCCGGCGTGGATGGTGCGCTGCCGCGCTCATACACCGTGATTGTGGCACCGAAGGGCAAGGGCAAAGGGACTGCCATCCGGCGTGCTGTCCGTTTCTTCAGTCAAACGTGGGACGGCTCACAGGGAACTCCCGCACACGGGACCCTCACCTCTATAACGCCCGGCTTGCTGTCCGGTGGGCGTGACTTCGTTTGGAAACCGAAAGGCATTGGCGCATGGATTGCGGCCGCATCTAGCGTGCCCGGCATGGCCCGGCTCACGAAGGACCTGGACTCGACCATCAAGACCAAACCCCACATGACTTGGGGAAACACACTGCCCCGTATTCTGAGCGTCCACGAAGAGATGAAGACATTCCTTAGCACGCTATTTATTGAGGGCGGGGTGGGCAGCGGCATGGAGGGCGTTGTCTGCCAGCTTTGGGATGACATCAGCTTTCACGGCACGGCCACGGGAACACGTGATGCCGTCTATGGGGAGATGATGTTTTCGATGTTGGCCGGAGTGACTGAGCAAGATTGGTTTGACCTACTCAGCCGCGGGAACGCGGTAGGCGGCGGCCTCATGTCCCGCTTCAACATGATCGGCACTGAGGGCGGCTATGACAACGTGAGCAAGATGACTCCCCCGGACTTCACCGCGCTACAGGAAACTTTTCTGCCCCGCGTCATGCGGCTAGAGGATGCCCACATCAAGCTGATGCCCACAGAAGGCGCTGACAGAATCATCAGCGAGTGGGCAGACAACTTGCCCGAAGGGGCTGAGCGCATGAACATCCACGCATGGCGTAGCGCGTTGCTGTTAGCGTGGCTCCGGCATGAAGAGTCAATCACAGAGAAGACGGCTGAGGACGCGGTGCGCTTGGGTCAGTATCAGGTGGAGTCACATGACTACTACCGCACTAAGTCCGCTGACAACGCGGCTGCCAGAGTACAGGGAAAGATTCTGAGGTCACTGGAATTGAAGGGACCCACTTCGAGACGCAAGCTGCAGAAGCGCACCCACGCGGAGCGAGACGGAACTGACCTGTGGAATCGGGCACTGGATGGGCTGGTCAAAGACCGTGCGGTAGGCAAGCGGGATGACGGGGCCTACTACCTGGCGGATGAGGCCGCCTAGCCTGCCCCCCATGTCCCCACCCCGTGCCTGTTTAGGAACGTAGCTTGGTATTTATTTATGTATGTATATGTAAATAAACGGTTAAGTAAAAACACGTACACAGTGACCCCTGGGGGCACGGGGGGCAATGGGGGGCACCTTCGACACGTAGGTTGCGATGGAAGGTCCCGTAGAACTTGCCAACAAGTCACTTCAAGAGCACCGCCATCGAAAACCTTACGTGCACAAGGATAGATCTGAATTTGTGTGTCACATTTGACACGGAGCTAACCATGGATGCTGCATACATTTACGCGCTGGTAGACCCGAATAACTATCAAGTCCGCTATGTTGGTCAGTGTAAGGACTTGCACGTCCGGTACATCGGGCACATGAACTCCGCTGAGTGGCACGGCTCACCCGTCTATGACTGGATACGACGCATAGCACCGGCCAAGCCTCAGCTAGTTGCCTTGCAATCAATCCCGCGTAACCGGCAGGTCGAGATAAGACCCGGCCAACTCCGGTTACTCAGTTCCATCTTAGAGGCTAAGTGGGTCAAACGCTTCCGTCGCACCGTGCTCAATGTGAACAAGCGTGTGTGCGCGGCGGCGTTTGAAGACTTCGCTAACCCTCCCAACATTAACCCCGAATATTCCACGGAGGAATAATGCCACGCACTGTGAAAGTCGATGCAAACTTGCAGCCCGGAACCCCACTTAAACCAACCAATCTATCCGCCCGTGCCGCCACGGAGTGGGACCGGCTCATCTCGGAGCTGGCCGCCTCACAAATCCAGGTGACCGCGGCGCACCGCTCTGCGCTGAGTCTCGCCTCCACCATCTCTGCTGACATTGCGGCGGCATGGGAGCGGGTCAAGGTGGACGGCGCGTACTTTACCAATGAGAAGACCGGCGCGATAAGCGAGCACCCGGCCAGCAAGAAACTAGATGTACTCCGGCGTGACTACCTCAAGGTGCTCACCATGCTCGGGCTACGCACTGCGGTAGCCGCTCCAGAGCGAAGTAAAGAGGTGTCCTTGGAAGACTTCCTTAACAGCTGAAAAAGGCTAACCCATGCACATCCTGGGCGCCCGCAAAGCAAGGCTTTACGTGTATGGAGTAAGACGTTCGTGATTGGGGAGAGAACAGTGCAGGTCATTCATTGTGAGTCATACATTCAACCGCTACCCGGAAGCCTTAGCGACTTCCAAACCAACCGCGCAGAGCCGTACTCGTCCGTTCGCGCGGACTCCGCACCCAGGACGAGTAATTGCTGATGCTTCCAATGCAAAAACTCTGGCCGACCGAATCGCGGCTTTCGAAGGTGCGTTGACGGCGCGACGATTGTCGGAGATCTTGGCTATATCGCCCATCCTCCTATACAAAATGGCCAAGTCGGGTCGCATTCCGAGCCTGAGGATCGGCGGCTGCGTGCGATTCTGCCCGCGCACGATCGCGCGTTGGTTGCGGGAGCGTGGCGGCTAGCACCGCGGGCGCTTGCTCTTACCCGAAAATCGCACAAGTTGTCACGCGGCGTCGCTGAAGTATGGATCTACGTTGATGCTCCATGCCTCAAGTAGCCATTCTGGGATGTAGACACGGTTTTTGTTTTGCTGGCACCAAGTCCACAGTTCTGCCGACGAGGCATACATCTCGGGCGTGAGTTGCAATTGCTTAACCCGCAGCTCGAATTCGGTAGCGAGCGCCGGGGAGGACGACGTCGGACGTCCCCAATTGGGATTTCCGTGGTTGCGAGTCATAACTGGGAGACAGCCAGTATCAACACAGGCGCCGATGATACGCCGTCTTTTCTCTATCCGCAGCAGAAATCCTCGCACGGGTGCTGTGAGAACCGAAAGGTGCGCGATCGTTCATTCGGGCCGGGTTATTGAATGGAACTCGCTGCGGCCGAAAATACGTTGTTCGCATTGCTTCCGACCAGGCGAATCGTCCCAACCACAATCACCAGAATAACGGCCAACATTACCGCATACTCGGCGATGTCCTGGCCTTCGTCATGCCGCCACACCTTGCGCAGAAGATGAGTCATGCTCGCACCGTCTTTCACCCGACCCAATTCTACGCTCCACGCTCGCCCAATCCGACGAATTTCATGGAGTCCCCGGTAGAGTGAAGAAGTGCCGGTTGAGTTCTTGCGACGAAGGAACCGTTCTGGACCGTGAGCGAGAAAAACTGAAACATACGACACTCGTCAGGCACCGTTGATCCTGTTAGGAGTGCAACGTTTCCGAAACTCTCCGGTTAGTCCGAAGATCGAATATTTTCCAGAATCTCCGCCGAATGGACAACAGCGTTCACACCGGTTCCAGCCGTCGCACGAACTGACAGGACCATCATTCGCGGTTTGCCGGAGGAAGATGGGTTTCCACATCCACTCATCATCATGAAACTCAAACAAACCATCAGGAACAGGCGGCCAGCCGTGCGGTGCCGGCTCGCTGTTCCAATCAGGAGGAGCGAGAGGATGCCGACCACCGGTCCGTATGGTGGGCCAGCGCGCGTGTGCGTCGTGGCTGACTTCGAGGAAACTTGGATTCGGAGATCGCTGTTGCCACCGTAGAGTGAGGCGGGTGTGAATGAACAGTCGTATCCAGCGGGCACGCCATCCATGCAGGAAAGTTGAACCGGTTGCTGGAAGTCTGCTATTGGAACAACCGTAACCAGAGCGGGCTGCGAGCCCCATGGCGTGACATCGAGGGTGTCCGTGGCCACACTCAGCGAAAACCCAGATCCGCGCACTGGGAATTGTTCGAGCAGTTCCGGCGAGACACTGGGAGCAAACGGTGAACCGCCGGCAAAACTGGCGGACAATCGATGTGCGCCAGCACTTAGAACTGGAACGGCCAGAGACGCCGTTCCTGACCCATTTGCCGTAGCGGTGCCCAGAATATTGCCGTCGTCGAGGAATACAACCTTCCCCGTCGGAATACCGCCCGGAGCGCTTACCTTTGCAATCAACAACGATTGATTGCCGTTGTCAATCACTGCCACTGTAAGAAAAGTCGGAGACAGGCTGGCCGCCGCGGAGGTCACAGTTACAACTGCGGCTGACGACGTGCTGCTGGCGAAGGTCGCGTTGGCGTTGTAAACCGCTGTGATACTGTGCGTCCCCACTGCCAGCGATGCTGTGCTGTAGCTGCAACTCCCATCAGCCATCAGCGAACTGGTCCCGAGAGGAACAGCCCCATCGTAGAAAGTCGCGCCGCCGAATGGAACTCCTGAGTTCGACGCTACATTCGCAGTAAAGGTCGCGACCATGCCGGCGGTCAGCGAAGTCGCGGATGCCGAGAGCGACGTGGTGGTTGAGGCACTGTTTACGGTCACAATGACAGGGGCAGACGTACTAGGCTGATAAATCGCCTGCTCGTTAAACGGATCCTGCCAGCCTTGGTAAACGGCAGTAAGAGTATGCGTTCCGGCACTCAGAAGATTGGTGTCGAGTTGCAGCAACGGGTTGCTGTAGACCTGCTGGACGCCCAAAGTTGCATTGCCGTCCAGGAACGTTACATTCCCAGCGGGAACCGCGGCCGAATTGCCGGTAACAGTTGAGGTGAGGCGCACGGTCTGGCTGGTGTAGACTGTCGTGGGTGAAACGACGAGAGTAGTGTTTGTGGGATACACCGGCGGCTGAACCGAGAGCAGAGCCGAGAAGTTTTCGGAAGCGTAGGTTTTATCTCCGTTGTACGAAGCCACAACGGTATGGCCGCCTGTATTCAGAGCTTTCTTATAGATGAAGCTTGCCTTTCCGCCGGCTAGTGACGCCGCTCCAATGAAGCCGCCGTCTACGCCAAAGCTTACTGAGCCTGTAGGCGCAGGTCCAGATGTGACTGACAGGGTGAGGGTAAATGTGACAGGCTGTCCATACTGGTCCGGATTTGGGGACACACTAAGCGACCCGCTACTCCAGGCTCCGTCCGCAGAATTACTGGTGGGCTTGTTTAACAAGACAACGACGGTCGTTCCATCGTAGTTAGCTGCGACGATGTCGGGAAATCCGTCGCCGTTCACGTCTGTGACGCTCAAGCCCGAGATGTTCTGACCCGCTACAAAGTGCTGCTCAGCTCCGAACGTGCGATTGCCCTGGTTTTCAATGACAGCGATTCCACTACCGTCGCTCAAAATTAAATCGGGCTTGTTATCCTGATTCACATCGGCAACAGCAACCTGCGTGTAGGCATGCGTCACCGGAAATGAGACGGGCGCCTGAAATGTCCCGTCTCCATTGCCGTAATAGAACGTGAGTGGGAGGGGAAATCCGTTTTGGTTCGGATATGGGATCACGACAATGTCTGGATTGCCGTCTCCATCGATGTCGGCAACCAGGACGGATTTTGGATTGGACTGCTGAGAAGAGTTGTTAACGACTGCGCCTTGTGTGAAGGTTCCATTTCCGTTGCCGAACCACACTCGAAAGGATCCGGACTCGATTGTCAGGGCGTCTAACTTGCCGTCCCGGTTAAAGTCGCCGATCGCTGCAACTTCCGAGGTTGGATAATTGATCGTAGTCGTCACTTGAGTGAAAGTATTGTTGCTTTGACCCAGCAAGACCAGGATTCCTTCACTTGACAAGGAGATCATGTCGCTTAGGCCATCGTTGTTAAAATCGCCGACTAATGCAGGCCCCGAATTGATGGTCACAGGCGGATCGAACGTAGCGTTACCCAACCCATACAGGACCAACGGCTGTCCGAACTGATAGGTGTACGATGATGGCCCCAATATGTCGAGGTCCTTCTTTCCGTCCCCGTTGAAATCGGCTGTGATCATGCTTTGGCTGGGAGGCGTAGTTGAGTAGGTTGAGTTTTGGTCGGGTGCCAGAGTGAATGCTCCCGTCCCATTTCCCAGCAAAACCCTCGGGTAGCTGGCAGATACCGTGATCGCAATGTCGGGGAACTTGTCTCCGTTGTAGTCTGCGACGGCAACCGTACCTACGGTTGTCCCGATGTCATAGGAATCGCCACTGGCGAATGTGCCGTCGCCATTGCCTTGCAGAACGAGCAGACCGCCATCCACAGTCATTGCCACATCGCTGTAGGATTTTCCATGGAAGCTTCCAACTGTGAATCCGTTGAGATAATAGGGGTCCGCCACTGTTCCTGCGACGGACGGAATCACGTTCCCGTAAGCCAGGTTTCCCTGCCCAAGAGCAACGCCGATGCCCACCGGACTCATGAATAGCAAGTCGACGACTCCGTCCCCGTTAAAATCACCTGCATCCACCAAGGTGTCAGCCGCGGGAACAGCGGCAATGAGGGTCGGCGAGCCGAACGTGCCGTCTGCGTTCCCTTCAAGAATCTGCACCTGTCCAGGCGCCGCCATTCCTACTAGGTCCGGATGTCCATCGCCATTCATATCAGTGAACAGAAGAGCGCGCGAGACGTAGACGGTCGCAGACTTGAACGAGCCATTGCCATTGCCCAAAAGAACGTAGGTTTCGCCTCCTGCAAGGTCGTTTACAACGATATCAAGATGCCCATCGCCATTCACGTCGAAGAGGTATGTCCGTGTAAGTCCGGTGAAGTAGTACGGACTCAGAGTTGCGCTTAGAGTGAATTTCCCGGTGTTGTCACCCAGGAATACATATATCGTTGCGCTCATGGCATCGGCAGCAACCAAGTCCACCACACCATCACCATTAATGTCCCCAAATCCCATTTTCCATGCAAAGGATGCAGTGCCACCGTTGGACCCACCGTTCGAGACAGTCGTAATCACAGCGGGGTCGAAGGTGCCATCGCCTTTCCCGCGGAAAACTGCAATCTCGCCGACAGACGATTCGGCCCCACCAACAATAATGTCGATCACTCCATCGCCGGTAACATCGGCGAGATTGATGACCGAGCCGATACCGGCTGGCAGCTGCATGTCTGACTTATGAGAGAACGTGCCGTCCCCGTTTCCTAGCAGGATATGGACTGCGTAAGGAGAAATGCTGTCGACGTATACAAGATCGAGAATTCCATCGCCGTTGAGGTCTGCGGTCGCAACAAATAGCGGATCGGAGGTCGTTTCGATCAGCTCAGGATTCTTGAAAGTTTCGGCGTGTGCATTCGGGAGAATCCCTGCCATCAACAGAATGAGGGCACTCATGAAACAGCGCAATGAACGAGCGGCCATAAGTGTTTTCCTCATGCACCCTAAGGTGAGCCAGTAACGTTAACACAGGTGAATTGCACTCAGCGCGACAAAATTCTGTGCTAAGGAATTGTGACTCTCCTCATTGACGGTTGCGGCTTTATGGAGGATACTGGCTTTCCTTTTCTCGCCCCGGTTGGTCAGGGGATTAAACAAAGGGCTTCTGACCACATGCGTCGAATCAGAATCCGCGAGACCTCGCGTTTGAGTGTTTCTTGGCTGGCTCTCACCCTAGTCGTTCTTCTAGGACTTGCCGGTTGTGGCGGCGGCAGCGGTGGTTCTCACCTTCCTCCGCCAACTCCTGACTTCAGCTTGTCGGTGAACCCTACCAGTGAGACGCTGAACTCCGGCAGCTCAGTGTCTCTGAGCTTGTCCGCCAATCCGGTGAACGGCTTCGGATCGCAAGTCACCATCCAGATCTCAGGAGTCCCCGGAGGCGTCGGTGTGTCGCCCACCAATGTGACGCTCACGCCGGGCACTCCGCAGCAGCTCACTCTCAGCGCGACGGCAACCGCACCAAGCGCGAATGCCCAGGTGACATTTACCGGGACCTCGGGCTTGTTGACGCACACCGCCAACCTCGCGTTGACGGTGAACGGTACATCGAACGGCGTGCCGGTTCGCACACGCTATCTGCGCACCGATGCGACTACGGAGTATTCCCTGTGGGTCAATCAGCACTGGATTCTTTATCACGCGGCGACCGGGCGTTACTTTGTGACGGATCCTTCGTCGAACCAGATCATCGTCATCGATGCGGCATCGGAAAGTGTGATCGGACGAATCGGCGTACCCGGTGCTTTTGGAATGGATGACACTCCCGATCACTCGACCCTATACGTTGGAACGCAGGTGGGAGATGTTTACGCAGTCGATCCAGTAGCGATGACCGTCACGCAAAGGTATATCGCTTCTGAGATCGGCCCTTATGGCTTTGCAGCCTCGCAAGTGCTGGTACTGGCGGATGGACAACTGGCCCTGATTGGACTCTATAACGGCGTGGACGGTACCGGTAACGTGGCTCTCTGGAACCCAAGCAATAACTCCGCCACCGTTTACGGCGGTCTCGGCGGGGTTGGTCTTCCCTGCAATGTTGGCACACTCGGAGGTTTTGCCCGAACCGTTGACCGCACTCAAGTCTTTCTGGGGGCGATCAACGGCGGTGGACTCTGTGAATTCAACCCAACTACGGGCGCAAGCTATACCGTGTCCACCGGTTCCGATCTTCACATCACCACGACGCCCGACGGGAAGTACGTTATTTTGCCCAGCGCAACAAACGATGGCGTGACCCTCTTCAATGCGCAAAACCTGGCCTTTGTTTCAGAGTTCAGTGTTCAGGGCGGTACGGGGTCTAGTTCCGGTTTCGTCGTCAGCGCCGACTCAACCACGCTCTATGTTCCGCAAGAGACGGTCATATACGCCTACGATTTGGGAACTGGCCAGCAGATCGGATGGCTTCCCAATATCTATGTGCAATTCACAAGTGGAGGGTTTGCTTTCGGCCCGATAACTAGCCCCTATCTACTGGCAACCGACGGCTCCGGTCTTTTTGCTGGTCCAACGGAAGAGGGGATCGGATTTATGGATCTCTCTAAAATTGAGACTGGGCCTGTGGGCACGCAGTTCACCAATGGCTACCTGAATCCGACAACCGGCCCAACCTCTGGTGGAACACCAACGCAGTGGTCCGATCCAAACCCCGTTGGCACTTTAGAGTCGATCTATTTCGGTACGAACTTGGCAACTTCGATTTCAGCGAGTTCGGGCTACATCGACGCAACCACCCCTGCCGGGAAAGCTGGTCCGGCGGACGTGTATGCGTTCACTGACGATGGTGGGATGCAACTCTTGCCGGAGGCTTTCAGTTATGGCCCGACAATCCTGGAAGTCACGCCCAACGTAGGAACCGTTGAGGGCGGCGGCACGGGTTATATCTACGGTTACGGTTTTGGTCCCACGACTTCAAACACGGTACCTTCTAATCTTACCGTAACGGTGGGTGGCGCCCCGGTTCCAGTCACCGGCTTTAACGGAAATGCCTACGGTCTTGCTGCTCCTCCTTTCCCCTTGGAGAGTTTGGCGTTCACCATTCCACCCGGCAAGGCGGCAGCCAGCGTCGACGTAACGGTCGCAGCTAATTCTGGTAGCACCACATCAACTGCTGCGCTAACATACTTGCCCGCCACGCAGCAGTTCCCGTTAACGGGGGCGGAACTTGCGCAAGGTATCTACGATCCTTACACCGACCTCTACTACTTCACGGACGCAACTAAGATTCAGGTTTTCTCGCGAGCCCAAGGGAAATGGCTGAGCCCAATTAGCATGCCGCCGTCTGCGCAAAGGCTCTGGGGTATTGCGCTGTCGCCCAACGGCAGCAAAATGGCGGTCTCTGACCTCGAAAACGGCAATATCTATCTGCTGTCAAATTTCGACACTGCGAGTCCCGCGATCCAGACATTCTCGGTGGGATCTGTTTCCCAGTTTCCCGACGATCCTTGCGGCCTGGCAATAAGCGACTCGGGAAATGTCTATTTCATGGTGGTAGTGATCGGGCAAGGAGGCGGCGCCGACCAGTTTTTCAAACTTGATACCGCGAACGGGGCTATCTTCAACTATGGAGTCGACAGCCCCGGACTCGGGTCCAGCGATGCATATCTCCGAAATGCAATCAGTTCAGACAATGCTCGCGTCTTCTTCAATGATTACGGGTATGTCTTCAACATCGATACCGGAACCGACAAAGTCTTCCCAGCGACGGAAGACCCCAGTTGTTGTTATGGCAACTACGAATTGGCACTCTCCAGCAATCAGACCCAGTTCACGGCAACTAATTACATCTACGATTCTGACTTGAACAACGAATCTTATTACGCCCTTAATGATCGCGAGGTTCTCGATATCGCTTACGTCTATGGCACCAAACTGAGCCCGGACGGACGCCTACTGTTTCAGCCATCCGCAAACGGAATCGACGTGTTCGACGGGAATATCGGAAATCTGCGGGAGCGCATTTCGTTGCCATTCGCGCTCTCTACCAATTACGATGCATTGGTTTCGGACGGTGAAGACAACGCGCTCGTCGCCATCACGGGCACGAACGGTAACGGAGTTGCTGTGGTCGACCTGACCTCGCTCCCGGAAGCGTCCACTTCCATTTACGATTCAAAATCTAGAATCAACGCCAATCGCCTTTTATCCGACCGTCACCCCTTGAGCGCGAACTCAAGTTCAAATAAGTACCACGATGCCCGAGGTAGCGGGGTCCGTACGATTCTGCACCTCACCCGAAACTGGCTGCCGAGTTCAAACCCCTCCGTTAACCATCCCCGCTCAGATCGGAGATAGAACGCAAGGATTTTCGTCGCATGCTCCGGCGAACGAAAGCTGCCAGGGCGGCCGTACAATAGCCGCCCCGAAACTAACTCCAGCGGTTCTCGGGGACGATTGGAGAAATGTCTGAGCTGTGTGTCCTTGCCCCACTTCGAGGACATGATCTCCGAGGCCCGACGCCAACGTTACGTACGTACATAACGCAAGGTGCACCCAGGTGCACTACCGAAACCGGAAGTGCCACGTTTTCCAGCAAACGCGAATGCTAGATTTCTCAAACCTGCACAAATGTGTGTTTGGATCCGCAAACTAAGGTTAGTTAGCGCTGGTCGGAGGGGCATATCTTCGGTCATCCTAAATTACTGTGCTGTTTTCGTAACCAGAATCTACAATGTCGCGTTTCGAGTTCAAGGATGTTCCGCGAAACCCACGTCCCCACGACCCTTTGGGCAGAGTACTGGTACGCCGAGCCAGCGTCATTCGGATCACCGTAAGACGTGCCCCCTGCACAGAGCGCAGATTTCGTTATTGACATCCACAAGCGCAAGAGCGTAGCGTTCTCACAAAATTCAGCGGGTAGGATTCTTTGGACGGGTGACTGTTCTTCTGTTCAGTCGGTATTCCTTCTCGCTGCTTCCCCTTGATGTGTGAATGGATTGCGCCACCACGTGATCTGGCGGCGCATTAGTGCGGACAAGTAGTCGCATAGCTGTCCCCGGCACGAACCAGGGGCGGAATCTGTCTGTTCATGGAATCAGGAGGAAGTTCAATGTTCCAGCAACCCCTACTCCTCATCGGTGCGAATGAGATCGACGATAACTCTCTGCGATTTAGTGTTTTTTCGTCTGGACCTCTCCCTTTCGGAGAAGAACGAAAGGCAAACATCTACACGCAGCTCAAGTTGCGACTGGCTCCCTTGGCGGTAATGTGGGTCTTGTTCACCGGTGCATTTGCGCCTGCACAGATAACGAGTGTGACATCCGACCAGGCTCCGCCGATTCCTGGCGTTGGGCACGACTACATCGGTCTAATTAATGAGACTGTTAGTCCCTCGAATGGAGCATTGAGTATCCGCATCAATCTCCCGACCCCTGCGGGGCGGGGCATCAGCTTGCCCTTTTCCATCGGCTACGACTCCAACGCTGCTCACCATTTCTGGGCGACGCGCTCTCAAGGTGTGGCAGACAACTCCAGCTATTTGGGCCGTGGCGGTTGGAGCTACGGGCTGCCACAGTTAAGTATGCAAGAAAACGATGATTACTGGTTTACGCAAAGTCCGGTCCAGAAATACGATTGCTACTATTTCACGGACTACATGCTTACGGCTCTCAACGGCGAGAGCCATGAACTGCCAATTTCTGCCAGCCAGCCGATTACCGGCTACAACTGCAGCGGAATGGGAAACCCACCAGTAAATGGGATTGTTCCGAACGAGTGGCTTTCTGGTAGAGAAGATAAGTTCCAGGCAGTAACGACTGCTGTGCCTACTTCATCCACGACTCCACCGGCAGTAACGACGGTAGATCAAGACGGAACCGTTTATTACTTCTCAAACCTCAAGGCACATCCTGTTCCTAGTGGTTATCCATCCTCTAACTATTCCTCGCTGCCAGACTGGATCGAGGATCGCAACGGAAACAAATTAACTTTCATCGACAATGGTAGCGGCACTTTTTCCATTACCGACACCTTGGATCGGACTGTGTTGTCTTCCTCCGGCTTTGGCACGACGGGTAATACGATTACTCTACCTGGCGCTTCCAATCAATACCAGTTGACATGGGGAAGCCATGGTTCGAATTGGCCGTTCAACAGTCAGCTAACGGACCTCGCGACTCCGACCCAAACCGAAAACTGCTCCGCCTATACGACCGGCGCAAACACCTACGTAGTTACCCTCCCGGTGATCACCAACATTCTATTACCGAATGGCAACTCGTATCAGTTTCAATACGACTCGACTTCCGGCCTCGCGAACAAAATCATTTATCCGACGGGGGCTTATGTTCGTTATCTCTGGGGAACTAATCCCATGTCCAACGAAATTCTTGGCCTAGACACAAAATACTACCCAAACTGTCAATGGATGCACGATAGCCAGGTTATCACAGATCGGTATGTGAGCTTTGACGGCGTGACGGAAGTACTCCACCAGACATTTTCTTATGCAACGACGTACAGCCAACCAAGCTGGTGTACTCCCTGCACGATTATCGCATCTCACACAACCACAGTCACAACCTATGATCTTGTCCGCAATACAAACTATAAAACGATTTACTCCTATGGCATGGTAGCTCTGGCGACCCCACGAAATGAGAAATGGCTGTATGACAACCTATCGGTCCCCGTCGAAAACTCGATTACCTATTCCGACACAAATGGGGCTCTATTGCAGACGGTGACCAAGGGGTGGTTCGATCAGTACGAGCTGGGTTGCGAGGTTGACACCCTTGCCAATGGCATGGTCAGTGGCAAGTTCTATACCTACGGTCCTGGTGCCGTGGTCACAGATGTAAAGGAATATGACTACGGTCAACTTAGTTCCAGCAGCGTTTGTTACAACGGCGCAACCGCGCCAACTAGTCCGGCCCCGATGCGTGAAACTGTCACGAGCTACCAAAGTTTTGGGGATACACCAATTTGGCAATCTGGCGCGTCCATTTTCGACAGGCCGGTATCGATCCAGGTCTACCAAAACGGCAGCGGCGGAACGCTGATGGCGGAGACGGATTATTCCTACGATCAGACGAGCACGTCCCCTGTGTCGGCCATCCAACATGACGACGCCGAGTATCCTGCAGGCTCGGGGGTAGTGCGCGGTAACGCTACGACTAAAACGGTAAAGTGTTTGCAGACGGGCTGTGCTAACGCGATTACAACCTACACTTACGATCAAACCGGCCGAATTCCGAGCGTAATGGACGCGTGCGGCAACGGCACCTGCAGCGACATGACTGGCAGCAGTCACACCACGAACTATTCTTACGCCGACAACTACACGGTGCTCTCGAACGGCTCAAATGTCGCATACACGCCCAGTGGCAACACCAATGCATTCGTGACTCAGATTACGGATCCACTCGGGCACATCCAGAAGTTCACGTATGATTACGCCAGCGATGAACTGACGGCAGGGCAGGACCAGAACGACATCAACGCGGGTCGCCCTGGGACAACTTACATTTACAGCGACGTGTTTTTCCGCCCCACGCAAGTCAATTACCCCGATGGCGGGCAAATTCAGCACGTGTATAACGACTCAGCGCCATCACCTACCGTCACAACTTGCCAACTCATCAGTGGCACTGCGGGCGCCGCTTGCAGTGCCACGACTCTTCCACCTGGGTGGAAAACCAGTCTCGCAACGATGGACGGTATGCGGCACGTTGTGCAAGCCGAACTCGCTTCCGACCCTGACGGGCCGACATATACCGCCACGGCCTACGACGGGAATGGAAAAGTATATACAGGGTCAAACCCATACCGCACCACAAGTGACCCGACCTACGGCGTTACGACCTACACGTATGACGCCCTGGGGAGGACCACCAACGTTGCCGAGCCGGATGGTTCCGCCGTGACAACGTCCTATTCGGGCAACTGCACCACAGTGACGGACGAGGCGAGCAACGCAAGGCAATCTTGCGCGGACGGGCTGAGGCGCATGACGAAGGTTTTGGAAGATCCAGGATCGCCACCACACTTAAACTACGAGACCGACTACTCCTACGACGCGCTGAACAACTTGCTCTCCGTGACCCAAAACGGGAGTAGGGCCCGGACATTCACGTACGATTCTCTCTCTCGCCTCTTGTGTGCAGCAAACCCTGAGGTTCAAATTGTCACTTGTCCTGCACTGGGAGGCACGTTCCCCACTGGAGCAATCACCTACACCTATGATCCAAACGGCAACCTTTCGACTAAGGTTGTGCCTAAGGCAAACCAAACGGGAACGTTGCAGACGACACACAATTACACCTACGACGTTTTGAACCGTCTGGTTAAAGAGTCGCACCTCGACCCAAACCAGGGAACCGAACTCTATTCCTACGACGGAATCACTCTGACCGGATGTTCCGGACCCGCACCTCCCAAAATCAACTCCCCGACAAACCTCATTGGCCGTCGGACCGCGATGTGCGCAGGTCTAAGCTCGTCGACTCTAAGCTACGATGCGATGGGGCGCTCTCTCTTTGAGGCGACCGCGAATAAAGGGTCGTCTGCAAAAACTTACATTGTCGGCTACACATACTACCTGGACGGCTCACTAAAGACACTCACCTACCCGAGCGGAGATGTCGTCACGTACACCGTCGGCGGTGCTGGACGTACCACTCAGGTGACCGATTCGGCGTCGAACACCTTTGTGGCTCCGCCGACAAATCCTCCCACCATGTACGCGCCACACGGCGCTTTGGTTGGCATGACCAGCGGAACGGGAATTGTCACTTCCAATGCCTACAATAATCGCCTGCAACCCTTCATGCTTTCTGCTGGGGTACCTGGCCAGAGTGCGATTTTCAGCCTCTGCTACGATTTCCACCTGCATGTCGCGCTCAGCAATTTAACTTGCGGCAGTTTGCCCGCCTACACAACCGGCGACAATGGAAACGTCTTCCAGGTGCTTAACCAAGTAGACCCGACCCGCAGCACTGCATTTACATACGACCCGTTGAATCGAATCGCACAGGCCAACACGGTGAACACAACCTCCACGAACTGTTGGGGCGAGACCTACACTATTGACGCCTGGGGAAACCTAACGGGTATCGCCGCGGCACCGGGAATGGCGGGCAATTGCGTCAAGGAATCGTTGAGCGCCACTGCCACCACCCAAAACCAACTTAGTGGCGTTGGAATGCAGTACGATGCTGCGGGCAACGTCACCAAGGACAACCTTGGCAATATGCCTACCTACGACGCGGAGAATAGAATCGCCACTGTTGGGGGGTATACCTATTCCTACGATGCAGACGGCGCGAGGATGGAGAAAGCTGCGGGATCGACGGGAACGATGTATTGGATGGGGCCCTCGGGCGCGCTGGCTGAAACCGACCTCACCGGCGCGATCAATGAAGAGTACATTTTTTTGAACGGCGCACGCATTGCCCGTGTGGATCGTCCGAGCGGGAGCGTTTACTACTATTTTTCGGACCAACTGGCTTCGACGAGCGTGATCGCAAGTCCCACGGGGCTGGTGAAGGAGCAATACTTCTACTACCCGTATGGCGGTATGCAATCCAGCACCGGCAGCGATCCGAACCACTACAAGTTCACCGGCAAAGAACGCGATTCCGAATCCGGCCTCGATATGTTCGGGGCACGGTACTACGGCAGCAGCCTCGGGCGCTTCATGACGCCTGACAATCCAAAGTTCTCGGAGAAGGCGAACCCCCAGACTTGGAATCTGTATTCTTATGTTGGCAACAATCCGCTTAATCGCGTTGATCCGACGGGCCACAACTGGTTCTGTGTGGGAGCGTCCAAAACCACCGCCTGCCATTGGGCATGGCACCAAGGCAACACGTTCGAAGGGCAGAAGAGCAACTTTACACATCTCCTTGTCTTGCAAAAGACTGGGCAAAAGACGGCTGATGGAGCAACAATTGTAAAGCTCACGCTTTATGGTAATGACGAAGGCAAAGCAATCGCGCAAGGTACTGGATACTCCGGAGGTAGTGCCAGCAACTTCAAAACGACTCCCAACGGAAGCTACGAAATCAATCTCAATCTTCGAGGGGGGCCGGAAACAAATCGGGGCGTGCCGACAGGTGTAGCAAACGGCGCAGAACTCGGCTCGTTCGCCGGTTTGCAGGAAATCGGGAAGAATACGTGGGTGGGAGATATGGGCTACGATTTCCAGCGTGCTTGGGGCACGCAGAGAGCGAACCTCAATACACCCGACGGAGATCCAACTGCCTACTACCTGCATGGCAAGCAGGATCCTTGGTTCTACACTCACGGTTGCACGTGCGAAAAGGATCAGAAAGTCCTAGGTGTCATCTTTGGATTGGATCCGTCTGGAGTCGGTGAGGGTGACAAAAATGGAAAGATCGCCGTTTCGGTGAGCAGATCCCAATGAGAGGCATTTTATGAGGCTAAAATCCTTGATGGTTCTAGTACTAGTTTCACCAGTTTATTCGCAAAACAGCATGAGGAAATGCTCGGACGCCCAGTCTCCTCATACTATAAACGGGCATCTTGTTGAAGATGAGGGGAAAACCGGCTACCCGTTGACCGGTTGGGTTGGATATACAAACACGGGGGACCCCATTAAGGGCGTGGTCATTGAGTGCTTCAGGGGAGGGTGGAGCCAGAAGGTGGCCTCCACACGAACCGATGCGTCAGGCAAGTTCACGTTCCCGAAACTCAAGGAGGGGACATACTACTTGAAAGGCACCAAGGATGGCCTGTCTACCATTCAGAGTATCGTCCATGTGACACGTGAGGTGGACGCGGTCGCTTGCCTTACAGGCGAAGCCGACCCCAGATAAGGCAACACGGGGTGCGAAGCCGTGGCGCTCACCCGGCTGCGCGACTGGCGGGGTGGCCCGCCCTGCGTAAAGCGCATAGCGGTTGGGCTGCGAAGTTCATGTTGGGTGCGTTCGACTATTACAAAAAGCGTGATATTCCAGCGCTTCAGATCGTTCCCGATACGGCCCACTGGACCATCGACGTGCCAGACATGAGTTCCTCATTGAGCGCATCTTCAGAAACCTGTTTGGCAGTGGCTAGAAGCGCCATGGACCTTTCCTGTACCCAAAGACTCGACGGCCACAACCAACCTCGCAGCGTTTCGCGGAGAGCGAATCACCGAGGTCACGCGCTGGGAGGAAAACGAGTGGGAAATGGTTGCCGGTTCAGGGCCCGATGTCACGAGAGACGACATGCGCCTGGTTGCTCTGGGTACTCTCGTCGCGGCGGACAAATCCCTTGTTCCGGTTGTGAACCTGGCAATGGAGGAAGGAATCTGGCGCGATGCTGACCCGGACTCAGAGTGGCATCCATGCGCAAGCGGAGTCAGGGGACGATTCAGTAAGGCTGCCGATCCGTTCCCGGTTCCGCCCCTGAGAGTTTTTCTTTTAGCCGCTGGTTTGGTTCTAGCCGCGCCGGGGTGTGGCGGGCCTTGCCGTCTTAGGCTCTGATCCGCTTCCGATTCTGGGGGTGAGGAGCCGCCGATCCGGGCGGTGATCCGGGTTCAATTAGCAGCGAGACATTCCGATCCCGATCCTGCCGTCGATCTGGACCGGCAGCGTGCCGATTCGGGCACGGTAGGGTGACGTTGTGGTGCTCCCGGAGTGCCGTGGCGGGGTTGAGGATTTTTGCCGTGCTTCGCACGGGGTGGAGGGGAGAGACACTCCACCCCTGAAAGGGTGCTGCACGGTAACTTTCGGTTACCGTGCGCGAACCTGTTGAAACAAGAGCAGCTAAAGAAAAATCCCTTCGATCCGGTTGCCGTCCGGCAGCCTGAAGTGAGCGCAGGTGAACTTGTTGATTCTTGAGCGCGGCTGCGAGTCTGGGCTGTGACGGCGAGAGAGGGAGCCGAGAGAAATCCGGGGACAGACGGGACGTAACCCGGTTCTCGCGCCCCAATCTGATGGGGCAGGTGTGAGAGGGAGAATGATTCGACCTAGCCGAGGCCCCATCAATCTACCTCTGCTAAACTGTGGTGGCGAACAAATTGCGCGGCCTCATTGGACCGATTTCTGCGCCCCATTCATGAGCAACGCTCTCGCGTTTAATCGCTCGCCGAACCTTCTATGGCTTTGTGTAGTCGCGTCTCTCCTTGTGATGTCGGGCTGCGGAGGCGGCGGTTCTCAATCGCCGCCACCTCCGCCACCTCCCGAAATCACCTCCGTAACCGTGAAGCCCGCGAGTGCTCAGCTGTTCACGGGTAACAGTCAGCTGTTCAACGCGCAAGTCACGGGAAGCGGGGCGTTCAATCCGGGCGTAAACTGGTCGGTCAATGGCATCAACGGCGGCAATGCTACTGTCGGGACAATCGTTGGTGGACAGTACACAGCCCCGGCAACCCCGCCCAATCCGAGCACCGTCACCATCACGGCTGCAAGCGTCCAAAGCCCGCAAATATTCGGTGATTCCACGGCCACAGTCTTTGCGCCCGCAGTGTTGACATCGATTACGCCCACCGCAGCGAGTGCCGGTGAAACGGTGACCATCAATATTCAGAATGCGTACGACTTTCCATCGGTAGTTTTTCCGGGAGTCAACGGCACCAGCATCACATTGCCGCTTACGCAGCAGTCGGGCAACAACTTCATGATTGCGGTTCCGTTCGGAGCAGCGTCGGGCAACGTGTACGTAAGTATCACTCCACCCCAAGGCACGACCACGACGACAAACTCCGTGCCATTTACACGGCTCCCGAACTTGCGCGTTCATGCTCCCAACAAAGACCTCTCATCGGGCGAGACACTGCAATTTGATTGGCGGCTGCTGGGAGCGAGCACACCGAATGTCGTCACCTGGACGGCGAATTCAGGCAGTGTGAGTGCGCAGGGCCTGTTCCAGGCGCCGGTCGTTTCGAGCGAATCCTATTCGCGGGTCACAGGTTGCTTGCAGAACACAAACTCCTGCGACACTGTCCTTCTCCGCATTCTGCCTTTCCGCATTGGCCCATCGGATCCGCTAGTAAGCGTCGGGAACACTCTTCAGTTTGATGCTATTCAGGGCGGATCGTCTCTCGCGCCGCAATGGTCGGTGCTGGCCGGGGGCGGGAGTGTCACGTCGGGAGGACTCTTTACGGCTCCAACAACCGCTGCGCAGGCCGGGCCTGTGCCTATTGCGGCGACGGTAGGTGCGACGACGGAACAGACTTCCGCGGCCGTTTCCAGGGCGTTCGCCGGAATGGTCAATCGGGTGTATGACTACGCCGACTTCACTACGTACACTCCCAGGGAGGCAACCTTTGTCAAATCGGTAGCGGTCAGCGGGAATCGAGCTTACACGTTGACCATGGGAACGCCATTTGGGTTTCCGTCGTATCAAGCTCTCGACGTTTACGACATCAGTAACCCCGACGACCCGGTCTGGATCGATGCGGGAGAGGCTGCCACGAATTCCCCAAACGCTCTGTTCGCTTACGGAAACGCGCTGGTCAGTTTCGACGGTAACTATCTCGTCGTCTACAGCCTTGCATCGCAGGTACCGGCACTCACTCAACTTCTTCCGATCCCGGCGGCGCCGTTTCAATGGACGATGAGAAACGGAGTGTTGTACGTCCTTCCCTATCTAAACCCGGACCTCGTGATGCCGGCCATGCCGATTGATCTCTACGACGTTAGCACCGGAACGGCAGTTCACAATCGTTATGAATTGCCGTATCCACCTAACGACATGGGCGAATTGTGGGGCATTTCAGGAAATGGAAATATCGTCTACGTGGCGGGCGAGGTTAACGACAACAATACTCCAACGTTCACCATCGCGACCTATGACATTTCCCAGTCACCGCCACTTCTTCTGTCAACGGTCACCAGTAATAGCAGCACCGAATATCAACTCAGCGTCGTGGGTACTCTGCTTTTTGCCGATTCTCAGGTTTACGACATTTCGAATGTGACCCCTGTTCTTGTTACTACTCTACCTTTGCCTATCGAGTCCGTTTGGGGGGTGCAGGGTAACGACGTTTTGGTGACCGTGGGCTCGGTGCTCAATGGCACTCCGGGCTACGCCGTCGTAGATATCAGTTCACCGACCAATCCGGTGGTGCATGCGAATGTCGCGGATCTTCTGAGCTGGGATATTTTTAGCCCAGGCACCGCAACATGGGCAACAAATGGCTGGTTTTATGTAGCAGATGGTACAGGTGGCTTTGGTATCTACAACGCGTCACCGAGCGGTGGTCCGGCGACGATAACCGCCGGCGCGTCGAACTTTGTCTATATCTACGATCAGGTCATCGAGCACCAAACTCTTTATGCGGCGGCGGTATATGGGTCGGGAGCGGGAGGAGTGGCTTGCTTCGACCTGAGCAGCGGGACACCGAATCTTCTCGGCACTTTGATGTATACGAACGATTCAAGCTTCGCCGTTCAAGTTTCCGGAACGACCGTCTTCTTAGGACTTGCCGACAGCTTGAAGGTCGTGAATGCGTCCAATCCACAATCTCCGGTTGAAATCGGCAGCGTGACGATTCCTGTGAACGCGCTGGTGCTGTCGGGCAACACACTGTTTGTGGGCACGGGGGATGGACGGTTGGTCGTTTTCGACGTTTCCACTCCTGCGTCACCCAAGCAGATCGCCAGCGTAACGATGCCGTTGCCCTCGACCATGCGGCTTTCAGGAACCTTATTGCTGGTGGCGGCCGCACAAAGCGGGCTGTTGGTGTTTGACGTTTCAAATCCGAGCGCGCCTGCGATGGTATCGCAGTTCTCGCCCGGCGCAAGCGCGCCGGTGTGGGATGTGGTGTCATTAGGAGGATCGGCTGTCATGTTGGCGGCGGACAATTCGGGTATCGTGACTCTTGACATTTCAAATCTGTCGAATCCCAAGCAACTGTATCAACATCCACTTCCGTATCTCACCGCGTTCCCCCCGAGTGATGCAGCGGTAGCGGGACTCTTGCCAGCTTTCAGCTTGGCAACGCAGAATGGTCTCACTTTCGTGGGTACTGAGGCTGCGGTCACGCTTGCATATGATGCCACGGTTCCAGCCGTCCCCAGGCTGATGGCACTCAATGTGGTTGGCAACATTGATGATACGGTTACGACGATTAATCCAAACGGTAGTTCCCTATTCTTGGCAGTTCAGGGCACGGTGGTACAGCTGGATAATTCGGTTCCAGAAAATTCGATCGAACTGTACTATCCCCCTGCTGCGTTATCGTTACCTTACCCGATCAACGGCGGGGCTAAGAGCAACAGGATCACGGGAAATCCGAAACTGGAATGGAAGTCGCGACGATCGGCTGCGAGCGAGCAGACCAGGAACCGTTTTGGGGTGGCGCGAGATCGACGCTGCAAGGGAGTCAATTGAATGATTACGGTGAAGTTTTGGCTACTCTACGCGGTACTCTTTTGACTGGAGTCGCGCCTTCAATCAGGAGACTTAGTGGCAAAAACGCAAGAAGGCGAGTCAGGTTCTCAAATCACCTGCAAATCAGTTGGCCGGTTTTTCATATACTTACGTGTATCAAGTTTGCTGTCCGTGCGCGGGTAAGTCCTTCGGTTGATGGGTTTCAGGCGGATTCGAATCCCTCCCTCCTGCGTCTTCTAAAATCCCGCTGCCGAAACATAGCTACGCGAAGATCTCATTAACCTTATCCCGCACATGCTGGCTGCGTGACGGTTTCAGGTAGCGCATCGTCGATTCCATGTCGGAGTGGCCCAGCCACTGCTGCACGGTCCGCAGATCGACGCCTGCCCAAAGACACCGCGTTGCGAACGTAGCACGGAACTTGTGCAGCCAGAAGTTCTCCGGGTCGAGTTTCGCCCGCTCGGCAACGGCCTTGAGATCGTCGAGAAAATTTAACTTCGGGTTGCATCCGGCGGTGGGAAACACGAGGCTACACGTTTTGACCGCTTTCGCCTTCCATGACTTCAGACTCTTGACCAACTTCGACGGGATCGGAATTTCTCGCTCCTTGTATGCCTTCGGTGTCCACCCACGATCGGGCTTATGACTCACCCGAACTGTCGCGGCTGCGAAGTTCACGTCCGACCAGTACGTGTGCATGACTTCCTGCTCTCTCATTCCGGTCATCAGGAAGAACTCGTACCAGAGCCGCTCTTCCGCATCGCAGGCCTTGAACAGCTGGTCCAGTTCCGCCGGTTCGTACATCTCCGGCTCTTCCTCGGTGTAGCGTGGCCAGTCGTTCTTCTTTACCAGCCCACGAATGCCATTCGCCTTGAGAAAAGACATCACGTTTGCAAACTTGTTCCAACAGCTACGCGGTGCCTGGTCTTTCTCGTCTCGCAGGAAGGCGCAGAACTTCAGCAGGTCTTTGCGGTCGATGTCTTCGAGGTTGAGCTTTGGGCAGGACTCCCTGAAGTAGGTCAAGGCTGTCGTATAGGCCGCCAGCGTCTTCGGCTTCTTAGTGAGCTCCGTCTCTTCGAGGTAGTTGGCCACCGATCCTGCAACCGACCTATGGCCGTTCGCGGCTATCTCTGGCACCGTGGCATCCCCGTTGTTTAGCTCGGTCTCTTTTCGCAGGCGCATGGAACTGGCGTCGGCTGCGTCTTTGCCCACCGACAGGCGTCTGCGCCTGCCGTTGTCGTGCCATTCGATGTAGTAGGCCCCTTCAGGGTGGCGCTCGGGCTTGCCGTTGACCAGCACGGCGTCAGGCTTGACCCGGCCATTGGCGGACAGCATGACGGCGCAATACCGCATTCCTAGCTGTGTTTGGACCCTTTTGGTGAGATTGACCTCGCGGTGCATCGGGTGACCCCTTCCTTGAGAAACCGTATCAAGTGTAGGTATCACCGACCCGTAAGTGCTAGATAACTAAAGTTCTGGCGGAGAGAGTGGGATTCGAACCCAGGCTTTCCAACGAAATCAACAAATTAGGAGGCGCGAATGGCATATCAAACCTCCAGGATTCTACAAGAACATTCAACTCCACGTTCTATTGGACGCTTAATGGACGCTGATTTCTTCGTTTCGAGGTGCTTCGTCGATGACCCTTCGAATGACTTCCTGCCGACGCCGAGAGCGCGATGACAAGAGTTATCAACGCAAAATACCAACAGCGTATGCCCTTTTTCAAGACGCCGGCGAACTGACAGTACGATGGCCATGAGTCTCGAACGTCTTTCCCACGGAACATTGGTCTTCAGTTTCACTGCCTCACGCAAGTGCAGCCTTTCCGATGCTTTCACGCTCTCTCTCCTGCCGTTAGATCAGTGGTGGTACTTGCGCAGATATCGGAATCTCCAGTACTGTCGGCTTGGATTTGCTCCAGGCCGCGACCGCAGCTTTCTTGATCGCCTCAAGGTCGTCGAGGCGGGCGGCATCGCACCCATATCCTTTCGCAATAGAGACAACGTCAAAGCCAGGGATGTCGAGACCCGGAACTCCCGGCGTCTCCTCCAGTACGGCAAACGATTTGAGAATGCAATATTCATCGTTCTTAGGCACGACGATCAAAATCGGAAGACGCAACTGCGCGGCCGTCCATAGAGATTGAATCGAGTATTGGAATGAACCGTCGCCAATGATGGTGATCACAGGCCGGTTGCGTCCCGAATCGCGCTCGGCGAGGGTAATGCCCACTGCCGCTGGAAGATTCCAGCCGAGGATTCCGCTCGCAAACGTATAGAAGGTGTCGGGTTTGGTTATTGGCCATGCCGCGTGGAGATCGGCCAGATTCGATGGGCTTTCCTCGACGAGGATCGTGTTTGCGGGCCGAATTTCGTTCAGAGCGCGGAAGACTTGCGCAGCTGTCAGGCGGCCATCACCGGGAGCTTTTGCTGTGCCTGATCCGTGCGGTGCCATACGGTGCGGCAAGGTTTCGCGCGCTTTTGTAGCTTTGGGCGTTGATCTCGTCCGGACCCGAAAATATTTTGAGATTGCCCAACATGTGGGCGATCACGAAGCCAATAAGCACCACGCCAGTGACCGCCATGACGACCTTCTTCCCGGATCATGGTGTGCCAGAAGGCAGTCGCGCGATGGCCGACCGCCACGCTTCGCACTTCGACGTTGCCACCAGGATGGACCGGATTCAAACTCACATTGCTCGACATTTCTACCTCGTCTCTTCAGCGATCGTTACTCCAACGCCGTGTAAGCAGGCGTCCGCTGTGTTTTCAAGCACTCGCTGACGCAGCTCGTCTTCACTGATCTTTGGAGCGATGCCACCCTTCTGCCCTGAATAGTAGCTACGACCGCAATCCCCGTCGCCGCCGCTCCGGAGTTCTGTCAGGGGAGGAAGCAAGGACGCCGACCGATCTTTCAGGGCAGGCGCCGAGGACCCAAATCTCCACACAGGGCATCGATCATCTCCTCCTGACAGGTCAAGCAGGAGGCACTTCTGGTTCCAATCAACGTCCATGATTGAGCTACATATTTCTGCGGGATGGGCCGACTGCGAAGTTGGGGATCGCCCTCTAAGGATTCGTGTTAGCGTCCAGACGACTGACACGATGTCCGAATTCCGGGATGAGAGATCGGAGTTCGCTCGCCCATATTGTGGATGGCGACGCAACCCCTCTAGGAAGCGTGACTCGTCACGCTACACAGAAAGATATATTACTGGACCTTCTGGCTACGCAGAAGCTTGTCGTTGGCTGGAGCATCGCAGCATGCGAGGACGAGCTGTGTACAAAGGAACTGTGAACCCAGAATGTGTTAAGCGCTCCCGGCTCAGCTCTCGACTTTGGCATTCGTAGTGCAATAGCAGATGGTGACAACGGCACAACGAGGATTTATGGAACGGGTAGCAAAAGCAGATGGGAGGCGGAGACGATCGCGGGCCTTCAGTTATAGCAAGAGAGCCTGTATCTCGTGATGTACCCGCTTCTGACATTTAGATGTTGTCCAATACGCTCATCGAGCGGGTAGTTGCGGAGCAGGACGGGTTATGACGCCAAAAAACATTCCGGAGGAAACGACAGTGAGCGCAATGAATGCCACAAGCAACGTGACGGTATTGGGCATACGGAAAGAGACCGACAGCCTCGGTGAAGTCGATGTGCCGAGCGCCAAGCTGTGGGGGGCACAAACCCAACGGTCGCTTGAACATTTCAGCATAGGACAGGATCTGATCCCGCGCGAGAT
>Ga0210394_10000590_pt1 | contig 73011 bp, 64 predicted proteins | sample IncBWC12MmetaG_FD_160121 | JGI IMG/M metagenome (GOLD analysis project Ga0210394, IMG submission 160121) | Forest soil microbial communities from Barre Woods Harvard Forest LTER site, Petersham, Massachusetts, United States - Inc-BW-C-12-M | ecosystem: Environmental > Terrestrial > Soil >... | reverse complement strand
AGACAGATCGAGGCATTCGCCGATACGGATTCCAGTGGCGCGAATGAGCAGTAGTGCATTCGCCGTCAGATCATCGGTTCGACGCAATTCCTGCTGCAAGAGTTGATCCTCTTGGGGGGAAAGCGGTTAGCGAGGTTGCACTGGGAAGTCTTCGCGGCGGATGAAGTCCGGTTATAACATCGTCTCCGCGGATGACATTCGTGACGCGGCCCGGAAGATTGAGGAAGGCGCAAAGGCAGCGCTTAAAGGCGAGATTCATAGTTCATTCATAGTCGAGCCCAGAACGAGCGCTGATGCCGGAGAGGGAACAGCTCAGAAGTCTGTATAATGAACGAGTTAGTCTCGGTGCGGGAGTGGCGGAACTGGCAGACGCGCAAGACTTAGGAGCAAGAACACGCAGCGTTGCAAGTTCTTTGCCATCAATCCATCCTCTTCTAAATACTAGCTTTCACTTTGGCGCACGTTGGTGCTAGTTGATCGGTTTTTGATTGAATTAGTCGCGAATTAGCCACAGGAATCGGCAGACAGGGTTGCGGATAGTAATTTGGCGACATTACAACTCCTTAGGTTAGGTCTCGGACGACATGTTCGAGGGCTGCGACGCTCGCGGCTCATGTCTTGCTGGATATCTTCTTTGCGAATTCTCTGAGTTCTCTATCTCGCTCTTCGATTGTTGCCCAGTGTCCGAGGATGTGAGTGCAGTTTGAGCATACTAGGATGTAAACCAGTTCGCCCTTATTCTTAGCACCGAAAGCGTACTCAGGAAGCGCCCTGCATTTAGCGCACAAAAAGATATATATTCCGCTGTCGGTCGAGCTGACCATTAATTCATCGAGCATTCTGCACCTCATTCGGAATCAACTTTGATCTTCAGCGCCAATGCCGTAGGAAACCAAAACATCGCGCCTCAACACTATTCCCTCCAGCTTGTGTACATCGGCACGGCTGACTACCGGCAGGAGATCCAGTCCGGCTCCGCCCATGCGTTCCAGCGCCAAGTGAAGCGATTGGTCGGCGTGAAGATGCGGGAACATCCGCGCATCCACCAGTTCGCCGAGTTGTTTTTCCTTTCCATACTGCTCGGCGGCTCGCTGCAGCCCTTCTGTGTTCAACACTCCAATCACGCCAGTCTTGTCGCACACCGGCCAGCAATGGAAGTTACTGTTGATCGTCACTTGCAACGCATCGCCGACACTGATCTCGGCAGGCAATGTTTCCTTCGGAGGTTGCATGAGATATGCGACTTGACGCCCCCCTCGCTGCTGACGCGTTGCCGCGCTGGGCAAGTGGATTCCGTCTTGATAGGCGAGCGCATCGTAGATCGGCTCCGGTTGCAAACGTGAGGAAATGAAGAAACTGATCAGATTCGAAATCATTAGCGGAACTATGACGGCATAGTCTTGCGTCGTTTCAAAAATCATCAGAACCGAAGTCATCGGAGCCCGGACAATGCCCGCAAAGAGTGTGCCCATGCCGACCAAAGCGTAAGCTCCCGCCGAGGCCGTATATGCAGGCAAGAGGTTGTGGGCGATGCCCCCGACCGTGCCTCCCAACATGGCTCCGATAAAGAGGCTTGGACCAAAAATACCTCCCGCATTGCCAGAACCGTAGCTGGTGGTGACAGTAACGAGTTTCAAGACCACCAATACGGCCATTATGCCGAGGGCAAATCTTCCGTTCAGTGCTTCTCCCACATAACCATAACCGACGCCCAAAACTTGGGGCACAAACAGAGCTATTACGCCAACAAGCAGGCCGCCAGCAGCAGGCTGAAACCAAACGGTTTTCTTCGGAAGGCTCATGAACCATTCACGCGTTCTCAACAGAAGTTTTGTAAACGCAACGGAAACCAACCCGCCAGCAACACCCAAAATCGCATAGATTCCGAATTCCAGCGGATTCGCCAACTGATATTGCGGCACGTGAAACAATGGATGATTCCCCAGGAGCAGCCGCAGAACGAACCATGAAGTCGCGGCAGCTAACACCACAGAACCAAGAATCGGTGCGTGCAGGTCACCTGTGATCTCTTCGAGCGAAAATATAACGGCAGCCAGCGGCGTGTTGAACGCAGCTGCAATGGCGGCGGAAGCTCCGACTGGGATGAGCGCCTTCACTCGTTCTGAGCTTAGTCCGAGGTACCGGCCGAGAACGGAAGCTATGCCACCCCCTACCTGAACCGACGGCCCTTCGCGCCCCAACGGGATGCCACATGCGAGGGTCGCCGCCGTGCAAAAGAACTTTCCCAGGGTCGTACCAAGCGTGATCCGCCCTCCCCTGGCAAACAAGGCGGCCTTGGTTTGAGGAACGCCACTTCCGCGCGCATCCGGAAAATATCGGTAAAGCAGGTACCCCATCGTGAGAGAGCCCAGCACGGGAATCAATATCCGTCGCCAAGCCGCGCTCCCGACAGGATAAAGCCGCATTCCCAAATGCTCTGTCACCACGATGAACGCGACGACGGAGAGGCCCGTGAGCATGCCAATAACGAGCGTGAGCACAAGAAAGACTTGCTCCTCGCGTTCGCGAATGCGAGGAAAGGAAACAGCCAAAGGTCTTCTCCACCATCGTGGTTTGCCTTCGTTCGCGATTTCATTTGCCATCGTACGTTTTACCTGGGCGAAAGACCCGATTGCAGCCGTATGAAAGAGGAATGCCTGATTCTCACTTTTGCGACTGCGTGTTCGGTGAGCTGAGTCCTACACCCTTAAAACGGGGCATCGAGCATGACTGAGTACCTGATGAAGCATCGCCCACGGCAGATGCGCGGATATGCGAGGGTGGAATGTATGGTGCGGTCCCATCACAATCAGATCTGCTCGCAGATCTTCCGCAACCTTCGGAATCCGTTCCTGTGGCACGCCGATCTCCACGATGGACTGTGCTTCCAATGAAGGGCTCATCTCGGGAGGAAGCAGTTGCACAAGCTGCTTCATTGCAATGTCCCTCTGTGCCTCTCGGTGTTCCGAAGGAGAATCGGTGGGCATCTTGAGAACGTGAAGCAGAGTCAGGTGGGCGTTATCGTCCGCCGCCAGCGCCACCGCATACAGAAGCACTCTGGCCGACCCAGGCTGCAAGTCAGTTGCGCACAGAATTTTCCCCAGTTTTAATTCCGAAATCATTTTCGGTGGAACCTGCGGCCCCACCGTGAGAACTGGACAAGGCGCGCAGTTAACAATCTCTTCCGCCACCGAACCGAGCACTAGCTTCTTGATTCCACTGCAACCATGCAAGCCAAGTACGATCAGATCAATGAGAAGGCTATCGATCAGACCCAAAAGCACCTTTGAAACGGAGTCAAACCTTTCTTTGATGAGCTCGTGATGCTTGATCCCTTCGAGCACGCCTGAGGCCACAAGTTTCGCCATCTTCCTTTCGGCGGTATGCCTGAGGTAGAACGGGTCGGGTGGCTGAGCATCGTAGGTGATCTCCGAAGACACAATACTGACCGTATAGAGTGTGGCCTCATAACGGCGGCACATTTCAATTCCATAGGGCAACGCTGCTTCGGAACAGGAGGCAAAATCAGTAGCGAAGAGGACGTTTCGAAGTGAAACTACCATAGCCATTGAGATAGGGAAGTGAGGCGGCGTCTGGCGCGTCCCGATCCAAGCCCACTAGCCCCTCTTATCCAGTGCGACCGAATGAATATATCGTAGAGCGATATACACGTCAATGACCAGGACGCGGTAGGGACGATCATCGCTGATCACCCCCGGCACAGATCCGTACGGGCGCTCCTACGCATACGGCTCCCACCTTGGATGAGTGGCGAGGAAACGTACGACAGGATAAGGATGTGAGAACCTCCATCAAAAATTGGCTGCTGGATCCTAGCGCGAGGCCAATTAGCCGCGTGGTAGACTCCAAAACGAGCGCGCTCTATGAAAGAGCCGGGGACCTGCCCTAATTGCAAAGGCGACGACAGCCTCGCCATCGGCTAGACCGAATAAAGAGCCGCAACCGCTTGCCGGTTGTCTGGATCTTCAATCCACTTCTGATAGGTTTTTGAGTCCATATTCCTCACGAGCCTTCGCAATTCTTGAGTATCCTCGGGCACACGAAGAAATTCCGTTTCCACGGGCATACCGTCAATCTTCTGGCGGAATGACCGGCTTGTTGCAATTGCCTCAGCGAATTCAGTCGCTGTCATTTTGGCTGAAGATTTCCGAATGACTGTATCAGATGCTGACTTGGTTGGATCCCACTGGCCAACGAAGTCGGTTAGAAAACAGCCCCGGCGGCTCTTCCAGCTTTCCGTCTGCCATGAGACTATACCACGCGGTTTCGAGGTTCTTTGCCGTGATGGGTAACTTGTGGTCGTCCAAATAGCCGAGAAGCGCTTCCTTGTTACGTTCTGTCCGAAGGTATTCGCCCGGTTTTTTCGAGGTAAGCCACTTTTCGACTTCGCCTTTGATGCGGGCGACTTCGCTCAGCGATTCACGCAGTTCTTTGACATTCATTCCCAAGACTTCCTGCAAATAGGCTGTTACTTCGGCCATGCCAGAGTTCAGCAAAAGCCAACTAAGTTTCTTGCGTTCCTCCACATCAAGGAGAGCGTCAAACATTGAGCGGTCTTCGGGCGTAAGGGTGCTTTGAGTTGTCATATCTACCTCACCAAACGGCCATTACGATACTGCACAGCTCCGGCTTGAAGTTCTGGAGCTTTGACGGGCACTCCGTTGCTAAACGCTGTGGTGGTGTAGCGATCCGAGTGTGCGGCTGCTCTCTGTTTCAATTCGTTCTCCGCTGCTCTCTGTAGTACAGCTACTCGTGGAAAGGATGTCGAACCAAGACCTGCTCAAATTAAACTGCTGATCCAAGAGGTGTTGCCCTTCCAGCGGGCGGTAATGTTTCTCACGGTGAATTCGTGGCGAGCACGCTTTTGTCCTGCGTGTGGCAAGAGGTTTGTTGCGGCCAAACCGAAAAGCACATATTGCAGTGATGCGTGCTTCGAGGAAACTCGAAAGGGTGCGAAGCGTGCGTGGTGGAATCAGCATGGTCAGGCGCTAAGGCGAGCGAAAGCGGCATCGACGCAGACGAAAAAAGCAAAGAAAGGACAAGGCCGATGACAATCCCAGCAATGGCAGAAGTTCTAGAGCTTCCAAAGAAGCGCGGGGAGTACGGACAGGGATCGTGCTATCAGCGCAAGGACAACGGGCGCTGGGAAATTAGTTTTTACGATAGCGAGGGCCGCAGGAGGCGCCAATCGTTTAGCACCGAGGCAAAAGCACAAAAAGCGTTGAGTCGGTCCCTGGTGCTGAAGGAGACCGGCAAGCTTGATGCTCCAGAGGGCCGCGCCAAGGTGGAGACGCTAGCGGCTGCATACCTTCGGTATATCGAGAACTCGAAGCCGAAGTCCTATGCATGGGCAGACCGGACATGGCGAATTCATCTGAAACCTTTTTTTGGTGGGTGGCTAGCCTCTCGAATCGGTACTGAAGAATTAGAAAAATACATTGAGGATAGAAAGGCCGATGTTCCTTCGGGCGACGGGAGTGAGAGACAGCGCAACGGTACGATAAACAGGGAACTAGCTATCCTGAAAGCGATGTTCAACTATGGAGTCTTGAAGAGTGACCCTCCACTGGTTGTAAAGGCCCCGAGATTTCCAATGAAATTACGGGAGTCGGACCCCCGAAGTGGCTGGCTGTCAGATGAGCAATACGACAAACTTCAGGAGAAGTGTAAGCATATTTGGCTTTGGGGGCTTTTAGCGGTTGCCTACTATTTCGGCCTGCGCAAAGCTGAGTTGCTCCGGCTGCGAGTCGCGGACGTTGATTTGAAGAACCGAACCATTAAACTGCTTCCCGGCACGACCAAGAACGACAAGGGCAGAACTATTAAAATGACGGATGACGTTTATAATAGCCTTAAGCTCTGCGTCGAAGGCAAGCAACCAATTGAAGCCGTTTTCACGTGGTCTAATGGGTCACCAGTTAAGGATTTTCGAGTTGCTTGGACTCAGACGTGTGAGGCTGCTGGCGTTAATATTTTGTTGCACGATTTTCGGAGGACCGCTGTCCGAAACATGATCCGAGCGGGAGTATCCAAGTTGACGGCAAAGCGAATCAGCGGACACGTGACAGACTCGATTTTTGATCGATATGATATTGGAGATGAGACCGATTTGGCGGATGCGGCAGAGAGACTTCGGGCCAGGAAGCATGGAAATTAGACGCATATTGGTCACAGGATTTGATGGTTCGAGTTTATCGGCTGTAACTGGCTGATAATGCGGTGCGGGAGTGGCGGAACTGGCAGACGCGCAAGACTTAGGATCTTGTGGGGTAACACCCGTGGAGGTTCAAGTCCTCTCTCCCGCACCATCTCTCTTTTGAATTGCAAGGAAAACCTCAAAATGTGGCGCTTTATTGGGCCTTTTGCGTATCTTCGGGTTGGACAAAGGTGGACAATCTTGGCATTTGCGGACAGGAATTTGGCAACAGTTGGCAACAGTATCAATCTAAGCCAGAACTAGGCTTTGGTTCTTCGCCGCTAAGCCCCTCTGTCGCTGGTGTGAAGGAGCGCCAGTCCCGGACATAGCCCTGCTTAATAACAACAATGGTGTGGTCGTACAAATCTCTAACCTCAATACTCGCCGAGTCAACAGACGGCAAAGTGCTAACAATATCCGTTGCCTGTTTTGCGCCCTTGGCCAGCAGGAGTGCGATCTGAGGTTCAATTGGCGGGGGCTGCGGAACTGTGGGGGTCTTCAAGATTCGGAAACGAACCGCATAGATGGTGCTCATTTTTTGAGTTCCTCCTCTTTGGGAGGTCTCAAGCATCGCACTGGAATTGGACGCGCATCACGGTCCTTTTTGGGCGGTGTTAAAATTAGAATGTGCTCCCAAGAATCCTCCCGGTGCGGCTCCGCTTAATGCAAAAGCCGTTCGACCACCCTGATTTTATTTTCGAACTGAAGCACGACGGTTTCCGGGCTATCACTTACATTCAGAACGGCGAATGCAAACTTATTTCCCGTAACTTGAATAATCTGCTATTCAATTCCCTCAAGAGGGCTCTCGCCAAGCTACCCGTCCAAAATGCGATAATGGACGGCGAAATCGTCTGTTTAGACGGTTATGCTATAAGCCAGTTTAAGCAGCTTTTCAACCGCAAAACCGAGCCCGTCCTGTACGCCTTTGATTTGTTGTGGCTGGACGGAGAGGACCATCGACAATATCTGCTGATAGTGAGAAAGGAACGCCTATCCGACCTGATTAGGTCTAGCAACTGCCCGCGAATCGTTTACGCCCAGCATATCGAGCAGTACGGAAAGCAGTTATTCGCTGAGATTTGCGACCGGGACCTAGAAGGAATAGTCGCGAAGAGAAGGCTGAGCATCTACAAAGACAACGGAACTGGTTGGCTCAAGATTAAGAATAGATCGTATTCGCAAGCAGAAGGGCGGCATGAAACTGCTGGCGCGGGCGAAGTAGGATCGGTTAATGATTGAAAAAGGATTATCTCCTTTTGGAGAATGACCCGGTGCCAGCGCCCCCAGGTGGTAGAGTGCAGTGACCATTTTCTAGGATCGCCCTGCGCCGAACAGAAGCCTGTCGAGAAACATCCTTAACGCTACTCCTGAAGCAGGCTAGCGGTAGTCAATGCGTGATGCCTCGGCGTGATATCCTTCGTGCATGCGAAGCAAACAGCCTAAAGTCGGCGACAAAATCCGCGTCAGCATGCATGGCGGGCTGTTTGCTGTATAAATCGGAAACGCAAGGAGCAAAATTCCACAACGTCGTGCTCCCAGAAGAATCGGACGTCCCAAAGATAAAGGTGTTTCAAATGGGCCGGGTGAGAGCGTGAACACGGCTTGGCTGAACGGGAAAAAGAGCGAAGAACTCATGGAAAGAGCAAACACTCTTTACAGGGACCGGCCTTCTCAATGGAAGGCACTGAGGCAATTGCTAGGGAAGATTCGCATTCCGCTCCTGCAATTTCGCGTACTCAGACTTGGCAGCGACGAGAATGGGAATGTCAGGGTCGGCGTCTTTCCAGAGCGTGAGGAAATCTTGGTAGGCCGTGCGCGCCCCGGCGGAATCGCCACTGGTGGCAAGAGCGCGTGCCCGTCCGAGGTGCGCCAGCGCGCCAACGATCGAGTTCTGCACAACACCACGATAGTCGATCACTTTCTGGAACTCCCTCGCGGCCTCTTGGCTCTGACCATCGGCAAGATAGGCGTAACCGCGAAAATAAACAGGACTCAATGGCCCCACCGTCGGTGAAGGGTTGCCAAGCTCATACGGCATTGCGGCTCGAAGGGATTCTATCGCTTTCGTGGGATTGTGCCGGTTGATTTCAATGATGGCGTGAACTGTCGGTAGCCAATAAGAATTCACCGTCGTGTCTTCCGGATATTTTTTGGCCAAATCCTCGGCGTTTCTTTTTGCTTGCTCGGTATTACCCGCTCGTGCGAGCACCAACGCGGCAATCGACTGAACATACCGGCCTCGGGGGGCGAGCCGCAACGTCAGAGCGGCGGTTTGCTGCGCCAGAGAAGATTCCCCAACTTCAACCTCGGTGAAGGCTTGGGCGGCGGCCCAGCCCGCTGCAACCTCTCCGGTGCCGTTCCGATGAGCCGATTCCACCGCGCGCTGCGAATACTCTCGCGCCTGTTTCAGTCGGCCATAGTAGGCCTCGGTGTCCGCTTGCGTCGATAGCAACTGGTCCTCCCAACCTGGCTTGCCCATTGCCAGAGAAACTTGTTTTTGCATGGCTTCGCTATCGTTGCGAAAAAAGGCAATCACGTAATAGTCAGGAGCCAGTGCCTCGGGATTCACCCCATGCGTCAAACATTGGTCCAGAACCGTTTTTGCTTCATCCAGTTTGTTCAGCGCGAAGTAGGCGGTTGCGAGGTTGTCGCAGGCGATTGCATTGTTTGGGGCCAGCTGGAGTCCCTGCAGGAAGTCCTGAACACTTCCTTGATAGTCCCCTCGGAGATTCTTGTCTACACCTACGGTGTTATACACGCCCGCGTCGCGTGGATAGGTCTGCTTCCAAAGCTCGGCGATTTGTTCGTCTTTAACGAGGTCCCCCGTAACGTAAGAAGATTCCAGAATCGAAATGGTCAGGCGTTCGCGCTCGGTCACCCGGTCACGCAGTTCATAGGCGTGATGGGCATTCTCCCCGGCTACAGCAGTTTCTCCAATATTGCCGTACATAAAGGCCAGCGTCGAGTAGGCCGCGGCGAAATTGGGATCCAACTCGACGGCACGCTTCAGGAACGGAATTCCTGCCGCACTTCCTTTCTCGTCGATCGCTTTACCAGCCAGACTGTACGCCTTTAATGCTTCCAGGGAACTGGTGGTAGCGTGTGCCAGCGGCACGTCGAACTTCTTGACCGAAGCAAGGGATTCTCCGAGGTTTCCGCGAAGTTCGGATGCCGCTTTCCCTAACGCGTCCAGAACTTTATCTTTCGATGACGCGTTGGCGCCGACCCGCACCAGCGATGCGCCCGTCGCACAGTTCACTGCCTCCAGCGTAACAACATATTGATTGCCCAGTCCCGAAATCGTCCCCGTCAACATCGCCTTCGACTGCGTCCGCTGGCACACCTCTCGCGCTACATCCTGGCTCAGCGGCGTGCTCCCCGGCTTCCCCATATAACGCAACGTCTCCTGCAGCTGCTCGTTCGACACCAGGCTCAGAAACGGTGACTGCTGCAGCGAGACAGCCAGCGCCTGCTTCAGTGCGTCGTCGAAAACGGGGTCGCCAGTTGTATTTACAAAGTCAGAAAGAAGAATCGTGTCTTTCTCGGTGAGAACTGCTGCCTTTGTGGAGTGCCAGTAAAGCGCCGCGGCGGCAACCGCCAGAATCACACACACTGCCGTCAACAACTTCCAGGCGCCCATCCTCGGGCTACTGCTTTCCGCACTCGGCACGGACGTACTGGCAGGCAAACTTTGCTGCAAGGAAGCCTTTTGTGGTTGCGTTACGCCAGCCGCTGGGGGAGAAACAGCGGAGTCATCCATGGGCACACGCATTTGCGCACTGCGCCCCGAATCGCTGTCTCGCTTTAGACGCTGCAGGTCGGTCCGCAGGTCGGCCGCGTGCTGATAACGCAGGTTGCGGTCTTTCTCCAGCGCTTTGTTGATCACGTCTTCTAATCGAGGCGGCAAATCCGGATTGAGTCGCACAGCGGCGACAGGCGACTTGTTGAAGATCGAGTCGAACATCGCCGCCGAAGTTTCACCACGAAAAGGAAGCGACCCGGTAGCCATCTCGTAAAGCACCGTCCCGAAGGAAAACAGATCCGTACGCGCATCCAGTTCTCTTCCGAGTGCCTGCTCGGGAGACATGTAGGCCACCGTGCCGAGCGCGGTGCCCGGACTGGTGAGCTGCTTTTCATAGAGAGAAACGCGCGTCTCCGCCGGGTCGAGAGAACTCTGACCGTGTGCACCGCTGGGCGAGACCTTGGCGAGCCCGAAATCCAGTATTTTCGCGTGGCCACGATCCGTCACGAAGATGTTGGCGGGTTTGATATCACGATGCACAATGCCCTTCACATGAGCGGCGTCAAGCGCATCGGCAATTTCAATACTCAGGGTCAGCAGTGTTTCGATTTCCATGGGCCGTCCGGCAATGCGATGCTTCAGCGTTGCGCCTTCTAGAAGTTCCATGGCGATGAACGCCTGTCCGTCCACCTCGCCAATATCGTGAATCGTGCAGATGTTTGGGTGATTCAGCGCCGAGGCCGCTTGCGCCTCCCGTTGAAAGCGCGCAAGCGCTTGCGGATCGCGAGCCAGCTCATCAGGAAGAAACTTCAGCGCCACGAAGCGATGCAGCCGGGTGTCTTCACTCTTGTACACCACCCCCATGCCACCGCCGCCAAGTTTTTCAACGATGCGGTAGTGCGAGATGGTCTGGCCGATGAGGGAGTCGGTGCCTGGCATTGCGGCACATGTTAGGTGGGGACAGAAGGCAAGTCAACAAACTGGAACAGATTGCGGGTTAAGTCTCGGTAAAACCCGGCCTGACCTGCCTCGCCTCCTGTGCAACTAGGGTTTGAATCGAACCACACCGACCCCAATCGATTTCCGCTCTCGCCCTGCAAACTTCGAGCGCGCTTTCTCCGCGAGTTGTTTGGTTTTGAAGGGTTTCGACAAGGGCGTGAACTCACCGTTGACGTACGTGAACAACAGCCACTTCTCGGTTGTTTTAGGCATCTCGAATTCTATAGCACTAGCCTCACTATCTTCTAGGCGGCTCAAAACCTGAACGCCCGAGTGCAGAGGATGGGATTGGAATTGGTGCTGTACCGAACGTGTGCATAAAAGAGATGGCCGCCCTAGTTGAAGGCGGCCACTTCGATTCTACGTCTTGCGGTTGCTTACGTTTTTATTTGCGAGCCCTGACTTGCAACACACTGCCACTTTCCGTTCGCCATCTTTACCCACGTATCGGTAAAGCGCTCATTCACATCCATAGGCTTTCCCGACGAATCGGTGCCCTTTGCTGTGAAGGTTCCCGTCGCGATGGCCGTATCACCAAACACCGTTACCTTCAGATCGTCGTAGTCCACGCTGTCATACTTGGTGGCCTTCGCCGTTGCCAGCATCTCGGTCTTGCCGGTGACTTTCCCGTCGGTCGACGTATTCACGAACTTGTCCGCCAGCAACGGGGCAACCAGGTCAGGATTATTTGTCTTTTGTGACTGAAGCCATTGTTGCTCTAGTACGGCTACAGCCTTCTCAGTATTGCCGGTCTGTTGTGCTTGCAACCACGCGGCGCTCCCCAGTAAAAGCAAACCGCTTAAACACCACATAAATGTTTTCTTCATAGCCGTCCTTAGTTTTTGAGATTTTGTAAAAAGCAATTGGCCGGAGACCCTATCGCGAGGGTCAGCTCATCACATATATGATGCGGGCCGACTTGTCTGTTCTGAATTGCACAGTTTGCAGCGCCGATCTCGCGTGTCGGGAAAATACCTGCTGCCAGCGCCCCGTACGCCGTCGTTCCTCGCAGGTATCGTCCGGCTGGAACTGTGGTCGAGGACGGTAACCTGTAAATAGAGCCTGTCGTAGAGAGGACAATCCAAGTCGCCGCCCCGATAGTTGAATGGAGGCCGCCATGTGCTGGATTCATCGAACATCAGGTAAATGTCGTAATTTACGAGTGCAGTGTCGCCGATTTGGTATTGCCCAGCGCCCCGTACGCCGGGAGTCTCTTACGGTTTCGTTATCTGGCTCATTAAAACGAAAACCTCAGGCGTTTCAGGTATATCTATCGGCCAATACAAGCCGTAGGTTGAGCGTAAGAATCGGGTCGCTAGGTGGGTACGATGGCCTCATGGGACCTTGTATGCGCGAACTGTCGCAAACCCTTTCGACACTCGCAGATTAAAGACACACTGGAAAACAGGTTCTTTCCCGAGAAGCCTCGTTTTCCCGAGGGCGGTGCCGAGTTTCGGTGCCCACACTGCGACCACAAAGCGACATATCAGCGACACCAACTGACTTATCGGGCTTGATATAGAGCAGTGGAACGGTCCCGCGCTCGTGCCTCACAATTTCGCCTCTTTCTCAAAACTTTTTGTCACACCCCCGGCACTCGGCAGACGGAATTACTGCAACCCTGGCAGCGAAAGTAAGGGAATCCACTATTCGAGATGCCCCTTTCAATCGATGTGAAAAGCGAGTAGTGTTTTATGCAAGTGTTGCAAACCGAGCGCAAAGAGGAATCTGATGACCATCACTAGTCAACAAGACTGCCCGGACGATAAACCGACTGTGACCCTCGCAGGCACGGTTGAAAAAATCATCCCGCCTGTTGTTTCTGACGAGCCGGAGAAAGCGCAGATTGCCATCGAAGGCGCAGACGAACTTTACAAAGAAATTCGTGTCGAGAATACTCTACAGGATAAGTCGGGCAACGAAGTGGTCTTAAAGGAAGGCGCTAAGGTTGAAGTTACGATTGAAGCCGAACCAGACGCCACCAAGCCGAAGAAATAGTGCCAACAGCAGTAGTCTTTAGAAACATCTCGGGCGGTCGCCCATACAGTCATCTGCTAGACTGGCGTCATGCCTGCCAAATCCCCCAAAGTCGGCGACAAAATTCGGGTCAGCATGCACGGCGGCAAAATCGTAGACGCCGTCATCAAAGCAATCCTTGACACGACCGATGGTCTCAAGTACCAAGTTGATTTCGGGAAGGACCAAACGGCGACGATTTTGGAACGACAGGTTGTGAAAGACTAAAAATCACGAGCGGTGGAGTCCTATCAGCCACCTTTCCGGTTATGCGACCAAGTGGCCCTTGGTCCGGCTGCACGGCCTACACACTAACGACACGGCGCCGCCGCCATTGTTCTTCAAAGAACTGGACTACGGCCTGCTGAAATGTAGGCTGGTAAGGCGCGGAGTGGTGGTCGCCGTCACATTCGCCGGAGCGTGCCGTTGGGATTTCTTCGAGAAGCCTGTCCACCTTTTGATTCGCCACGTCGGTCTTCCCGTTGAGTATCAGGACCGGCACGCTGATTTTCCGGAGTGCTTCCGTAGGCCAGGTAGGCACGACCGCACCTCGAATGACAGCCGCCAGGACCTTCGGATCAGCTCCCGTCACTCGCGCCGCTATCAGAGCCGCCGACGCGAGGTGTCCCGGAACGATTTCGCCCTTCTCCAGGATTTTTGCCCCTTCCTCCGCCCACACCCGGCGCGTAATCGGACGAGGCACCGAGTCTGGCACCGGCCAATTCTCGGGAAATTCGAGAACACCGTCTTCGAGCGCGTAGTCCCCAACCCCGGCGATAATCGCGGACTTCACCTGGAGCGGCTGCAGCATGAGCAACCGCGCGGTTGTGCCGGCCCCCATCGAGAAGCCGATCACGTCAGCGGCGTCAAGACGCAGGTGCTCGATGAGAGCTAGGACGTCCCGGGCCAGCGCTGAATCTGCGTACGCTGCTACCTCGCGGGGCTTGTCGGAAGCTCCGAAACCGCGCGTGTCCGGTATGATCGTGCGCGCGCCTGCCGCCCGCAGTGCCCGAACCATGCCCGGCCTTCCTTCGACAGGAGGATCGGGTAGTGGAGGCGCTCCCCCAAAAACTTCTTTGAACATCTCTTGCTGTTTTTCCAGTATCGGACGAATGCGCTCGAAGTCTCCGTACTGGCCCAGACCATCAACCCCAAATCCATGCAACAGGATGACGGCCGGCCCTTCGCCCTCGTCATGATAGGCGATCCTGGTTCCGTCAAAAGATACGAAGGTATTCACGGGCCTCTCCGAAGAATACGAGCTGTACGGTAGCCGCCTAGGGAACTGTGAACTAGCACCTTTCGAGGATTTCGAGGATGTTTTTCAGTCTATCAGATTCAACGATTACCGATTACCGGCAGTCTGCAATTCGGTGCACTCTGCCCGGATTCACTTCTCGCGTGAGGGAGAAGAATTGAACGTTGGCAAAGACAATGCAACCAAATCCCCCGTAACGACGTTATCGGAGAAGTTGGATTCAGTACCTTGGAAAAATCAGTGGCTAGGGATTGGGTGCGTCCGACCCCGTGGTGTAGTAACCGGAGCGGGTCGTGGCACGAGAGCCGGGGCTGGCAGTAACCCTAAGCGTGTGGAATTTTTGGGAATGGTTGTTACCTGTAGGGGCATAGGCGAGGGTGTAGTCGTGGCGTGCTTGTTCGGTCATGCGCGTTAGCGTGAGTTCCATAGTGTAAGTTGAAGTTGCGTAGAAAATCCCGCCCCCAGTTGTCGAGGTGTAGTCGGTCAAATCGAAGAATTTTCGTTTTGATTTGCCAGAGCCCGAGACCAGAGCATAGACGGAGATATTGTCTTGAAGCAGTAAGTCGCGCACGACCTCGTGAGAATAATGATTTAGCTTCGGTTCGTTTAAACCGTCGGTAAGGATCAGAATGATTCTGTGACGGTCACTGGGCCGCTGCTGGAGAAGTTGTGCTGAGAAGTAAAGCGCATCATCAAGCGCTTTGCTTGGTCTGGAACCGGCGTAGGTTGGGGCAGCGACTGACGGCGGTCCTGTGGTCGAGACCGGATCGGTAATCAGCGGCTGTGGAACGTATGGACGAGCGGGTTGCGCGGCTGACTGCGCAGCCTTCAAAGCAGCTATCAGCTCGAGTGAGTCACTGGTGAACTGGTCTCCTGGGTAGAAGAGCATGTCAAAACGGCAGACCATGGCCTCGTCTTGGTCAGCGATGTCACCGATGATTGAACGCACACTTCTAGCCATTTGCGTTCCTTCCTTCCATTTCAGGTCGTCGTCGACGAGAATTAGCAGCGAAAGAGGAAGGCTTTCATCAGTGAAGGAGAGAATATTTTGCTCGACGTCGTCATCGAAAACATGGAAGTCCTCCTTCACCAAACCGGGGACAAGTCGGTCGCTGCCGTCTTTCACCGTAACTGTCAGAACGACGATATTTGACTCGACCCTAATTTTCTGGCGCAATTCTCGCGTTTGTTTGGATTCCTGCGAGAAACCAGCACAACAGAAAAGATTCGTAATCAAAAAAGTGGCGATGCTTCTGTTCCAAGCCATATATTCACGAGGATTCGACTAGACCGTGAATGAGACGCCACGAAACGTGGCGGGGTTGTGCCTTCCATCTGGTTAACGGCATACCCGGAGATGTGAGGTCCTAGGAATTCTTGGGAGCTTGGGCCGCGCTGAGGGCCAACTGCGAACGACGGCGCCAGAAGTAGCGCCCCGGTAAATAAATCAGCACCGCCCACAAAACGATGAGCGGGGCGTGGGCTGCCATGAACAGTAGGATGGAGGAGAAGCTGTCGAGAGCATCGTTCAAACCGCCGATCGAGGCGGTGCGAAGCTTCGCTCCAATCGTTTCGGTAGTCGAGGCGCGTTCCTCGCGCAGAGAGATGAAAACATTGGCGAAAGAAACGCGGCTACTGGATGCAGCGCGCTCCGCTTCGATGCGCTCAATTTCGCCGCGCACTGTCGCCACCTGGCGTTCGAGAGAGCCAAAATCGCTGAATTTGTCGTCTTTATTCTGCAAAATTCGCTGGATGCGCTGCTCTTCGTTCTGCGCGTTCACCAGGCGCGCTTCGAGTTCGCTATGGTGCTGGGTGATTTCGTCAGCAGCTTCTTCCTCATGTTCCACCGCGCCGACCCCTTTCAGCTCAGCGAGAGCGGAGCGATATTCCGACGAAGGGAGGCGCAGCGTCGCGGAAAGGATGCTCCCGGTCGGCTCCCCCACCATGCGCAGTTTAGCCACGTAGCCATGGTGGCGCTCAAGAATTTCTTCTAGGCTGGCGCGCGAATGCGCGAACTCCCGCGTCGCCACAGTTAACTCCGCGGAATAGGCGATCTGCGGCTCGCGGTACGCGCTCGCGGAATCTAACGGTGCCGGCGAATAGAGTCTGGATGGCACTCCAGCGGGCATCGCTGCGTTGAATTCTTTTGTGTTGTCAATCAGGGATCGTAGTCCGTCTGTCGGAAGGAATTCGTTGCTCGTGGTCGCGCGAGCTGGCGCGATAGTAGCATTACTCTGGTGTGCGGGCGCGACATTCTGCTTTGGTACCGACAAGAATAGGAGAAAGACTCCGGCGGCCACGCAAGCCACCAGCGTCAATCGAGGACGGGCCGAAAAAGCTTCACGGATTCGAACGAGATTGGACCGCAGACGGTCTTCCATGACAATGCCTCCTGCTGCTTCACAGTTAGAACGGGGCGGCGCCGATTACTTGCAGCACACTTAGGAGAGACTTTGGCGACAGGGAAAACATAGCATTCTGGCACGAACCTTCAAGGCAGGTTCACTGCCCGGATTCCGACCAGCCAATTAACCTAAGTTCTGAACGCACAAACCGGAGCCGCTCTAAGCCGGTTCATTTTTTCGGCGTATATCCCTGCCATACATACTCCAGTGCCAGAGGCAGAGTCTGTGCCTTCACGCCGCGGTCGCAGTGTACAGCGTTCTTAGCAAAGACAAATTGGTAGGGATACCCTCTGGCGGCAAAAGCCTTGGCCATGCGCTCATTGGCGTCGACCCAGTCGTGATAGCTGTCGCGCGTGATGAGAATGTCTTGATCGCTAACCTGCATCCAGATGCGCAGCGGCTTCTTCGGGCTGTTGGGAATGAGGGTTTCGTGGAACTCCCACGCGCCGTGCGGGGTCTCGGGGTTGTACGGCCACTGCTGGTACACGAACGTGCCCGAGTAGCTCAGAACACGGTGATAGAGATCCGTGTGATACCAGGCCATCGCCATCGCGGCTGCTCCTCCAGAGCTGCAGCCCGTCGTCGCCCGCCCATCGGGATCCTTGGTGAGCTTCACGTTGTATTTCTTCTCCACCAGGGGCAGCACTTCCTTCTCCACGAACTCCGCGTAAAGCCCGGACATCGTGTCGTACTCCAGTCCCCGCTCGCTGCCCTGAGCGTCGCCGCTGCCGTTGCCGATGGAGACCGCAATCATTACCGGCACCCGGTGCTCGGCGATCAGATTGTCGAGTGCAGTGAACAAAGTCTGGTCCGGCCCATCCGCCCCGACGATGAAAGGGGCTTCAGTGCCGGGTACGTATTGTTTGGGAACGTACACCGCCACCCGGCGCGTATAGGGAGCAGGATAGCTGTTGACGATCATCTTGTTTGGGTCCGCTGGGTCCGCCACGGCGAACGTGTTAGGCTCGCGCGCAATGCCGGGATAGATCTTGCTGTCCTTGGATTCCATGATGAATTCAAAGACGTCACCCTTGGGCACGCTTTCGTTCGCGGCCATTTCCGGCGCGGGATTGTGCGTGGGGCCAATGATGAAGTTCCCGTCTTCCTTCGCCGAAGGGATGGCGCCGTCGGGCAATTCATTCGCTTTGACATACCCGGGCGTGTTCGGATCGCGGGTCGGAACCGGCGGGCGTGCCTGGCTGCTGGGCTTTGCCGGTGTTTGCTTGTCGGGAGGGCGCTGTGCCAACGTTTGGGCCATCGCCGGGCTCAAGGCAGCCATGAGGCAGATCAAAGACGCGCTGGTCGGAACAACAAACATGCGGAACTCCTTTCCACCGATCTTAACCTACACAGCACGCACCTACGCCAGCTCGGGAACTAGTGTGCTTGACAGCATTCCGCCACCAATTAGGCTTTGGCGTACATGCGTTCCAAAGCGATCCGATTGTTTGGGTCCGCAATCCATTGCTGGTAGGTTCTAGAATCCATCTGGCGGACCCGTCTTTCTAGCTCTTGGATATCCTCAGTCGCGCGAAGGAATTCCGTTTCCACGGGCATACCATCAATTTTCTGACGGAATGACCGGCTTGTTGCAATTGTTACAGCTAAGCGATTGCCGAGGGTGAAGCCAGGTTGGGCGGATTCAACGGGACGGCGTTGGCTCTCTGTCGAAAGGGCTCCGCCGTCAATGGCAGTTTTATGGCCCCCAAGATCCCCTGAAAATCACTCGCTACGGCCACATCCGTCTGACAATTGAGACAAGGCCTCATCACGGCAGTTCTCTCATGGGCAGAAAGATCAATAATCTGTGTGCCTTTTTTCGCTTCCAAAATATTTCTCATTTATATTCTCCGTTTTTTTGATTCGTCTTGGGAAATAAAAAGAGCCGCTGGATAGGCGTGGCCTGCTGAACGGCTCTACTGGTTGCTGCGATGCCGCGCCGCAACAAAGTTAGCTTTTTTGGATACGCTTACGATGGATTGGCAAACCGGCAGACTACTTTGTCCGAGCGTTGCGCCGTGGTTAGAATTGCCTTGCCGCTGGCCGGGAGCGCGCAGTGGGCTGGGATGGATGGGGCAACGCTGGGATTCGTGGTTTGCGGCTCTGCATTAAGGGAAATCGCCTCATTTGACGGAAGCCCGAGAGTAAGCTTTGTCATGTATGTCCTACTTGCCAAAATACCAAGGCCCTGCCGTGCGAGGCTTGGACTTACTGAGCTTCGCGGTATCCGTGGTTTTGTCTTTACGCGTGATATGCGAGGTGTTGTCGCTATCAAGCCATCCGCCACTATTGGGCGCGAGGTTCGGCTTGGAAACTTTTGCAGCGGAGAAATGCACTTTTTCTGATTTTGCCATTTGAGTCATCCTTCGTATCGAATTGAATATTGAAATGCGTGCGGGCTCAAAGAGAGCGCGATTCGGCGGGGCGCTAGCCATACGCTCCGCTCATGTGATGGGCGAGAGTCTTACACTTTCGAGTTTTCTGCCATGGCGGGCGACGTTGGCGACAAGTTAAGCCACCAAGCGTATTGCGGCACCGAGAAGAACCGCAAGGAGAATGGCGGCGGGATTGGCGAGCACGATCGTCCGCGCCGCCGAACGTAAACGTGCTAACAAGACGCTGCAACGGGCGGTTTATGTCTAAAGAGGCTCTCCGCTGCGCGTATTCCGCTCCGGTTGACGAGCCGGCATTCCAATCAGCTTGCAAGGACGCGCAACTTTTCCCAGCCCGCTCACATCAGACGGTTGTCGAAATGTCCAGACCAATGACAGAGTCGGCAGGCGCATAGGCTCGGAATGACGAGCCGGCAGTCCCGCACCATGCTGACAACCTTTGTCGGCCTTCTGACATCAGTCGGACGGTTGTCGAAATGTCTAAATTAATACCGAGATTGGAGCACGATATGGGGAAGCTTACAAATCAAGTTGCGGTGGTGACCGGCGCATCGAAGGGCATCGGGGCGGGAATCGCCAAGGCGCTCGCGGCCGAAGGCGCTTCGGTGGTGGTGAACTATGCCTCGAGCAAGGATGGCGCTGACGCCGTGGTGAAGGAAATCACTGCGAAGGGCGGGCAAGCCATCGCCGCGCAGGGAGATGTCTCGAAACAGGTGGACATTGCGCGGCTGTTCGCGGAAACCAAAAAAGCGTACGGCAAGTTGAACATTCTGGTGAACAACGCGGGAGTTTATGAATTCGCGCCGCTCGAAGCGGTTACGGAGGAGCTGTTTCACAAGCAATTCAATCTGAATGTTTTAGGACTTCTGCTCGCCACGAAAGAGGCCGTCAAACTGTTTGGCCCGGAAGGCGGAAGCATCATCAACATCGGGTCTGGGGTCAGCACGATGCTGCCGCCGAACAGCTCGGTGTACTCCGCGACCAAAGCGGCCGTCGATGCGATTACCGGAATCCTGGCGAAGGAACTGGGGCCGCGAAAGATTCGCGTCAACTCCATTAATCCGGGAATGATCGAGACTGAGGGCGTGCACGCGGCAGGGTTCGCCGAAAGCGATTTCCGCAAGTGGGTTGAGGCGCAGTCGCCGCTTGGGCGCATCGGCCAGACGGATGATATTTCGCCGACCGCGGTTTATCTTGCGTCTTCGGATTCCAAATACCTGACGGGAGAAATCCTTCGTGTTACGGGCGGGATTCTCTAGAACCTGTACCAGTCTCATTTCTGATTAATGCTTAATGGCGGCTATTGCTATTACCTCACGGGTTAAAACCCCTGAATTTCCAAGCCTTTTTCGGCACGACTGCAAGACGCGCCCTCCCGATTGCCCATTTATGAGACGGCTTGTAGGGGCAAGGCTGCGCTGGTTCGCAAAGCGAGCGCCGTTTCTGTCCCGGTCTCTTGAAGATTCGCGGAGCGAGTCGCTCAATTCCATTGTTTGAGGCTGGGCCACGCCTGCGGCAGGGGCATTTTGAAATTGTGGCAGACCAGAATGTTGTAGTGTTCCCAGCCCATGCCTAGCGGCGGCTCATTGCGCGGACCCACTTCGACGCTGCCGCACCAATCCTGCGCGTCTTCCAGGCTCCATTCGAGGAGAATAACGCTTTCGCCAGTGTACTCGCGCGGTCCCCAATAATAATAATTCTGGTGAGCGCTGATCGATTTCGGCAAGCCATAACGCGGGCCAAAAAAGTCGATGGCGCCGGCCCCACCATAGTTTCCGGCGAGGATGGCGGTCTTCGCACGCTGGTCGTCGGGAAGGGAATTGTAGACTGCGACGACTTTGGCGACCATTTCCGGCCAGCCGAATTGATCGGCGAAATGCTGCGGTAAAGGGCTGACCATGCCGTTTTCTGTGCGCGTCATCTTGATGCCGAGGGCAGCCATGTACGGCGTAATCCTTTCGGGCGGGAGGATGGGCATGGCTAGCGGGGCGGCGATGATTCCAAATGCGATCACGATTACGGGAATGGCGTAGCGTAGCCAGCGGAGCCGGGAATAGTTGTCAATCACTGTTTCCCATAGCACTGCGCCAGCAGCGAAGAGCATGGGGTAGACCGGCGCGAGGTAATAATCTTTGCCTTTAAGAGCCATCATCACCGCGAGAAATACGAGGTAGGCGTAGGCGAGGAAGCGGAAACGCTTTGCGGCGGAATGAAACAAGAGATAGAGGAGGCCGGCGAGCCAGACGAAAACAGTGTAGGGATTCAACATTCCCATTTGTTGCTCGAAGAAGGCGACGGGAGGCAGTTCGATATTTTTGTGTGTGGCTTTGACGTTGCGCAGGTCTTCGAGCGTGGGGAAGTGGTGAATGTACTGCCAGACAACGTTGGGCAGAGCGATGCAGAAGGCGATGCCTGCGGCGAGCCAGAACCATTTGGTGGAGAGCAGGCGACGCTGTGGAGAAAGCAATAAGCCAACGACGAGCGCGGCGATAAAGAAAATGGTGGAGTGCTTATTGAGGAGTCCGAAGCCGAGAAGTACGCCGCACCAGAGCAGGAGCTTCGGTTCCTCGCGGTGTAAGGCGAGAAGCAAAACGTAAATGGTGCCCATCCAGAAGAGAGGCTCGATGGGATTCATGGCCAGGCGTGTGCCGTTTCCGAGAATCACGGGAGCGAGAAGAACGGAAATGCAGGCGAGGAAAATAGCCCAGCGCTTTCCGCCGAGTTCGCGCGTGATAAAGCCGGACAAAGCGACTTCGGCGCCAAAGGCCAACGCGGGAAGCAGCCGGATAGCGTGAAGAGAGTCTCCGAAAACGATGCGAAAGCCGCGAGCGAGCCAAGCGACCAGGGGAGCCAAATCGACGTAGCCGAAGGCGAGGTGGTTGCTGCAGGCGATGTAGTAGAGCTCATCGCGAAAATAGCCGTAGCGGCCGTTGAAGTACATCTGGAGAAGAAAGCCGAATGCGCCAATGGTCCAGGCGAGGCGGGATTCGGCGGCGTGGGTTTGTTCGCGTAGGGCGGCAGCAGTAGGCATTTTTTCGTCTGAGAAAGATAACACAGGAGGGGGGGCAATCTGCCCTCAGCGGCTAAAGCCGAACTTCCCGCGGAAGAATCCTCCCCAAAGCGGGGAGCTAACCCAACTCTGAGAGCAGAGATTCCATTTCGGAGAGGGCGTGCTGGTTATTGTTGCGGGTGGCGGCTCGGATGCCTTGGGCCAGAATGGCTTTTGCTTCGTCGGGGCGATTGTGTTGGGCCAGGTTTTGCGCGTACATCTGGTAGGCGGGGACGTAGTCGGGATTGGATTGCAGCAACGCGCGGAAGTGGGATTCGGCGGCGGAAAAATCGCCGGCATTGACACATTCGAGCGCCAGGCCGTAGAGGGTGAACGCATCGTTTGGGTTTTTGGCGAGGAATTGCTGCAGCAGCTCGCGACGGGTTTTCTTTTGTTGCGTCATTTGGTTGCCTGTAGGTGCATCTCGTATTATACGTGGGACAAAGAAAGCATCCAAAATGTGAGGCGAGATGCCGCGATCAGGCAAAGATGTAATGGCGAAGTTTCGGGAAGAGCCGCTGAAAGGGAAGCCGGTGAGCGCTTCGGCTTCGGAAATGGCGGAGGTGGTGCTGCCAGCGCAGACGAATCCGCTGGGGAAGCTGTTGGGCGGTCACGTGATGCATCTGGTGGACATTGTGGCGGCGATGGCGGCGAGCCGGCACGCGAACAGTTATATGGTGACGGCGTCGGTGGACTACATTGACTTCCGAAACCCGGTGAACCTCGGAGAAATTGTGCTGCTGAAATCGCACGTGAACCGAGTTTTTCACACGTCGGTGGAGGTCGGTGTGGACGTGTATTCGGAGGATATTCTGACTGGAGAGAAGAAGCACACGACTTCGGCGTACGTCACGTTTGTGGCGATTGATGAGCACACGCGCAAGCCGAAGCCGGTCCCGCCGCTGATCGTCAAGACAGCGGAAGAGAAGCGGCGATGGGCGGAGGCAGCGAAACGGAGAGAAATGCGCCTGGCGCTCCGGTCGAGGGAGAAGCGGTAGGCCGAGATTGCATCGGTTTACATAACCAGGTAAAGGACTTACGAAAAGCGGTGTGTGTCGGTGCTTTGTTTTCACATTCATATGTAAATGCGGATTCTAAGAGGGTAGCGTGGGCATTTATCGTAAGTGTGGGCAATCGCGACGTTGCTCTAGGAACATACTAGAAAATGTGCGGAATTATGCACTGCAGAGATATAACGCATAAGACGCAACACGGCCTTTCGTCCGTCGGGGCGAGCATGTGGGGCACGCAAATCCGTGGAAAGAAAATTGGTTGCTGGGGGAAAGATCAGTTGGCGAAGCTGACGCGGATTTCGTCGGCGATTTTTAGGGCTTGTTCGACGCAGGCGCCGATGGCCGGGCCGCGGAGATAGTTGCCGGCGAAATGGAGGCCGGGGAAGGCGCTGCGGAGCTTTTCAACGGCCGCGAGGCGGGCGGTGTGGCCGAGATTGTATTGCGGGATTGCTTGGGGCCATATCGTAACGTTCGAAAAGACCGGCGTGTTTCGAATAGAGAGCACAGACGAGATTTCCCGATGGACGATGGAGACCAGTTCCTCGGGTGACTTCTGTACGATGGCGGGATTGGTGGCGCCGCCGACAAAGCTGGTCAGGAGCGCGTGGTTTTCAGGTGCGCGACCGGGAAACAGCGAGGAATTCCAGACGGTGCCGAGGACGTTGAGCCCAGAAGAACGAGGAACGAGAAAGCCGAAGCCATCTAGTCCGTGAGCCACATCGGCTGCGCGGTAGCCCAGGGACACAAGACCGATCGGGACCGATTCGATCGCGGTTAGCTCCGATTCAAATTGCGGATTGAGGCGCGCGAGGATGCGCCCCGCTGCCGAGGGAGAGCAGGCGAGGACCAGGCGCTCGGCTTCGATGCGTTCTTCGCCGCGCGGTGTATGAAGCGTGAGGTGGAAACGAGCGGCGGTGGCATCGAGGCTGGGATCGAGCGCGTCGACGGCCGTGACTTCGACATCGCAGAACAGTTGGTCGTCCAGATCCTTGGCGAGGGCGCGGACGAGAGTTTCGTTTCCATCGCGAAACGATTCAAAGGTGGGTTTTTCGAGCGGTCCTTCGCCGCGTTTGGTTCTTTGGGCTTTCCGCATGGCGATGGCTCCGCGAAACAAGCTGGCTTTCACGGTCTCCGCTTCGTGGACGATGGGAAACGCGGCGCGGAGACTGAGCTTTTCGGGATCGCCGGCATAGACACCGGAAACGAAAGGGCCGATGAGTCGGTCGAGAAAGGTGGGAGTGAATTTGCGGCGCACGAAATCGGCGATGGATTCGTCGGGCTCTGGCGGGCGGCTGGAGCCCAGGAGATCGCGAAGCATGGCGAAGAAAGTACTACCGCCCACGAAGGGAGAAACGAGCAATCCCGGGCCCATGGGGACGCTTTGCAGTTTGCCGTTGAGGAGAACATAGCGCGGGGCTTTGGGATCGGCGAAGATTCGCTGGTCGAGAAGCCCCAAATCCTTGCAGACGGAAGCAATGCTGGCGTTGCCGCTGAAACTCTGCGGGCCGCACTCGACCAGGAAGCTGTCGCGCTGAATCGACTGGATCACGCCGCCGGGGCGAGAAGACGCTTCGAGGAGAATCGTAATAATGCCCGATTTTTTGAGGGCATACGCCGCGGTCAGGCCAGAGATGCCCGCGCCCACAACGAGTGCCTGGACTTGAGTGGACATTAGAAGTTCGCAGTTTCTAAGTTATAAGTTTTTGGTTCTCGGAGCAAAGAAAACCGGAATAACCGCCGCTATAACGTTTTTGAGAATAACGGGCGCGAAGCCAATTGCTGTTTTTCGAGGTACGGATCGAAGATCATGGCAAGATTGCGGATGAAGATGCGGCCAAGCCAGGCGGCGCGAATTTCGTTGTCGTTGATGAGCACCAAGCCGTCTTTCTGAGGCCCTTTGAGGCGTTCTACTTCCGGCGCAAAATATTCGTCGAAATCGATCGCGAATTGGCGGGAGATTTCGTCTTTGACGATGACGGTGTGGCATAGAAGGCGGCTGATGACCTCGCGGCGGATGAGGTCGTCCTGGGAGAGGCGGTAACCGCGCATGGTGGCGATGCCGCGTTCGTTGACAGCCTTTTCCCACGCGGGGATGTCACGGAAGTTCTGGGCGTAGGTATCCTGGATGCCGCTGATGGCGGTGATGCCCAGGCCGTAGAGGTCCGCGCCGGCTTTTGTGGTGTAGCCCTGAAAATTACGGTGAAGCGTGCGGTTGCGTTGAGAAACGGCGAGTTCGTCGTTTTCCTTGGAGAAGTGATCCATGCCGATGTAAAGGTAGCCGGCTTCAAGGAATTTGAGCAAGCCGTTGCGGAAGATGTCGAATTTCTGCATGCCTTCGGGAAGGTGGCCGACGAAAGAACCTTGCTGCTTCTTGAGCCAGGGGACGTGAGCGTAGCTGAACATGGCGATGCGGTCGGGAGAGATTTCGACGATCTGGTCGATGGTATGAGCGAAACTCACAGCGGTCTGATAAGGGAGTCCGTAGATGAGATCGACGTTAATGCTGTCGAAGCCAAGTTGGCGGGCGTTTGCGATCAGGTCGCGGGTGTCTTCGAAGGGCTGAATGCGATGGATGGCTTTCTGGACTTCGTCCTTGAAATCCTGGACGCCCATGGAGAGGCGGTTGAAGCCCATGCGGCGAAGAGCTTCGAGATGAGCGCGAGTGGTGACGCGGGGATCGATTTCGACGCCGATTTCGGCGTCTGGGGCGAAATTAAAACGCTCGCGCGTGTAGATGAAGAGATCTGCGATTTGATCGGGCGAGAGATACGTGGGAGTGCCACCGCCCCAGTGGAACTGGATTACATCGCGGCTGCGGGAGACGCCTTGGGCGACGCGATCAATTTCTTTTTTCAGGATAGCGAGGTAGGGAGGCGTGACACTCTTATCTTTTTGGATGATGACGTTGCAGGCGCAGAAGAGACACAGGCTTTCGCAGAAAGGGAGGTGCATGTAGAGAGAAACAGGAGAACCTTTGCGATCGGCGTCTGCCATGGCGGCTTCGTGGTCGGCGGGGCCGAAGGTTTCCACCCAAACGGGAGCGGTGGGGTAGCTGGTGTAGCGTGGACCGGGGCGATTGTAGCGATTGACGAAGTCCTCGCTGACGGAGAGTTCCTGCTGCATTTCACGCAAGGTGGGATTCATGGCCGGCACGGCGAGGCCTCGCAAAAAAGAAAAGCGGGGTTCCTCGCTTCGCGGCCTCCGCTTGGAATGACGTGTTTGAGAGCGTTTCGCGTTGATCGCTGCATTATTCCTCACCTCGGTCAGGGGTGCGCGGGAACCGCTGGCTTAGCGGCGTGAAGCGGAGCTTGCTGGCCGGTGTGAATAAAGAATTGTGCGTTCTCGACGGGCGTGTGCGGAAGTATGCCGTGGCCTAAATTCAAGATGTGGCCGTGGCCTGCGAGTTCGGCGGAAATATCCAGCGTGGACTTGCGAATCTTCTCTTGCGGGCCGCACAGGATGGCGGGATCGAGATTGCCTTGGATCGCGACATGAGGACCCGCAAGGGCGCGCAGTTCGCTGAGGGAAACGCGCCAGTCGACGCTGAGTACCTTCGCACCGGCCTTGACGATCGAAGGCAGAAGATGGTGGGAGGCTTTGGTGTAGTAGATGACAGGGACGACGTTGCCAAGGCCGGAGATGACTTCCTGGACGACGGGCAGCACGAATTCGGTGTAGTCGTGAAGGTTCAGTTCGCCGCACCAAGTGTCAAAAAGTTGTACGGCCGCGACGCCAGCAGCGATCTGGCCCTTCAGGTAGAGGATCGTCGCCTGGGCGATGCGGTGGAGTAATTCACGGAAGACTGTTGTCTGGCTGTAGAGGAAGTTCTTTACCGAGGGGAAGCCCTCTTTGGTGCGCCCTTCGACCATATAGCAGGCAAGAGTCCACGGGGAAGCGGCGAAACCGAGGACCGGGACGTCCGGGCCAGCGTATTTGACCGCGCGGCGAAGGGCTTCCATCAGGAAGCCGGTTTCGCGCTCGGGATCGAAAATGCGGAGCTTCTTTACGTCGGCGGCGCAGCGAACAGGTTCGGGCAGGTTAGGACCCTTGTCTTCGAGTTCCAGGCGAAGGCCCATGGCTTCGGCGGGGATAAGGATGTCCGAGAAGATGATGATGGCGTCGACGCCGAGGAGACGGAAAGGTTGGACGGAGACCTCGAGTGCCAAATCGGGAGTCTTGCAGACCTCTAGGAATGAATGTTTTGCGCGGATTTCGCGGTATTCCGGGAGATAGCGGCCGGCCTGGCGCATCATCCAGACGGGGAGGCGAGGCACAGGCTCGCAGCAGCAGGCTCGGAGGAAGAGTTCTTTACGCGTCAGTGTAGAAGCCTGAAAAGTCATGGATATATCTGAGCAGGATAGCAAATCGGCAGGATTCTTGCCTGACACGAGACTACTGTGCACTCGGCCTGTTTCCGGTAACGCGAATCGAAAATCCTGGTGGCGGCCTGTTCCTCGACATTACGAGCGGAAATAGAGCGGGCGGAATGCTGCTAGGCTGCGGCGCGTTCGTCGGCCTGGCTTGCGCCACATGCATCGATGCCTTCTCCAGTGGTAGAAATAGGATTGGCAAGGGACGCTGGACCGCAGGACTAGAGCTCATTTGCTGCATCTGTCTACATGCACTGCGGAAGTTTGCTACAGGCAAGCGCCCTGTGGCGTGTATAGGGAGTGCGCTATACTCGGCTCATCACGCGCAAACTGGGTCAGGGCGCCCATCCCGCTACCTGCCAGATCGGCGTGGACATAACCGATGAGCCAAACCTTCGTTGCCAGCACCGTGGTGGCGTACGTACTGAGCATGGTGCTCTATTTCCGCTATCTGAAAACCGGGAAGGAGATGACGGGGCGACTGGCCAGTGCGCTGCTGCTTCTGGGTTTAGTGACGCATTACCTGGCGCTGTGGTTGCGGGCGAAGGGTACGCACGCGGTGCCTTACCACGATCTGCAAGGATCGATGTCACTGTTCGGGTGGCTGCTGGCGGTGACCTACCTGTGCCTGGAGATCTATCACCGGCAGAGGACTGTGGGAGCATTCGTTCTACCCATCATTCTGTCGTTTTTCTTCATCGCTTATCTCGTGCCTGACAATCCCGTGACGCCCCCGGTGGCCCACGGGGTTGTGTTTGCCCTGCACGTCACATTGAGCATTCTGGCCTACGCCGCATTCGCACTCTCCTGCGTTCTCAGCTTGATGTACTTGGCAGAAGAACGATTTTTGCGGATCCGGAAACTCGGTGACGTGGTGTGGAGGCTGCCGCCGCTGGAATTGTTGGAGCGGATGAGCCACACGAGCGTACTGTTGGGTCTGATCACGATTACGGTTGGAACCGGTCTTGGCTATTTGGTGGTGGACCGGCAGCCAGGGCAAGCGGCATTTTTCGACCCGAAATATGTAGTGACGCTGATTGTGCTGCTCCTGTATCTGGCCTATTTCCGGTTGGCGCGCACGGCGGCATGGCGGGGAGCGAGAGCCTCGAAGCTGTGCGTATTTAATTTTGTGTTGGTGGTGCTGAGTTTTACGGTCGTGAACCTCTTTTTGTCACAGCACCACCGGTATTTTTAGGAAGTTGCTGACGGAGCGGAATTGCTTTCTTCAGAGGCTGAAGCCCCGGCCTCGTAAAAGAAAGCAACTCTTTCGGCAGTCTTTTTGGAGCAGAACGGACGCGGCATGGAAATTGTCTTGGTTGGCCTGAATTTCCGGACTGCACCCGTCGAGGTGCGGGAGAAAGCGGCGTTTTCGAACGAGCAGGCGCTGCGGGCTTCGGAGGAATTGCGTTCCCATGGAATTCTGGAAGAAACCCTGGTGCTCTCGACGTGCAACCGCAGCGAAGTGTACGGTGTGAATCCGAGTGGGAACCGCGAATCGGCCGCGGCCCTTTCATCCTACTTGAGCAAATTTCACGAACTGAAGCCGGACTTGCTGAGTCCTTCGCTCTACCATCATTACGACCATGATGTGGTGCGCCACCTGTTTCGCGTGTCGGCTGGGCTGGAGTCGATGATGCTGGGCGAAGCGGAGATTCTGGGGCAGGTGCGCGAGGCGTATCTGCGTGCGCACGACGGCCACGCGACGGGACCGGTGCTGAACCGGTTATTCCAGGCGGCGCTCGAAGTAGGAAAGCGCGTGCGGGCGGAAACGGAGTTGGGATCGCGGCCGATGGGCGTGGCGTCGGCGGGAATGAAGTTGGCAGAGCGGATTTTCGGAAAGTTGAATGATCGCAGCGCGCTGGTGCTTGGGGCCGGGACGGTCAGCGAGCAGGTGATTTCGCAGTTGCGCGATCGGAACATAGGACGGCTATATGTGACGAACCGTTCACGGGAGAAGGCCGAAGAGTTTGCGCAGCGGTATTACGCTTCGGTGATTGAGTGGGGAGATTGGGAGACGGCGCTGAAGCTGCCGGACGTGCTGGTATCCGCGGTGGCGGTGGAGGAGCCGCTGCTGACCAAAGCGCTCCTGGAAAAAGCGATGGCGCTGCGGGGAAACCGCGCGCTGTTTGTGATGGACCTGGGGCTGCCGCGAAATGTTGCGCCCGGTGTGGCGGAGCTGTACAACACGTATCTTTACACCATGGAGGATTTGACGGAGATCGTAGAGCACAATCGCGATGCGCGGCGAAGCGAAGTGCCAAAGGCCGAAGCGCTGGTGGAAGAGCACGTGGGAAAATTCATTTCCTGGCAAGCCAGCGTGGAGTTGATCGGCGTACTGGACACTCTGCGCCAGCGCATGAAAGCGCAGCGGGTTGCCTTTTTGCAACACAAGTTGAACGGCGCGGAGCGGCTCGGAGCCGAGGACCGCGAAAACCTTGGCGCGTTGATGGATGAACTTATCGAGAAGCTGCTGATTGAGCCGGCGGAGCGACTGCGCGTGGAAAAAGAGTTTCGGAAGAAGATTCAGAGCGTGGATGCGATTCGCGAGTTGTACTTGTCGGATGAGGATAAATCGTGAGGCATCTGCGCATCGGCAGCCGCGGAAGCGTGCTGGCGCTGTGGCAGGCGGAGTTTGTGCGCAAGCAGCTTTTCCAACTTACGGGTGTGGAAGCGGAAGTGGTCGTCATCAAAACGACCGGCGACAAAATGCAGCAGGCGCCGCTGGGGCAAATCGGCGGGAAGGGAATTTTTATCAAGGAACTGGAAGAGGCGCTGCTGGAAGAGACCGTGGACCTGGCAGTGCACAGCGTGAAGGACATTCCGACGGAGACACCTGGACGATTGCATTTTCCGGCGGTGTGCCGTCGCGACGATGTGCGGGACTGCTTGGTTTCGCATCAGGGGACGCTGTTGGCGAATCTGAAGCAGGGTGCGCGCGTGGGTACGAGCAGTTTGCGGAGGCAGGCGCAGTTGCGGCATTACCGGCCGGACCTGGACATGCGCGAACTGCGCGGCAACGTCGACACACGGTTGCGCAAGGTCGACAGCGGAGAGTATGACGCGATTGTGATTTCGAAGGCGGGGCTGGACCGGCTGAGTTTGAGCCAGAAAATTGCAGAAACTTTGTCGACGGAGATTTCGTTGCCGGCCGTGGGGCAGGGAGCGATTGCAATTCAAGCGCGCGTGAAGGATCAAGAAGCTGCAGAAGTTCTCTGCAAGATGGATGATCAGGAGACGCGGACGGTGATCATCGCCGAGCGCGCCCTGATGGGAGCGTTGCAAGGCGGATGCCAGGTGCCGCTCGGCGCGTGGGCGCGAATGGAACGCGGGGAGTTGGTCATGGAGGCGGTGGTGTGCTCGGTGGACGGCGTGCAGTATGTGCGGCAAAAGGCTACGGCGCCGCCGGAGCAAGCCGCGGAGTTAGGACAGCGCATGGCGCAGATGCTGATGGAAGGCGGCGCGGGAAGTATTCTAGAAGGGGTCGGCCGCCGCCGTGGATGAAGCAGCGGCAAATTCCTTGAAGGGCAAGCGTGTTGTTGTCACGCGCGCGGAGGAGCAGAGCGGCGCGCTGGTCCAAGCTTTGCAAAAGAAGGGCGCAGTGCCGGTGCTGGCACCGATGGTGGCGTTTGGGCCGCCGGATGATCCTGCGATGGTGGATGCGGCGATTCGGGGAATGGCGCGCTATGATTGGATTTTTCTGACGAGTCAGAATGCATTGCGAGCGTTGCGGGGACGCTGCGAAAGTTTGCGCGTTCCGTTGGCACGGGTGATGCGCGCAAGCAGCATCGCAGCGGTGGGGCCTGCGACTGCGGAGGCGGCCCGAAATGCAGGACTGAGGGTCGAGTACGTTGCGGAGAGACATCAGGGGTCGGCGCTGGTGGAGGAGTTGGCAGGAAGAATCAAAGGCAAGCGCGTGCTGCTGCCGAGAAGCGACCGGGCAAATCCGGAACTTGTACACAAGCTGGAGAGATTGGGCGCGCGCGTGAATGAGATCATTGCCTATAGAACTGTGCGGCCCGCGGAACAGGCTTTGGCCGAGGCGGGAGCCCTGCTCAGAGACGGAGCCGAGGCCGTCTTGTTTTTCAGTCCTTCCGCTGTGCATCACTTGCAAGAAATTCTGGGGAATGAGAAATTCCTTGCGCTTTCGCGGGCCGCTTTGTTCACCGCGATCGGGCCAGTGACGGAAGAAGCGCTGCGCAAAGCCAAGGTTGAGCGCGTCAGAACGGCGGAAGATGCGACGGTTGGCGCGGTGCTGGAAGTGTTGACCGATTATTTTACCGCGAGCGAATTGAAAATGCCGGCAGGAGCAAAACCAAAGTGAGTTTTCCATTGCACCGGCCGAGGCGGTTGCGGCGCTCGGAGAAGATTCGCGGGCTGGTTCGCGAGAATCGGTTGAGCACTGCCGGATTTATCTATCCCATGTTTGTGTGTCCTGGTACGCGCCTGCGGAATGAAGTCAGCTCCATGCCTGGTGTTTATCAGCAGTCGGCGGATCAAATCGTCGAAGAATGCCGGGAAGTAGAAGAGCTGGGGATTCCGGGCGTGATTTTGTTTGGTTTGCCAGAATCGAAGGACGCGCAGGGGAAGAATTCGCTGGCGTGGGATGGCGTAGTGCAGCGAGCCGTTGAGGGGATTAAGAAAGCGAAACTGGATTTGGTGGTCATTACGGATGTTTGCTTGTGCGAGTACACGGATCACGGGCATTGCGGAGTGATCGATCACGGCGAAGTGATGAACGATGCGACAGTGGAGATTCTTAGCGAGCAAGCGCTTTCGCATGCGCGGGCGGGGGCCGACCTCGTGGCGCCTTCGGATATGATGGACGGACGCGTTGGAGCGATCCGCGCGAAGCTGGATCAGAACAAATTCGAGAATGTAGCGATCATGGCGTACTCCGCGAAATATTGTTCCGGATTCTACGGACCTTTTCGCGAAGCAGCGCAATCGGCGCCACAGTTTGGAGACCGGCGCAGTTATCAGATGGATCCGGGGAATGCGCGAGAGGCGTTGAAGGAAGTACGGCTGGATCTCGAAGAGGGCGCGGATATTGTGATGGTCAAGCCGGCGCTGGCATATTTAGATGTGATCCGACGAGTGCGCGAGGAAGTGGATGTTCCGGTGGCGGCCTATAACGTGAGCGGCGAGTATTCGATGGTCAAGGCGGCCGCGGCGAAACAGTGGATCGAGGAAAAGAAAATCGTGTTGGAGATTTTGACGGGGATTCAGAGGGCAGGGGCGGACATTATTCTGACGTATCATGCGAAGGACGCGGCGCGTTGGTTGAACGGTTGATTGAGGGGAAGCGGATTCCTCAGGGGTGAAGCCCGGTTGGCGGGCAAGCACTTATGTCGGAGCTGAAAGTCCGACCCCCGGTGCCAAGCTAAAAAGCCGCGCCCTGTCGTGTTTTGGGTTCGGTATCTGCATCTCCAGGTGAAGACATGAGTCAAGCACGGGCAGCGGCGAGTGCCGAGCGGAAACGGTCGCGGGAAATATTTGAGCAGGCGGAAAAAGTGCTCGTCGGCGGAGTGAACAGCCCGGTGCGGGCGTTTCGATCTGTCGGCGGCGAGCCTCTGATCATTGAAAAGGGAAGCGGACAGCATCTTTACGATGCCGACGGAAACATGCTGCTGGATTATGTGTGCTCCTGGGGAGCGATGTTACTCGGGCACGCGCATCCGGCGGTGACCGCGGCAATTGCGGAGCAGGCGCAAAAGGGAACAAGCTTCGGAGTCACGACGGAGCTTGAGCTGGAATTGGCCACGCTGATCACCAAGGCGGTTCCATTTCTAGAGAAAATTCGATTTGTTTCTAGCGGCACGGAAGCGACCATGAGCGCCGTGCGGCTTGCGCGAGGCGTGACCAAGCGGGATTTGATCGTTAAGTTTGAAGGCGGCTATCACGGGCACGCAGACAGTTTTCTTTCCCAGGCAGGCTCTGGTCTAGCGACCCTTGGGATTGCGGAATGTCCGGGAGTGCCGCAGGCGCTGGCGGCGCTGACGCTCAACGCGCCTTACAACGGTCTGGCCGAAGTAGAGCGGCTGTTCGCGGAGCATAAGGGCAAGATTGCGGCGGTGATTGTGGAACCGGTGGCGGCGAACATGGGCGTAGTGTTGCCGAAAGAAGGCTTCTTGAAGGGCTTGCGCGAGGCCACGCGCAAGGATGGCGCGCTGCTGATCATCGATGAGGTGATTACGGGATTCCGGCTGAAGTATGGATCCGCGCAGGACGTCTTCGGCGTCGAGGGCGACCTGACCACGATGGGCAAGATCATTGGTGGAGGAGTTCCCGTGGCGGCGTATGCCGGACGCGCGGAGTTGATGAACCATGTAGCGCCGCTTGGGCCTGTTTACCAGGCGGGGACGCTGGCGGGTAATCCGCTGGCGATGAGCGCGGGAATCGCGACGTTGAAGGAACTAAGCAAGCCCGGAGTTTACGAGGCGCTTGACGAATTGGCGAAGAGGCTTGCGGCTGGATTGAGGAAGGTTCTTGCCGAGGCAGGCGTCCATGCACAGGTGAATGGCATTGGTTCGCTTTCGACGGTCTTCTTTGTGCCGCACGCGGTCAGCAATTACAGCGATGCGAAACGGTCGGATACGAAACTGTATGGGCGGTTTTTCCGGGAAATGCTCAACCGCGGTATATTCCTGGCGCCGTCACAATTCGAAGCGGCGTTTGTTTCCGCGGCGCATACCAGCGGAGACATCGACCGCACGATTCTTGCCGCGAGCGATGCGTTGAAAGCGATGGCGGCGGAGGCTTCGGCGTAGCAGCTTGATCGCTGGAGCCGCCGCGAGACTGGCAAACGCCGCCAGGCGTCAGGATGACATGCTTTTTTCTGTTTCGTGACGATCTGCGGATTGGACCGCCTGTATTTTTGTGTTTGTGCTCAGATGGGGCGCAGGTCCTGCGCCACTATGCGGATTTCTGTTCGAGGAAAGGGGACGACGGATGCATGAGGTGATGGAAGCGCATGAAGCCGAGGAACACGAAGACAATCCGTTGCTGATGCCGGTGGCGGTGACGCTTTCGATTCTGGCGGTGCTGGTGGCGATCGCGACGCTGCTGGGACATCGGGCGGCCACGGAAGAGTTGATCTTGCAGACCAAAGCGTCCGACCAGTGGGCGTTGTTCCAGGCGAAGAACATCCGTTCGCACGAGATGCAGAGCGTGGCGGACATGTTGGGGACGCTGAGTGTGGCCGACAAAGAAATGGCGGACGCGCTGCGGGAGAAGTATCAGAAAGAATCGCAACGCTACGATAAGGAAAAGGAGGAAACCAGCCAGGAAGCCAAAAGGCTCGAAGCGGAACGCGATTTGGCCGGCCGTCGCGAAGACCGTTATGACGCGGGGGAAGTGATCTTGGAGATCGCCTTGATTATTTGTTCGTTGACGCTGTTGACGAAGAAGAAAGCGTTTTGGGTTTCCGGAATTGTGTTGGGATTGGTGGGTTTTGTTGTGACGGCTAGCGGCTTGATACTGCGCTGATCGTCGGTGGATCGTTGATGGGGGGATTGTCAGGTCGAAGACCGCCGGCCTCCCTTCCTGCGTCGGGACAAGCAGAAAGGCCAGAACCGCAGGAGTGGATCGCGACATTTGGAATTGAGATCCTTCGCCGGAAACGACGCGGCTCAGGATGACAAGCGGTGCGGGGGGCGCGGCGGAGGCGCAGAACCGCAAAAACTAAGCGCGTCAGATCGCGGGGGCCATGGCTTCGAGGCGGTCGGCGACATCGGAAATGGTCTCGGCAGGGAAGCTGACGTGAACGTTATCCGAGCCGGAGACAGCATCGATGTAGAGCTTGCGGTCACGAACAGAGATGTGCACGTGATCGGTCGAGCTGCGAACATCGACCAGTTCAACGTTCGGATACTTCTCTAACTCCTTCGAAAGCTGGCGCAGAGCCGGGAGAAACGGGCGGGCTTGGCAGGCGGCTTGTTCGAGATTGTGGCGCGGCACGACGTGCAGGCCAACAGGGACGACGGTTGCCGGGACCCAAACGTGGACATGATGACCGCCCATGCGATTTTCATCCACATCGACGCGGATCACACCCTCATGAAAGACGTATGCTCCGGCAAGGGCGACGGTGGCGCCGAGTCCCAGAGCGGCTTTGGCAAGTATGAGCATTGGCGTTCTCCTTCAATGATCGCGAGACGATAGTCAAAGTCGAGATCCTTCGGGGCGCACGCAGCGCCCCTCAAGATGACCTGTGACTCCAATCAGTCCGAAACGTTCTTGGAATCGATCCACACGCGGACGGTGTTTTCGTCGTCCTTGACGCTGACCAGTTCCGTGTCGCCACTGGACGAAAGAGCGTGGAGGGCGGCGACGACGTCGAGTTCGTCCTTCCCGGCGGAAAAGAGCGCATCGACGACCTTCATCGGGACTTTGACCTCGACCTTGTTTTCCTTGGAGGCCACACCTTTGGCCGGCTTTTCGCCGTGCTTCTTTTCCTGGACGTGAATGTACAGGTAGCCGGCGTTTTTTGAAACGCGCACGTTCTCGTCGTTGCCCTGCACCGTCACGTATTCGCCGTCCTTCGCTGTGCGGACCGCGTCGAGAAGCGCCCGAATGTCGACATCGTTCAGGTCGCCTTTGCTGATATGTACCTTGCCGCCTTGAAGCTGATCGTGATGGATGGCGGGCAGGACCTTTGCGGCCATCTCGATGGGCACGTTGACCCGGACGGTCTCGCCGCTGTCGTCCTTGCTTTCAACCCGGACGTGAATCCATTGGTCGGTTTTGGTGGCATTCTGCGCGAAAGAGGGAAGAGGAACGAGTGCGCAGGCGAAGAGCAGGAGAGAGCCGGTGAAGCCGAGGCAACCCCGAGATCGATGGTTCATGTGAAGCTCCTTTGGTGATAAGTACGGATCGGGGGGTGCAAAAGTTCCAAGGCGGGGCGGTTTTGTGGCGCCGCCTTCTGCTGGCCCTGAGGCGGGAAGCGAGGCGGGGTCCGGGCTTAGCGACCGAGGGGGATTTCGCCTATTTCGACTTGAGGGAAAAGCGTTTGCGGAGAAACCGGGGACAGCGGGAGGCCATCGTCGAGGTCCTGGGTGCCGTCATGGCGATGACGGAAGGAGTGGATGCCCATGCGGCAGAGGTCGAAACTGCTGTAAAGGATATTGCCGCGGACGACGTCGCTCTTATAGAGGAGGACCTCGTTGCGGAAGTAGCGCACGACCCTGGAGCGGGGACGAATTGGGATCAGGGGGTTGTAGCGCGTGTATTCGATTGTGGGGCGGTTGCAGTCCTTGAGTTGAACGACGGTAAGCATGCCATCGGTACGCATTTCGTCACCGCTGGAGTTGACCATCAGGGGATGCACGTCGGGCCGGGGCAGAAGGTAGACCGAATCCACGCAACCGGAGAGGGTCAGATCGCGGACGAGCATGTTAACGCCATCATCGAGATTGCGATCGATATGGTGAATGAACTTGTGGTAGCGGAACGAGAGCGCGGCGCTGGTTTCGCGCGTATAGGAGCTAAGCCAGACCGGCTGATTCTCGATTGTGCCGGGTTGGCCCCAAATGCGGACGTGCTCGCGCTTGCCGTAGCTATCAAAACTCTTTTGCCAAGTGAAGTCCTGGGGCTGGCCTTTAAGGAACTGATGAGAGACCGGCATGGTGGAATAGTTGTTGAAAGTGAGAAAGGCCGCGAATTGTTTGAAGAAGGCGTGAGAGGAATTGGGATCGCCGGGCAGCCACCCCGCGGCGCTAAAGGCGTCCTGCATTTGGTGTTGTGAGCCGAGGAACAGAATATTCACAAGGTCGGCGTCCTTGCCGTAACGAGTGGTGGTGCGTTCCGAGACGTTTTGGAGCAGTTGCTCGATGTCGCCGCGCTCGTATTCGTCAAGTTGAAAGGACGCAGGAGGGAGTTCGGGCTGGTCTGCGACATCGAGGTTAGCAGTGAGTTGCAGGCGAAGGTCGGTGCCGGGGGGCAGATAAATCTCCGGTTCGGGAAGGATGCTGAAGGCGCGATAAGTCATCAGAACCACATCGCCGTAGGGATTATATGTGGGCAGATGGATGAGGCCGCTAGTGATGCGTCCCTGGGGCGTGTTCGTGGAGCGGATGCCGAGAATGACGCCCTTGCGGGCAACTTCGCGGGCATTGTCGACTTCGACGACCTGGGCGGAAATGGGCAAGATTTCGCCGCCGGAAGTCACCAGATGATGGAACTGAATCTCTATCGCAGCGGTGTCATGAACGAAGCCCATGCCCACCCGGCGGACCTTCACGACTTCGCCGTCGATTTCCAAGCCAGCGGGAAAAACCGGCTGAGAACCGCATTCGGGCGACTGAATCAGCACAGCGCGGACGGACGTGCCGGTTTTGGAGCTATAGGAAGCGACGGGATCAAGCAAGCGGATCCAGAAGGACTTGCCGGCGGGGATAAATTCGCAATTGGCTGAAGCGCCTGGGGCTGCCGCGGAAGCGACGAACCATAACAAGGCGGCAACGCCGAGCGTGAGACGCAAGGCGGATTGACTGCCACGTTGGAGGCGGGCTGCGGACGCCTTGAGACTGGATTGCACCGTCATGAATACGTACACCCACTCTCAGCTGTGGATCACTCTTGAGCAGTGTGCCCTCAACTGGCCAGAGTGTGTGGCGGTACCTCCCCGACGTTTGCGAAAACCTTAACTGGTACTGTGTACAGGTAACCCAAGCGACATGCGCGAACGGTTACGCGAACCAAAGTGAAAGATTGTCGGCAAAGACCCAACCCCGAGGACTCAACGGATTTCAGCATACAGGAAATGCCAAATCAAAAATAGCCTGATAAGTAACCGTAGAGAAACAGCCAGCTATTTGACTTCCCGGACGGTGCCGATTTTGACGGTGCTGCCGTAGCGCTTGTAGTTGGAGTAGCGAATGGTCATGCGGATATGCACATCGCCGCTGCGAAAGTGCAGGTAGTCGTCGGCGCGGGTATAGACCGGGAACCAGTAGCCCTTCTCAATGTTTTCGCGATAGGTGCGGAAGCGGGGAAAGACGTTTTCATTGCCGTGGCTGATGATGTCTGGAACGGCTTTGCCGTCGGTCATGACGATTTGCAGGTCTTTGTCGTCGACCCAAACGCGGCCCTGGAAGTAGCGCTGCTTTTTCTCGATCACTTTGGGAGCGACATCGAAAACGTAGGTGGAAAGCTCATCGACCTGCTGGCGGCCGACGTAGGTGACGTTGTACTTGGGAAGCTCGGTGGTGGTGAGAACGAAAGGTTGAACGCTGCGTACGTCGTCGAGGTCTTGTTGCGTCAGTAAGATGCGTTCGAGGGTGTTTGTTGGAGCAAAAGTGACCTTTTCGAAGCGCTTGCCGTCGGGAGTGAAGATGATATCGCTGGTCATCCTATCTTCGCCATCGGGACGATTGTCTTCATCGAGAGTCTGGATGGAAAAGTCCTGGGTGTAGGTGTAGTTATCGCGCTCCTGCTTGAACTCCGCTTCTTTTTCGGCGAAGCGCTTGATGATCTGGTCCTCCGGCATAGCCGGAGGTTCCTTGGTGATGGGGTTATCGCCGGGAGAGTGAATGCGCGCGGGAGGCGGTGCGGTGTGATAGGTCTGATTCTGTGGCGGAGGTGGTGGCGGAGCTTGGGTACGAGAGGCGGGGGCATTGGGCAGCGGGCCGGGGTCCTGGGCAGCGGCGCAATAAACCAAAGCGCTGCCAAGCAGAGCGGCAAAGCAAAAGCGAGCGTAAGGGCTGGCGAATTTGATTGATTGAAACACGGCCATACTTCTCCCTTGGAACGAATGGGCCATCAGTATATGAGTCTAACGCAGGACATGGGGTTGTACGAAATGGTTGGTGGTGAAGCAGGGTGTAAGGTGCGTAGTAGCACCCGGGTGGAAAATTTCGAGTCGAGGGAGCGTCTGTGGCGAAACTCTTGGGAATGGCGATGGTAGTCGGGTTGCTAGCGATGTTTGGAGTGGCTGCGCGCGGAACACAGCAGGAAGGTTTGTCCGCGCACGTGGACCGCGTGGTGCAGGCGGAAAGAAAGGCGCAGCAGATTCCGGGAATAAGTCTCGCGGTTTGCCGCGATGGAAAGGTCGTGAAGGCCAGCGGGTACGGACTGGCGAATGTGGAGCTGGACGTTCCGGTTACGCCAGAGACGATCTTTCAAACCGGGTCGGTGGGCAAGCAGTTCACTTCGATGGCGGTGATGATGCTGGTCGAAGAGGGAAAGATCGGCTTGGACGTCGAGATTCCGAAATATATTCCGGAATCACCTGCGGTGTGGAAGGAAGTTACGGTGAGGGAGTTGCTGACGCACACTTCGGGAATTGCGGACTATGGCGGAGAAGAAGACACCATGGCGAAGGGAGTGATCAATTTTCGAAAGGACTACACGGAGGAAGAGCTGACCCAGGCTTTTGCGAAGATGCCGATGGACTTCGCGCCCGGGGCAAAATGGAAGTACAGCAATACGGGATATGTGCTGTTGGGAATCATCATTCACCGCGTGACAGGAGAATTTTACGGGGATTTTTTGCAGGCGAGGATTTTCAGGCCGTTGGGGATGACTTCGACGCGAATCATCAGCGAGGCGGATATTGTGCCGCACCGCAGCAGCGGGTACCGGCTGGTCAAGGGCGTGTTGAAGAACCAGGAGTGGGTTTCGCCGGCGCTGAATACCACCGCGGATGGGGCGCTGTACACAAATGTGCTGGACCTGGCGAAGTGGGACGCCGCGCTCAACAGAAAGCTGCTGGTGAAGCCATCGAGTTACGTTGCCATGTGGACGCCGGTGAGATTGAACGATGGGAAGACCTATCCCTATGGGTTCGGGTGGTCACTTTCGGGAGCGGCAGGCAAGCACGTGGTGTCGCATGATGGAGCGTGGCAAGGATTCACGATGAGTATCAGCCGGCATCTCGATGAACGGTGGACGGTGATTGTGATGACGAACCTCGATTCGGATAATTCGAAGCCGGAGAAGATTGTGGACGAAGTGACGAAGATTTATTTGAAGTGAAAATGTGGCGATCCGCGATTCCAAAAGAAAGAGGCATTCCTCACTTCGCAGACTGCGTTCGGAATGACTTTTCTTGAGGGGCAGACCCTGGGAAACGCCGATTAAATTTTCAATCTTGCGGACATGGGGTCCAGCAATGCTGGACCCCTACGAGGATCCGATCAGGCGGGGCGCCACTTGAGGAAGACCGCCGCGAGGGGCGGAAGGGTCAACGCGAGGGAATGACTACGCCCCATCCAGGCGTGCTCGCTGGTGTTCATGCCGCCAAGATTGCCGACATTTGAGCCGCCATAGACGGTGGCATCGGTGTTCATGATTTCGTCGAAGTGGCCGACGCGAGGGACGCCGATCCGGTAGCCATAGCGAACGACAGGAGTAGCGTTCAGAACGACAAGAATCATGTCGTTGGGGTTTTTGCCACGGCGCACAAAAGAAAAGACGCTGTTGTCGGAATCGTTGGCGTCCAGCCATTCGAAACCTTGCCATTCGAAGTCGACCTGGTGCAGAGCCGGTTGCGATGCGAGCAACTTGTTCAGGTCGCGCACCAGGGTCTGCACACCACGGTGGGATTCGTACTGCAGAAGGTGCCAGTCGATGTTGCGAGTCTCGCTCCATTCCCGGCGCTGGGCAATCTCCTGTCCCATAAACAGCAGTTTTTTTCCGGGGTGCGCGAATTGATAGGCAAAAAGGAGACGCAGATTGGCGAATTGCTGCCACATGTCGCCGGGCATTTTGTGAAGGAGCGAGTTTTTGCCGTGGACGACTTCGTCGTGAGAGAAGGGCAGGACGAAATTTTCGGTGAAGGCGTAAAGAAGAGAGAAGGTGAGCTTGTTGTGCTCGTAGCGCCGGAAGACCGGATCCTTCGAAAAATAGTTTAACGTGTCGTTCATCCAGCCCATGTTCCATTTCAGACTGAAACCGAGACCGCCGAGGTAGGTCGGACGCGAAACGCTCGGCCAGGATGTGGATTCCTCGGCGATGGTCAAAATTCCTGGGAAACGCTGATAGGCAACTTCGTTCAGGCGCTTGAAGAAATCGATGGCGCTGAGATTTTCGCGCCCGCCGAACTTGTTGGGAATCCACTCGCCGGGTTTACGCGAATAGTCGAGATACAGCATGGAAGCGACGGCGTCCACGCGGAGGCCGTCGATGTGATATTTGTCCAGCCAAAAAAGGGCGTTGGAGATGAGATAGTTCTGGACCTCGTTGCGGCCGTAGTTGTAGACGAGCGTGCCCCAGTCCGGGTGCGAGCCCTGGCGCGGATCCTCGTGTTCGTAGAGATGCGTGCCATCGAACAAAGCGAGGCCGTGAGCGTCTCGTGGAAAGTGCGCGGGGGTCCAGTCGAGAATGACACCTAGGCCGGTCTCATGACAGCGGTCGACAAATTCCATGAACTCGGTCGGAGAGCCGAAGCGGCTGGTGGCGGCGAAATAGCCGAGAGTCTGATAGCCCCAGGAGCCGTCGTAGGGATGCTCCATTATGGGGAGCAGTTCGATGTGCGTGTAGCCGAGATCCTTGACGTAGGGAATGAGCTGATCGGCCAATTCCCGATAGCTGAGCCAGCGATCGTGTTCCTCCGGAATGCGGCGCCAGGAGCCAAGATGGACTTCGTAAATGCTGATCGGTGATCCCAGCCAGTCCTTATGAGAGCGTTGCTCGATCCAGGCGGAATCGCTCCAGTGGTGCTTGTCGATGCGCGCCACCACGGAGCCATTGTTGGGCCTCAGCTCGGAAGAGAATGCATAAGGGTCTGCTTTGAGCGGGAGAACCACATCTTCGTGGCTGACAATTTCGTATTTGTAGATGGCACCTTCGCCGAGTTCGGGAACGAAAAGCTCCCAGACGCCGGATGAGCCGCGAAAGCGCATGGGATGGACGCGGCCGTCCCAGTGATTGAAATTGCCGACGACACTGACGCGGCGGGCATTCGGCGCCCAGACGGCAAAGTGAACGCCGGTGACGCCGTCAACGGTTTTCAAATGCGCGCCAAGCTTTTCGTAGGCGTCGTAGTGGCGGCCCTCACCCATGAGATAAAGATCGAATTCCGTGAGAAGGAAAGGAAACGCGTAGGTGTCAAAAGCTTCGCTGGTTTCGCCGTATTCCGTGTGGAAGCGAATGCGATAGCTGGAAGGCGCCGGAGCAAACTCGCCGACGCCAGGGAGAACTACCTCGAAAAGGCCTTCCGGGCGTGTCTTCCGCATGGGAAGAACTTCCGGAGAGTTCTGAAGCGGAGAATCGTCGGGACGGCGAAAGAGAAGGAGTTCGGCTTCGATGGCGCGCGGCTGGAAAAAACGCACCAGCCAGCGGCGGCCTTCCGGTGAATCAACAGGATGGGGGCCGAGAATGCCGAAAGGATCGGAGTTGCGCGCGATCAGAAGGGAATCGAGAGGTGCGCGCAAGGCGTCGACGGCGGCAGATTTGGATGAACGATTTACGTTGGCCACAAATTCATTCTATCGGAAGAATGGGGAGCGGCCAACGGAGTTTGAACACGGGGCAATTGTCAAAAGAGCGAAGCAAACCCGTGGCTTGCGGGAGATACCCTGCCGGGTTAGAGTGCAGGGCGACAGCGGATTTTGGAGGAATGGAAGCTTGTTTTTCTGCGAAGGGGGAATGATCCGGTGGGCCACATTGCATTCGTTGGGAGAGCGCTTTTTGCGGGAGCCCTGTTGATGCTCGCGAGCTTTAGCGACGCGCAAGACCGTTCACAGGCGCGGTCGATGGTGATTTCGCAGAACGGGATTGTGGCGGCCGAATCGCCACTGGCAGCGCAGGCCGGAGTACGGGCGCTCGAAGCGGGTGGCAACGCAGTGGACGCCGCGATTGCCACGAACGCGATGATGGGCGTGGTGTCGCCGATGATGAACGGCATCGGCGGAGACTTGTTCGCGATTGTGTACGATGCAAAAGCAAACCGTCTGTATGGACTAAATTCTAGCGGGTGGGCGCCAAAGGCTTTGACAATCGAAGCGCTGCATAAACAGGGATTGCGGGAGATGCCGCAGGTGGGCGTGAACGCGATCACCGTGCCGGGAACCGTGGAAGGTTGGCAGAAGCTGGCGGACAAATTTGGCAGGAAGAAATTGGCGGACGATTTGGCGCCGGCGATTCAAACGGCGAAGAACGGCTATCCGGTGACCGAGTGGGTGGCGATGTATTGGGCGGGCGGCGCGGATTATTTGCGGGGAGACGCGGAAGCCGCAAAAGTATACCTGCCGAATGACCGGCCACCGAAGGCCGGAGAGATTTTCCGCAATACCGACTTGGCCTGGTCGCTGCAGCAGATCGCCGAGCACGGCAGGGATGCATATTACAAAGGAGAGGTCGGCAAGCGCGTGCTGGAAGCCATCAAGCGGCACAGCGGAGTGATGACCGCGCAGGACCTGGGAGAATTTTCCGCGGAATGGGTAGAACCGATCTCGACGACCTACCGCGACTGGACGGTATACGAAATACCGCCGAACGGCCAAGGACTGGCGGCATTGCTGATGCTGAATATCATGGAGACCTTTCCGCTCGGTGCGAAGGATTATGGATTCGGCTCAACCAAGTCGCTGCACGCGATGATCGAAGCGAAGAAATTGGCGTATGCCGACCTGGTGAAATACATCGGCGATCCACGGGCCCAAAGGCTGCCGGTGGAGACGCTGCTTTCGAAGGAGCACACGGCGGAGCGGGCGAAACTGATCGACCCGGATCATGCGAACTGTGCAGTCGCCACCGGAACTTTGCCGGGCGCCGGCGATACGACGTATCTGAGCGTGGTCGACCGCGACGGAAACATGGTTTCCCTGATCCAGAGCAACTATTCGGCATTCGGTTCCGGAATAGTGGCGGAAGGAACAGGGTTCGTGCTGCAGAACCGAGGCGGGCTGTTCAACCTGGATCCCAATTCGCCGAATGCGCTGGCGGGAAGGAAGCGGCCGCTGCACACCATCATCCCGGGATTCGCGCAGAAGGGCGAAACGCGTATCGCGTTCGGCATTATGGGCGGCTGGAATCAATCGCAGGCGCACGCGCAGTTCATCGCGGACGTGGCGGATTACAAGATGAACATTCAAGCGGCGCTCGAGGCGCCACGGTTTACGAAGATCAGTTTCGAGGGCTGTGACGTGCAAATGGAGAGCCGCATTTCGGGAAGAACGCGCGACGAGTTGACCGCGAAGGGGCACAAGATTCAGGTGATGGGGACGTTTTCGTCAGTGGTGGGCGGCGGTCAGGCGGTGCTGCGCGATTTCGCTACCGGAGTGAATTATGGAGCGTCCGACCCGCGCAAGGATGGAGCGGCGGTCGCGGAAATGCCGTGAGCCGACCACAGCGTTCGCCGGCGGAGCATCAAGGTTTTGCAGCGGGATTGTTTGCAATGAAGGGACGCGGTTCGATTGTAAGAGTCACAAGAAACGTCTTGACCGCCGGTGTGTTTTTCTCAAACGGGCGAATGTAGTTCAGCGAAAGGGTGGACTCGCCCGCTTCGGTCGCTTTGAATGAGAAGATTTGGAAGCCAGGGGCGCCGACGCGGTCCGCAGGGCCTTGTTCCGGCTGCGCGGAAAGAAGCTGAAGGTGAGCAATACCTTCGGGCTGGCCCCAGCTGTAGCCGGTGGAGGGGTTGGAGGCGAGTTTGATGGTGACCGTGTCGCCGACGTACACGCAGAGGTGGGAGCTGTCGTCGGAATCGTCCAGCAGAAGCGTTTTTGCCTGAGTCACGAAGAGAAAGAAACTCAGCAGCAACATCAGTAGGGCCAGAGACTTGCGCGAGAAGTGGCGAAGCATAAAAGACCTTTCGAGCCAAGGATTTGAGAAAGCACGATAGCGAGTGCTCGGCGGGTTGTAAAGGTCGCCAGCCGATTGGCGATTTGTGTATCTCGCGACGCGGAATTGAGTCACAATGGAGCTTCCCGCCCAGCCGGAATAGACGGTGCGCGCATGAAGTTTCGCCGGATCAGTAAAGATGGGCGCTGTCCCAGTTGCAGGGGCTCCGAAGCATATCGAATTCGGCGCGAAGGGTTTGCGACGAAAACAATCTGCAAGGTTCTGAATTTGCGGCCGCGCTATTGTCCGAAGTGTGATCTCTATTTTTTCGCGCCGAGACACGCGGAAATAGAAAGAATCAGGAAAGCCGCCGCGCCGTCCATTAGGGCGAATGAGCAGAACTCCCCAAACCAGGCCAACAGCCTGATGCACTGAAGCAAATGTCAGGAAGGCCGCGAAACGGTGTACAGGTCCTCAAAAGGCACATTGAGAATCGGGTAGAACTTCCAATCCTGGTAATCGAAGTGCCACCATTCGTCTTCGTTCACAGTAAAACCTTCTGATTCCATAGCGCGGCGGAGCAGGTCGCGGTGCCAGCGCTGCAGCGAAGTGCCTCCGGAAAAATTGAGGAACGAACGCGGCGACATTTCGTCGTAGAGCCCGGGCATTTCGACGGGTTTGCCCGTGGCGAGGTCGTAGAGAGTGAGGTCCGCAGCGCAGCCTCGATTGTGGCGCGAGCCTTTCCGTGGATCGGCGACGAAGATGTGATCTTTGGAAGGCGTGGCATCCCAGAAAATTTTGGTGACATACCAGGGGCGATAGGCGTCATGGATCAAGAGTCCGTAGCCGAGGGGTTGAAGTTTATGGAGCACGCGTAGCAGAGCTTCGGCGGCGGGGCGCTGCATGAAAGCGCGGGCTTGCGTGTAAACGGGCGTGGACAGGAAGTTGTTGGACTGCGCGTAGCGGATGTCGAGATGGATGGCGGGATCGAGAGTGGCGACTTCGACTAGATCGGGCTTGCGGAAAGGGCCGGCTTCGTCAGGGGGGTTCGCGGCCAGTGCGACTGCGCGAAGCGGGTCGATCGGTTTTGACGGAGTGATGTGGAAGAAATGCGCCGGATCGGCGCCGGCGTCCGTGCGAACGTACCCTTCCATCAAATAAACGAAAGATGCCGCAGTTCCAGGTTCTTCGATGATCTCGTAAGTCCAGCTTCCTTTAGCCGGATCGGGCACGGACATGACTCTCAGCTTTAAGTCGAAGTGGATTTCCTCGTCTGGCCCCGAAGAGTAGTGCATGTACGGTCGCTGGTTGCGCTCGAGGATGACGACACTTTTTTTGTACTTCCCATTGTTGCTGTATTCGTAGATGCCGACAAAGCGCTTCCATTCGACTGGGGCATCGGACGGTTTCGGGCCGGGGAGAAGGGAGTTGACGGCTGGAGCTGCGGTTTGCGCATGAAGCGGCGCGGTGACGAGAATTGCGAAAAGAGCGAGAAAGAGAAGCCGCGACGATGGCGAGCGTGATTTGTTCACGGGCGGCATGATAGCGAAGTGCGAGAAGAATTCAAGTCCGGGCGCTCGAGCAGATTCTCCGTTGGTGGTTTACCTACTCAGCCCTCACGGGCTAGGCTAACTTCTGTCGCGCCTCCGGCCCAGAGTCAGAGAGCTGATTATTTCTTGGCGGAGGCGGCGGATTCGGCCAGGCCCGGCGCCACGATCGGATTGAGGAACGGCATCATGCCGCGAAGCTTTGGACCGAGTTGCTCGACGGAATGTTGCTGTTCGGCTTTGCGCTTGGCCAGAAAATTGGGGCAGCCCTTTTCGTTTTCCTCGATCCAGGCTTTGGCGAAGCTGCCGTCGCGAATTTCGGCGAGAAGTTTTTTCATGGCTTCGCGAGTTTGTTCGGTAACGATGCGCGGGCCGGCGTGATAATCGCCGTGTTCGGCGGTGTCACTGACGGAGTAGCGCATGTAACTGAGACCGCCGCGATAGATAAGATCGACGATGAGTTTGAGCTCGTGGAGGCACTCGAAATACGCGACCTCCGGCTGATAACCGGCGTTGACGAGTGTTTCGAAGCCGGCTTTGATCAGTTCGCTGACCCCGCCGCACAGCACCGCTTGCTCGCCGAAAAGATCTGTCTCGGTCTCTTCCGTGAAAGTCGTTTCCAAAACGCCGGCGCGCGTGGTACCGAGCCCCTTGGCGTAGGAAAGCGCGAACGCACTGGCTTGGCCGGACGCGTCCTGGTGAACGGCGAGCAGCGCGGGAGTACCGCCGCCTTCGGTGAAGACTTCGCGGACGCGGTGGCCGGGAGCCTTCGGAGCGATCATGCTGACGTCGACGTTCTTCGGTGGCTGAATCGTGCCGAAGCGAATGTTGAAGCCGTGGGCGAACATGAGCGTCTTGCCGGGGGTGAGGTTCGGCTCGATAGCGTCCTTGTAGAGCTTCGGCTGGCGCGTGTCCGGGGCGAGAATCATGATCACGTCGGCCCAGGCGGCGGCGTCTTTCGGAGTTTTTACTGTGAGGCCGTCTTTCTCCGCTTTGGCGCGGGAGGCGCTGCCCTCGGGGAGGCCAACCACTACGGACACTCCGGAATCGCGAAGATTCAAGGCGTGGGCGTGACCCTGAGAGCCGTAGCCGATGATCGCGACCTTCTTGGCTTGAACTAACGTGAGGTCGGCGTCGTTGTCGTAATAGAGATTTGCCATTGCGTTCGTGATTCCTTTCGTGGGCCGTATTGCGGCCGAAAATCGGTTGATTTAGCCAAGCACGCGCCGGCCAAAAGCCAACGCTACGAAGCCTTCGCGTGGGACGGGTCGGAAACCTTTTCCTTGGTTTTGGCCTGTTTGGCGCTGTTTTCCGCCGTGGTTGGAGGACGCAGCACGTCGCTGCCTTTGGTCATGGCGATGCGCCCGGTGCGGCCCATTTCGAGCACGCCAAAGGGGCGAAGGACTTCAAGAAGGCCATCAATTTTTTCCGTGGTGTCGGAAACCTCCACGATGACCGACTCCGGCGACACATCCACTACGCGCCCACGGAATGCCTTCACGAGATCCATCAGATGTGGCCGGTTCATATGATCCGCGGCAACCTTGATGAGCGCCAGGTCGCGTTCGAGCATGGAGCGGTCGGAAATGTTTTCCGCGACGAGAACGTCGACAAGCTTTTCGAGGCTGGCTTCCAGGCGGCGAGCGCCGTTTTCATCGGTGTGCGCGCAGATGGTCATGCGGGCAATTTCCACGTTTTCCGTTGGACCGACCGTAAGGGAATCGATGTTGATGGCCAGGCGACGCGTCAGCGAAGCGACGCGGTTCAACACGCCTGGTTTGTTTTCGACATATGCGACGATCGTTTGCATGTGCTCCTCGGATTTCCTTTTCGCCATAAGAACCGGTCTGAGACCGGCCAATACGAAGAGTGCTTTATCAATTATGGCTCGGAAGCCGTTTCCACCAAAGGATTGTTGGGTCGGCGTATCATTTCGTGAAGCGCAGCGCCCGCCGGCACCATGGGATACACCGAGTCTTCCTGCTCGACGCGGAAGTCCAGCAACACGGTTTGCTCGCTCTCCCGCGCCGACTCGATCGTGGGAACAACTTCCTTGCGATTGGTGACGCGTTCGCCCCGAATGCCAAAGGCGTTGGCGAGGGCGGCGAAATCGGGAGCAACCAGCGGCGTGGCAACGTAACGCTTGTCGTAGAAAAATTCCTGCCACTGGCGGACCATGCCGAGATAGCCGTTGTTGATGATGGCGATATTAATTTTAATTTTTTCTTGGACGATGGTGGCGAGCTCGCAACTGGTCATCTGGAAGCCGCCGTCGCCAACGACGACCCAGACTTCAGAATCCGGCTTGGCGAACTTTGCGCCGATGGCAGCGGGTAGCGCGAAACCCATGGTGCCGAGGCCGCCGGACGTGATGAGGGTACGCGGCTCGTTGTGGTGGTAATACTGCGCCTCCCACATCTGATGCTGGCCAACGTCGGTAACCACGATGGCGCTGCCCTTGGTCACTTTCCAGAGATCGTTGATGACGTGTGCGGCGTAGAGATGGCCGCTGTCGGGAAGTGATTGGATATCGCGGACCGCGGAACCGCCTCTGAGCTCCTTGATGTGGGCAAGCCAGGCGCTGTGATCGCGTTCGTGAATGTGCGGGAGAAGATGCGCGAGCGATTCACCGGCGTCGCCAATGATGGCCGCGTCCACTTTTACGTTCTTGTTGATCTCCGCCCGATCCACTTCGATGTGAATCTTGCGGGCGTTGCGCGCGTAGGTCCGCAGATCGCCGGTGACGCGATCATCGAAGCGCATGCCAACAGCGATGAGCAGGTCGGCTTCCTGAATGGCAGTATTGACCCAAGCTTCGCCGTGCATGCCCATCATGCCGAGGTTCATGGAATCGGTGGCCGGGAAGCAGCCGATACCGAGAAGCGTCATGGCGACCGGAATGTTGCTGGTGCGCACAAACTTCTCGAACGTGCGCATGGCACCGGAGAGTATGATCCCGCGGCCAGCGAGGATAACGGGGCGCTTTGCCGAGTTCAGCAACTCCACGGCGCGATCAAATTCTTCCTGGTCGTGATTGTCGCGATAGCGCTTCGGTGGAAGCTGCGGAGCCGCGCCTTCAAAATCAAATTCCGCGGTGGCCTGCTGGGCGTCCTTGGTAATGTCGACAAGGACGGGCCCGGGGCGGCCGGAATTGGCGATGACGAAGGCTTCGCGAACGGTGCGCGCAATGTCCTCTACTTTGGTCACCACGACGTTGTGTTTGGTGATCGGCATGGTGATGCCGGTGATGTCCACTTCCTGGAAGGCATCGGAGCCGAGGAGCTTGCTGCTGACTTGCCCGGTGATACAGACCACCGGGGAAGAATCGAGCATCGCCGTCGCGATGCCGGTGACCATGTTGGTTGCGCCAGGACCCGAGGTCGCCATTGCCACTCCCACGCCGCCGCTGGCGCGAGCGTAACCATCGGCCATGTGGGTGGCACCTTGCTCGTGGCGCACGAGAATGTGGTGGAGCTTGGACTTACCGATGGCGTCGTAGACCGGAAGAATCGCGCCGCCCGGATAGCCGAAAATGTGCCGCACCCCGAGGTGCTCGAGCGTCTCGCAGAGTATTTGCGCACCAGTGAGCTTCATAAGGTTCTCCCCGTGGAAACCGGCGCGGAGCCGGAAGAAAAACTTGCGGGCACGGAAGTGATGGCGCCGAGAGACGAAGAAGAGACGAGCAAGGCATACTTGGCCATGACACCGTTGACGAAACGCGGTTTCGGCGCCTGCCACGCGGCGAGGCGCTTCTGGATCTCGGCCTCGGTGAGTTCGACATTCAGCGTGCGCTTCGGAAGATCGAAGGTGATGGTGTCGCCATCGCGGACGGCCGCGATCGGTCCGCCGACGGCGGCTTCAGGAGCGACGTGGCCCGCCATCAAGCCGTGAGTGGCGCCGGAGAAACGGCCGTCGGTGAGAAGCGCGACCGAATCCCCTAGGCCCGCGCCGACGAGTGCGGCGGTCACCGCAAGCATTTCGCGCATGCCGGGACCACCGCGAGGGCCTTCGTAGCGGATCACGACTACGTCGCCGGCTTTGATCTCGCCATTTTCCACAGCAGTGAAAGCGGCTTCCTCGCTGTCGAAAACGCAGGCCGTGCCGCGGAAGTTCAAGGTGTCGTGCCCAGCGACTTTCATAACGCAGCCTTCCGGAGCAAGATTGCCCTTTAGGATGACGAGGCCGCCGCTGGGCTTGATCGGATTGCTTTTGCTGCGGACGACTTGCTGGCCGGGAGTCTCCTTGGAGTCGGTTGCTTCTTCGGCGAGAGTGCGGCCAGTGACGGTGAGGCATTCCCCGTGGAGAAGTTCCGCTTCCAGCATGCGCTTTGCGACGAGCGCCGTACCGCCTGCTGCAAAAAGGTCCGTTGCTACAAAGCGGCCTCCTGGTTTGAGATCGGCAAGAATCGGCGTAACCGAACTGATGCGATCGAAATCGTCGATGGAAAGGGAAATTCCCGCTTCACGCGCAATTGCCAGCAAGTGCAACACGGCGTTTGTGGAGCCGCCCGTAGCGGCGACACCGGCAATGGCATTTTCGATTGCGGACTTCGTGATGATTTTCGAGGGCGTGAGGTTTCGCTTCAGAAGATCGAGCGTAAGTTTGCCGGCGACTTCACCGGCGTGGGCTTTGCCGGCATTGGTAGCCGGAACGCTCGAAAGGCCCATCGGCGCAATGCCGAGAAATTCGCACACCAGCGCCATGGTGTTGGCCGTAAATTGGCCGCCACAAGCGCCGGCGCCGGGACAGGCGGTGCGCTCCAGCTCTTTCAGCTGCGCGTCGGACATTTTGCCGCGAGCGTGCGCTCCGACGGCCTCAAAGACGTCCTGGATGGTGACGGAGTGTCCCTCGAATTTGCCTGGGGCAATGGAGCCGCCGTAGAGCACCAGACCGGGAATATTCAAACGCGCCAATGCCATGACCCCGGCGGGTATGGTTTTGTCGCAACCCACGAGGACGATCAGACCGTCAAAGAGATTGCCGCGGGTGACGAGCTCGATGGAATCGGCGATGACTTCGCGGCTGATGAGGGAGGCGCGCATGCCTTCGGTGCCCATGGTGATGCCATCGGAGATGGAGACGGTATTGAATTCCAGCGAGGTGCCGCCGGCGGCGCGAATGCCGTCGCGTACGTGCTGAGCCAGTTCCCGGAGATGGTAGTTGCACGGGCCGATCTCGATCCAGGTGTTGGCGATACCGATGAGCGGCTTGCGAAAATCGTCATCCTCGAGGCCGGCGGCGCGGAGCATGGCGCGGGCCGGGGCTCGGTGCGCCCCATCGGTGAGGGCAGAACTGCGCGGCTTCAACGTACTCTCGGTCACGAAACGCTTCCCTCACGACTGACGGCGGCCGAGCATTGGAGTCGATCGGGCCCGCCGCAGTTTGTCCGGGCGCCAGGGAAACACCCCCAGCGCCAGCGAGTCTCAGGATGACCGATCCCGCTGGATCAGTCAAATTAATAGAAGCACATATGAAAATAAGAACGAGTTATGCTAAAAAGTGTCACGATTGCCGTCGCCGCAAGGCCGATCATGACAAAGAGGTTTGAAGTGTAAAGAAGTTTGACCCAAAGCATCCCGAAGCGCAGAGGAAGCATCCATTGAGCCATATGGCGACGAAACGCGTGCGAGTCGTTTTCCAGGCCGGCGGGTGGGCGGAATTACGAAGAACGGGTAAATCCCGAGTGGGTTGCCCTGCTGAATCTGCTGGATATGAATGTGGAGTACGACCGCTCTCGGTGCCAGCCGCTTACGCCGGGCATCGCTGGACCACACATTGTCTGGCTCCCACTTGAGGCCTCCGCGTGACGCGCCGGGTCAATGAACATTTGACAAGCCGCTGACAACCTCAGTTGCAGTGCGTTGGTAAATTTGTCTACGAAAGGCGCGACGGTGCACAGAGGCATAACGCAAACGGAAGTGTTCGTCATTGGAGGGGGGCCGGGCGGTTTGGCCGCCGGCATAGCGGCAAGACGAAAAGGCTTCGATGTTGTGGTTGCCGATGGCGCCGAGCCGCCGATCGACAAGGCGTGCGGTGAAGGGTTGATGCCGGAAACCCAGGCGGCGCTGAAGTCTCTCGGAGTCGAGTTGCAGGCTTCACTAGGCTACCGATTCCGGGGCATCCGATTCGTGCAGAGCGGCGCGGAGGTGTCGGCCGATTTTCCTGATGGGCAGGGGCTCGGCATTCGAAGGACCCGGTTGCATGAGGCGCTGATCGAGGCGGCGGAGAACTGCGGCGTCAATCTTCTTTGGAGAACCCCCGTCGGCGGGATTGAGAGCGACGCTGTCCGGTTGAACAGCGGATCGGTGAAAGCGCGATGGGTTGTTGGAGCAGACGGATGTCAGTCCCGGGTACGGCGATGGAGCGGACTGGATTCCGGCACGACGAGCAGTTGCCGAATGGCTAGCCGCCGGCACTACCGGATACGGCCGTGGACAAAGTTCGTGGAGGTTTACTGGGGTCCTCGGGTACAGGCATATGTGACGCCGATCTCCGGAGAGAAAGTGTGCATTGCGACCATGGGGGAAACGGTGGAGGAGGCCGATTTCGGCAACGCGTTGAGCGTGCTCCCGGAACTGCGCGAGCGATTGGCCCAGGCGGAATTGTGCAGGCGAGAACGCGGCGCGATTACGGCGGTGCAAGCGTTGAAACGCGTATGGCGCGGGAATGTGGCCCTGGTCGGAGACGCGTCCGGGGGAGTGGACGCCATTACTGGCGAAGGACTGCGGCTAGCCTTCCGGCAGGCGGAGGCGTTAGCCGAGGCGATGCAAGCCGGTGATCTTCGCGGGTACGAGCGCGCCCACAAGCGCTTGGCGCGCAGGCCGATGTGGATGGGCAGGGTGATGCTTGCGCTCTCTCGATACGAAAAAATGCGTTCGCGAACGATCCGCATGTTGAGCCGGAATCCGGAATTGTTTGCGCGGTTGCTGGCCATCCATGTAGGGCGAGCGACCAAGCAGGAGGTAGTCGAGACGGGGACGCAGGTAGCCTGGCAGTATCTGGCGAATTGACAGGAGAATTGCACGATGCAAGTGGACGGTTGGAAGTCGGGCGCGTATGCGGCGTGCGGAATTCTGGGCGTCGCGCTGATCTTGTCGGCGACTCCAGCGCCACCGAGGCCCCAGGCTGCCCAAACAGCCGGTGAAGAAATTACGCTGGAGTTGGACCCGGCGCAGAGCAAGGTGCATTACATGGTGGACAGCACATTGCATACGGTCCACGGGACATTCAACCTGAAGCAAGGATCGGTGCATTTTGGTCCGGAGACGGGCAAGGCGGGCGGCGAAGTCATTGTGTATGCGACAAGCGGAGATTCGGGAAACGCCTCTCGCGATGAGCGAATGCACAAAGAGATTTTGGAGACCGCGAAATATCCCGATGCGATTTTCCGGCCTCGTGAGGTCGAGGGAAAAGTGCCGCGAAGCGGGGTGTGCGACGTGAAGTTGCAGGGAGTGCTGCTGCTGCATGGCGGAGAACACGAGATTGCGGCGCTGGTGCACGCGGAATTGGCCGGCGATCATTGGAAGGGAACGGCGAAATTCGATGTGCCGTACATCCAGTGGGGCATCAAGGATCCGAGTAATTGGATGCTGAAGGTAAAGCCGGTGGTTCATGTAGAGTTGGACATGGCAGGATCGGCGAGCGGCACGAAATAAACAGAGCCCGGTCGGCGGGGTGGCTAGAGGCCAAGGTCGTTTTCATTTGCATATCACTATCCCTTCCCCCAAAATTGATGATTTGGGATACAGTGTCTGAAACGAACTGCTGTGCCCGTGTGTTGCCACCAAGTGAAAAACTGAGGAAATTCATGGAAAAGCCAAACAGTATTGCTTCGCCACGAGGGAAGCTCGGAGTGTTGTTGCCGGGAATGGGTGCCGTGGCGACGACATTCATGGCCGGCGTGGAACTGGTGCGTCAGAAGAAAGCGGTGCCGGTGGGATCGCTTACGCAAATGGGCACGATCCGGCTGGGGAAGAGGACGGACGGGCGTTCGCCGAAGATCAAGGATTTCGTGAAGCTGGCGAAACTGGACGATCTGGTGTTTGGCGGCTGGGATATTTTCCCGGAGAGTTCCTACGAAGCGGCGGCGAAGGCTGGAGTGCTCGACGCGCATCATCTGGCTGCGGTGAAGCAATTTTTGTTGAAAATCAAGCCGATGCCGGCAGCGTTCGACCGCGAGTACGTGAAGATGCTGGACGGCAAGAATGTGAAGAAAGGGAAGTCCAAGTACGATATCGCGCTGCAGATCAAGGACGACATCGGGAAGTTCAAGAAAAAGCATGGCTGCTCGCGGCTGGTGATGCTGTGGTGCGGCTCGACCGAAGTGTTCATGACGCAGCATGCGGCGCATGAGACGGCCGAATCGTTCGAGGCGGCGATGAAGGAGAGCCATCCCGCAATTGCGCCTTCGATGCTGTATGCCTGGGCGGCCATTACCAGCGGAATTCCATATGGCAACGGCGCGCCGAATTTGACGGTAGATATTCCCGCGATGCAGGAACTGGCTCAGAAGCACAATGTGGCGATCGGCGGCAAGGATTTCAAAACCGGTCAGACGTTGATCAAGACCGTGCTGGCGCCCGCGTTTAAGGCGCGCATGCTCGGATTGAATGGCTGGTTTTCGACGAATATTCTCGGAAATCGCGACGGCGAAGTGCTGGAAGATCCCGGATCGTTCAAGACCAAGGAAGAGTCCAAGCTCGGGGCGCTGGAATTCATTCTGCAGCCGCACTTGTATCCGGAACTGTATAAGAAGATCCATCACAAGGTGCGCATCAACTATTATCCGCCGCGCGGTGATAACAAAGAAGGCTGGGATAACATCGACATTTTCGGCTGGCTGGGTTACCCGATGCAGATCAAGGTGGATTTCTTGTGTCGCGATTCGATTCTGGCGGCGCCGATTGTGCTGGATTTGGTGCTGTTCCTCGATCTGGCGCAGCGAGCGAAAATGAGGGGCATTCAGGAGTGGCTGAGCTTCTACTTCAAATCGCCGATGACCGCGCCGCAGCTTTATCCGGAGCACGATTTGTTCATTCAGCTGATGAAGCTGAAGAACACGTTGCGGTGGATGCAGGGCGAAGATTTGATTACGCATTTGGGGCAGGAGTATTACGATTAATCAGGTGTGGATGGAGAGTGGAAGACATTTCCTCAGGGCCCGAAGCCCAGTTGATGCCGGGCGCTTAAGTCGGAGCCCCTCGAAACTCGGGACAAGCTGAAGCTCCGAACCCCACGTGCCAAGCATTTTCGCGCAAGCCGTTTAGAGCGGCATCTCAAATCAGATGATCTTGCGGACATGGGGCACAGCCCTTCGAAGCTCAGGGTAAACAAATGCTGCGCCACTACGAGGAGGCTCGGAGTCAAAGGCTGCAGCCTGTGCTACTTGGAGAAAGATGCCGGGCTAAAGGGCGCGGCGCTACAGGCGCTCCGGAGCTTCCCACTTGCCGGAATGTGCGGAACGGAACAGGGCGTCGATGACGGCCATGTTGCAGATGGCATCTTCGAGGGGATTGGGGACTTCGGTGTCGTTGCGGATGGCTGCGGAAAACAGATCGGCCTGAATCGTGAACTGATTGCAGATCGGAAACGTTTCGGCGACGGCGCTTGCATTGGCATACAGTTCCTTGCCGTCGTCGATGAAGATGCGTGTCGGCTTGTCCGGAGGAGCGTTAAAGGGAATCTCGATCTCGATGCGACCGGTGTCTCCGAAGAACTGCATCCGCTGATAGTTGACGAGTTGGGTGGAGCAGGTAAAGACAGACTGAGCCGAAGGAAATTCGAGAATGGCAGAACTGAGGCGGTCGGTTTTGAAGGTTGGGTCGCGCTCGATGGAGGCGAAGACGCGAGCGGGTTCTTCCCCCAGCACGAAGCGCGAAGTTTTGATGGGATAGCAGCCAATGTCCATCAGTGCGCCACCGGCATTGTCGGCGATGTTGCGGACATTTTGCGGATCGACGTTGAAATAACTGAAGTAGCCGAGGACGGAGCGCACTTTGCCGATCCGTCCGTTACGCACGAGTTCGGCGGTGCGGACCCATTGGGGATGCGTGCGGACCATAAAGGCTTCGCCGATCTTCACTTGGAAATCGTCGCGGGCCTGGAGCAGACGTCGGGCCTCAGCAACGTTGCGGCTGATGGGCTTTTCGCAGAGCACGTGCTTGCGATGGTTGGCGGCGCGTACGGACCATTCGACGTGCAAATGGTTGGGAAGAGGATTGTAGATGACTTCGATCTCGGGGTCGTTGAAGAGTTCATCGTAGGACCCATAGGCTTTCGGGATGGAGAACTTGGCGGCGACAGCCTTTGCTTTGTCAAGGGAGCGTGAAGCAATCGCGGCGAGTTCGGCGCGTTGGCATTCGAGCATGGCGGGGAGGACGCGGCGTTCGGCGATCGAAGCGGTGCTGAGAATTCCCCATTTCACTTTTTTGGTCATTGTTGGTCTCGCGACTCGTGATTTGTAACTCGGGTTCCTTCGTTCGCCGAGCCGTAGATTGTGCCTTGTTCTTCGTCTCGGATGCAACCCGGTTACGGATACGACCCGCACTCCGTCAAAGTGATTTGCGTATCGCACTTCTGAGGTTGTTAGGGACGTAAGCGGACAAGCGCTAACTAGCCACTTGCCGCATTGAAAAAAGAAACGCGAATTGGGGTGCGAAAAATGGGGGAGAATAGTAACATTGAAATGTAGAGTCGATTGTCGGCCAGACGATTGAATCCCCATGGCGGGCGCGTCCAAATCGAGATTTGGAGCGAGGGGAACCTGGATCACTTTTGCAGGGAAGAGGAAGGTATCTCCAGGGGGAGAGCAGGAACAAGTTTGTACGCGAGGGGAGCGCATGAGAATAATTGTTTTAGGTGGTGACGGGTATTGCGGCTGGGCTACCGCGCTGTATCTTTCGGCGAAGGGGCATTCCGTCGGGATCGTAGATAATTTCGTGCGGCGGCAGTGGGATCATGAGCTTAGCGCGCAGACCCTCACCCCGATACAACCGTTGAGCGAACGGTTGCGGTCGTGGTGCCGTCTGACGGGCAGGACCATCGACTTTTTCGTGGGGGATGTAACCGACTACGATTTCCTTTTCTCAGCATTGAAGAGTTTTGAGCCGGAAGCGATCGTGCACTTTGCGGAGCAGCGGTCTGCTCCTTATTCCATGATCGACCGTAAGCACGCGGTGTTCACGCAGGTGAACAACGTGGTCGGCACGCTGAACGTGCTGTTTGCGATGCGGGAAGCCCTTCCGGATTGCCACCTCGTGAAACTCGGCACGATGGGCGAATACGGAACGCCAAATATCGATATCGAAGAAGGCTACATCACGATCGAGCACAATGGCCGGAAGGACGTGATGCCGTTCCCGAAGCAGCCGGGGTCGTTCTATCACCTCTCCAAGGTGCATGACAGCCACAACATGATGTTCACTTGTAAGATCTGGGGTTTGCGGGCCACGGATTTGAACCAGGGCGTGGTGTACGGCACCATGACGGATGAGGTGGCGCAGGAAGAATCACTGATCAACCGTTTCGATTATGACGATGTGTTTGGAACGGTGCTGAACCGTTTTTGCGTTCAGGCAGCGATTGGGCAGCCGTTGACGGTGTACGGCAAGGGCGGACAGACGCGCGGATTTTTGGATATTCGCGACACGGTGCGGTGCGTGGAGCTCGCTTGCCTGAATCCAGCGGCGCGCGGCGAATGCCGGGTCTACAACCAGTTCACGGAACATTTTTCCGTGCTGGACCTCGCGCACAAGGTGCAAGTTGCGGGAAAACAATTGGGGCTGAATGTGGAAATTGACCACATTCCTGATCCACGAGTGGAAGCCGAACAGCACTATTACAATGCGAAGCACTCCAAGCTGGTCGACCTTGGGCTCGAACCGCACACACTCTCGGATACTCTGCTGGATTCGATGGTGAACATTGCCGTGCGGTACCGCGACCGAGTCGACCCGGCGCTGATGCTTCCGCAAGTCAACTGGCGCGAACCGAGAAACGACCGGCGGATTCAGATCGGCATGGCGGCCAAGAAGGCGCTGGCCGGGGCTTCGGAAGATGCGGGCGTTCCGGTCACCAAAGGCCGCAAGCGCTAGAGCTGCGCGCGACGTTCTGCTCGCTGCTGCCAAAGCGCGGAGCGCTCTGCCACATTTAACGCAAACTGCAAACCGAACGGAAAATCGGCTCCGCGAATCGCGGCTTCGACGCGCGCGATGAAGCGTTGGATGATGGGTTCCTTGTTAGCAAGGAGATCGATTTCTGCAATTCGGCGACCCTGGCTTCCCAACCAGACTCGACGTTCGTCCAGCTGCCCGTAGTCGCAATCGATCTCGGCAATTGCGGAGTGCGGGACGCAGTATTCGTGTATCGAGAAAAGATGCGATCCCAGGTTGTCCAGGGCGGACAAACCAGTGTGATTGGGGCGGCTGATGTTCAGACGACCGCCAAAGCGCAAGCCCGCGCCAGGGTTCCATTCGCGACGCCAAGCTTCGACCTGGTCCGCAAGGCAATATTCGTAGTGAATCCCGAGTAATGTGTTGCGGGCTTTGCCGAGGGCTTCGAGGCGATGGGTGTCTTCCGCAGAACAGAGCCACGGTTTCTCAACCACCACATGCAAGCCCGATTCGATCGCCGCTTCCATCATAACGGGAATGTGACTGCCGGGAGGCACGCAAAGCCAGGCAATCTGCGCGCCGCTCGCTTTGAAAGCAGATTGAAGGCGCGCGCGATACGCAAGAACCTCTTCTGAACGAGCGAGACGGCTTTGCTCGAGCGAGCTAACTTCGCGGGCTTCGCCGATGAGTATGGTCTGCATGCGTGACGCCCAGCGGCCGCGGCCGACGATCAGGTATCGGGGCAGCTCAGTCATCGTGATCGATTCTTTCGCAGAGCAGGCGCGCGGCTTTTGCGGCGCTGACGACTTTTCCTGAAAAGATATGGATCTCCCGGGGAGCTTTTTCGATGAGGTATAAAATGCGCCGGTCCTGGTCGGGATTGTCCTCGACGACTCGGACCGTAAAACGCGAGCCCGCGTAGACGGCGTCCTTTGCCAAAGGCACAGCAAGGGCGGCATCGGCTCGCATGGCCTCGAAACGCGTAAAGGGCACGGGCTGAAAGGACGGACGATTCAGAAGTGAAGCGAAGGGTTCAGGAAATGGCTCGTCGGGATTCTTTGTGGTCCAGTGGTTGGTGTTTTTTGCTGAGCCAAACTGCGAGAACCGAGAATTGCCGTAAGGATCGAACGCGGTGAAGGGTCCGTCCACGACGACCAAGGCGATGCTGCGCAGGACAGGAGGCATTTCGATGAGAATTTTTTCGGCGACTTGATATTTTGCGGCACTGAACATGCCGCGGCTTGGTCCTAGCCCGTAAGTGGCATAAATGACGAAATCATAATTTTTCCGCAGGTCGGGAACATAGAACTCCTTGCGGAATGTGACGCGCAGCGCGCCGATGCGCGCTTCCAACAATTCGCGCAGTGCCCGGGGATCATAGATATTTTCATCCACTTCGTAACAGCGGTCGATGAAGCCGAAATCCATCCAGTCCGGCTTGCAGCGCCGCAGCGGCAAGTCGTGGCGAGCCATGATCGCTTCGTACACGTCGGGCGGAGTGAAGGAACCTTCTTTGGGAATCGCGTAGTAATGTTTCGTGCTGCGCACGACGGCAGGGCCGAAATTGTCGATGAAATCGGAGCGCGTCTGAAGTGTTTCCTCGATGGTCTCCGGGCTGCGCGGGTAGTGATAGCCGGAATGAATTCGAAATTGGTTGATGTCCGAGGCGGCGCGAAGAACACCCAGTGGATCGAAGAGTTCCACCGCGTGGCCGGCTTCCGCGAGGTGAATCGCGGAGTAAGCGCCATAGATTCCCGCACCGACGACTGCGATTTTTGCCTTCACGATTCGGTCTGCGGCGAGACGTTGCGAGAGCGCCTCGCGGTTGCCAGTGTGAGCATACCGTCCCGCAAAGTATAGTCAACGCCGCGCCAGCGAATGGCTCGGCGGGTGAAGCTGGCAAGCCAGATGAGAAAGGCAGTGGCGTCCCAGATGGGAATCATCCACATTTTGGGCCACAGGTTCGATAACTTTAATCCATGAACGCCGACGAGCCACGTCATCCAGACACGAAAGAAAATATATCCCCCGAGATACACCAGGGCCGTCGTCAGAGAAGGATCCAGCGCCAAGGCGAGCAATGACCACGGCAATCCGAACGTGAAAATGAGTCCGAGATGCCCCCAGGGGCGCATGTGGCGCATGACGGTCATCCAGCGAGTGCGCTTGTACAGCAGATCTTTCATCGAGCGAAAGTCGGGAGTTGTGCGAACAACATAGGGGAGCAATTTGATTTCGTATCCCTGCTCTGCGATGAGCCGGCAAGTGAGGAGGTCGTCCGCGGGCCGGCTTTCAATGGTTGTAAATCCGCCGAAACCCTGGACGTGTTTGCGTGTGGTCACGATGGTCTGGCCGAAACCGAACTTCACGCCATCGAGAAGCCAGGCGACGAGAATGCCGGGGAAAAAATCACACATCATGCCAAGTTCCTGAAGCTTTTCGATGAAGGTGGTTTCCTTGGTGCCGTAGTAGAAACAAGTGACGCCGCCAATTTGGGGGTCCAGCATGGGAGAAACCACCGTGCGCAAATAGCTGGGCTCCACGCGAACGTCGCCATCCGTGAGGACCCAAAGGTCATAGCGAGCTTCCTTGGAGAGTCGATCCAGCCGGGCAACCTTATCGTTAATCGCCTGATGGTCGGGCCCATAGATCAGCCGAATCTTTGTCTGCGGGTAGTCACGCATCAATCGTTGCAGCACTGGAATGGTGGGATCGTTCTCGTCCACGCAGAACAGGATTTCGTATTCGGGATAGTCCTGGCGGCAGAAGCTTGCGAAATTTTCGTAGGCATCTTCGTCCAGTCCGCGAATGGCTTTGAAGCAGGTGACAGGCGGAGTAAATTCACGCCGTGTGGCGCGGGAATGGTCTTTCTGCGCGAAGTACTTCCATGAGCTGTAGAGGGCGAGGAGATAATAGATGAAGGGGATAGCGGCGACGCCGAGCAAGATGTAAGTCGAAATCCTCAAAATGGACGTACCTCAAATTCGCGGCAATTTCGCGTCAAACGATGGACCTTCCTTCAGCCAAACGCCGGCGATCGCGCAAGCCGTGACAAATATTAAAAGCACTCCAGAGGGCTGGTTTGGAGCAGAACGGCCCATGGAGTAACATTTAATCAGAACCTGTCTCATAAATGGGCTTGGCAAGAAGAGAAGAGTTTCCTCAGGGGCTAAAGCTCAGATTTCCTTGGCCCTAGATTCCGGAGCTGAAGCTCCGACGCCCTAACCGGCATTTATGAGATGGCTTCTATAAGAATAGCAGAAAGGGTTACGAACGCCGGACGAAATGCCACGAAGCCTGTCCGGGCGAATCGATGACTGCATGAAAGACGGACCGGGACTTCACCTGAAGACGTACCTCTCACTTTTTGTCATTGTGGTTTTTGCGCCGCTGGGAAGCGTGTTGCTCGGCAAGGGAATGAAAGGCGTGGGTTCGGCGGCAAACTGGAGGTTGCAGGATTTTTGGCCGGTGGTTTCGCGGGTTTTGTCGAGCGGATATATCTGGCTGGGCATCGCCTCCCTGCTTACTTTTTTCGTGGCCTACATGTTGATCTTGAGCTGGGCGGATTACAGCTACGTGCAGCCTTCCACCTCGCTCTCTTACGCGACTGTCGCCCTGCTTAGTCATTTCGTGTTGGGAGAATTGATTTCGCCGTTGCGATGGCTGGGGGTATTCGTCATCTGCACGGGCGTGTTTATTGTCGGGCGGACAAACCCGCGGGCGCACGGAACGCATTGAGGATGCAGACGTTCATTTTATTTTTCCTGATCATTGCGTCCGGCACGGGCGGCGAATTGTGCGTGAGCCGTGCCATGAGAGGCATGGGAGAAATTCACGATTTCAGCCCAAAATCGATCCTGAATTTCGTTGTGCGCGGGCTGGCACAGCCGTGGATGTGGGTGGGCGTGGCCATGATGAGTGTGGGGTTTTTCTCGCTGCTTGCGATACTTTCGTTTCGCGATGTGAGTTTCGTGGTGCCGGTCAGCGCCCTTAGTTACGCGGCGGGGGCATTTGGCGCGAGAGCGTTCCTCGGAGAGCGAATCAGCCGGAATCGGTGGCTCGGAATAGCCGTTGTGTGTATCGGCGTGACCATTGTGTGGTGGAGCGGGAAATGAGAGATCCAATGCAACGCTGATTTTCTAAGCGTGCGGACATGAGGTCGAGCCTTCGGAGCTCAGCGTAAACAGTGACGGACCCTGCGGAGGGATGAACGGCCGACAAAACAAAAAGCCAGAGTTAAAACTCTGGCTTTTTGTATTCAGGTTCCGGTATGGCTGCTTAGCGGCCTCCGTGCCCGCCCTCGTGGCCTCCGCTCGGATGCGATTCGTGCTCCGGAGGCCTATTGTTCTGGTGCGTCTGCTGGGGCGGCTTGGACGTATTGGGATGGTTGCTGTTGGAGTTGTTGTTGGGAGGCCGGTTCGAATTGGACTGGCTCGTGGTGTTCGCGTGAGTGGTTGCGTTGTAGCTGTTGTTGGTTCGGGCGTTTGGCGGACGGTCGGAGTGCGCGTTCGAAGTTAAATTTGGACGGTTCGTGTTTGCGGCGGCATGCGCGGCGACGACGCCTTCGCCGTGAAATACACCGGGCTTTGCGGTTGCAGCGACGGCGGGGCTTCCATGATTGACGGACGCAAGCATGGTGCGATCACTGCGGGCCGCCTGCTCGTGCTGGGTTTGGAGCGAAGTCGCTTGCACATGTTGCTCGTGCATTGCGGCTTGCTCCGACGCTGTCGGCTGCGCGCTAGTTCCACCGGTGCCACCGTTGTAGCTGACGTTGTTGTTGACGACGGTCCGGTTAATGACCGTGTTGTTGACATAGGTGTTGTGGATCACCGTGGTGTTCACGTTGGTCACCGCGGTGTTGTAGTGAAAAACTCCGCCGCGCCATTCGCCACCAACAAAACCTACGCCGCCGTAGCCGAAGCCATAGTTAATACCACCGTAGAAGCCAACGTGGGGGCCCCAGTATCCGCCATGCCAGACATACAGGCCGCCGGCCCATCCCCAATACCCGGGTGTCCAGAGGAAACCAGGCGTGGGAGCGAGCACCCAGGTGCCAGGAACCCAAAAGTAGCCGGCCGGCCCATAAGCCCAATATCCGGGGGCCCATATGTAGCCCGCAGCCGGACATATAGGCTGCGGATAAACTGGCAAAGCCGGAGGACCGATGTGAATCGAAACACCAACTGCGATTTGGGCGGGGGAGCTGGAGGGCAGCGCCAAAGTCGCGAGCAGCGCGAAAAAGAGCAAAGTTGCTATTTTTGTATGGCGGATCATAATGAGGTTCCCCTTGTACTCCTTGCAGCAAACTTGTGTCGCAAACTACCTAGCGAAGAAGGCCAAGCTCGGCGCTCGCTAAACGATGGAACCCGGATGAGACCAAGAAGTTGCAGCGATCCCAGCAATTGGCCTGGAATCAAGGGTATCCGACATTCTTCGATAAACCGTGACCGGATCGCGGGTGGTCGCCAAGGATGAACCTGTACTACCGGGCAGCCTCGTGCCGCCCTTGTTTCTTTAGGTTATGGGAATGTAGAGAATGCATCCTGTGTTCCGACCCCACGTATGAAAGCGCACAGGTCAGTGCAAAAATGGAAAGGGGACATGCATGAAATACATTCTGATGATGAACACGATGAAAGCCGGCCACGGGGTACCTAACTGGCCGAAGAAGGACCTTCAAACGCACATCGCGTTTATGATGCACTTTGTCAAGGAACTTCGCGACTCCGGAGAATTGGTGTCCGCCGAAGGACTAAGTTTTCCCGATCAGGCAAAGCTTGTCCGGGCGGGCAAGGATGGAGCGCCGATCACCGACGGCGTGTTTCCAGAAAGCAAGGAGTTTCTGGCGGGCTACTGGATTGTGGATGTAGCCAGTCCCGAGCGGGCGTATGAGATCGCGGCGCGGGCGTCCGCGGCTCCGGGTCCCGGAGGCGCTCCGCTGGACATGCCGATTGAAGTGCGGCCGGTGATGAGCGCCCCGCCACCGGAAATGCTGTAGTGAAGCAGACTGCCAATGGACGTAAGACGCTGAGTTCGCCTTTAGCTCACGGCTGAACCGCAATGAGCGGCCATGACTGCTGGCTTCACCGGAAGCGGAAGCTCGGCGATGATTTCCGCGCCGAGATTGGGCTCGGAACTCACACGCAGCACGCCATCAAGAATGCGCAACCGTTCCCGCATGCTCGTCAAGCCGATTCCAGCTGACTGAATTGCCGGATCGAATCCAGTGCCGAAGTCTTTGACCGACATGCGCACGGTTTCAGAATCCTGTGTGGCCTCCACCAGAATCTTTGGCGTGTGACTGTGCTTGAGAGCGTTGGCAAGCGCTTCCTGCGCCACGCGAAACAGGCAAAGCGATATGTCATTCGAAAGGGTGGAATTCAAGCCGTGGAGGACCAAGTCCACCGTGATTCCGTGTTTATCCGAATAGTTCTCGCACAGGTCCCTCAGCGCGACTCCGAGGCCACAATGTTGCAAGCTCGAAGAGTGCAGTTCATGCGAAAGGTTATGGATATCGGTGCCAAGCTGATCGATGTGCTTCTGCAATTCCTGAAGAGTGTTGTTTTTCGCCGAGGGGGATGCGGCGTTGCGCCGGAATTGCTCGAGTTCGCAAGCGAGAAGCGCGACCCTGTGGCCGATGTCGTCATGCAGTTCGCGGCTGATGCGGCTGCGTTCTGCTTCCTGTGCGGTGATGAGTTGGCCGGCCAGGCGCTGCAGCTCCTGATCTCGCCTGTGGAGCGATTCTTCCACGGTTTTTTGCGCGGTGACGTCGCTGACCATGCCGATGACCAGCGGAACCGGGCCGTGATTTTGCTTCAGCATGGACACGCTGACTTGTCCCCACATGACCGAGCCATCTTTGCGAACGAAGCGTTTCTCGATTCTGTAGCTTGACCTTGCGCCATGGCGCAGCTCGTCGAACAGCACGCCTTCCATCTGTTCGTCGTCGGGATGGCTGATACGTCCACAACTCAAGTTCAGCAGCTCCGCTTCGCTGTAACCAATCATCGAGCAGAAGGCGGGATTGACGTGGAGGATGCGGCCATCGACGGTCTCCAGCGCGATACCGATCGAAGCCTGTTCGAAAAGATACCGGAAGCGCTCCTCGCTTTCGAGGTTGGCTTCATGCGTAAGCTGGCGCTCGAGCATGGCCCCGATGATGTTCGCCACGCAGCCGAGTTGGTAGATGAAATCTCCCGTCCACGCGCCTTTCTCGGAATAGGAGGTCAATCCCAGAACACCCTTCTTCTTGCCTCCATAGTTTGATGGAAGAAGCAGCAGAGACTTCACGCCGAGGTGTTGCAACAGGCGGCGGTCGGTGACCGCGCCGGCGGGAAGGTCTTCGAGTCCGCGGAGAACGACGCGTTCGGTCGCCGCGAGAGTTGCCGCAATAAATGGCATCTGCGAGGGCGTAACGATAGCGGGGGAAAGGGGTGCGTCCTCGGCACGTGCCGCGGTAAAGAGACGAAGTAACTCATTCGAGCTTTCGTCGAACTCGTACCAACAGATTCGCTCTGCGTCGACGACATTGACGATTCTCTCGAGCCCCTTCTGAATGCCGGTTTCAACCAGTTCCGGCGGGCTGGTCGCCAGATCTTGCCAGAATTCGGCGATCTGTTTTCCGACAGCGCTCTTTCTGGTCAAAAGTTGACGCGTCCGCCTGTTCTCGCGAACCCACATCAAAACGAGCACAAGGATAACACCGACGGACAGAAGCAAAGGGGCAAGAGAGACTTGCGCGGTCGAGAGACGGAAAAATGGAAGCAAAGGGACAGCGGAGAGTGACAAAAATCGTTTGCCTAGCGACATGGGCGAACTCCTGGCGCAACTTGTAACGATTTGTCCCAAGCCCACCCGAGGAACCCAGCGGTCCTTCGACTTGGAATGCAGAATTAATATACCGAATCGCGATAAGCAGCAACGTTAATTTTGCGATAACAGGCCAAGGAGAAGCAGGCCCTCAAGCGGGAGGTACGTAGGGATGGTGCGTAGGGACGGGGCGTAGAGACGGTGCGTAGGGACGGAGGAACCGGGGGCTATGGTAACAGTTCAAAGACAGCGACGCAGTTCGGTGTGCCGACGTAAACCTTGCCGTTAACCACAACCGGGACGATGAACTTTGTCACTGTCTTGCCCGTCCGCATTCCGATAGGCCTGGCCATTGTACAGTTCGTTTGCGAGGTTCGTCGCGTCCACGGCGTGCAACACGGTGGGCGACCCGCCGTTTACGTGGGCGGGAGCCCAAAACATGGCATTCGAGGATCCATTCGCCGAAATGGTTAGGCTCGCACCTGGATATCGAAATTTTGTCGTGGACGGCGAGGATGGAACCGTTGGCAATTTCGCCTGATTAACGAGCCATTCGTGAGGACCACGCGGGACCGAGCGCCATTATCGGCCGTGGTGGTTCTGGGTGTCGTGTATGTCGAGCCGGTGGCTGCCGGGGGCCAAGCCAGCGGCCGAGTCTGCGGGCGCAGTACTTTGCCGTATGGAAAATTTCGGCGCAAAGGCGTTCACTTGCACAACGCGCTTGGTTGCGACAAAATGCCAAATGCGTGCCACTGAGGGGGGCAAGCCATGAAATTCTTCGTGCCGGACGTGTCGGCGGAGCATGCCGAGGATATTTACAACGATTTCCGGGCGCTCCACAAGGCGGCTGACAAACGAATCCGCAGCATCACGTACTTCGACCGGGAACTGGGAACGGAAGTGCAGCTCTGCGTGGGCAAGGAAGAACCATGGTGCGGAGAGAAGATTCTGCTGATTCTTCTGTGCTATCCCCGCGCGTACGTGTTTACCAAGGAGCGCGGCATTGAGAGTGGGGCGCCGTTCATGGTGCAAACGACGGATACGCGCCTGGAGGAATTCGAGCCGCTCGACCGGCCAAACCAGTTGGGCCGTGGCGCTTGAAGCGAAAATTGGAGCCAAGGGCGGCGGGGTCGAAACCGTCTATAATATTTTCGTAGTATTGATGTTCTCTCCCTTCTAAATCAGAGTGCTGTTTCCCAGCGATGGAATGGTGTGCTTGTCCGAGTTGACTGTGGCTTTTCGGCCGCCCGGTGTCGGCCATACGAGGTGGGAAAATAGTGAAGGAAGGAGTATTCCGTGGAGCGGTGCTGTTTTTCTGCTTGGTTCTACCGCAGATCGCCGGTCTTTCCGCGCAACAACTTGCGACACTCAATGTGAGCGTCACGGACCGATCCGGCGCGGGAATACCTCGAGCACAAATAAATCTGAAGAATCGCGCGACCGACGTAACGCGAAGCGCCTCTTCTGATGCGGCGGGACTCGCGGTGATCGCAGGGTTGCCGCCCGGGAATTATGAGTTGAACGTTGAAGCGTCCGAGTTCAGCGTTTCGCGGAGCGATCTCACGCTTACCGTTGGCCAGAACGCTTCCGTGGCCGTAGTCCTCGGGATTCCTACGTTTAAGGACCAGGTCGAAGTTCGCGAGACAGTTCAGGGTATCGATACGAGGACGTCAGAAATAAGCCGAGTGATCAACAGGCAAAAAATCGCGGACTTGCCGATCGCAGGTCGTGATTTTATCGATTTCGTGCTTTTGACTCCGACCGCGAACGTCGGCCGCAGCACTGCCGTAGGAGCGCAATCTCCGTTTCAGGAAACTGTGTTGGAACTGAGCTTCGCAGGACTGCGTGAGACGCACAGCACTTTTTTTGGCCTTGATGGCACCGATTACAGCACCAGTATCTCTGGCGTCCAGCGCACGAGTCCGTCACAGGATTGGGTATTAGAGTTTCGCGTGGCGGCCGGCCCGATGACCGCAGACAATGGACGCAACCTGGGTTCCGTCGTCAACACGGTGACGAAGTCTGGGAGCAACGACGTTCATGGCTCAGTTTACGAGTTTTTCCGCAACAATACGCTGGATGCCGATAACCTGCTGTCCGTGCCCGGCTTCAACACCCTGCGCTTCAATCAATTTGGCGGCAACGTCGGCGCTCCCATACGGCGGGATAAACTCTTCTACTTCCTTGGATACGAAGGGCAGCGACGGGCCGAATCACCTTTATATTCGTCCTTCATCTTGCACTGCACCGATAATACCGGTTGTCTCGGGCCAGGAACGCCGAGCATCAACCAAGTCAAGGAACTGCTCGGCTTACAACCCGAAAACCTTGGGTCCATTCTTCAGATTGAGGACTATGACAAATTTTTTGGAAAGTTGACCGACGTTCTGAGTGACCGCAGCACCTTAAACCTCGGATACATCTTCACCGATCAACGGAATCAACACATCCCAGGCGCCGCGCCTGGGCAGGGGTTGCCTTCGTTTTACCGCAACAATCCTGTCCGGGATCAAACGGTGTACGCTAACCTGCTTCATTTGTTCGGCAGTCACTGGACCTCGGAGAGCATTCTCAATTTCGGAAGAAGAACCTTCCACCTTGATCCCGTGGGAGCCGGGTTTGAGCCGGCGCTCCTAGTGGCCGACCTGTTTGATTCTGGCGGCATCCAGGGCGGGGTACATTACTACAGCGAGCAGCATTTCCAGGCCTCAGAAAATCTCACCTACATCCTCGGCAAGCATTCGTTCAAATTCGGCGGAGATCTTGAACCAGTGTGGATCAGCGCACAAACCGCTTTCTTTACTCCCGGGGCCGGTATTTTCACCCCTCAGAGTTTCTTTGGCGCGGCGCCTTTTAGTGCCTTTGGCCCAGGCACTCCGGTACAGTTTCTCTTCCTCCAACCGAGATCGTATTTCGGCCAGCAAATTCCAGAGCGGACATTGCCGTTCGACACCGGGCTCTTTGCAGGACCCGCGGCTTCAGCGTTCAACGATAGCGTCAACCTGAACTTTCTGCACAAGCTCACCGGTTTTTATGCCCAGGATCAGTGGAAGCCGACATCGAATCTTACGCTGACGCTTGGTCTGCGCTACGACATCGATTTCTTTCCGTCCGCGGCCGACATCCGGCTGAACGGAAGGATGCATCCCACGAATTATGGAAACGTGCAGCCACGCGCGGGGTTGGCCTATTCTTTCCGGCAAGGAAAAGGCGTGATTCGGGCAGGATTCGGTATGTTCACTGGACCGTTTGACTACAGCGACATCATGGTGTCTTGGCAAGGTGCGTCGGCGTTTACGTACATGAACCAGCCCATTCTGCCGGAGTTTTCCAATCCCGGCGCCAGCCTGGTGGGATTGGGGCCATCCGGGATCGTGGGTGTTGACGGCCCAGGTCAGGCCCGCCAGGCGTTCTCTGCGTTTACACACACCGGCGTTTATCCCAGTCCGAGCTCACTCCTTCAATTTCCGCTGGGCTACGTGCAGCGGAAGTTTCCGAACGCGTATGCCGAACAAGCAAACCTCGAAATCGAGAACGAGATTGCGAAGGACCTGTTTGTCTCGGTGGGCTACCAATACGTGCACGCGCTCAAGCTGCCCTTGTATCTCAGCATCAATGGAATTCCAAGCGGCACGCTTCCTTCCGGCGTTCAGTCTTTCACCCCTGCCGACCCCAATTTTGGATTCGCGCTAATGGCCAGCCCAACGGGTTACTCCATTTACCATGCAGGAACGGTCAGCGTGCGAAAGCCATTTGCTCATCACTACAGCATTTCCGGAAACTACACCTTTTCGAAATCGATTGATCTGGCGACCGACGTGCAACTCACCGATAGCCCGATGGATTATCTGCATCCGCAGCTCGACCGCGCGTTGGGCGACAACGACGTCCGCCATCGCTTCGTGCTGACTTTGCTCGGCGAGAGTTCCAATACCTGGACGCCTGCACTGCGGAACTTCAAGCTTTCGATCCTAAATGCGCTGCAGAGCCCGAGATACTACACAATCTTTGCCGGCTTCGATGTGAACGGCGATGGATTCCCGTTCTCGGATCGCGTGGGTAACATTGGGCGGAATACGTATCGTGGCGATGCGTCGTACACCACAGACATCCGCCTGCAACGGGTGTTCAGCATAGGCGAGCGGCTCAAAGCGGAGGCCGGCGTCGAAATCTACAATTTATTTAATCGACCGAACGTCAACGCCGTCGACACGGTGTATGGAGCCGCCACTTTCGTTGGGCCGATTCCCCGCAGGTTCGAGGATGGCGTCAGCAGTCCGGCAAACCCGACGTTCGGCTCGCCGAGCTACGCGGCTCCAGCCAGGCAAGTCCAACTGGCGTTGCGATTGAATTTCTAGGTTTCGAAACATGCCCGCCTCCCGCTTCTTTTGGCGTGTGGACGATGGCGTTCCGCTCCCAAGGCAAAAAACGTCGGTGAAAAATAAGGCGAACCCCGTATATGCTGGTGGAACGGACGGCGCTCGAGGCGACATCTTGCTCCGGCCGAGCCACACGACATAGAGGCTGGCATCTGAGAAGGCGCGGGCAGCCAACTGACGCCGGTATGGCACAAAAAGGGAAGACTTTTCCTCAACGGAAAGTTGAGAACGCAAGGAGATAGTCATGGCAACTACGAAAGTCGGAATAGCACCAATGAAGGCGGCGCAGATTGCAGTGGCGGGAGGCGATTTCGAGATCGTCGACCGCGAGATTCCTAAGCCAGGTGCAGGACAGGTGCTCATCAAGGTGCAGGCCTGTGGGGTCTGCCACAGTGACGTGCTCACGAAAGAAGGCTATTGGCCAGGAATTCAGTATCCCCGCGTTCCAGGACACGAGGTCGCAGGCGTCATCGATGAACTGGGCGCCGGTGTTTCGGACTGGAAGAAGGGGCAGCGCGTCGGCGTCGGCTGGCACGGCGGCCATGACGGCACGTGTCTCCAGTGCAGGCGCGGAGATTTTGGCAATTGCCGGAATCTGAAAATTTCTGGCATCAGCTATGACGGCGGATACCAGCAATACATGGTGGCTCCCGTGGAGGCGCTAACGACGATGCCGGAAGGTTTGAGTGATGCCGAAGCAGCACCGCTGCTCTGCGCAGGAATTACCACCTACAACGCGCTGCGGCACAGCGGTGCGATGGCCGGCGACCTTGTTGCGGTGCTGGGCATTGGCGGTCTGGGTCACCTAGGAATTCAGTTCGCGAGCAAGTTCGGGTATAAGGTTGTGGCTATCGGGCGTGGTTCGGAAAACGCGGCGCTCGCAAAAAAACTCGGAGCGAGCGTGTACATCGATGACGGAGTGACTAAGGCGGCAGAGGAATTGCAAAAATTGGGCGGCGCACAGGTCATTCTCGCAACAGCGCCAAGCTCGAAAGCGATGTCCGAACTGATCGATGGTCTGGGGCCGAACGGCAAGCTCATGGTGGTGGGCGTGACATTTGATCCCATCGAGGTCACTCCGGTACAGCTCATTTCTGGGAGTCGAAGTCTTCAGGGCTGGGCCTCTGGAACACCGACGGACGCCGAGGACACGCTGCGCTTCGCGGAACTAACCGGCGTGCGCCCCATGATTGAAACGTATCCGCTCGAAAAAGCGGCTGAGGCGTACGCGCGGATGATGAGCGGCAGAGCACAGTTCCGGGTCGTGCTGACGATGTGAAATCGACGCAGCCGCGCGACGGTGCTCAGTTCGCGGTCCGTGATCAGCCGCACCTTTCACGGGCGAGATGCGGGGCGTTTTGCCTGCCCCAAGTGGCAGGGTTGGATGGGCGAGAAGCAGCCGCGCCTTCTCGTCATCTATGAAAAGTACGAGGTCTCGTTCGATCCCTCGGGGCCGGAAGCGTATCGCCGCGACGTGCCGACGGCTGAGCATCGTGGATAGAAGGCATTTTGCGCTGGATACCGCAGCGGATCAGATGGCGCTGATCGTCCGGGACTTCATGAAGTAACGGCGGAGCACGTGAGGCGGCGCGACACGTTGGCTGCTGGTGTCAGAACATCGGTTATTAATGATTGAGACGTAACCCGACGGCGAGCATCCAACTCATCCAACAAAGGAGGAATTCCTATGCGACCTGACATTGTTCCAGGGGCGAAATTCCCCGACTACGAGCTTTTCGACCACGCCGCGAAACACCGGAAGCTCTCCGAGCTACAAGGACCACATCCCATGGTTCTGGTGCTGAGCCGCGGAGGTTTCTGCCCCAAGGACCGGCGGCAGGCCGAGGGGCTTGTGCAACTGCACCGTGAGATTGAGGTTGCCTATTGCCGGCTGGTCACGATCAGTACCGACAACATCACCGAGACGAACGAATATCGCACCGGCGTAGGCGCCCACTGGCCTTTCCTCTCAGACGCGGG
>Ga0210394_10000589_pt1 | contig 73025 bp, 50 predicted proteins | sample IncBWC12MmetaG_FD_160121 | JGI IMG/M metagenome (GOLD analysis project Ga0210394, IMG submission 160121) | Forest soil microbial communities from Barre Woods Harvard Forest LTER site, Petersham, Massachusetts, United States - Inc-BW-C-12-M | ecosystem: Environmental > Terrestrial > Soil >... | reverse complement strand
CCCATGGGGTGACTGTTGTAGGTGAGCCCGCCGTAGAAGACTTTGTCTTGAAAGTGCTGCGCGATGTGATGGCGCATTCCGACTGCACCGAGTGGGAGGTAACTGCTGGTGAGGCCCTTGGCCATGCTGATCAGATCCGGCACTACCTTCCAATGGTCCACGGCAAACCACTCACCGGTGCGCCCAAAGCCGGACATGACTTCATCCGCAATCATGAGAATTCCGTGTTTGCTGCAAATTTCACGCACCCCCTCGAGATAACCATCCGGCGGCACGAGGATTCCGTTGGTACCGGTTACCGGCTCCAGGATAAAAGCCGCGATCGTTTGCGGTCCTTCGAGTTGGATCACCTCTTCAATGTTGGCCAGAGCTGCGGCGACCGAGTCCCAACCCCGTTCAATGCCGTGATACGGATCGAAAACGCGGATGACACCCGGAATGCCAGGTTCGGTTGCCCAGCGTCTTGGATCGCCGGTAAGAGAGATACTTCCAGCCGTCGCACCATGATAGGAACGGTACCGCGCCAGAATCTTGTGGCGGCCCGTGAAAAAACGCGCGATCTTGATGGCATTCTCATTCGCTTCCGCCCCTCCATTGGTAAAGAAGAAGGTATCGATATCACCGGGTGTAATTTCCGCGAGTTTGGCACCCAGTCGGGCGCGTGGTTCCGTGGCCATGAACGGGTTGGCATAAGCCAAGGTGGAGGCTTGCTGGTGGATTGCTTCGATGACCCGCTGGTCGCCATGTCCGATGTTGACGCTCATCAATTGACTGTTGAAATCGATGAAGCGCTTGCCCTCGGGGGTCCAGAAATAGATGCCCTTGGCTTTCGCTACAGGTATGGGATCGACTTTCGATTGGGCAGACCATTCGTATAGAGTGTGTTTTCTTGAGAGAGCAACCATTTGCTCGCCACTCATTGCCGGTACAGCTACATTTGTCGTCACGTCGGAACCTCGCTCGAAAATGTGATTTGCATTGCGAAATTCACTACCCAGACACAAGTTCCTCGACAGCGCGGTAGGCCTGATCGATAGCCATGTCCGTATAAGCAGTGGCACCGGAGTCGGTGTTGGCAATGGCGATTCGTCCGAACTTCTTCCTCCCGATAACATTGGGACGCTCGGACTCGGGCCAATCGGGATCAAAGAGCGGGTTGTACTCATACCCGTACCCGTGCGGCCACCGGTTCACCGTAATTGCCTGGATATCTTGTGCGGGATCAAAGCCGCCCGGACCGAGAATGCGCGCCAACTGGTCCCGCGTCTGGCGTTCGAAATCCTCGAAGGACGTGACCAGCAGCTCCATGCGGCCGGCTTTGTGCTGTTCGCGGGCGGGCAGGCCGGGCTTGCAGGGGGTCCGGCTGAGGTGCAATAGGATTGGGTCGTTAGGTGATTTCGGGCTGTGATAGTCACCGATATCGATGGGCGCATTCAAACTGATGGATTCCCAGTAGGCGCCCGGTGCCCGCACATTCTGTATGCCGAGCTTTTGAAATGCCGTCCAGTTGCGGATGCCCACGCTGCCATACACCAGAGGCACTTTGACCAGGTAGTGCAGCGCATCTTTCTGCTTCTCCGGCAGCTCGGGGCAAAGAAACGGGATCATCATGTTCCAGCAGGCCAGCACACATCCTTTTGCGCGAACCTTAAATACTTCTTTCCCCTGCGCGTAGATAACTTCCACTTCGCTGGCAGCGGCAGAGCTGTCGATGTTTCTTGCGGCAACCACCGTGCTATTCAAGCGAATTCGAATCGGAAAACTCGCGTTGTCCAGGCGATGGTATTCGACTCTTGCGGTCACTACGTCCTCAACCGTGTGGCCAGGGACGGCTCCGGGTATCAGATCACGAACGAGGAGACGCGCGATGGAAGCATTTCCATCCGGGAAGTGGTATCGGTACGAACCACCGTTTGCATATCCGGCTGCGGAATAGCTCATATTCGGAGCGGCGCCCGGCTCGAGGTGCATTCCCTGAAATCCCGGTAGCCCAAGGGCCCAGCAGTCCAAGGCCGGCTCGGCGTCGATTCCGACTCCCCACTCACCGTGGGTGCGCGTCTGATAAAACGCGACGGCCCCTGGATCGGCTTTCACGACGTTTAGAAGAAAATCGCGATAACTGATCTTGGCGAGCTGAGCTTTCTTCTCCGCCGACACGAGACCCGGCAGGTAGTCGACTTTGGACTCTTCAATCCGCGCGATGTCTCCCCGGGCGGCTTCGGACAGAGGCGCTTCCGCGAGGAAGTCATCCCAGGAGCGAGTCTTCTCTCCCTGATTGCCACGACGACCACCAGGTTCACCGACCAAGAGTTTGTCCGAGCCGAATTTTTCTTTGTTAAAGAAAACCGCGGACTGCAATCCCAATGAGCGGTACAGCTTGTGATTGGTCGTTGCTGCATCAAGTTTCGGCGGATCGATACCGAGTTTTTTCAACAATCCGTCGGCCTCGGAGCTATAGGGCGTCGGGCTGTCGATCAGAAACGTGCCGCCGTTCGACAACTGCAGCTTTCCTCCGAGGTGGAACTCGTTGCGTTTGGCGTGGCCGCCGAAGTCGTCGTGATTTTCCAGGATCAAAATGCGCGCTGATGCTCCGGCGCGCTCCCGAAAGAAGTGCGCTGCCGCGAGACCGCTGATACCAGCTCCCACGATGACCAGGTCATAGAGTTCTTTCGTATCGGTTGGCGGGGCAGCCGTCTTCCAAAACGTGCCGTCACGGAGCGCGTGGGAGGTCTCGAAAGACCCAGGGTGGCTTCCTCGCAAGCCTGTCAAATTCGGCGGATCATACCGGGTTTGGTTCTGTGGTCCGGTCTCGGCAGAACTGCCGGAAAAAGTAGTGCCCGCAAGCAAACTACCGCCCACCATCACCGCCGCGCCGTTTATAAAATCGCGGCGTGTGATGGCCCGGTCCATGCCAAGATACCGGTCCCGGTCCTCGCTCATGAATTCGCTCCTCGATGTATCAAAAATCTTTTTTCCCGCGCTGCGAAAAAAAACAGCGGCGGCCGCTTGTGCAATCTTTTACACTACGGTGCTTTCTTTTTGGGAGCCGGGGAATAGTGCAGGAAGACAATCTTCCAAACTCCTCCCCGCTTGAAAAAGACGTCTGATTCCTGGTTGTCCTCCTCCGATACTTCTCCCTTCGCGTTACGCGTGCGCACGCGAAGGATGTAGCTGGCGACGGCCGTATCACCGCTGGGACCGATCTGGATGTGCAAATCCGAGTAGTTCGCGGATTCAACCCGTCCCCCGCCATGAATGAATCCTGTCCAATCCTTCTGATAGGTAGCAAGATCGGTGCGTCCTTCGGGCAACCACTGCGAAAAATCCGGCGCGTAGTAAGAGAAGTATGCCGTTAGATCATTGGCGGCGTAGGCGCCGTTCACTTTATCTTCAAGCTCGCGGATCTGTTGTTCCGGATTGTCGGGCGGCGTTTTCGCACGCAAGCCGATCAGACCACCAGCCAGCAGAAGCATCGCCACCAGCATGACTCTAGTTTTCATGTAGCACCTCGCGCGTTTGGAATGAATGCCAATAAAGCGAATCAAGGCGTGCCGCTTTTTCATCTTGTAAATTTGCATATTTCTAGTAAGGTCCTGGTCGCGCGAATTGCCGGGCGTATGGCCATCGTGTGATGTCACAGAAACCGTCCTTGACGGGAAAGCGTGCTAGCCGCAGGCCGTGAGTCTATCTTCTCGAAGCGGAGCGAAGCCGGCATGCCCAGCGTGTCCGGACATCATTTTAGCCGGAAGCCTCGCGTGGCGTAAATCCTGGAAACAAACGTTTACAACCATTTATTTATTCAAGAACTTGCACGCCGAGAATTTCGATCCGAGAAGCGGTACGCTATTCCCCGTCTTTGGGAAAGTCAAGCGAAAACGGCTCTTCGGCAATTCGCGGCGGTCTTTTGGTGCGACGAATTAGGAATTCATCCATTGGAGGTGTCCCATGCGGCGACTCTGTGCGGCATGCATCTTAGTCTTTTCCTTTTCGCTTTCCATCAATGCCCAGGATCGTTCCTACGGACGGTCCATGGTCACCACAGACCGCGGCATTGTCGCAACGAGTCACGTCTTGGCTTCCGAGGCCGGCGTCCAAATCCTGGAACACGGCGGATCGGCCATGGACGCGGCCATTGCTGCCAATGCGGTGCTCGGCGTGACCGAACCAATGATGAATGGAGTTGGCGGCGATCTATTCCTTCTGTATTGGGATGCTAAGACCGGGAAATTGTACGGGCTCAATGCGAGCGGCTGGGCCCCTCGAAAGTTGACCATTGGCTCGCTCAAGAGGAAGGGGCTCACGTCGATGCCGGATGCCGGGATTGACAGCGTGACAGTGCCTGGAGTGATTGACGGATGGAGCCAAGCACATAAGAAATTCGGCCGCATGCCCTGGAAGGAGCTTTTTGCCCCTGCGATTTTTTACGCTGAACATGGCTACGCTGTGCCGGAGGTTATCCATGGCTACTGGGTCGCTGGCGAGCGCACCTTGAAGGCGACACCCGAGGCCGCGCGCGTCTTTCTTCAAAACGGAAGAGCCCCGGAGCTAGGCGCCATGTTTTCCAATCCTGATCTCGGAAAAACGCTTCGCTTGATTGCGGAAAATGGCCGCGATGCTTTCTATAAGGGCGAGATTGCGCAAGCCATCCTGAAAACCTCGGCGGCACTGGACGGAACCATCGAGGCCGATGATCTTGCGGAGTTTTCTTCAGAGTGGGTGGAACCGATTTCCATCGACTATCGTGGCTGGAAGATTTACGAATTGCCGCCCAACGGGCAAGGCATGGCGGCCCTCGAAATGCTCAAGATCATGGCCACATCGCCCGCCAGCAAAGACGGCTCGTCTTCTACGGAGGAGCTGCACATGAAAATTGAGGCCATGAAACTCGCCTACACCGATCTGTATCGCTACGACGCGGACCCGCGCTTTGCGAAAGTGCCCGTCACGGGTCTGCTCTCGGACGAATATGCGAAGGAACGCGCCGCTCTGATTGATCCGCAAAAAGCGAACTGCACACCCGCGAGCGGCAAACCAGCTAAGAGCGATACAACTTACCTCGCGGTAGTGGATAGAGACGGGAATATCGCTTCGATGATCCAGAGCAACTACGACTACTTCGGCTCAGGTGTGGTAGTACGTGGCATGGGTTTTCCGCTCCACAATCGGGGAGCGTTGTTCGTCCTGGACGAGAACGATCCTGACGCGCTGGCCCCCCGCAAACGCCCTTTCCACACTATTATTCCTGCATTCATGGAACGCGGAGACATGCACATCGGGTTCGGCATCATGGGTGGCTCGAACCAACCATTGGCCCACGCTCAATTCGTTTCCAACTTCGTCGACTACGGCATGAACATTCAAGCCGCGCTGGAAGCTCCGCGATTCACGATCCCGGATACGGGCACGCGCGCCATTGGTTGCGATATTCTTGTGGAGTCGCGCGTCGCCCCAGACGTACTGCAACAACTTAGACAAAAAGGACATCTGTTGAGAGTTCGCAAGGAATACTCCGCAACGATGGGAAGAGGGCAAGCCGTACTTCACGACGCGAAGCGCCGAGTAAACTTCGGGGCATCCGATCCTCGCGCGGATGGTTCGGCCGAACCGGAAGCGAATCCGCCCAATTAGGAGGTTGCGCCCGACATCGCGCCCAACGCTCGAGCGCATGGCCATGGGAACGCTATCCCTTGCGGGATTAATGGTCTTCCGGGAGCCGCTCCATGATGGAGGAGAACCCTCGCGGCAACGAAGTTCCGGTGGCGCAAACGTACTCAATAGGTTGTTCAGGAATTTTCCTCTTGACAGCGACCCGCTCCTTACATAACTTTGCACAACTATAGTAGGGTTGGCGATCGCGAGTGGGCCGTCCTTAACGGTGCTGAGATGAGGGATGCGGTAGGGTGATTCCAGTGGACGTCTCACCGCTTGAGTTCCGCTGCTTGCTGAGTGCTTTCCTGGAGCGTTACCGTTCCACTCTCTTTTTGTGTTCCTTCTGTAGCGCGCCCCGAAGTGCTTTTCTCGTCCGAAGACACGCCGTGCTGATAGCAAAATCTTCCGCAATGTATCGGTTCGTAGGAGACTTCTTATGAAACGTTGGAAGCTATCTTGGTCATTGGGCCTGATTCTTTCCCTGGGTAATTCGTTGCTGGGTCAAACCGCGTTGACTTCCTTGCGCGGCACCGTGACGGATCCGGCGGGAGCCGTTGTGCCTCTAACGCAAGTGGAGCTCAAGAACAGCGCGACTGGTTTCCATGCAACTACCAAGACCGACTCGAATGGCGCCTACGAATTTCCGCAGATTCCTCCCGGCCGGTACACCATTACTGTAAATGTGCCAGGCTTCGCTTCCCAGTCTAAGCAAGCGGAACTTCTCGTCAGTCAGCCTGCGACCATTAATTTCATTCTGTCCATTCAAGAATCCAAGAGCATTGTTGAGGTAAGCAGCGAAGCACAGACTCTTAATGTGACAGATGCCACCATCGGGAATTCTGTCAGCAACTCTACCGTCGAATCGCTACCCATGGAGGGACGAAATGTTCCTGATCTTCTGAGCCTTCAGCCTGGCGTGCTCTACCTCGGTCAGAAGTTTAACGACATCAGCAGTTCGAACCGCGACACGGACAGCCGCAGCGGAGCGGTTGCTGGCGCCCGCTCTGACCAGTCGAATATGACCTTGGATGGAATTGATAACAACGATCAGAGGCAGGGATATGCTTTTACCGGCGTGCTGCGCTCGACACTCGATTCCCTCCAAGAGTTCCGGGTGACGACGACCGATGCAAATGCCGACAATGGGCGGTCCTCCGGTGCACAAGTCGTATTGCTGACCAAGAGCGGCACCAACCAACTTCACGGAAGTGCGTACGAGTACAACCGGAATGCCGCCGCGGTGGCCAACGACTTTTTCAACAAGACTGCGGAACTCCAGTCCGGTCTGCCCAACAAACCGGGTGCGCTCATCCGCAACACCTTCGGGGCATCTCTCGGCGGCCCCATTAAGAAAGACAAGCTGTTTTTCTTCCTGAACTATGAGGGCCAACGAACCGCCGAGAACAAGCAAGTGACTCAAATCGTTCCGACCCAATCGTTGCGAGACGGCAATCTCAAATACTTTGATACCAGCGGTAATGTCGTCACTCTCTGCAGCCGAGCTTCGATCTCGAAGAATGCATGTCCGAATGCCACCCCCAAGGACGACCTGGCCGCTATGGATCCGAATTGCCAATCAGCAGGCACATGCCCATGGGGGGCCGGCGCGAATCCCAACTCCCTCTCCACTTTCGGCGCCTATCCACTACCAAACACTTTTGGCGGTGACGGCCTCAACACCGGAGGTTTCACCTTCTCCGCCCCAAATCCGAAAAGCTTGAATACCTATATCGCGAAGGTCGACTATGAACTTTCCAGTCATATGCACCTTTTCGTGCGTGGCATTCAGCAAGGCGACCGAATTTCAGGTGCCCCACAGTTTCCAAATGCTCCTCCGAGCTCAGAGATTACGGACACCTCGAAAGGCCTCGCCGCGGGGTACCTTTGGACCATCGGAAATAATCTGGTCAATAATCTCCGTTACGGTTACATTCGGCAGGGGTTGAACGTCACCGGCGCTGGAACCGCCTCTTACTCTGATTTTGCTGGACTTAGTCCGCTAACAGGTGAGGGCCGAAGCACACTTTTAAACGTGCCGGTGCACAACTTGGTCGACGACCTCACCTGGATAAAGGGCAAACACACTCTCCAATTTGGTGTGAATTGGCGCCTCATTCACAACAACACTTCATCCAATGCGGTCTCCTTCGCTTCCGCCTCCAGTGGGGCGGCCAATATTAGTCAGGCAGCCATTGCCGGGACGGGGCAGAGTTTTGATCCTGCGGCATTCGGCTATCCGGCCGTGTCCGGGGACTTCGGTACCAGCTATGACAATGCTGTAACTGCGATCGCCGGTCTGCTGTCAACCATCAACGCCAACAACAACTATCAAATCGCTCACGACGGTTCTCAGGCAACGCTGGTGCCGGTCGGGGCTTTGATCCCCCGCCAATTTAAGGCCAATGAATTCGAATGGTACGTGCAGGACTCGTATCGTTTCCGGCCAAATTTGACAGTCACTCTCGGTGTGCGTCACAGCTTGCTCGAAACGCCCTACGAAGTGAATGGCCAGGAGGTCGCGCCGACGATTGACCTGCACCAGTGGTTTGAGAATCGGGCTATAGCGGCGAAGCAGGGTCTTGGCAACCAACCCGCGTTTTCTTTTGCTCCTTCGGGCCAGGGCCGCGGAGGAAAGCCATACTGGCCCATGAATAAGGACAACTTCGCGCCGCGCCTGTCTGTGGCCTACTCCCCTGGATTTCAGGACGGTCTCTTGAAAGCGATCTTTGGAGGTCCTGGCAAGAGTTCCATTCGAGCGGGTATGGGCATGTATTACGACCATTTCGGCGAAGGAATCGTGGACGGCTTTAGCCAATTCGGCTCCTTCGGGCTGACCAGCACGCAAGCAGCGCCGTCAAACATTTTCACGCCTGACGACGCACCGCGCTATACCGGCAGGACCGTTGTACCTATCAATGTCTTGCCTCCCGCACTGGCGAGTGTCAGCTATCCGGCAACTCCTTCGAGCGACCCGAATGGTGGTGGCTTTACCTTCAATTCGAACGGGATTGACGGCCGCCTGAAAACCCCTTACTCCATCGCAATGGATTTGTCTGTTCAGCGCCAGCTCGCCGGTGGATTTACCTTGGAGGCCGCCTATGTGGGAAGGCGCGGTGTCCACCTGCTGCAACAACTCGATCTGGCAGCGGCCACGGATCTTGTAGACCCGAAGTCGGGCATGGATTATTACACGGCTGCGACGCTCATGACGAAATTCGCTTTGGCCCACGGGGAAGACACGAGTGCGGTAATACCTCCCATCGCGTACTTCGAGGATCTCTTCCCCACAGCGGCTTCTGGCGGCTTTAGCGCAACTCAGAATATCTATACAGGTTCTGGTGGAAGCAATGCCTGCCCGTCTGGTTTCCGTTGGGCCAACCGCCCTGGCAGAGAAATCGGGGCGCCCTACCGGTTGGGTCTACTTGCCACCCAGTTGGCCAACGGCGGCGGGACACCAGTTTGCTTTGGGCTGCCGCCGATTCCGTTCTGGGATCCTCAATTCTCTTCGTTGATGGCGTGGTCCGCGATTGGAATCAGCAACTATCACGCGGGCCAGTTCATTTTGCGTCACCCGACGACTCACGGTTTGCAAATGGACTTTAGCTATACCTTTGCGAAATCGATGGACATGGGATCGGATGCAGAGAGAACGAATTCACAAGGTACGACTTCCACAACGTCAAGCGGCCTTGGGCCAGGAAGCACGACCCACAGTTTTATCGCGAATCCGTGGAATCCCAGATTGAATTATGCGCCGTCGGATTTTGATATCCGACACGCCATTACCACCACTTGGGTTTACCAGTTGCCCTTCGGGCGCGGCAAGCTCCTGGGTAGCAAAGCCAGCACTAGACTGGATGCTTTCATCGGCGGATGGCAATTGTCAGGTCTTGGGCGCTGGACCAGCGCCTTGCCGTTCAGCGTGGTCGACACACGAGGCTTCACAAACAATTTTCTGTTCAACGACTACATGGTCGAGACCGCTCCCGTCAAGACGGGCCTTTTCCACGATCCCACGACCGGTGCGCCCATGGCATTTCCTGACCCCGCCGCGGTCGTCGCCGGGGTCTCCATCACGACGGGTGTTTCAGCAACTCTAACTCCTCTGCGCTTTGCATTTCCTGGCGAGGCAGGAAGCCGAAATGCTTTCCGGGGTCAGGGCTTCTTCGGGATAGACGCCAGCTTGGCAAAATCTTGGAAGGTCACTGAGCGCATAAATCTAAAATTCGCCTGGGACGTCTTCAACGTCACCAATTCCGTCCGCTTCGACACGAATTCCATAGACAATGGTTCCGACGACGGCGGTTTTGGCTTGTACAGCGGCACGCTGACCAACCCGCGGGTTCAGCAATTTTCGCTACGGTTGACGTTCTGATGGAGATAGAAAAATTCATGGGACTCTAATGTCGCGGCTCTCGGCGGGGAAACGCTGACCTTACCAGGTCAATTCTGATTTGGTCCGAGCAAAACTGGTTCAAAATGTCGGCGGAGTGTTGACCCATATTATGACCACTTCATTTTTGCCCGGGTTGTACCACCGATGGCCACGATTGCTCTCGAACCAGAAGCTCTCGTTCTCATGGAGAACATAACGTTCCTCTTCGTCCAGCCAGATTTCCAGTTCGCCTTTCAGCATGTAGATCCAGTCTTCACCCTGGTGCGTATAGGCACCGTCGCTGCCGGTTCCAGGCGGAACTCGCATCAGCATCGTTTCGAGCATCTTAGTGCCCGTGGAAAGAAGCTCCATGCGAACTCCCGATTGCGTCTGAATGGATTGCCGTTTACCAGGGCGGACAATTCGGTCGGGCTGTTTCGGAAGCTCATAGAGCTCCAAAACGGTGGTGCCGTAGGCACCAGCCAACCGCGACAACGTCGATACCGAAGGCTTGGCATGCGATAGTTCGACGGAGCTTAGGAAACCGGCGGACACTCCTGCGCGTTCTGCGGCTTCTGCCAAACTAAGGCCTTGTCTTTTGCGCAATTTTCGGAGCTTGGGTCCGAAATCAGGAGCTTTACGGCCATCGATATTCGCTTTGGCGGGCAGACTTTGTGCCATGGCCTCCTTGATTCCAGGAAGGTTGAGTCTTTTGACGTCGTGTAGGTACTTGATCCGCTTCAGCACTGCAAGGAGTTCGGGGGTGTACAGCCGAAAGCGGCCCGAACTTCGTGCCGGAGTCACAAGTCCAACGCTTTCCCAGAGCCGCAGAGTGGAGGGGCTGATGCCTAGAATGCGCGCGGTTTGTCCTACCGTGAGGAAGCGGAGGTGTTGTTTATGGTGGTGCCGCGCGATCTTCTTTTTCTTCATGGAATTGTTGGGATTGTGGCGGTACCGCCTCGACCCAGTCATTGGCCCTGACTTGCGTGCTTCGATGTTACCAATCTTCTGGATTTTTCAACAAGCGCAGGCGGTCTTTTAAATTCTAGAGTGAAGGCTGAAATGTTTAGTGATTCTGGTAGTCATTTTGTTTCCCGGGACCAGAATAGCTTTTGCCGACGATGCGCCAGAGCGTGTCTTCTAAAATGCGCGAGCTGCTGAGCCCGATCATCCCTACCGCTCGGGCCGTAAAAGCCCCGGACCTTTAGGCCGGGGATATAAGGCCCGTTAGAGCGGGGTCTTTTCTTGCTCGACGTATTGCTTAATATTGCCCAGCGGTGCCCCGCCACCACTGACGGCGAAGTAGGAAGGCGACCACAGGACAGCACCTATCGACATCGGTGGTTGGTATGGATTGGGGCGTCGTCGACTTCCTACCCTATCGAACGGCGAAGTCCTAGACCCGTGTCAGCCGTACAAACAGGTGTAGAAAATCCACGCTTATGTCTTCGGCCTGCTTAGAGTGGGTGGCCCCGCCCTCGTCCGCGCCCAGGACACCAACAAAACGCATTCTTCAGACAACCCCATCCACGTCAGCGTGGACAGAGTCAATATCGGCATCACAGTGATCGGCCTGCACGGTACCTTCATCAAGGAGCTGCGCCGCGAGGATTTTCGTGTCTTCGACGATGGTGAGGAACAACCAGTTATCGGGTTTCTTTCGATTGAAGAACCGGCTCAAGTGGTTCTCTTGCTGGAGTGTGGTCCTGCGGCACTCTTTCTAAAGAAGAGTGAGTTCCAGGCTGCAAACACCCTCCTGGCCAGTATCTCGCCCGTAGACTGCGTGGCGATCGTCAGCTATTCGAGATCCCCGGACCTGGTCGTCGACTTCTCGGGCGACAAATCTGAAGCCCGAGCCGCACTTCGCGGCATGAATTTCATGGCCGGCTTTGGCGAATTGAATCTGGCCCCAAGCGTCGCGGCAGCGCTTGACTGGCTAGGATGGGACCGAGATTGCCGAGTGCGTGAAAAATGATGCCTTCATCATAGGTTTTCATAGCGCTTCAAATACACAGTCAATTCGCACTTCGGTAGTCGAACCGTGGGATCGTCGGCAAGCTCGCGGAGGGCTGCGTGGAGAACACGCGCGGTCGTAAGGCGATTGTTCTGGATTTCATCAATTACCCAAAGAATTCCATGAACTTCGATCTTGTGTTTCACGGCTAGCTGTCCAAGGTGAGCGTCACCTGTCAAGAGGATGCAGCCAACATGGCTTTCGGCCAAGACAAAGGCAAAGCCATCGTTCACGGATAGTTGCGGGGATGTTCGAATCACTTGTTGCGCCCGTAGGACTCTTTCACCGGGTAAATCAATGACCTTCATTCCTCCACGAATAAGGGCACTTTTTTGGGCACCTGAGAATTTAAGAAGTTCGTCATCGAATAAGGTGTTCGGGATGAGAATCTCGTAGGGCAGCTTCAGGAAGGCGTCCAGCAACGACACCTTGCGGAGATCGATGAGACAGCTGGTATCACTGACGACGATCCTCATGTGCCTTTTGCGGCCCTTTCAAACCCAACTCAACCTCGGCCAATGGCAGCCGCAAAAGTTCTACAGCCTTGTCTACTGAGATCATTCCTTCCGCAAGCGTGCGATAACAGAGGCGGTCGAAGCGAACTGCTCGCTCTCGTTGTCCGCGTATATCTGGTGGCTCAAGCTCTTCCGGCTCCTGAGTGCGCCAACCGCGTGCAATCGTTTGAAAGGCGTAGATCAGCCTGGCTTCACTGATAACGCCAACCTGGCACAATCGCGTGAGCACGGCGGCACCACTCACGCGGTAGAGCTTCTTGAGACCTATCAACTCTTTGTAACCTAGTGCTTGGCGATGTTTTCCTACTTCACGCAGGAGATGTTGGTTGGGCATCAAAAATGCCCCCGCGAATAGATTGGCCGCCTTTTCCACTTCTTTTTCGGACATATCTTCACAATCAATGAGGCGGTGCGCCAATTCGTGCGCCATGGTTAGTCTGCGGCGTTCCAGTGAGAACTGGTTGTTTACGACGATGACCGGCAAGTATGCTGCCTTGGGGCGCTTTACGAGACAGGTGAAGCCGGACACAAGGTCGGGAAGGCGCACGCTGAGGACCTTGAGCCCCATCTCTTCCAAAAGTTCGGTCATGTTGGGAATGGGGTCGAGGCCTAACTTCCAGGCTTTGCGGACCTCAGCGGCTACCTGTTCCGCATCGTTGACATCCCGGAGCCTCTGCCGTTTTGCTAACGGGCACTGCCAGTCCGCGCTGTCCAATTCCAAGACGAGTTCAATCTGCAGATAACGCTCTATCCATTCAAGGACTTCGGTCTCCACAAGTGCTCGGTCCCTCCTTGTAGTGTTCGCCTTAGTACGGAATTCAACGCTGGAAAGCTGAAGGCCTTGCGTATCAAGGAGATATGCTAGCGAGACGCCGAGCGCTTTGGCAAGCGCCGACAATACGCCGGAGCTGGGTATGTCTTCGCCGCGCTCATATTTGCCTATAGCCTGGGCCGTGACTCGGTTTTCCATCGCAGCGGACAGATCGCGCAAGGAGAAACCGGCCTTGCGCCTGGCAAGCTTGATTCGATCAGAAATCATGGCGGCCCTCTTCGGTTTACAACTGTACTATTTACATATTTATTGTAAACTAGTCAGCGAAATCGATCAAGTCGATTCTCAACCCGGTACAAAACCAGCGGGACCAGGCCGTAGGAATCCGCTCCCTTACAAGGAGTGGCGGATGTCAAAAGGCATTGAGTGAGTTCCTTCGCTCCGTCGCAGGGGTATGTCTTGCTTACTCAATACCCTACAACCGGAATCTCCTTTATTGAGGCACTTCAACAATCGTCCGGCAAAGGCTACTGGTCGTACTTAAAGGCCTTGTTCGGATAGGGAGGCGGCTGTGGAACGGGTCGCGGATCCTTGCGGATCTCCTCCTCGAGATACTTTGTCGCGGCGTCCAGCTGGGCATCGCTGCCGGAAAAAGTGGCGTGGGGAAGATTATCGACGGTGATATCGGGATCGACGCCGTGGCCTTCGATCAGCCATTTGCCTTCCGGACCGTACACACCATGCTCGGCGGCCGTTGCGATACCTTGATCGGCCAAGACATTGTCAAAGGATAGCCAGATCTCGCCGCCCCAAGTGCGCGTACCGATGATCTTGCCGATATCGAGACGCCGAATACCCTCGGTGAAAGCCTCACCGTCGGAACCCGTGTCCTCGTCGCAGAGAACAACGACGTGCCCGCGGAAGGCGTACTGCATGTTCGAATAGGGGTTGCCGACGCGGGGCTGCCAGTAAAACCAAGCCTTGCGGAGAAGCTTGGACAAAATCCAGGAATCGATGTTGCCGCCGCCATTGTGGCGGACGTCGATGATTAGTCCCTGGCGATCGAAGACGGGGTAAAAGTCGCGTACCCACTGTTCGATGTCGCCGGAACCCATGGCGCGGAGATGCACGTATCCGATATGGCCCGGAGAGGCAGCGTCGACCTTGAGACGGCGGGAATACTCCCATTCGTTGTAGCGAAGATTCCTGTCGTCTTTCTCGGAAACGGGCGCCACGAGGACGTCGCGGGTCTGCCCGGCGGCGTTCTTCACGCTGAGCAAGACCTTGCGTCCAGCTTTTCCGCGAAGGAGCGCACGTTCATCCGGGACTCCGAGAACTTCCTCACCATCGACGCTCAGAATAATTTCGCCTTCATGGACCAAGGAATCAAGACGAGCGAAGGGAGGAGCCTGGTTGGGCAAATCGGGATCGTGCAGATAGACGTGATCCACGACGGAGCCGCCGGCCTTCTCGTCGCGGCGGAGAATCGCGCCGAGGGAAGCGATATCGATCTCATCGGCTGGTTTCCGGGCGTCGCCGCCGAAGACAAAGATGTGCAGGGCAGAAAGCTCGCTGACCATTTGCGCGATGACGTCGTTGAGTTCGTTGCGGTCAGAAACACGATCGACGAGCGGCAAATAGCGGTCGCGAACCCGGGGCCAGTCGACACCGTGCATATTGCGGTCATAGAAAAAGTCGCGCTCCATGCGCCAGGCGTCGAGGAATAGTTCGCGGAATTCGGCACGAGGATTGGTGAGGATCGTCCAGCGGGACATGTCGATCTTTGCTTTTCCGAGGACCTTGGGATCGGCGACGGTGGAAGACTTGGCATCGGAATCGAAGATATAAAAGTCGTCGCCCTTCCACGCCAGAATCTTCTTGCGATCGAGTGAGATTTCGTAGGCCTTGATTTCCGCCCAGACAGTTTCGGGCGCCTCGCCTTTGTTGGCGATGTCAACGCACTGCAAATTCTTCTTAGGCTGAGCCTCGGCCGAACTATCGAGCCAGCACAATCGCTTCTCGGTGGCTTGAAGCGAGGAATAATTTCCGGGAGGCACCGGAACTTCGTTCAGACGGGAAGCAATTTCCGCAAAATCGATGTTGACGACGGGAGCGGGCTTTTTTTCCTCGGCCGTTTTCTTGTCGTCAGCCGGTTTTTTCTGGCCGGAGGATTTCTCTGCCTCCCCCTCTTTCTTTTCTTTCTCATCCGTGGATTTGGCCGGCTCGGGATGAAGTTCGTCGACGAGAGCAAAGGGAGAGCGCAGACCGGGGGGCAGAGCGAGTTCGTAGACTTTCATCGCGCGATCGAAATAGGGGTCGGGTTGCCTGGGTCCCCACGGAGAAGGGATGACGGTCTTAAGCATGCGATCGGAGAGGAAGTACAGCCACTTGCCATCGGAACTCCACGCGGGATTGACGCTGTTGTAGCGGTTGGAAGTGAGAACGTGGATAGCGCCTGTAGTGGCGTTCAGCACTTTAATTTGCGCAAAAGTGTTATCGGCGGATTCAACGTAGGCTAGCCACTGGCTGTCGGGAGACCAAGCGAGATCGTCGAAGTCGCCATTCGTGGATTGCCCGATTTTCTTGTCGGTCTTGGTTTTAAGATCGAACAGCCAAAGCTCCTGATTCTTATTGCGGTGTGCTAGCCAATGGACGTCGGGGGAGGGCACTCCATCCAAACGGAGGGTTTTTGCATCGTGGGTGATCTGCGCGGGCTTGCCTTCGCCGTTGGCGGGATAACTCCAGAACTCGGTTTCGCCGGTCTCCGTGGAGAGAGCAAGTATGGATTTTCCATCGGGCATGTAGCGGGCGTCGCGATATCGGATACCGGAGTTGCCGGCAGCCTTTACAATGCGGCCGCTGGCAGCCGCCGGCAGGGTGAAAACCTCACCACGCGCGGTGAAAACGGCGGCGCTGCCATCGGGCGCAATGTGCGCCATGGTCAGATATTCGAGCGGCTTCTTGACCCAGTGATCGCGCAGTTGGTCGAAATCGGAAACGAGCGTGATAGGAAAAACGGCATCCTGATTGGTGTTTAGATCGAGCAGCCACAGATCGGCGCCGCATTGATAGACAATGCGGCCTTCGGAGAGCGAGGCGTACTGAACGTCAAAGCCGCTGTGATGTGTGAACTGCTTGAGGTTGTGGCCGTTCTGGTCCATGGAGAAAATGTTCATGGTACCGTCGCGGTCCGAAAGGAAATAGAGGCGATCGTTCCAAAACATTGGATTGCGCGATGTGCCGGGATAATCTGCGGTTAGGGGAACGGCCTCGGACCCGGAATCGTACCGCCAGATGTTCTGAGCCGTACCGCCTTGATAGCGCTTGGTGCTGCTTCCTTGGAAGCTGTAGCGGGTGAAGAAAAGAGTTTTGCCATCGGGTGTGAAGCTGCCTTCAGCGGCTTGCGAAAGTGGAATGATTTCCCGGCGGCCTTCCGAATTAATAACGACGAGTTGCGCATCCGGGAGCGTTGAATACCGCTCCGTCCGGTAAAGGACACGCCCGTCGGGAGTCCAGCCCGCGACGTTGGCTGCGCCGTCCCAGGTGCGGCGCTGTGGCAGTCCGCCATCCACGGGCATGGTGTAAACGTCGTCGGTGCCCTCGTATTCCCCGGTGAAGGCAACGGTCTTGCCATCGGGAGAAATGGCCGCGCGAAATTCCTCGCCAGGATTCGATGTCAGACGCCGCGCCGCTCCGCCTTTGGTATTGACAGACCAGAGATCACCCTCCGCCGTGAAGATGATAGTGTCGCCGTGGATGGCGGGAGAACGATAGTAGCCGGGACGCGAGGCGGGAAGGTTATCCGCGGTAAGAGGGAGGAAAACGACAAGTGCGAGAACAACCGTATAAAGGGAAGAGCGCCAAAACTTCGAGGCTGGGGTGAACATGATGGATTCGCTTTCCGCCGCGCACCGCAGCCACGTGCAAAAAAGAGTGCGGGTTACATGGTGAGCGGCTTATTCGATTGGAATTGCATGAGTGGCCCTGGCGATTTTCAAGCACCCGCGAGTATACACCGATGAGTCCGAAGCGCCGTAGGTTCAGCGCGATGCGGGCCGCTAGTGCATCTTAAGGACCAACTCGTGTTGCTGAACGCCACCAATTCACATGTAGGAGCACCGGGTGGGAAACATCTTGTGTCCCGTTGACGCGATTTCCTCAGCGCAACAAAATGCCTTACGGAAAGTCGCCCGAACATTTCTAACGGGCGTCCAATATCGCTCCCCTATTTCTTCGCATAGTGCTCGCCGAAAAAGTCCCCGGCATTCCACTTCGGCCGGTCGGTCTTCCGCGCCACGATATACCCCAGCAAAAAACTGTATCGCGCATATTTGGCCCCAGACACGAAATTAAACCGTTGATTCATATCGTCCTGGGGCTTGTGGTAGATTGTTTCGACCCATCTTTTTCTGATCTCACCCGGCCGGATATTCGGATTGCTCGATTTCAGCCCCGCGCGCGGCCAAACCGCCGGTATTCCCTGTTTCACAAACGAATACTGATCGCTCCGGATGAAAAGTACTTGTTCCGGGTAAGGATCTGGACTCACGCCGAGATTTAGTCGCTCCGCGGCCTCTTGCACCGCTTCGCCGAGGGTCGAATGTTCTGCACCATTAACGATCACATCTTCTATCGGCCAAAGCAGTCCGGCACCGTCCATGTTGATGTTGGCCACCAGCGCTTCTTTCCGTATGTTCGGGTAGTGCGCGAAATAGTCCGAACCCAGCAGCCCCTCCTCTTCCCCGGTCACGGACACAAACAGGATCGATCGTTTCGGCCGCGGGTTCATCTTGCTGAAGGCCTTCGCAATTTCCAGCAAACATGCCGTCCCGGAGGCGTTGTCTAGGGCGCCGTTGTAGATCTTGTCCCCGTTCACTGGTTCTCCGATTCCCAGATGATCCAAGTGGGCGGTATAAACAATGTATTCGTTCCGCAGCTTTGGATCACTGCCTTCGAGCCGCGCCGCGACGTTCGGGCTTTCTAGCCCTTCGTGTCTGGTAACTAGATGCATCTTCGCAGTTACCGGAAGTGCAAACGATACCGGCCTCCCTGCTCTTGCTTCCGCGTAAATCTCGTCCGGTGACTTCCCGCTCCCCTCCAATAGTTTCATCACACCGTCCATGCTGAGAAAAACGGCCCCCCGCAGCTCCGGGAAGTAATCATTTGGACGTCCTTCGACATCCAGCCAGCGCAAATGTGGAAACTCGAGGTCCCGCGCTTGTTCCTTGAATGGATAGAGCTGTTCGAGCGCAGGGCTGTCCAGAGAGATCACGCCTACCGCGCCGTGCGCGGCAGCGTTTGCGGTCTTCACTGCCTCCGAACTGTAGTGCGCTCGCGTGGCGGTCTCGAACTGTGTCGGCGCACCAAATTGATACGCCACAATCTTTCCTTTCAAGTCCACGCTGCGATAGTCGTCATATCCCTTTTCCGGCGCAGTCACGCCAAATCCCGCATAGACGACGGGCGCTTCCACCGATGTCTCCGTGCGTCCAGCGTCGCCGCCTGCGATAAAATCCTGGCGAAAAACGAATACTTCGGTCTTTCCCCCAAGTTCGATTGTCAGCGTGCTCTGATTTTCATCCGGCCGGATCGACCGCAGGGGCACACTTTGAAAATACGTCCCGTTCTCTCCCATGGGCTCGAGCCCCATCGCCTCGAATTGCGACGCCACGAATTTCGCTGCAATCTCGTGTCCGCGCGTTCCGGCCCGGCGCCCCTCCAGCAAATCGTCGGCGAGAAACCGCATGTCCGCCCGAATCGCCTCCGGCCGAATCGCCGCCATTGCATCGTCCGCCGCATCTCCATCCGCAAATACCGCTCGCGTACCAACTAACAGCAACATGGCTGCAAATCCCGCAGCCACCTGGTTTCTTCTCCTCCGGCCCGCGGAATATTTGTTCATCGCCATCCCCCCTCTAAACTCTCCTGCTGCGACTCTCCAACAGCAGCCTCAAATGGCCAGCAGTCCCGAACCTGCATGGCTACCTGCCGCAAAATCCAAGCCCGCTAGCGCTTTTCCTGTGCTTGCCATTTGTGAAAAAACGGCGGTGTAGTCCTCATGCATCATTGTTCGACGTATTCTGAGACCAGATGCCTGTTCACCGAGCCGGCGATCTTGTCACCTGTAATCCTCTGCCTGGGAGGCCGACGTTTGCCAGATCCAGCCTAGGACGGGTGGGCCTTCCGAACCAACGCTCCCCTGCTAACCAGCCTGGACGCATCGTCAAGTCGATTCTCGCCAAGTCTTATTTGGTCTCGAACGCAACCGTCCGGAGCGCATTCCGTTTTCCATCATTCTTCATTTGCCAGCAATTTTATCTCGGCTAAGTGCTGCCGGTTCAGCGTGTTAGGGTTTACCAGAGGAAGCTTGGGAAGCGTCTCGTCTAGCACTGAACTAGGCCCCTCGTTGTTTCTGATTGTACTTGCGAATTGCCTGTGGGACCAGGCGTTCGACCGATTCAGGGAGTCGCGTCACGCGCAAAATGTCGCTTCGAGATTTGAAGCGGTTTGCCAATCTCTCAAATCCGTCAGACCGGATTTTGACAAGCAAGTCACACAATCGCAACTTAATCGTCACGCAATCGCAATGAGCGGCGACTAAGCTGCCGCACGCGATTACCGTTAACGTAATCCAGTGAGGTGAAATTCAGCATGAGCACCGACCGTCGAGAATTCTTGAAGCTCTTGACCACCACGGCAGCAGCCTCTGCTTTTCCGGCAAGTATTAGTCGCGCTCTGGCGATTCCGGCGCACCATCGGACAGGAAGCATCAATGACGTCGAGCACGTCGTCGTCATGATGCAGGAGAACCGTTCGTTCGATCACTATTTTGGAACGCTGCGTGGGGTGCGCGGCTTCGGCGACCCACGAGCGGTCAAGCTGCCCTCGGGTAAGAGCGTCTGGCATCAACCTGACCCGAACAATCCGGACGGCTACGTGCTGCCCTTCCGCCCGGAGACCTCCAATTTGGGCTTGAAGTTTCTGGAGGACACGCCGCACGATTGGAACGGGACGCATGCCGCGTGGAACGGCGGAGCATTCGACCAGTGGGTCCCGCAAAAGGGCACGACCTCCATGGCGCACCTCAATCGCCAGGATATTCCCTTCCACTATGCGCTGGCCGACGCGTTCACAGTTTGCGATGCGTACCACTGCTCGTTGCTGGGACCGACCGACCCGAACCGTTATCACATGTGGACCGGGTGGGTCGGCAATGACGGAAGCGGCGAAGGTCCGGTGATTGACAACGCCGAAGCCGGTTATGGGTGGTCGACTTACCCCGAGCTGCTGGAGAAAGCAGGCATCTCCTGGAAGGTTTATCAAGATGTTGGCGACGGACTTGACGCCCCTGACTTTTGGGGCTGGACGGGGAATGCACCGTACCGAGGGAACTACGGGGACAACTCGCTCCTGTACTTCTTCCAGTATCAAAATGCGCTGGCCGGCAGCCCGCTCGCCGAAGGGGCGAAAACGGGCACCAATATTCTGCAGAGCGGAACACTGTTCGACGGCTTCCGCCAAGACGTTCTCGCCAATCAGTTGCCCCAGGTGTCATGGATCGTCGCTCCCGAAGCGTACACGGAGCACGGGAACTGGCCGTCGAATTTTGGCGCGTGGTACGTCTCGCAGATGCTCGATGCACTGACCGCTAATCCTGAGGTTTGGAGCAAGACTGTCTTTCTCTACTTGTTCGACGAGAACGATGGCTTCTTCGACCACATGGTGCCGCCAACTCCGCCGCCGTCGCGGGCGGGAGGCATTTCGACGGTGGCCACCACCAATGAGCTGTTTACCGGCAGCCCTTCGTACCCGGCGTCTCAGTACACCCCCGGGCCGTACGGGCTTGGCATGCGTGTCCCCATGATCGTTATCTCGCCTTGGAGCAAGGGTGGGTGGGTCAACTCCGAGGTGTTTGATCACACCTCGCTGATCCGCTTCATGGAGCGCCGATTCGGGGTTTTGGAGCCGAACATCACGCCGTGGCGTCGCGCGGTTACTGGCGATCTGACTTCGGCGTTCAACTTCGAGTCGCCGAACGAAGCGATCGTCCCGCTGCCTAGTACTGCGGCGTATGAACCGCCAAACCAAAACCGTTATCCCGATTACGTGCCCACTCCGCCGACCAACCAGGCACTGCCGGAGCAGGAACCCGGCACACGTCCGGCACGCGCGCTGCCGTATGAGCTGCATGTCGACGCAGAGGTAAACGCTTCGCACGGAGGCGTGCAACTTTTGTTCCGGAATACCGGAGAGTCCGGAGCTGTCTTTCAGGTGCGGTCCGGCGACGGCCAGACCGGGCCATGGACCTACACCGTGGGAGCAGGCGACCAGACTTCAGACAGTTTCGGAACCACTGGCGCTACTTCGTACGATTTCTCGGTCTTCGGCCCCAACGGCTTCCTACGTACCTTCGGTGGTGGCCTGGCGGCGGGCAGCGCCAACCTTACGGTTAATGCGATTTACGACAAGGAATCGGAGGGCATCGCCGTTGTGATCCGAAACGACGGCTCAAGCGACGAGAAAGTGAGCATCTTTGACGCGTACTCGGGCAAAACACGGACGTATCTGCTGCATCCGCACGACAGCATTACGTATGCCAGCCGGTTGCAAGAATCTTTCGGCTGGTATGACTTGACCGTACGCGCCGATTCCGATGCCAGCTTCGAGCGGCAGCTGGCAGGACACGTGGAAACCGGAAGACCCAGCGTGACCGATCCTGCTATCGGCCGAGCGGTGCCGCAAACCGCGGAAGTGGCCTGAAACCGTTGGTTGCATAACGAAGCCCGGCCTCCAGGAGAGAATTCACTGGAGACCGGGCATTTTGTTTTCCTGCCAAAGGCCCAACTGCGGCGCTAGCAAGTCTCGGTGGTGCTATCGAAGTTGTCACATGAAAATGAAAAGCCCCGGGAGGAATTCCCAGGGCTGGTCTTGCCGGCTGAAGCGTCTAGTAGCAAAGCGTCGGGGGGGGCGGTACTCCTCAACGGCCGCCGAAAAGGTCCGACATGACGGCAACATTAGAATCGCAGGCGTGGTTCAGGCAAGGGAGCCCGAGTCCCGCCTCGATAGATTTCAAGAGAGAGAAGCTGTTGTAGTACTTGCCGCTTTGCACGCCCCGTTCGTTATCACGGTTGGTTTCCACGGTGAGGACTACCTGGTTCTGGTTCTGCGGTGGGAACAGGCCATTGGGCGCAGCGCTGATGCCGCTATAGTCGTTCTCATCCCAAACGATGACGATGGCATTGCGGCCATCACGCCATGCCGGTGAAGCCTTGACGCTCTCGACCAGCCGCTGGATGGTTACGTCGCCTTGTTGAATCAAGCCGGGATTCAGACCAGCTTGCGTGCCGACGGTGGAACCGCTTGTGACTCCGGGATCAAACGCACAAAACGCGTCGCCGTTGCCTCGCCCGTGCTGGTCATTGCATTGGCTCGGTGCGATGAAGGCCAGTGACGGAACATTCCCGCTCGCCAAGTCGGCGAAAAGGCCACGTTGGCCATCAAACCCGACGATGTTATTCAGGGTATTATCCCCCTGCCCTTCCTGGACGCTCTTGAAGTATGCAAACGGATTGTGCTTGACGGCGTATGCCTGCACGATATTCGCGCTGGTCAGTGGCGCGAGGTTGGTGAAGTCGGTTAAGTTGCTGGCTGTTCCGTTGCTGAAATTGACGCCGAAAACGGGACCGAGCGGAAGGTCCTCTTGATAGCTCTTCCAGCTCAACCCGGCCGCCACGAGCTGGTCAGCAATGGACTGACCAACGGTCGACGCCGCTGGCACAGACTTCACGCCGTCGATGTCCGCGAGGTAATTAAACACGCCAGGAGTTATCTCATTCCAGTTGTCAACGGCAGGCGTATCGGCGTCCTTACCCGTCCCGGCGATGGGGCAGACGGTACTGGTTTCGATCTGAACCCCACTAGGAGGAGTGCCAGCGCTATCGGCATTAACAATCCCGCTCACGATATTCGGCGAACAGCTTGTGCTGCCCCAATTGGGTGCATTGTCGCTGCGCACGCCGAAATTCGAGCCGCCGACGATCTCCAAGTAGTTCGTCAGACTGGGATGCCCGATGGCGAAGTAGTTGGTCGCGAGATTGACTTTACCGCTTGCGATTAGGCTGTTCAGGTACGGCTCGTTGGGATTCCCAATGACCTGCTGGTACCCGTGGTTCTCCATCATAATTACGAAGACGTGGTCCAAATGCGGAATGCTTTTAGCAACATCGCGGTCTTGAGCGCGTACCGTTGTGACCATTGCTGCTACAAATAGACACAAAATTGCGGCCCTTCTTATCATGTCAACGACCTCTCTTTTCAAGCTTAGCCTTCGTCTGAACGACAGCGCGCGGGTGGCTGGCTCGACGGTACCGTACCTTAGTAAAGGATTGTTGCGGGGCCGTTACAGCCAAGTTGCCTTTAGGTGAAGGTCAGCTCCACCTAGAGCCTGGTACAAAACGAAAGGCCCGCCGCATATAGACCTGCGGTGGGCCGCCCGATGTTGCACTCCTCGCTGACCACGACTTCGAGGGTCGCTGGCTTTAAATCCTTACGTGCATGAAATACTCTTGACATGCTTCTGTATTTCCGGTATTGTCGAAATATGACGAGCGCCCACTCCACCCAAGTCACCCGATTTGCCGACATGTTTTCGGCCATGGGTACAGAAGCGCGACTGCGCATCATGCAACTCCTGATGACCGCGGAACCTGAAGGCCTAGTCGTTGGAGACATTCAGTCGGAACTAGAAATTCCCAATTCCACCCTGTCGCACCACCTCGACAAGTTGAAAAACGAGGGTCTCGTCAATGTCCGCCGAGAGGGAACGTTCCTCTGGTATCGCGCGAATACAGACGCGCTCAAGGATCTTCTCGGCTTTTTGTACGCGGAATGCTGCACCCGGAACCGGGTGATCGCGCCGAAGGATATTGTGTCGATTTCCAAGTGAAAAGGAGAACTCTATGAGCACTGAAAACATCAAGGCCGTGGTGCAGGAAAAATATGGGGCCGCCGCAAAGCGGGCTGCGTCTGGATTAGGTTCCGCGTGTTGTGGAACCAGTCCGTCATCAGCAATTGAGGGATGTGACCCCATTACGTCGAATCTCTACGGAGAAGGCGACGCCGGTTCGGTCCCCGAAGCCGCTATGCGCGCTTCCTTAGGCTGCGGAAACCCCACGGCACTTGCAAAGTTGGGGCTAGGAGAAACCGTGCTCGACCTCGGTTCGGGCGGGGGCCTTGATGTGCTTCTTTCCGCAAAGCGCGTCGGACCAACCGGCAAAGCCTATGGTCTCGACATGACCGACGAAATGCTCGCGCTTGCCGAAGAGAACAAAAAGAAGTCCGGACTGACAAACGTGGAATTCCTGAAGGGGGAAATCGAAAACATTCCCTTGCCGGACAACACCATAGACGTAGTCGTTTCCAACTGCGTTATCAATCTCTCCGGCGACAAGGGCCGCGTGTTGCGCGAAGCGTTTCGCGTGCTGAAACCGGGCGGTCGATTCGCTATTTCGGACGTGGTCGTTCGCGGCGAAGTTCCCGAACAAATCCGCAAGAGCATGGAACTCTGGGTCGGCTGTATTGCCGGCGCATTGTCCGACACAGAATACCGGCAGAAACTCGCCGCCGCGGGATTCGATGCCATCGACATCGAAGCGACTCGTGTGTACGGCATCGACGACGCGCGGGAATTTCTTGGCGCGGCCGGCATCGACGTTGATGCGATCGCACCTCAAGTGCAGGACAAATTCATCAGCGCGTTTGTCCGTGCAACGAAGCCTGCGGCCGCCGCGGCTTGCTGCGGCCCGAACTGCTGCGCGAACTAGTTTTCTCGCAAGGTAGTCGACCCGTCAGGCGAAAGCTTGGCGGGTTTTGCCGGATTGTATATATTCGCATTAGCGAATATACTGGCTGCGCTTGGACTCCGCCGACGCAGCTGACTCACGCGAGGTGATTTCATGCAAAGCCCATACAACGTTCTCTTTCTCTGCACCGGAAATTCCGCCCGCTCCATCATGGCCGAAGCCCTCATGAATCATAAGGGACGGCCGAACTTCAAAGCCTACAGCGCGGGAAGCCATCCCACCGGATTCGTCAATCCCCACGCCCTCCAGATGATCGAGACGGCGAAACTGCCCACCGAAGACCTGCGCAGCAAAGCCTTGGATGAGTTTCTAAAGCCCGGAGCGCCGGAGCTGCACTTTGTCTTTACTGTCTGCGACAACGCGGCCGAGGAAGTCTGCCCCGTCTGGCCGGGTCAGCCGATGACTGCGCACTGGGGCGTTCCCGATCCGGCAGCCGTCACTGGAACTCCCGAACAAGTGGAGCGCGCATTCCGTGAAGCCTTCATCGTTCTCGACCGCCGCATCAACCTTCTGCTCAGTCTTCCCCTTGCCAGCCTCGGCGCTCTTGCGATTCAGAAGGAGATCGATCGCATCGGAAAAACACTCCCCGACTTGAAGGCCCAGAGGGCCTAGCCTGGGCATTAGGAGCTACTTCGGGCAGCAGCCGCCCGAACTCCGAAGCTTCGCGATTTTCTTCGCGTCGTTCCGAATCTCCGGCACGGCCTGAAAACAGCTCTTGAGGCATTCCATCAGGCGGTGGTGGAAGGAAGAATCCGCTTTTGCCAGCTTGTAGTAGTTCCACTGGCCGGTCTTGCGCGTCGCTACGAGGCCCGCCTTGCGGAGATAGGCGAGATGCCGCGACGCCGTTGGCTGAGGAACGTGCAACACCGTTACGAGATCGCCGACGCACAGTTCCCCTTCGAGCAGCAGGTGCAGGATGCGCAACCGCGTGCGATCGGAAAATGCCTTGAACACGAGATGGACTTGCGTCTGCGCCATGGTCGTCTGAAGACTCGGGCGATTGTAGCCGGAATCATGCTGCCGCGAAAGGATTCGGCAATTTCCGCTGCAACATCTATTTTTTTGTCACAAATTGGGAGTCGCTAGACATATTCGCTAATCCGAATATACTAGAGCGGCGGAATTTGTACGCGTCCTTCCGCAGAATTATTTTCCCATTCCGAGGTCATCTTGTCGGCAACCCCGCTTAGCCAGGCTCCCATCTGCGCCCCATTGCCGCGCGCCCGCCTGTCGTTTCTCGACCGCTATCTCACGCTTTGGATCTTTATGGCGATGGCCACCGGCGTCGCCCTCGGCCACTTTGTCCCGGCTACGGGTGAGCTCGTCCAGCGCTTTCACTACGGCACTACCAACATTCCCATTGCCATCGGGTTGATCGTCATGATGTATCCGCCGCTTGCCAAAGTCCGCTACGAGAAACTAGGCGAGGTTTTTCGTAACAAGAAAGTTTTGGGTCTCTCGCTCCTGCAAAACTGGGTGATCGGTCCGCTCCTGATGTTCTTTCTCGCAATCACCTTTCTCCGCGGCGAACCAGCCTACATGCGCGGCCTTATTCTGATCGGTCTGGCACGCTGCATTGCTATGGTCATCGTCTGGAATGAACTTGCCTCGGGGGACACGGATTACGCCGCGGGCCTGGTGGCCTTCAATAGCATTTTTCAAGTGCTCTTCTACAGTGTTTATGCCTGGGTGTTTATCACCGTTCTGCCAACCTGGTTTGGACTGAAGGGCAGCGTAGTGAATGTCGGCATCGGCCAGATCGCCCAAAGCGTGTTTGTTTACCTCGGCATCCCGTTCCTCGCCGGACTTCTGACACGCACGGTGTTGCTCCGGGTCAAGGGAGAGACCTGGTATCGAACGCAGTTCATTCCGCGCGTCAGTCCTCTCACTCTGGTCGCTTTGCTCTTCACGATTCTCGTCATGTTTAGCTTGAAAGGCGACCTCATCGTACGCCTGCCGCTCGACGTCCTGCGCATTGCCATTCCGATGCTCATCTACTTCGTACTGATGTTTCTCGTCAGCTTCTGGATGGGACGTGCTCTTGGAGCAGACTACGCGAAAACCGCCACTCTCTCGTTTACCGCGGCCAGCAATAATTTTGAACTGGCCATCGCCGTTGCCGTTGCGGTGTTCGGCCTGAATTCCGGCGAAGCGTTTGTTGGCGTCATTGGCCCCCTCGTCGAGGTTCCCGCTCTCATCGGACTGGTCAACGTGGCCCTCTGGCTCCAGCGCCGCTATTTTGCACCGCAAGCCGCAACACCTGACGTAGCGATAGCAAATATCTAACGAACTAAGGTGTTTCTACGCGATAGGAAGAGGACGCTTCAATGGATGTCGTGATTTTTGCGTGTGTTCACAATGCAGGCCGCTCGCAGATGGCCGCGGCATGGTTTAACAAAATGGCAGACCGCACCAAGGCGCGTGCGATTTCGGCGGGCACGCAGCCCGGGGTAAGAGTTCATCCGGAAGTAGCCGATGTAATGCGCGAGGAAGGAATCGACTTGGCCGGCATCAAGCCGCAATCTCTGACGGAAGAGCTGGCGCGGCAGGGCACGCTTCTAGTGACCATGGGCTGCGGCGAGGCTTGCCCCTATGTGCCCGGACTCAGGAAGCTCGATTGGCCGCTTCGCGATCCGAAAGGCCAGCCTATCGAAGAAGTCCGCAAGATTCGTGATGAAATTCGCCAGCGCGTCACTGACCTTGCTACGCAGAACAATTGGCTGTGACGCTCAGTCGATTCTTGTTGGCAGCGTCTCTTACTTCAACGGCTGGCCGTTCACTGTCATTTGCGAAAGCAGCTGTTCGCCCTGGTGGTGTAAGACTTTTGGAAGCTTCGTATAGTAGAGACCTTCCGTCGCCGACTGCCGTGCTGCCCTTTCCAGCAAGACCTGCCGGCCACCGCAATGAAGCTGTTTGGCCCGTCGGCGACGCCCCCGCGTTGGGAATCCCTCACAAGCGTGCAGTGTCGCGCACTCGCCTGCCCGCATCGTGGAGTTCGTTGCGATGCCAAGGAAACTGCGTCGCTCGGGAGAGCAGCCGACGCAAACCCGGTTGCTCCCGGTGCCCTAGCCCTTGCTAGGCCGTTATTTCCCAGCTCTTTGGTCTGCAATCTCAAACGAAAGGCGCAGAAGTTCGATTGCTCGGTCCACGTCAGCCGCTTGCCTCAAGTAAATGCTGACCCAGCCGCTCTCAGGAAGGATGTGATGAGGCTCGGCCCGACCAACCATAACCAACTCGTTGCGGATCCTTTTCGGAAAGGGAATGTCCACTAGGCTATCGCCATGTACGTGGCCGATTTCGCGCCTGCCCAGGCAGTATTCAGTACCTCCAAAGCGATGTGGTTGCGACGTGATCCCCGGCCAGTCCTGCAAGGCGGTATGGATTTTTTCTTTCGCTCCAGAAATAGCCATCATCCTTCTCCCGACACTCTAATTTGATGTAAGTGGGCAGACGTCAGTTATTCTGAGCCAAGATGATGCCGTCCAGCTCTAGGCGGATTGCTAGTTCGTCCCGTCGTGTTAGTACTCACCGGCTTTGGCGTATTTTCAATAACTTAAAGCGCTGTCCTTTGCGCCAGAGACTCATTTGCAGGCGATTGTGCGCCAACTGCGCACCAAACATTTGCCTCTGCTGCCCTCACAGTTTCGTTTCGGCGGCTACCCAATCAGCTAGCTCAGCGAGTGGTACCGTCGAGGGGCTGTACCTAACCGAGCTTTGTTCCGCCAGCGCGCTGTCTTGAGAAGTGAGTGCTACACTTTGTGCAGGCCTGACGACCAAAGGTAAACCGATGTCTGAATTTGCCGTCCGATTTCTGCTGAGCACTCCCACTGTTACGATACGTGACGTGTACTGCCGGGGCAGCTGCCGTCATCAGAGCACGGAAGAGTTCGCGGCCGCGACAGAAATGGTCTTTCCATATCGCGGCGTCTATGTGCGCCATCTTGGGAGTGGCCAGTCCGTAGCCGAGGCCAATCAGGTGCTTTTTTTCAACCTCGCCGAAGGGTACCGGGTCAGCCATCCCGTACCAGGTGGCGATGCCAGTCTGTCCTTGGCCATTAGTGAACCGCAGCTTCGTGAACTAGCGCCACGTACTTTTCTGCGCGACGGCGCGACGCTGGCATTTCGGCAGCAGCGCCTACGGATTGATGCGCGGGCGCAGGCGCTCGTGGCGCTCGTGCGGCATAGCCTGCGCCAGAACATTGCGGAAACTTTGCAGGCAGAAAGCCTGGCCTTGACCCTAGTGCAGAGGGCGCTCGGGCTACGCACCACGCACGCGGCAGGCGCCAGCGTCGGACGGCAGCTGCTAGTGGATCGGGCAAAGCTCGTGCTGACGAGCGATTTGGCGCGGCGCTGGACCTTGGCCGAAATCGCGGCCGAAGTACGCTGTTCCCCTGTTTATCTCACGCAGGTGTTCCAACAAGTGGAGGGCTTGCCCTTGTATCGCTACCAGTTGCGGCTCAGATTGGCCCGAGCGTTGGATCTCCTCGCGCAGTATGATGACCTTACTGTTCTGGGCCTGGACCTTGGATTCTCTAGCCACAGTCATTTCAGCTCTGCCTTCCGCGAGGCTTACGGCCGCTCGCCGTCGGAGTTCAGGCAGTCGGCGCTCGGTCGTTAGACCCCTTCCTGCAAATCGCTAAAGATTCTGACAGCGGCCATTTCTTCCATCATGGCCTACTGCTCCCCGCCCAGACTTCGGGTAGAGGAGAGCGATGCCATGGTTGAAACGACTTGTGCGGCTTGCGACTGCAAGCTGGATGTGAATTCCATCAAAGTAAAAATCGGCGGCAGAACAGTTGAAGTGTGTTGTGACGACTGCGCACGAAAGTTAAAGGAAGCGCACCTTTGCGCGGCAGCGCCGAGGAAGGGGTAAATCATGAAGGGAAACAAAGCAGCTGTAGAGGTTGCTGACAAGCAGCAGCCGAGTGCGCGAACCGTCGCGATATCGATGGTCGGAGCGCTGATCCTGGGGCCTTATCTCGGCGGGTCGGTTTTGACCCGCCCAAATTCCGACGCGCCTGTAATTGCGTCCAAAAAATTATCGGAGGTATCAGCTATGAATGAAAAGAAACCATCACCGATTCAGCGTAGCGTCGAGACCGCTTCGGGCCATATCAGCTACACGGAACAGGGAACCGGACCGGTCGCATTGTTCGTGCATGGGGTTTTGCTGAACGGCTATCTGTGGCGTCATCAGCTGGCCGATTTATCCGACATCCGGCGCTGCATAGCCGTGGACCTGCTCGCGCACGGCGACACCGAAATCGCGCCGGATCAGGATGTATCCGTGACGGCCAATGCGAAGATGCTCAAGGAATTTCTCGATGCCTTGAACATCGACCAAGTGGACCTCGTCGGCAACGACAGCGGCGGCGGTATTGCGCAAATTTTCGCTGCATTGTATCCGGAGCGCGTCCGAAGCCTCACCCTCACCGACTGCGACACTCACGACAACTGGCCGCCCGAGGCTTTCAAGCCTTTCCTGGCGATGGCTGCGGCCGGCGGTTTACGCGGAACGCTCGAGGCGATGTTGTCGGACAAGAGCGTCTATCGGTCACTGCAAGCTCTGGGACCAGCGTATGAACACCCGGAATGGCTGAGTGACGACAGCATCGAAAAATATCTCCGCCCGCTGGTCAGGACCGAACAGCGCACGCGCGACTTGCAGCGCTTCCTCGCGGCTTTCGATAACAAGCACACGTTGGCTATCGAAGCACGGCTGAAGACGTTGAAAGCGCCAACGCTCATCGCCTGGGGAACGGATGATGTGTACTTCGACGTTAAATGGTCGCATTGGTTGGCCGACAACATCCCCGGCACGCGACGCCGCGTCGAGTTCAAGGGTGCCAGAATCTTTTTCCCCGAGGAACGCTGGGAGGAATTCAATAAGGAACTGCGAGCACATTGGCGGATGCCACAACAGAAGGCGGCGCGATGAACATGGCCGATCAGACCCGCAAGGCCGAGCAATTTCGGGCTCTGCACATTCCCGGAAAGCCGTTCGTACTCTTCAACATTTGGGATGCGGGCGGCGCCAACGCCGTCGCCGCGGGTGGTGCCAAAGCCATCGCGACGAGTAGCTGGTCGGTTGCCCATGCAAACGGCTTCTCCGATGGCGAGCAGATACCGCTGATCTTGGCGATCGAAAATCTGCGGCGAATCGTGCAAGCGACGGACCTACCAGTGACGATCGATTTGGAAAGCGGCTATGGCGATTCGCCAGAAGCGGTCGGCGAGACCATCGGCTTGGCCATCAACACGGGAGGGGCTGGGTGCAACCTGGAGGACAGTTTTCCGGCGAATGGAAAACTCCGCAAGACAATTGATCAGGTCGATCGCATCCTTCGGACTCGGCAGACAGCCGACGCAGCAGGCATCCCTTTCTTCATCAACGCTAGGACAGACGTGTTTTTTCAGCGGCCACCCGCCGAGCACGACGACGCCATGGTCACTGAGGCCATTGAAAGAGCCCGCGCGTACGCGGAAGCTGGAGCGGATGGGATCTTCGCGCCCGGTCTAGTGGATCTCACACTGATCTCACGCCTCGCTCGAGCGTCACCACTCCCGCTAAATATTATGGTTGGCGACGGTACTTCCCCACTGCGCGTATTAGCGGAACATGGAGTTGCGAGGGTGAGTTACGGGCCCGGTCCTTATCTGCTGGCCATGAAATCGCTGGAAGACCGCGCACGCGCAGCCCACACACCGCGTGGGTAAGTCAGTCGTCTCTAGCGACGCTTTCAGAACAATTGATTCAAAATCTCGAGTGTTTTGTCTCGGGACGTCCACAAAACGAATTGACGAAGAGGTCGAGCGAAGGCCGCCGGGGTTCTACGCCTGCGAAAGTGGCTGCGCATGAGTGACCGTCGATCGCCGTACTTCTGGCCGACCTTCGTTGGGCGGTAGGGATGTAGTCAGTTGCTGGCGAGGTGCGCGGCCCTTAAAATCGATAAGAATGCCCACCGCGATTGGTATCGACTTTGGCACGACGAATAGTTCGATCGCTCACGCGAGCGACACTGGCGAGGTTGCGTTTGCTCGCTTCCCATACATGGGCGAAGTGACCGCCGCCTATCGGTCGCTTCTCTATCTCGAGCAAGTAAAAGAGCGGGGTGTCAACGCGCTCAAATCGTGGAGTTGGACCGGAGGGTATTGAGCACTACCTCTCGGCAGACCACAAAGGCCGGCTGATGCAATCGCTGAAGTCTTTTCTGAGCAACCGCAACCTCCTGAGTACGGACGTTTTTGGCCGGAGATACACGCTCGAGGACCTGATCGCGCGTATCTTGAGAGACCTGCGTGAAAAGGCCGCTGCCCAGTTTGGTGTCCCTATTTCGAGAGCAGTTGTTGGTCGGCCGGTACGATTTGTCGGTGCCGAAACCGAGGTAGAGGATTGCTGGGCGGAAAACCGTCTTAGGATGGCGTTCAAGATTGCCGGGTATGAATCTGTACAGTTCGAGTTTGAGCCGATAGCGGCAGCGCACTACTACGAGTCAACACTTGATCACGATGAACTTATTCTGATTGGAGATTTCGGAGGTGGCACGAGTGACTTTTCTTTGGTTAGGGTCGGTCCAAGTGTCCGTCGCAGAGGTAGAAGTGCGGCGGACCTTCTAGGCAACGCAGGCCTCGGTGTGGCAGGCGATTCGTTTGATGCGAAGCTCATTCGACATCTTTTGTCTCCCGCGCTCGGCGCCGGAACGGACATGCGTTCGATGAAGAGGCTTTTACCGATACCCTCTTGGATCTATGGCAAGTTGGAACGCTGGCATCATCTTTCCTTTCTGAGGGCCAAGGACGTGATGGACTTGCTCACCCGTATCAAGACCGATGCCATTGAGCCTCAGAAAATCGCTGCTTTGATCCATCTCATAAAAGAGGACCTTGGATATCAATTGCACCAGTCTGTTCAGGCCGTGAAGTACCAATTGTCGAACAACCTGTCAGCAACGTTTCGTTACTCTGATGGAGCCGTTCATCTGACTGCCGGAGTACAGCGTTCTTCCTTTGAAACCTGGATCTCCGACGAATTGCAGCAGATTGAGTCCTGTCTCGACTCCTTGCTTAGAACAAGTGCAGTTCACCCGAGAAACGTAGATGCGGTGTTTCTGACTGGCGGATCGTCATTCGTACCAGCAGTAAGAAGGATCTTTGCAACGCGCTTCGGAGAGCGACGGATCAGGACGGGAAATCAATTTACCTCGGTAGCGTGGGGTTTGGCTCTCATAGGGTCTACCCCGGCTGGAGCCGGTTCGGACTAGGGGTTGGCTAACTGCGGCAGGAAGGTCGAAAGCCACGTGAGAGTTGCTCCTTCGGACTAAGCGACGTTTTGTTTCGCCGTGATTCTGGAGCTACCGAAGATTGTGCACTGCGGCTTGCTCCATTGTCGCTCTCAGGCCGAGGCTGCTGATGAACCTCCACACTACAGCTTGGCGTCTTATATCCTGCGCCTGACGAATTACTATTTCAGCGCGATTCCGTTGATAAAGAGAGTGTTGCGTGGCGAAATATGGCTACCGTGATGGCCCCCAACTCGCCCGGTCCCAGAGCTTGCTTTCTCTTGCGCAAATCATGGAAGAAGTCCCACTCGTCGTCGGCAGACAGCACGACCTCCTCGGCCGAGTGGGCGATTTCGGGACTGCAGCTATTTCGTTATGTTCAGGCCTCCCAGTTTGCTTGCCTCCCGGATCGCTCCTACCGCTGTCAGTTTCCCGACAGGGCAGCTCGGTTCCCGATTCCCTTCCCCCACTCCTCGACAACACTAGACGCTGCCTAAAACACGCCCTTTGAAAATATACCACCAGGCGTGGTATATTTAGTGCCAGAGAACGAGATGGCAGAACTTTTCACACTCGACGAAGCCGCCGCGATTGCGGAGATTGAGCCTGACACCGTTCGAACCGCGCTAGAAAAGAGAACCGTAACCCCTTCTCGCAAGATCAAAACGGGCAAAGCCGTGCGTTACCGTTTCTCCGAGGGCGATGTACTCTTTCTTCTCGTCCTCGCAGAGTTCCCCTTCCCCCTTTCCAGGGAAGACAAAGACTCCCTAGCTCAAGTACTCGCCCACGGAAGCAAAACCGCGAGGCATTGGGTTTCTGACGGGCCGGACGTCGTGTTTCGCTCTGGGGACATGAAAATATTCATTGAGTGCAAGCACTTCCGCAAAACCGTCGAGAGAAACGTGGCCGCGTATCGCTGGGGCAAGGACCGAATCACTTCGTCTCCGGACGTTCTCGGTGGGGAACCTGTCTTCCGGGGCACGCGAATCCCTTTGGAACACGTCGCGGCACTCTTCCGTAAGCACGTTCCGGACGAAGAGATCGCCGAGGACTTCCCTGCTCTCGATCAGAGAGACTTGGCCTATTCGCGGCTCGCGGCGCGACTTGGACAGCCACCAGGACGGCCGAAGAAACGCTTGCGAATCGAAAAGGAGCCCGGTGCCCGCCGTTGATTCGCATATTGCTGGACGAACATGTTTCGCCGTCTTTGGTCGGCAAACTCGGTGATAAGGGTGTCTTTGCCGTGGCCGCAACACATGTACGAAAAACAGGCGCTCGCGCTATCAGACGCTCAGCACAGGACAAGGAGCATCACGCGCTACCGCGTAACTAAGATCCCGCAAGCGGCCCAACACGCCGGACTGCGGACTTCTTCCGATCACCAGCACATCCGCCCGCAATCTGCGCGCTGCCTCGGTCAACATGTCTTTAATCGGGCCGATGACGATGCTGACGAGAGCGTGCGAACCAGCGCGCTTTGCAACTCCTCGACGCGGCGGCTCGCTGCTTCTCTTTTCGCCGACTGCAGGCGCTCCTCCAAATCCAGTTCGACCGGCAGGTCAGGCCCGTTCTCGGGAATCACGCAAACGAGCGTGAGATTCGCATGGACAGCCTCCGCAGCCTGGCTGGCGTACCGAAGAACCCTTTCCGAGTCCGTGTCCAAGCCAATGCCGCAGACCCATTCCCGATGCTTGAGCTGTCTTGGTGAAATGGTCTCCGCATGCTGCGTGGTCAATACGGGACAATCAGCATCGTTTAATACCTTCGCCGTCGTGGAGCCAAGCAACGTCCTACGGAAGAGGCCAGCGTGCGTAGGCATGACGATGAGATCGAATCTGTTCGTCCGGACGAGTTGGGTGATCTGTGTCGCTGCATCGCCAGACAACAAGATTCTCGGGCAATCAGCGAGCGGAAACTCAACCTTGAGGAACGAATCGAGTTTGTCTTGAGCAAGGTTCTCCTGCTCTTCGGCAACCTCGGAGAGTGGCCTTACGTAGAGTTGGAGCGCGTCGTGACTGTAAAGATCGAAGACGTGAACTAGTGTCACCCTGGCCCCGAAAATAGCCGCCGCCCTCTTCACGTAGGCGGCCATAGCAACGCAGGACGGCGAGAAGTCTACGGGAAACAGAATGTTTTGGATTGTCGTCATGGGTTAGGGACGCAACGTAGCGGACGGTGCGACTGGCATGTTTCCCCCTGTGTCCCCGCTCGAGCCCTGAAGGGGGCCATCAGCATTGATCACGTATTGTTGATGGTCAATGGTGAAGACTCTTTTCCCGTACATCTTGACCTCAACGGACGTCTCGTCACGGAAAGGCAGCCAAAAGCCGGCAATCCTTTGATACTGTCGGACAAACTCGACCCGATTAATCCAGAAGGATGGCTTTTTGGCAGGGTGGCCGGCGATTTTCACGACCGCGAAATCATCGGCATCGATCCATATTTTCCCCTCGAACAGATACTTCTCCATGCGCTTCGGAGTAGCCGCGACGACAAAGCAATGATCCGGGCCGAGATCCTCTTCTCCGACTAGCGTGAATGTGTAGTTCGCGCTGGTGATCGCACTGTCATGATGCTCCCGACCGGAAGATGTTTCTTTCTCGCTCTGCATCAGGCGATCGAACACCAGGTGACGCACGAGCCCCGATCCTTTTTCGGAGGTCTTGTTGAACGTTTTCTTGTCGGGCGCCTGATACTCCACGCGGACCAGAGCCTGCGCAGCCAATTTCCCCTCGGGGTTTCTGATCTCGTACGTCCGGACTGCCGAGTACCGCCGCAACTGCTCGTTACGTAGCCGGTTGCGCTCAAGCATTCTTGCGATGACGTCGTCGGCTGTCAGTTCAGCCGGAGCGCTGTAATTCGATGAACCCACCTCCTGTGTTGTCGCGCCCGCAAAGCTTTGGGCTTTCGTGACCGGTGCGGCTGAAGCCGCTCCCAAGATAAAAGCGACCACAACCAATCGTTCAATTCGTCCAATGTGCGCTGCCATGACCTCTAAGCCTCCTCCCTTCTTATGTTCCCTTCCGTGTTTGTATCCCGTACATTCAGTGACCGAAACTGAGAATGAACCCATCCAGGCGGCGCTGAAAACCAGTGAACCTGCCAAAGAAAGGCGAAGCCTCGTTGTTGTACACGTCATGAAAGTTGCCATGATTTGTGAGATTGATCGAATAGACGCCGACCCGCACTTTGTGGCGGCTCCCACGCTCTGTGAAAGGCAGATGCAGTTGGAAATCCCGATAGGCCTGCGCGTCGAGTGAAAAGAACGTCGGAAAGCGTTGGCCATTCGGCAATCCTGCGTAATTCTGCAGCACGTCCACATCGGAATAAGGAAAGCCTGTATGAACGTCAACGACAGGAGTCACCATGAGCGACAAAGGGAGATGGAAGACTCCCCAACTGACCACGCGATTCGGAACGTCCGAAGGCAGGATGCCCGAAACGTTGGGGCGAATCACGGCTTGCTCGAATGGAAGGAAAATGTTGGATACGGTATTTAGATCGCCGCGAGCTCGGCTCCAGATATAAGAAATATTCAGATCAGCATCCCGGACAGGCTGGAAGTGGAGCGTGGCCTCGAATTCATGATAGTTCGCTGTGCCCCCATTGAAGACGCCTAACAGACCATCCTCTCCGAAGACACCCGTCACGGGATTCACAATGAACAGATTGCGTGTCTGGCTATAAAGCCAGCTAAGGCGAAGGGTCGCGGTTGACCACAATTGCCGGTCGACTTCGATGTTTCCTACGAAACTGCGGGGACTGGAGTTCGGCGCTGAAAGTACACGTGAAGAAAGAGGTCCGGCGCCATTCCCGACGTAGGCGTTGCGAAAGAGAATGGGTGTTCCGATAAGTTGGCCCACCTCGTCAAAAAGGCTTACGGTGCGCGCCGGATTGTGAGCGAAGCTTGCTTCCAGTAAGGAAACGCGGTCGTAGAAAAGCCCTGCTCCGGCGCGAAAGACGGTTTTTTGATTTTTTGCAGGGGAATAAGCCACGCCAGCGCGCGGCCCGAAAGCCGCGGCCCTTCCCACAGTCTCGTTGGTCAGGCGGCCACCCAGGGAGATTGCCAGGTGCTCGTTGAGCGTCCATTGGTCCTGGAGGAACTCTTCCACATCCGTCGCCGAAGCGCTCAGCGGTCCATTGCTCGTGAAACTGATCTCCTCCGCAAGTGTGCCGTCTTGCCTCAACAGTTGAACGGGGTGCGACAAGCTGTTGCCAGAATAAGACCTGTGTGTCACGTCCGCGCCAATTTTCAACTCATGTCGGCCAAGCCACTTTTTGGAGGCAAACTGAAATGTCGGATAGAGTTCGAACTGATTGGCAGCCCTGGTCCAGGAGCTAAAGAAATTACCGGCCCAACCTTCGGGATTGATCAGCATGTCCGCCGATCCCTGACCATGAGCGTTACTATTAAACCGTGTGTAGCGCAAAGCCATCCTAAGCAATGCGCCCGAGTTGAAACTGTGAAGGTCCGAGATCCCAGCCGAGACGCCTTTCTGGTCGTAATCCGAGGACGCGCTTTGCGGCACGAGCGCCGTGATATTCGCGAACTGCGTGCGCATCGGAAAGACATTGACATCGGCGTTGAACACGTGTCGCGGAGACAGGATGGCCTGAACCCGGGTGAAGGAATTAAAGCCTTGAGATTTGATCTCGTTCCTCGGCCAAGCTAGGCCACGTACCGGATCTCTTCTGACCTCATACTCGAATACCTCAGAAAAGCTCACTTTCCCGCCGCTGATGGGACCTCCGAAAGAAACTCGAGGCGTCGCTTGTGAGACGCCTACGAAGTGGCCATTTTTGCCGCGCAAGCTCACGTTGAAATCCTTCACTTTGTAGAACCAGGCTGTCGGAGGTGGTGTAGTTTCAATGGTCGTCAGCCCACCGGAGAAGCCCCCGTTCTCAGCGCTAAAGGGAGTCTTGTCGACGTTGACCGCCTGAATCGCGTCGATGGGTACGGGAATCGAGAACGATCCCGTCACGGGATCAACCGTCTTCGCGGAATCCACCTCCAACATTCCTTGATTCTCGGAGGTTCCCCTGACACTCAGTTGCCCGTCCAGCGTGCGAATGACACCCGGGACCAGAGGCAGCGCCTCTCGGAACTTCTGCTGCGCCAGCGGCAGGGTTTCCAGTTGCGAGTTATTGACGGTGGAAGCTGGGGAAGAATTTTCTGTCGAAAGGCTTGCGGCCTGTTCTTTGACTTCCACCTTTTCCGCTACTGTGTCAAGGGTGAGGGCAATGCCGACGACGGAGCTCTCATTCGCGTTTAGAGAAACGGTTTCAGCAAACGGCTTGAAGCCTTGTTGGTTCACACGAACGGTATACGTGCCTCCAGACAACTGCGTGAATTCGTAACGTCCCGCGGAATCCGTTACCGTCGAAAGAGGCTGCGAGTCCTGAGAGCCCTCCGTCAGCTCCACACGGATGCCTTCGAGGGGACTTAGCTCTGCTGGCTGGCCGAGCACCGTGACCACGCCCCGAATCGCTCCTTTCGAAGACTGCGGTGCGCTCCCCAGCGTAGCCTGTGCGCACGCTGCATTTGCGGCAGCGCCCAGAGCAAGCGCCAGCAACAGGCAAAGCGTGCAGTCGCGATTGGAGGCTTGCCGCGTTCTATGCAGCTCCCCATGATGCATACAACTAGTTCCCTTCCAGCGCCCCTCTTCTGGCGGGACCATCTGCGCTCCCTCCGGAATCAAGAAGCACGGTCTCGCCAGAACCTCGTGAATCCTCTGATGCTGGGAAAATCAGAAGGACACAAAGAATCGACGCGCTCACCATCGATTGGCTTGCCGAGGGACGCACGCGCGGATTCCTCTAGACGAATCATTCCATTGCAAATGCGACATTTGCACACTCGGCGGGCAACCAGTACGTCGCTCGCGCATTAGCGGCAAGTTCCAGGCATTTACAACAACGCACGTCGGATCATCGCCGAGACCTCTTGGCGACGACTTTCGGCACCCAAGCACGCGGCCTCTCCAACATTCCTTAGATAACCGACTAGGAAAAACAGATACACGTTCTCCCGCGAATCCTTCAGCCACTAGTCGACTTGCGGCTGGTCTTACTGGGCGCAGAAGTCTTCCGTCAGATTTGTTGTGTCTCCTTGCCGGGTTCGAGAATCAAAGTGCGAGAACGTGAAGTGCAAGTACCTGTTTTTCGGCCTCCGGCACGGCAAGCTGGAGGGCCAAGAAGAGACGGAGGTTGTATGTCTGAATTGCAGCAGTTCCCTACTTTGCCCAGTCAGCCATTCCGGCTGGATGTCCCTCTCCACGAACTCCTGCAACAGCCACCGGAAGCACCGCCTCAGCTACCCACGTTGAGGAAAGCCGAGACGTTGCCCACAGCCGTGTTCCCGCAATATCCCGAGTTGTTTCACGATCTCGATGAGCAGGATATCGCCGCACATGAAACCGTTCTCCAAACCGGCAAGCGGCATTGGCCTGCTTCCAAGGTCATGAAGACCATGCGGGGCTGGATGTTTCCGTATTTCAAGTCACGGGTCTTGCCCGGCGACTTTCAGCCCATCATTGCCTACCTCTTCACCGAGTGGAAATGCAATCTGGACTGCCACTACTGCTGGTCGTATGACAACCGCATCAAAGGCATGACCGATGACACGGCGCGGCGCGCCATCGACTGGCTCGAATCCACACCGTGCCGCGTGCTCGCTCCCACCGGCGGCGAGCCGCTCCTCCGCCCGGACTTCGTTCACAAAGTCATCTACTACGCCGCCAAGAAAGATTTCTGGGTGTACCTGGCGACGAACGCCCGGCTCCTGCGGCCGGAAGTCACCGACCGTCTCGCCGACGCCGGCATCGCCACTGTCAACTTCGCCGTGGATACCATCAAGGAAAAACCGGGACTCCCGAAAGCCTTTGAGCACGTGCGTTCGAACTTCGACTACCTCGTGCGGCGGCAATACCGCTACGGCTATACGGTGTTTTTCAACACCAACATCTGCCGCACCAACATTGACGACGTGAAAGAACTCGCCACCATCGCGCACGAGAACGGCATCTCCATCACCTTTCATATCAACGAAGCGCCGATGATGGAGCAGGGACACTTCAAGCATTTACATGAGAACGACACGTACATCCGGCCGGAAGACTTTCCGGTGGTGGACGGCCTACTTGACTGGCTGATCGACAAGCAACGCCAGGGCTGGAAGATGGTCGACTCGATTCCACGTTTGCAGAACATGAAAGGCTTTATGCGCGGCGGCGGCGAACACTGGGGCTGCCGCGCCGGACAGAACTGGCTAATCATCCGTACCAACGGAACTCTCGCTCCGTGCTTTCCGATGTACAACGCCACGTACGACTGGGGCACCGTCGGCAATCAGAAGTTCGATATGAAGCAACTTTCAGAGATGAAAAAGGGCTGCGAGCCGAATTGCTTTTCGACACTGGGATACAACGTCGCTTACTGCTACAGCGCGGCGCGCGTGATGAAGTGGCTTTGGAAACAGGCCATGAACGGCTTCCAGGGCGTAACCGGAAGCTTTGAGTAGTTCATCCGAGAAATCTGAGGAAAGGTTGAGAAGGGCAATGTCAGAACACGCCGTCGTTTCACTACCGCTGCAAAAGACCGTCGAAGTGCCCTTCGCAACCTACAAGCGGCGTCAGGCCGCTCTCGCTCGCTATCGTCTCTACCCGCTGACCGCTTTCTACTGCGTGTACGCAATCTTCGTGTTGGCTATCGCGTTTTCGACATCGCACCCCTGGACCACCGTAGCCTTTTTCTCAGCGGGTTGCGTGACATGGACTCTCGTCGAATATCTCTTCCACCGCTACGTTTTGCACGGCCGTTTTTCCCCGGGTAAAGGCGTCATCCGGCAGTTTCTTCATGAGCGGCTCGATCCACTCCACTGGGATCATCACATGCGCCCATTCGACGGAATGCACATCAGCGGCGAATTGAAGGACATTCTGCCGTTGTTCTTTGTCGCTGCGCCGGTCAGCTTTCTGTTTCCTGTCTACACCGCGCCCGTCCTGCTCGCCGGCGTCGTCCAGAGCTACGTCGACGAAGAATGGCTGCACTACGCGCTGCACTTTTCGAATTCCAGGTTCCCCCTCTTTCGGCGGATGAAGAAATATCACCTGTACCACCACAGTCCCCGCGGGATCGACAAGGGTTACGGCATCACCACTCGTTTCTGGGACGGCGTGTTCGATACTCGATTCCCACAATCTGTGCGTCGCTCCCTGAGCAGGAACTGAAATGAAGAACGACGGCTTTGCTCTCATAACCGGTGCTTCCCGGGGGCTCGGAATGGCGTTCGCCCGCGGGCTCGCGGAGCGCCATTCGAATCTGGTTCTCGTCGCCCGTTCTTCAGAACCTCTACACGCATTCGCAAACGAATTGCGCAGGGCCAACCCAGTCTCTGTGATCGCCATTCAGGTTGATCTGTCTTCATCCGGAGCAGGCCAAATCCTGGCGGAGCAACTCTCAAGCGGCGACATCCCAATCGACTTGCTCGTCAATAACGCCGGCTTTGGTCTCCGCGGAGAATTCCGCGATCTCTCGCTTCCCCGGCAGCTGGAGATGCTCCGCCTCAACAATGAAGCCATCGTTGAACTCACCTACAGCCTCCTTCCGGGAATGTTGGAGCGACGGCAAAAGGGGATCATCAACATCTCCTCGACGGCGGGCTTCCAGCCCATCCCCTTTGCGAGCGCCTATTCCGCGACCAAGGCCTTCCTGACCACGTTTTCTCTAGCCCTGGAGCAGGAGCTACGCAGCGCTGGTGTAACCGTCGTAACGGTCTGCCCGGGAAGGTTGCGTAAGACTCAGAATGGTGAATCGGAGCAACCCGCCCCTAGAAAATGGGCCGGCATTTACCAGAGTCCAGAGCAAGTCGTCGAGGAGGCATTGCGAGTACTCGCCAACGGGGGCGGCCTGACGATTCCCGGAGCTCTCAATAAGTTCAGCGTCTTTGCCCAGCGTTTGATCCCCCGGAGCCTGGTGCCCAGGTTGGTCGCAAAGTTGTCGAGGGCGTGATGCACGGCCATGCGCACGAACCTCTTGGGTCTGTGATCATGATGTTCTGCCGGCTCAAATTGAATCGATATAGGAGAATCGTGAATCAAACGCTTATGCTCCTGAACACATTTCTCGTGCCGGCCCGACACCAGGAACGGTTCCCCGAAGTAAACATCTCCGTCACTCAGGTGCTTCTGGCCATGGCCACTGGACTTTGCTTGATGGGACCGCTCGTATGGATGTTTGTGAGGTACTGGCTGTTTGCCCTGTGAGGAGAGGCAAAGGCGAATCTCCTTAGGCCGGCGGGTTTCGCGAACACGACCTTTGAATCGTCCGCGAATGCTTTGAAATTTAGTGACTACCGTGATCGAGAGGACTTGTTCCCTGGTAAGGGTCAAAGCGAGCCAAAAACCCTTCACTCATACAGAGCTCGTGAACCTTACTGGAACCGGTCGTCGATAAGTTAAGAGCGATGCGCATTCTCATTCTCAACCTGGGTATGGACTCTACCCAGGAGGTAGAGCAGGCCTTATCAGGTCGAGGCTATGAAATCATCGCGGACCGCGGTCTGACGATCGATGAGATTCTCGTTCTTTCCCCGGAAGTCCTGGTCACAGAAGCAACACCATCCGACCTGAGCTGCTGCGGTGTGGTCAGCCAAATCAAGGCAAGTCCTGACCTGCCAACTCTCCGGATTGTGATGCTTGTTCACGGGGGGGCGCTGGAACGTGCCCGCGCCCTGGACCTGGGCGCTGACGACGTCGTCTCCTTTCCGTTTGAACCACTGGAGTTCGCGGCGAAAATCAGGACACAGTTTCGTGAGAGACAGCCAGAGCTGGAGCTCGAAGCCAAGCTGAAAGATGCGCTCCAAAGAGGACATCTGGCGGAGGTGGCCCTGGAAGCCCTGAGTGGGGGCACGAATGGCAAGCGACGGTTTTGGTTAATTCCGGCGATTTTTGGTCTAACTGCGGCAGTGGTATTGGCAGCAATCGCAACCGTTATTTCGAACCGGCATAGCCGTAAGGATACGCTCCAACTCAGAGCGGAAGTTGCACAGCTGAACGGCGGAATCCTACAGCAGGGAGAACTCTTGCGTCGTGCAGAACAAGCTCGTGTCACCCTGACCGCGAGCGACGCGTCGGGGACTCGCGAGTCTTTGAAAGCGCAAACCGCAGAGATCCGCAGAAAAATAGCCGCGGACGGCGACGGAAATGGCGCATCCCTCAAGCAGCAGCTTCAGGAGACGCAAAATCGCCTGAACCGGCTAGAGAACGAAGGACGTGTCGCGGAAACGATAGTTCACACCTACGGACCCAGCGTCTGCCTATTGCATGTGGTCGTGGGTTTTCGAGAGAAAGATTCCGGACAGGTGATTCGCATCTCGACAGATGCCACAGGGAAGCCGCTTGTGGACGACAAGGGGATGATATCTCTCGAAACAGAGGGAACGGGACCGCCTCTGCAGCTTGATGTCTTTGGCACCGGATTTCTCGTGGCAGGCGATGGACGTCTCCTCACGAATCATCACATCGCCGAGCCTTGGTGGGGCGATCAGGAATTGAAAGAACTTCTCGACAAGGGCGCTATCGCATTCGCGTCGTCTTACACCGCGTACTTCCCTGCTAGCTCGCAAGGCATTCCGGCAAAAGTCGAGCGGATTTCGACTCAAGCCGATTTGGCTACCCTCAAGCTACTGACTCCAGCGCCACCCCACACCGCGCTCCTGGAGCTCGATGATCGGACGGAAGCCAGTGTGACAGGAGATCCGGTCGTCCTGATTGGATACCCTACGGGGATTGAAGGAATCCTTGCGCGCGCGGGAAGCGACGTCACACAAAAATTGGCTGAAAACGCGCGCGGGGCGACCCAGATTGTTTCGCAGTTGGCATCGCAACACCTCGTACGCCCAACGACTACGCAGGGACATATTGGAGACGTCTTAGCGGACAAGATTGTCTACGATGCAGCGACAACCTCCGGCGGTTCCGGCGGACCGCTCTTCAATCGCAGCGGCAAGGTCATCGGCGTGAACTTCGCTATTCTCAGTGACTTTGGCGGCTCGAACCTGGCAGTTCCCGTGCGTTACGCGGATGAGCTGGTCAAGTAAGCATCTATTTCGAGTCCTAGCTGGTGGCGCACCGGGCACGGTCAAAAATATACGCAACCGCTTCGGACCAGACGCAGCGCTGAGTTCCGACAGCGTTTCGATGGTTTTGCCGAGGACAGCGCTTGTTGTGTCGGAAGAATACGTTGCCACGAATCGCTCTCCCGGAGTGTTCACAGGTCCTCACAACTCGTGCGAGCTTACGAAAAGCCTCCAACCTAACCGCCTCATCCTTGCCGGTTGCCAGGACCACGGCCTGGGTTAGCCCTCTGTTCCGGGTCAAGCGTAACGGAAGCTGGACTCTCTCTCCGCGTAGATGAAATGTCGAATCTTTGGAGGTTCGAGCACATACTCTGACACGCGATCTTCCAGTTTGCGATCCGCCACTGTAAAGCGATCATGCTGTCGCTGGTGTTCCGCCCAGGAATCGACGAGAAAACTCTCAAGATACCGGCCCGGAATCTCCGCATCGTAGAACACTCCCCATTGTGCTGCCCCGTCACGCCGTCGAACTCGCTGGTACTCGTGAATTGCATCGAGAAAATGCGATCTCCTGTCCAGGATCGACCCTATACTCCACGGTCACGAGAACCGGACCCTGATCGGGCGCCGGCTCCGCGAGCAGGGTGGGCATTTTCCAGTGATTCCATACATCGAGAGCTGCTTGCTTCGGGTTGTCAAGTTTTGTCCGAATGCCTTCTGGTGGATAATGGTTTCGAGGAGGCTCACGCAACTCTGTCAGGGCTTCCAATTCTTTCTCGATCTGTTGCGGGATAAAGGCCCTCAGAGCCGCTCGAGGTGCTTGTAAGACATGTATCGTAACGCTGGCAGGTATCATCTCAGAAGTTGACGCCGCTGTTTCGCAAAAGGAGACTTCTATGGCAAACGAGAGCAAAGATCAGCCTGTGCTGGGTCATATCGACGGCCTGGTCAAGGAAGAGGAGCGGCTCTATGCCCAATCTGAACTCACGGATGAAGATCGTGGCCGCTTAGCGAAGATAAAGATCGAACTGGACCAGTGTTGGGATTTGTTGCGTCAGCGTCGAGCCTTGCGAGAGTTTGGGCGTGACCCGGACCAGGCCAAGGTGCGCCCAGCGAAGGTCGTCGAAAACTACGAGCAGTAGCCCATTCTGCCCTCATCAACGCGACCTTCCCCCTAATAGAATGGTCTGGCCAACCCAATCGGTAGGCGCAACTCCTGCATCTCGCAACTGTGGGCTCGCCGTTAGCTAGGTACTCCGCACAGAGCTTTGGAAGGGGCGATCACCCCGTCAAAAGACATCTTTTTCGCTGTATCAACTGTCCCCCGGCGGGCATCAGATGGACTGGAATCTGGCTGATCTGGCGGTGCCCACTGTGAACAGCGACTTAGAGGCCCTCGCAGCACCGACTCTTGCCTTGCGGTACGAAACGCTCGTGCGCATGTCCCGAGCTATCGGAGCGCACCGCGACCTTAAAGAACTTTTTGGCATTCTGACGGACGAGCTGCATGGGGTAGTGCAGTTTGACGTCATCGGTGTGTCTCTTCGTGACCAAAACTCCGATACGTTTCAAAATTATTTCATCGACATGGCCAGTCGATCGGAGTTGGTTCCCGAAGAGCAGCTAATGCCCGAGGAGACGCTTACATTGTGGGTCTACGAGCGGCAAGAACCTCTGTTGAGGTCGACGGGCGAAATGGAGCCGCGCTATAGCCGGCTGCAGGCGATCTTGAAAAGGCTGAATATTCGCTCGACTTGCGCGCTCCCGTTGACTACAGCCCACCGAAAATTGGGGGTCATCACTTTCTGCAGCAAGCAGGCCGATACCTACTCGCAAAACGATATCCGGTTCGTGTCCCAAGTGACCGATTACATTGCGCTGGCTTTCGATGACGCTCTGAATTTTGCAGCCTTACAGCGGGCGTCGGAGGAACTACAGAGTAAGAACGACCGGTTGCGGCTGCTCCTCGACGTCACGAATCAGGTTGTCTCAAATTTGGAGCTCCGCGATCTCCTGCGCGCCATCTCGCAGGACGTCCGGCGCGTGATGCAGTGCGACTACGCTGGATTGTCGCTCCAGGATGCGGAAAACAAGCAGCTGCGACTTTACGCTCTGGACTTTCCGGAGGGCAAAGGGTTCTTCCATGAAGAGTTGGTTTATTCGATCGAGGGATCGCCCTCCGGTACGGCACTTCGAACCATGAAGCCTCTGACGCTCCAGAGCCCCTTCGCCGCGTGGCTCGATTCCCCAATCGCTCAGACCGCGGTGCGGGAAGGTTTGAAGTCCGTCTGCTGTTTACCCTTGATCAGCCGGAATCGCGCGATTGGCGTCTTGGTTCTCGGCCGGCTCCGAGACGATGCCTTCCGTCAGGCTGATATCAGTTTCCTTAGCCAGATTGCAAACCAGATTGCTCTCGCTGTCGAGAATGCGCTTGCTTACCGCGAGATTCGAGAACTGAAAGAACAGCTCTCGAAGGAAAAACTCTATTTGCAAGATGAGATCCGCACGGAAATGAATTTTGCCCAGATCATCGGAAATAGTGCTTCGCTGCGCAGGGTACTCAAAGGAGTGGGAACCGTAGCGCCGACGGATTCGACAGTGCTGATCTATGGAGAGACGGGCACAGGAAAAGAACTGATTGCGCGCGCCATTCATGATTCGAGCCCTCGTAGCTCGAAGCCGTTTGTCAAGCTCAACTGCGCGGCCATTCCGACGGGCTTACTGGAAAGCGAGCTGTTCGGACACGAGAAAGGCGCATTTACAGGAGCGATCGCGCAACGCATTGGGCGCTTCGAAGTGGCCAACAGTGGCACGATTTTCCTGGATGAAATAGGAGAAATTCCTCTCGAATTGCAGACCAAACTGCTCCGCGTGCTGCAGGAGAGGGAGTTCGAGCGACTGGGAAGTTCGCGAACACTTCGAACAGGTGCGCGTTTGATTGCCGCGACGAACCGCGATCTGGATGTGATGGTGAGCGAGCAGAAGTTCCGATCTGATCTCTTCTTTCGCTTGAATGTTTTTCCCGTTCATGTTCCACCGCTGCGCGAGCGCGAGGGAGATATTCCGCTTCTGGTGCGGCACTTCACGCAGCAGTTTTCCAGACGCATGAAAAAGGTCATGGAAACGATTCCATCTGTGACGATGGACGCCCTGTGCCGATATCACTGGCCGGGGAACATACGAGAACTCCAGAACGTGATCGAGCGCGCCGTAATTGTCTCGGAGGGTCCGGCCCTGAGTGTCGACGTGGGTGATCTGAAATTTCCCAAGGTCAGTCATCCGGAAGAAAGAGCCACTGCTCCGCATTCCGCGACAAACGGCGCACTTCACCGCGTTTTAGAGGAAACGGAACGTCAACAGATCCTTAAAGCCCTAGCGCAGAGCCATTGGATTGTGGCAGGTCCGAACGGTGCGGCCGCACGTCTTGGAATAAATCGATCGACCCTCCAAGTCAGAATACGCAAACTCGGAATCTCACGCGCTACTGCATAATCGCACCTTTCGAATCCTTACCTCGGCTCCCTACTCTGGCAAGCGCTCACTTCTGACGCTGCTCTCTTGATGTGCCAAGAAGTTAGCAGTCTGCCACGTGCCTGGCATTGGCACGCTGGCACTCAGATCTCACAAATCTCTCGCTCTGCGGCTATCTCATAACAAATCAAGGAGTTCCGTGGTTGCCGAAATACATCAGGTTCTGGCATCCGGGTTGCCTTTCCCTGTGTCGCCCGAATGGAACATAGATAGGCGGAGGGCGCTATGTCAATGATCCTGATTTTCGCTGCTAAGTGGAACAGGTGGCGCCGCGTCCTGCGCTACAGCAAAGGGTTTGGACTGTTCGATTCCGTGCGCTATGGGCTTTGGCTGGCTCAGGGCTGAGCGTGAGGTCTTTTTTGCTATGACTGGAACACAAAAGACGAACGGGCGACTGGCTTTACGGCCAGCCTTTGCCGGAGCACCTGCGACTCGTTCCTTCCTCAAAATCGAGGCTTGGATGCCGAGTGAAATCAAAGCTATCTCGCCGTTGGTGAACCGGTTGATGCGACTGATCGAGGGATCGCGGTGCGTTGCGGGCAACGAGCCCGCCGTTGAACTGGCGCTTCAGGAAGCTCTGAGCAATGCAGTCGTTCACGGCCATCAGATGGACGCTCACAAGTTGGTTCAGGTCGGTTGTCAATGTGAGTTGGGAAAGGGAGTGTCCATTGTCGTCACAGACCAGGGGCAAGGATTTGATCCCAAAGCGGTTCCCGACCCGTTGGCAGTCGAAAGACTGGAGGAGGAGCACGGTCGCGGCCTCCACCTAATGAAGTTGGCGATGGACGAGGTCTCGTTTAGGCGCGGAGGCTCTGAGGTTCATATGCGGAAGGGTCCGGCGCGCAACCCAAGAACAGATCTGCGACGCAACAACGAAACCGTCTACCGCAGCTCTTTGGATCGCATTCAGCGCGGCACTGTCCTTGCGGTTACCCAGGCGCATGCGCGTAGCAGACATGAGAGGTAGACGTGCTGAAGATCACCATGACGGAGACGCCGACAGAAAGGAGATGGATCGTGCAGGGATGCCTGGTGGGGCCGTGGGTCAACGAACTCAGAACAACCTGGAAGAGGGCGCACCAGAGCCAGGACAAGCGCACCTGCATTATCGACCTCAATGACGTCATGTCCATCGACAAAAGCGGGGAACGACTGCTGCGGGCTATGTCCAAGAAAGGCGTGCAGCTCATAGCCACGGGAATGTATGTCAAGCACGTGCTTGAAGAACTCAGGGATGCGATTGGCGGAGCGAATGCTGCGAGCCCTTCGGCCGATCGACCTGCAAGAGAGGAGTACCAATGACTACCCACCCAATGCATCTCTTCGATCCGGACCTAAAGGGCCCCATAGGAAGGCCCACGCGACCTGTTCGTCTCTCTCCAACAACGCAGAACGATGTTTTTCTGAACGCTTTACTCGAGATGCCGGCGACAAAGAGTGTTCGAAGGAGCCCTCTCGAGTGGGCCGCCGCGACCGGTTTGCACATTGTGATTCTCGCCGCGCTGATCATCGTACCGTTATACACAACGGGGACCATCCAACTCGACAATTACAAAGACACTCCTTTGGCGGCCCCGCCAGCTGCGCCGCCCCCGCCTCCACCAGCGGCGGGACGGGCGGTTGCTCCGCACATAACATCTACGCACCCGAATCTTCTCTACAAACTAGGAAAACTAACTGCACCGGCTTCGATTCCGAAGACGGTCTCGCTGGATAACACAGCCGCCGCCCCAGACTTGGAAGGCGTCGCGGGAGGCGTCCCTGGGGGCGTGCCGGGGGGACAACTTGGCGGTTCGCTCGGTGGAGTTATCGGTGGCACGGGGACTTCTATACCGATCCCACCTCCGCAGCAGCCTGCAGCGAGGCGAATTGTTCGCGTTGGCTCGAACCTCAAAGCACCGCGGCAAACCTTTTCGGTCCAGCCCGAATATCCGGCACTCGCGAAGCAAACGCACATTTGGGGCACGGTGGTAGTCAACGCGGTGATTGATGAGCACGGAAACGTGGTGGGAGCTCGTGCTTTGAGCGGCCACCCGTTGCTGATACCCGCGGCATTAAGGGCCGTGTTGCAGTGGAAGTATGAGCCAACGCTGCTGAATGGGACACCGGTGGCTGTCGAAATGGAAGTCACGGTTCATTTCAGTCTTGGAAGCTAGTTCCAAGGGCGTGGCTGGACGAAAATGAAAAGACTCTGCGGGTTCGGATTCAATTCAGTCAATCCGAAGAGCCGGTAAACCGAGATTAGCGTGAATGCGAGCAGAGAAGGAGAAAGCCCTATGCCAGTAGAACTCATGGACGCGATTGACGGAACGGATGAGAGGAGATCTTCCCCCGACCGTTTGGTTACACAGGAAGATGCAGCGCTGGTTGCTGGCGCGAAAACCGGGGACGCTCGCGCATTTGAGTTACTGGTCCAACGGCACGAGGGGAAGATTCTTGCATTGGCTCAGCGCATGACCCGCAATCGGGAAGACGCCGAAGACGTCGTGCAGCAGAGCTTCCAGAAAGCGTTCATTCATTTGAAGAAATTCGAGGGCGACTCCCTATTCTCGACCTGGTTAACACGGATCGCCATCAACGAGGCACTTATGTTGTTGCGCAGGAGGCGTGGAACGCGTGAGGTGCCGATCGCGGAATCAAACACGGAAGACGAAACTGCGTTGCCCCTCGATATTCCAGACGGGGCCCCGAACCCTGAGGACAGTTGCCTGCAGCGAGAGCAGGAGCGAATTCTCTCCGCGGCTGTAAATGAGTTAACACCGGGAATGCGGAAAGCAATTCAACTGCGAGAATTTGGCGAGCTCTCAACAGGAGAGACCGCTCAAGTCATGGGTTTGTCGGTGGGAGCAGTGAAGGCACGAGTATTCCACGGGCGGAGGAAGTTGCGCGAGGCGTTGAAGCTTTACGTCGAGTCCACGCGGAAGTACGGAACCCGGGCGTTGCGAACTGAGGGATCAGTTCGTGATCGTTCGCGGGCGATTCTCGAGCTTCGGACAGCTTGTTAAGGGAACGCACGACGAGAAGGAGGAATAGCTATGGCCAACGAGCAATCGACGTGGTCTCCACCCCAGCCTGCCCCCTTGAGCATTGGCAAGGGCACTGCTGAGCTGGGGGAAATCGTGGTCTTCATCGATGGGCGCACTGAGACTACAGGCATCTTGGAGTTCGCTGGCACACTCGCCCAGGAGCAGGGCGCGCGCCTAATCAGCGTATTCATTCAGCCGGAGCCCGCAGCTACTCTGCCGGAGATGTTCGCGCGGGGCGAGGGCATCCTGGAGGTGATCGAGGTGCACCAAGCGCAAACTGAGCGGATCGAGGCGAAACACCGGGCCCAGTTCGAGGACTTCGTCCGTCGTCACGAAATCCGGTCGGAGTGGAGATCATTGCCCTACTTGAGCAGCGAGCTGGGCGTGCATGCGTACTATGCAGACCTGGTGTTGATCGCCCGCCCGGAATCTCCGGGGCAGACGGCTGGCCCTCCTGGCCTCGCGGAGTCCCTGGTCCTCAGCTCCGGTCGGCCGATCATCGTGTTTCCACCACTCGCGACGGCATCCCGGGTTCGCCGTATCCTCGTGGCGTGGAACGCCACGCGCGAGTCCATCCGGGCCGTCGCAGACGCCCTGCCATTGCTTGTGAAGGCCGAGGCGGTCGAGGTCCTGGTGGTCGACCATCAGGGTAATCCGGGTCACGGCCAGGAGCCAGGGTCGGACATCGCGCGCCACTTGGCGCGTCACGGCGCGCGAGTGGACGTACGACGCCTGGCATCCGGCGGAAAAGATGTGGGTCACTTGCTGCTGTTGGAAGCTGCCGCTTTCGGCGCCGATCTCCTCGTCATGGGCGCTTACGGGCACTCCCACCTGAGAGAGTGGATGTTCGGTGGCGTCACGCGCACGGTCCTGTACGAGGCGGGCCTCCCGGTCTTGATGTCCCGGTGAGCGTTGGTTCCAGGCCCTATAACGGGCTGTCAAGGCTCTGCGCTTCGCTTCGATGAACGCCAACCCCCGCGCGGCCGCGACAGCGGGCAGGAGAGAGGCGCCTACACGATGCCTCGTCAAAAACAGAGAAGTGTGTTTGGAATGAATAACATACAGAGATGGCGTGTAAATGTTACATGGAGGCGATTTTAGTTGTTGGGGATTTCTGGCGAGGGACAGGTCTGCTGCTAGAGGAGATTCTGCCATCATTAATATATGTACTCAACGCGAGCCCGTGGCCAGCTGTCCCGTCGACTCTTATGCCGCTTCCCTCTCCTAGTACTTGAGCAGGACTCCCGGTCGTTCTCGACGCCGCAGTGCTCCCGTGTTCCTCCTTACCTCCGGCCGCGGAGGAGAGCCTGTAGAAAATCCCAACCTACGCAATACAAGCCGTTCGAGTTTTTTGACCACGCGAAAATGAAACTAAAATGAAATTCCCGCGGCTACCCACAATAGCATCCCTCCAATCCAATGGGCCGTTTTGCGTTTAACGAAAACTTCACTTAACAGCGTTTCTCCTGCAACACTCTTCCTCCATCTTTCGGTTCCACCGTGCCTCCACCAGCAGCGCATTCAAACAAGCGAAGTCTGAACGCTGCGTTTCCAAACGCAGTTCGAGTTGAGGAGGAACAATTATGAGCGTCCGTCATTTGCGTATTCGTCTTAGTTTTCTTCTTTCGGGTCTTTGCTTTCTGATGTTGCCGGCCTTAGCTCTAGGCCGCGATGACGACGACTTGAAGAAGGGAGAATTCATCCCCACCGGAGTGCATATTACTCCTGGTGCAACTCCCGGGTCCGTCTTCCAGCCTTTGAATCCCGGATTGTCTTTCGATCCTTCCTTCACTGTCGGACAAGCCGTTACCACCGCTCTCAGTCCGGACGGGACCACCCTCCTCATTCTTACCAGCGGTTACAACAGCCAGAACTTCACGTCGGGGCCAAATGAGGGCAGTACCAATCCCGCTGAATCCAATGAATACGTATTTGTTTACAACGTGAACGGCACGAAACCGCTCCTCCTGCAGGTTTTGCAAATCTCCAATGCCTTTGACGGTTTAGTGTGGAACCCTGGTGGCCACGAATTCTACGTTTCTGGCGGAACCGATGACAACGTCCATGTTTTCGTGAAAGGGGCGAGCGGCTATTCGGAGGACGCTAAGAGTCCCATCGCTCTTCACACCGGCTTTCTGAATCCACTCCTGCCCGGTCCAGCGGCGGCGGGTATTGGAGTGACTGCGGATGGCAAGCGTCTGGTAGTCGCGAACTACGAAAACGACTCCATACACGTAATCGACGTCGCCAGCAGAACCGTAACAGCGACCTTGGATCTCCGCCCGGGGCTAAGCTCTCCGTCGATGGTGGGCGTTCCCGGAGGCGAATTTCCTTTTTGGGTGGTCATTCAAAGTAGCACCACCGCTTTCGTCACCAGCGAGCGTGACCGCGAAGTGATTGTCGTCAACATCTCGCGCACGACGCCTGTCGTTTCCGGCCGCATCCCGCTCAGAGGGCAGCCCGTTCGTGCCGCGCTTAGCCCTGATCAACAAAAACTGTTCGTCACCGAAGGCAGTCAGGATACCGTCGCCGTGATCAGCACCAAAACAGATAAGGTGCTGGAGGAAATCAGCACGGTCGCGCCTGACTTCGTGTTCGCCAATCGGCTGGGTTTCAAAGGCGCCTCACCGAATAGCGTGGCCGTTTCACCTGATGGCCAGCGTCTCTTTGTCACCAACGCTGGTGCCAACGATGTGGCCATCATCAATCTGGGCGGCGATGGGGGAACGAATGATGATTCGTACTGGGGCGGGAGCCAGGTGGTAGGTTTGATTCCCACGGGCTGGTATCCGAACTCCGTGAGCGTAAGTGCGGACGGCTGGACCCTCTATGTTGTGAACGGAAAGAGCAACGCCGGCCCCAATCCGCTCAATTGCCGCGACAAGGCTTCCAACCTGCCTGGTGGGAACGAGGCCGCGTGCAGCGCTGCTAATCAGTATATGTGGCAGCTTACCAAGGCAGGCTTCCTGACAACTTCCGTTCCCCAGGGTTCAGATCTAAAGAAGCTGACCTTGCAATCGGCGCACAACAACCGTTACGACCGGGACTCGGAAGTCGACCAGGCAGAACGCGTACTCAAGAGTCTGCAAGGAAAAATTCAGCACGTCATCTACATCGTTAAAGAGAATCGCACCTACGACCAGATTCTTGGCGATCTTCCGGTGGGCAACGGCGATCCATCCATCACTGTTTATCCTCAGCCGCTCACACCAAATCAACATGCCATTGCGTCACAGTTCGTCGATCTCGACAACTTTTATGACAGCGGTGAAGTTAGCGGCGATGGCTGGAATTGGAGCACCGCTGCCCGCGCTTCCGACACCATCGAAAAAACAATCCCCATCAACTATGCGAACCGCGGCCTGAATTACGATTACGAGGGCACAAACCGCAACATAAATGTGGGTCTGGCTACTCTTGCGCAGCGCATTGCGTTTCTTCCGCTCACTCCCCCGGACCCCAATCTCTTGCCTGGTACCTCAGATGTCTCTGCCGACGACGGTCCTGACGCAGGTCAAGAACAGCTGGGTTACATTTGGGACTCGGCCCAGCGTGCCGGCCTCTCGGTGAGAAATTACGGCTTCTTCGTGGATGGCGCCCGATACAGCAGCATCGTCGCCGAGCTGGCTCCTCCTCTCTATATTCCCCTGGTCAAGGATCCCGCTTCCGTGGGTCTCACGGTAGCTTTCCCGGCCAAGCAAGCGTTGCTAAACGTGACGGATCCTTATTTCCGGGGCTTTGATACGAATTACCCTGATCTGTATCGCGCTAAAGAGTGGCTTCGTGAATTTCATGGCTTCGAACAAACTGGCACACTGCCGAATCTCGAGTTTGTCCGCTTGATGGCGGACCATACGGGATCCGGGGACCCCGGCAATTTCGGCGTGAATACTCCGGAATTACAAACTGCTGACAACGACTACGCCGTTGGCATCGTTCTTGATGCTGTTTCTCACAGCGCGGCCTACAAGGACAATACCGCCATCTTCATCATTGAGGATGACGCCCAGGATGGCCCCGATCATGTGGACGCTCATCGCAGCATAGGATTTGTTGCCGGCGCTTACGTCAAGCGCAATGCCGTCGTCTCCCGAAAATTCACGACCGTGAGCATGATTTCGACCATGGTTGATCTCTTGGGGATGCAGCACCTCGGACTGAACGACTTTAATGCTCTGCCAATGGCTGAGGTGTTCAAAACCAAGGCTTCCGATTGGACGTTCAACGTCACGCTCCCGGACATCCTAAAAAACGCATCCGGTGGCGACTACGTGACGACGCAGCAGAGTTTCGATCCCGCCTATCAAGGTACAAATAATTCCGCAACCCAAAACTGGCTCGCAGCCCGGTACTCCAAGCCGCTGCATGACGGGACATGGTGGTCCGAACAAACGAAGGGCTTCGATTTCAGCAAAGAAGACCGGGTCGACGCTGGTCGCTACAACCTCATCCTCTGGAAAGGCGTGATGGGCGAAACCCTTCCGTATCCTCAATCTCGCTCGGGTTTGAACCTGCGCCATAATCGCAAGAAATTGCTCAAGGACTACTTTGAATCGTTGCGGCATATGCAAGCCCAGAACGCGCCAACCGCGGCGCCCTCTGGGGGCAGATAGCCCGTAATCTTTCTTTGGATCACCTTCGAAAGACCATCATACGTTCGATGGATTCGGCTCATTCACGGGCATTCGTGAGCGACAAAGAATAGCATCGGTCAAGATTTCAATTCGTGGATCGCTCGTGGTCTCTCGCTGCATGCAGCGAGAGAGCGCACGTCACGGCGCTTCTGCGACAAGGCACGACTGGCATGCCTAATCCACAACTCTCCAGCCCATCCGGTCATTCGTGCAGCGAAGGAATTTCAACAATTATTCATAGGGCTGTTACCACGAGATGGGAATGCGCAACTACCTTCCTTTTAATTCTAGCTGCGGGCGAAACACGCCTGAAATTCGAAGCTTGGATTGTGTGATTCGCCACAGACCGGGAGGCTTTTATGAACGGGCATTCCAAGTCCAAAACACTTTTTCCGCGCATAGCCCCATATGTCGCTGGATTCTTGTGCATGGGTGCCGGGCTGACCGCTGTCGGTTTACTGCGCTCGGCGGCTGCAGACGAAGCCATCCGCGGCTCGAGGACGCGCGTGGCCACGGGCGCTTGGATTACGCCGCTGGCCGCTCCCGGTTCGGCAATTTATGAACTGCACACCGATTTGCGGAGCGACAACAACGCCGATGCCGCTAACGCGGTGACTTCTGCGCTCAGTCCAGATGGTAAAACCCTTCTTATTCTGACTTCCGGATACAACACAGGCTTCAGCAAAGAAGACGGAACGCCCATCCTATATCCAGTGCTCGATCCCGCGAGCGGACAGCCGAATGGACAGACCACGGCCAATGCGGAATGGCTGTTCGTCTACGACGTAACAGGGCAAGCGCCCGTGCAGAAGCAGAAATTCAATTTGCCGATCGCCTACAACGGACTCGTCTGGGACTCCACGGGAACGAAGTTCTACGTATCCGGAGGCGCCAGCGACATCGTTTATCCCTTCAAGAAGGTGGCGGACGCTTTCCAGATGGATGCGCCGTACATCGTGCTGAATACCGGTGGACAACTGGACAACACGCCAGCGGGTCCGCAGATGAACGCGTTTGGCTTGGCGCCCTATGCCACGGTCGCCGGCTTGGGACTGAGCAGTGATGGCAAGACTTTGTACACGGCAAACTTCGAGAATGATTCGGTTTCGCTCGTGGATACCTCTACGAGACTGGTCGTAAGCCGAGAGGTCTTTGCCGTGCCAGGCGGGAAGAAAGCCATCGGCGAATATCCGTTCTGGATCGTAGTGAAACCGGGGATGGGTGGCACTGGCGACCGAGTGTTTGTGAGCAGCCAGAGAGATGGACAAGTCGTGGTCTTCGGCGGCGTTGGGGGCGTGAGGGTGATCCAGGTGGGAAGCGAGCCCAACAAGATGGTTTTATCGAAGGACGGCTCGAAGTTGTACGTAGTGAACGGCGACAGCGATTCTGTCTCTGTAATTGATACCGAGAAGGAAAAAGTGGTGGAAACAATCGATCTTCGCCGTAACGGATATCCCTACAAGGGCGCCAATCCCAATAGCGCGGCACTCAGCCCGGACGAAAAGACGCTGTACGTGACGCTCGGTGGCGAGAACGCCGTTGCCGTTGTGGACTTAGCGCAGGGAGAAGTGGCCGGCCGCATTCCGACGGCGTGGTATCCGAATTCGGTGAGCGTAAGCGCGGACGGCAAGCGGGTGTTCGTGGTCAATGCGAAAAACATGCCAGGCCCGAATCCGGCTGGGAATGGCGGCGCTGGCGCCAATCCGACGTTCCGGAACGAGTACATCTACGCTCTGCAGAAGGCCAGCCTGGAAGTTATCCCCGTGCCTGCGGGAGCGAGTCTTGAAGGCCTGTCCGAAATTGTGGACGTGAACAACGGTTTTTCACGACAGCACGACGACGAGACGATGGCGAAGCTGCGCAACAAGATCAATCACGTCATCTACATCGTGAAGGAAAATCGCACCTACGATCAGGTGCTGGGAGATCTGGGCGTCGGAAATAGTGATCCATCGATCGTCATGTTCCCGCAGCCGATCACCCCGAATCATCACAAACTGGCTACCGATTTCGTGACCCTGGACAATTTCTATTGCATTGGCGAGGTTAGCGGCGACGGCTGGAGCTGGTCGGCGCAGGCCCGCGCCAACGACTACAACGCCAAATCCGTGCCCGCCAGCTACGGAAATGGTTTTGGGACTCTCGACGTTTGGGCGACGGACCGGAACATCGTTGTGGGCATGGCGGATCACCCGCAAAATCCTACGCAGTTCAACGCGCGCATCACCACGCTGTTGGATCCGAGCGGAAGCTCTGACATTTTGCCGGGGCGGAAAGACATCGGAAGCGTCGACGGAGATGATGAACTCTCAGCGGATGCGCTTGGTGGTTACCTGTGGGACGAGGCTGCGCGGGAGGGCAAGACGCTTCGGCATTACGGCTTCTACACCGATTACACGTACTATTCTGTGCCGCCCCCGCTGTACATTCCCATTTCCCGGACGCCGTTCAAAGACAACATCCCGCAAGGGCCGGCGCTGCGCCCCTCGCTCACGCAGTTTAATGACGTCTACTATCGCGGTTTCGACCTCAGCGTTCCGGATCGGTATCACTACGAGGAATGGAAGCGGGAGTTCGACGGCTACGTCGTGAATGGAAATTTGCCTGCGCTGGAAATCATGAGTTTGCCGTTGGACCATTTCGGAAGCTTTGGCTCGAACGTCGGCGGATTGCAGACACCGGAATTGGAAATCGCGGACAACGACTATGCGCTGGGAAAGCTGGTCGCCGCGGTATCCAATTCGCCCTACTGGAAAGACACGGCCATTTTTGTGGTCGAGGACGATGCGCAGGACGGCCCCGATCACGTGGACGCTCATCGTTCACCCGGGTACGTCATTTCGGCGTACACCAAACGCAACGCCGTGGTGCACAAGTTCTATAACACCATCAGCATGCTGCGGACCATCGAGGATTTCCTCGGCATGCGCCACCTCGCTATGAATGATGCCAACGCCGAACCCATGTCCGACGTATTCACCGCCGAAGTAGATTTGACGCCGTACACTCCCGTGATTCCGGGTTCGCTGTGTCAGGCTCCGGTAAACCCGGACCTGATTCCCGAGTGCAGCGATGCCAGTGTGCTGCGGACGAAGGCGATGCCCACGTTGCATGACGGCGCATGGTGGGCGAAATCGACAAGACAGTTCAATTTCAAACGCCCGGATGGGCTGGATGCATCAGCCTTCAACCACCTGCTCTGGAGGGGAATTAAGGGTGAGAGCAAACCGTATCCTGCGCGGGCAAATGCCTCTCGGGATGATGATGAAGCCGCAAAGCCTGCAATCGCGCCAAGCCGACGGTAGAAAAGTAGGCGAATTCATCTGTCGATTGCAGGGGTCGCGCGCGACCTATATTCCATCAGCAGCCATTAGCCGGGCATGTGGGCTGTTGCAGCGTAGGCACGGTCGCTGTCCGCGCGGTTGTTTCGTGGGCGGGCAGTGAATCGGCCCTCTTCGATTGAACAAGAGTCGGACGTTCAATCCGACGGACTGCCTGTTAATCTTCTGCTACTAAATGCCACGCGACAGCGGTCTCCATTTTCGCTCGGGCCTGCGAAACGGCAGCTTCAAAATTCGGAGACCGCAGAGTTTCCGCGGCAATTCGCAACGTTCTGAGGGGATCGGCACCTTGCCGGTGCCCGACGGCCAAACCAACTGCTTCGAGCTCGGCCGCGTGGATTTTGTCCGTAACGCTATCGACCAGCGTTTTCAGATCCAATAGCGCCGAGTGTGCTTCCCGCGTGATAAGTGCACCTTTTTGCTTGCTCGTGGAGTTCATAGTGTCACTCCTATTCGGGGCGGCGTGATCCTATGCTAGGTGGTGTACAAATGCAATTCTTGTTTGGAAACACGACTTAGCCAACCAGGCCGATGGAAAGACGGTACTTCGAAACGCAGGACTGCCTGATTCTTGGGCTTGAAGGGTGTGCCACCCTCGCTATTCACAACAGTTTATTGAACGATTCATCGCCCAGCCTAATGAGCAAATGTAAATGGGGCATCGCAGCCGCCCGCTTCACACGCTGCGGAGACTCAAAGTGAATGGAGAACTATATGTCCGACCAGCGATCCAGCACAGGTTTCACGAAACAGGCTCTATCTCTCGCGCTTTCCTGCATGCTCTCTGCCATGCCGTTGGGCGCCAACGGCAACCACAATACGCAAACCACCACGCCGATCAAGCACATCGTCGTGATCTTTCAGGAAAACCGCTCCTTCGATCAGTATTTCGCAACGTACCCGTCCGCAGCCAATTTGCCCGGCGAGACCCCGTTTTACGCGCGGCCTGATACGCCGACGGTGAATGGCCTAACCACGGCGGGACTGTTGACCGCGAACCCGAATTCCGCTCAACCGCAGCGTCTGAGCCCGGCCGAGGCGATCGTTTGCAGCGATTCGCACGATTATACCGATGAGCAGAACGCCTTTGACCACGGCTTGATGGATATGTTCCCCGAAAGAACGGCCAGCTCGGGTTGCGCGCCGGGGCAGGTTGTGGACTACTTCGACGGAAACACCGTGACGGCGCTGTGGAATTACGCGCAGCACTTCGCAATGAGCGACAACTCGTACAACACCACCTTTGGGCCGTCGTCGCCGGGAGCGGTCAATTTGATCTCCGGCCAGACTCATGGGATCGCAGCCTCGCAGGGCAACATCTCCGGAGACGTGGTCGAAGGGAGCTTAATTGGCGATGCGGACCCGCTCTACGACGACTGCGGCAGCCCCGATCAAGTGGGTTTGAGCGGGAAGAATATCGGCGACCTGCTGAACGCCAAGAACATCAGTTGGGGCTGGTTTGAAGGGGGCTTCAGTAATTGCAACGCGACCCACACGACCACCAACGGTGGCGTGCGCGCCGACTACATCCCGCATCACCAGCCATTTCAGTATTATGCCTCGACGGCCAACCCCCACCATCTTCCGCCTACCTCTGCGGCCATGATCGGCCATCAGGGCGACCAGGCAAATCACCAGTACGACATCCCAGATTTCTGGAATGCCGCCAATGCTGGCAATCTGCCGGCGGTGAGCTTCATAAAGGCACCTGCCTACCAGGACGGAAATGCGGGATACTCGAATCCATTTCTCGAGCAGGAATTTGTGGTTGACTTCGTGAATCGGCTGCAGTTGCTTCCCGATTGGCCGACGACGGCAGTGGCGCTGGCATGGGACGATTCCGGTGGCTGGTACGACCACGTAATGCCGCCGATCATCAATCAGTCGCAAACCCCAAGGGACGCGCTGACCGGAACGGGACTCTGCGGAAGCAACCCGAACAAGGTCGCGGGGGGCTACCAGGCGCGCTGCGGTTATGGCACGCGCTTACCGTTTCTGTTGATTTCTCCCTGGGCCAGGCAGAATTATGTGCACCATGGCGTAACGGACCAGACCTCTGTCATCCGGTTCATTGAAGATAACTGGCAAACGGGGCGAATTGGTGACTACTCGTTCGACGGACTGGCGGGGGACATCCAACCGATGTTCGACTTCAGCACGAGGGACAGAGCCCCACGGCTGTTCCTCGACACAGCCACCGGAGCAGTTGTTCGGCTCGACGACTAAGATAGGGACCTCGCATGGGGGAAGTAACTGCTTCCCCCATGGGCAACCTCCGTTGCGGAAAACCGCTTGAGGTCATTTGAGGGGCATGGTCTCCGAACAAGTCCACTCCGCGCCGTTCCTTCGATTGACGAAGCCCGAGTGACCAGCATCCAGGATGGTGTGTTGCTCATGTTCATGTTACTTTTTTTGAGCACTTTCGAAGCCCATAGGAGAGCTTGGGCGGCATTGGCAAGACGGATGAGAATGCTGAGACTCAACCATAAACCACGGGAAATGCAGGCTTTGCGAGTGAAGTGACAGAAACAGATATAGTTGCGAAAATTCCCGAAAGACCATCCCCCCCGTCTCCGCCATTTGATCAGCGGACAGGCCATCAGGCCCGTCCGCTTGATCTCCTCATCGCTTGCGCCGTTCGTACGGGACGCCGGACGCGCCCCTTGTTTCGAATCAGCCCTTCAAGGTAACCAGGCCACCGAGAGCCGGATCCGAGAAGCTGTCCTCTCCTGTTTCGACGTGACCGGCAAGGCGATACCCGAAAGTCGGATCTCCGGCGACCGTGACCACGAGGTCATACCAGCCATGGAACTGATCCAGAGACACCTTGTCCTCAAGCGACGCGTTGGGAGCGAGGAGGCGCAAACTCGACTCGCCCGTATAGGCGTCGAGCACCGTGACTTCTGCGGGTTTGGCGGCCACATTGGTGATTCTCCATTTGATTGCGCCCCGATCATCTTCGCTGCCATAGCTGGAGCGAACGTTTAGAGCCGCGGCATTGGAGCCAATGCTGCCCTTGAAAAACCGAACGAAGCCATTGGGGCCGTAAACGGACAAGTCATAGGACGGGGCACCGCTCCAAGTGCCCGCAAGTGATTTGCCTGGTTCCACCGTGTAAAAGCGCACCAGATCCGCGGTGTTGCCGGAACGCACCTGGAACACCGCAGCCGCGTGGCCCGTATTCAAGAAGGTCAGGCCTACCGTGCTGCTCGAGGCGTCGACCGAGGCGTGAACATTCAACTCATAGGGCAGGGCGCGCGCCGGGCGGATGCCTTTTTCCTGTACCGGGACGCCGGCGATGACGGTATTCAGAGTGGGGTTGAAGTCGATGCCGTTTGTGAAGTCGGTGGGGGTTCCGCTCGAGAGTTCGAGCACCGAGGGGAAGAAGCCACCGGTGTTCGGTAGACTGACGTTCTTGCCGTTTGGGTTCGCAAAATTAAAGGCGGACGTCAAGTCACCAACCACCGCGCGCCGCCAAGGAGAAATGTTCGGCTCGAACACGCCGAAACGCTTTTCAATGAAGCGGATGACCGAGGTGTGGTCAAACACTTGGGAAACGACATAGCCGCCCTTGCTCCAGGGCGAAATGACCAGCAACGGCACCCGCGTTCCGAGGCCGATCGGGCCGTTCGGAGTCGAAGTGGTGACAATCTCGTTTTCGATGCTCACTGTTGACGCGCCGGCGACCGATGTTGGCGGCACAGTCGGCGGAACGATGTGGTCAAAGCTCCCGTCCGCCTCGTCGTAATCGATAATAAAGGCTGTCTTGCTGAACACCTCGGGGTTGGATACCAAGATGTTGAGGACCTGCGAAATGTACCAAGCGCCGTAGTTGAGTGGGGCATCGGCATGCTCGGTGTAACTAGCGGGCGCAATAATCCAGGAAACCTGGGGGAGTTTCCCGCTCTGCACGTCGCTTCGGAATTGATCGAACTGGCTCTCTGCCCACGCCAGCCAATCCGCTACCGGGGACCCTGCAGCAGGAATAGTATTGATGATTTCCGTCCCTGTGCAGCCGTTCTGGAACAATGGGCTTGTCGTGGGGGCCGTTGCATACTGGTTGAAGTAGAGCAATGGATTGTCGGTGAAATTGCCGACGAAGCCATTGCCCAGCCCGTCTCCGAAGTCCGGCGCGAAGGTCTTTCCGGTAAGATCCTGGTAGATTTTCCAGCTAACCCCGGCGGTATCCAGCACCTCAGGGAAGGTCGGGAATGTCCAATACGCGTTGTTAGGGCTGAGACCGTTGGAGGTAGCCGGCCCAGCGCCCAAGCCGTCCGTGCCGCCAGGCCCGAGATTGCTCAGATTGCCGACGGAGCCCGACCACAGATACATTCGATTGGTATTCGTCGGGCCCATAATGGAGCAGAAATACGCGTCCCCGACCGTGAAAGCATCCGCCAAAGCGTGATGGTACGGGAGGTCCTCGCGCGTCATATAGGACATGGCCAGAGGACCGTTTTGGTTCGCCCAGTTGTCATACTTGCCCCCGTTCCATGCGGAGTGCGTCGCTCCCCAACCATGATCTGTCCCATTGATATAGACAGCACCCAAGCTTTTCACGCCCGCGCTGCTCGGGTTAATGCGAAACGGCGGTATCACACCGACTCCATCAGATGGTCCACCTACGGTGTCCGCCGGAACCGAGTATCCTGCCGCCTCATTCGTCGCACCAGCTGGCTGCAAGAAGACCGAGGCCGGAGCGGTCCCGCCGCTCTGGAGCGGGAGATTGATATTGACCGCGCGCGGATCGGAGAAGCCGCGGACACCGCGAAGGGTCCCGAAATGATGGTCGAACGGGCGATTCTCCTGCATCAGGATGACGATGTGCTCAACATCGCGGATCGTTCCTGTGCGGTTGTTCGCCGGAATCTCGAGCGCCCTGGCGATGTTCATTTTTAGCGAACTCGTTACGGCGGTCATGCCCATCACCTGCAGGAATCGACGCCGATCGGTATGACTCATGAAGTATCTCCCTTTTTCTAAAAATTGTGCGGTTCGGAACAGCCGGTCGCGAGCCAACGCTGGCCGATGCATGCACGCCCAGCAATGAGACAAGGGAAATTACCGCCGCACCATGACGCCACGATGAATTGAAGATGAATCTTGTTTAGCTGCGTTGCAAATGTCATGCAGCGCCGGTATTGTGAGTGGGTACTATGCAAAACCCGTCCGCGTCCTCACCGACCGAAATCGAGGTAGGCCGCATCCGTGAGCTCAGCAAGGGCGGGCGGCACTGCGAAGCGCTCGCAGCGGCCGAAGTGCTGGCGGCTGCAGCGCTCGAAAACCGCCACGTTCTGTACCTGATCGCCGCCAACCAGCGATGCCTGAAACGGATACACGAGGCGCTGGCGACCTTGCAGCGACTGGAGCAACAGCATCCGCGGTTCAGCCTCCTCTACCAAGAGCGCGGTTATTGCTACACCACCCTGCGGGATGCGCCGCGCGCGATCGATGCCTTTTTGCGAGGCGTGGACATCAACCCGGCGCTGACGACGAGCTGGAGCATGCTCGAACGCTTGTATCGCTTGACCGGGGACGAAAGAAGTGCAGCGACCGCAGCCGAGCGTGTCACCACCCTGAAACACCTGCCGCCCGAGGTCCTGCAGGCCGGAAGCCTGTTCTCGGACGGCGAGCTGTCTGCGGCGGAGAACATCCTACGGGCATATCTTCTAAAGTCCGGCGACGATGTCGAGGCGCTGCGGCTGCTGGCCAGAATCGAGCACCAATGCGACGTGCTGGATGACGCGGAATGGCTACTCGAAGCCGCTCTGAGGCTCGCACCGAATTACCTCGCTGCACGTTTGGACTACGTCCGTGTCCTGATTGACCGTCAGAAATATCTGCGGGCTCGTGAAGAGATCGACATCCTGCTGAGGCTCGAACCCGGGAACAAGTATTATCTTTCCCTGTACGCAGCCGCGTGCGTCGGCCTCGGAGAACACCAGCCGGCCATCGCACAGTATCGCCAGTTGCTGGCCGCGTCGCCCAAGTCCGCTGATCTGCTCGTGTCGCTCGGCCACGCCCTTAAGTCCATCGGACGGCAGAAGGAGGCGACCGAGTCCTACCAAATGGCGGCCGCCGCCAAACCGAGCTTCGGCGATGCCTGGTGGAGCCTTGCTAATCTCAAGACCTATCGCTTTTCGCAGAACGAGATCGCGCAGATGCGCGCCGAGGAAGCCGCACCGGGAACACATCCTGTCGATCGCTACCATCTGTGCTTCGCGCTCGGCAAGGCGTTTGAGGACCGGAACCAGTATGCGGAGTCATGGCAATTTTACGAGCGCGGCAATGCGCTCAAGCGTGCCGAAAGCCGCTACCATCCCGAAATTACCGAAACGAACACGCGCAAACAGATCGAGGTGTGCACGGCGCAGTTCTTCGCCGCGCGCGTGGGTGTCGGCTTGCCGGACCCAGATCCGATTCTTGTAGTTGGGCTGCCGCGCTCTGGATCCACGCTGATCGAGCAGATCCTGGCCTCCCATTCGCAGGTCGAGGGCACGCAGGAACTCTCCGACATCCCGCGCATCGTGCTTGGAATGCGGGGGAAGCCATCGGCTCTCGGTGATCCTCGCTTGGGCACAGTGAAAGGCAATTCTTATCCAGGCGTGCTGGCCGACCTTGCGCCTGAAGATTTCCGCAGGCTCGCCGAACGATACCTGACGGATACGCGGATTTACCGTACGCATAAGCCATTCTTCATCGACAAAATGCCGAACAACTTCCGCCACCTCGGACTCATCCATCTCATGATGCCGAACGCCAAAATCATCGACGTGCGGCGCGAGCCCATGGCCTGCTGCTTTAGCAACCTGAAGCAGTTGTTTGCCAGCGGGCAGGAGTTCACCTATAGCATCGGGGATATCGCCCGCTACTACCGGACGTATCTCGAGCTGATGCGACACTGGGACGCGGTGCTTCCCGGGCGGATACTGCGAGTCTGGTACGAGGACGTCGTGGACGATCTCGATGGAAACGTGCGGCACATCCTGGAATTCTGCGGCCTTCCTTTCGAACCGGCCTGTGTCGAGTTCTACAAGACAGAACGTAGTGTCCGCACGGCAAGCTCAGAGCAGGTCCGCCGACCGATTTTCCGCGACGGGCTCTTGCAATGGCGTAGCTACGAGCCCTGGCTCGGCCCGCTCAAGGTCAGTCTGGACGATGCACTGATCCGCTACCGTGAATAGACCCTGGTGGAAACGACTCGTAACTCACTTTGCGGTCGGCCCGAGTGCTTACATCACAAGCGCCGCTGTTCCGCACGCTCGACGTACTCGGCGGAAACTGCTTCACAGCGGCTGCGGCCGCAACTAGGGCGTTATGTATCCGATCTAGATATTTCCATTCCGTGGATTCACTTAGCATGTAGAACGCTCATCCATAGCATTCTTGCGCCAACCACCACAAGAACGGAGCAAAGCGTCTGCTTAAAGCGACGAGACGGAAGATACTTGGTTAGATAGGCTCCCAGCAGCCCCCAGGTATCGATCCTATTAGAACAGTGATCACTAAAACCGGGTCAACATTGCTAAATCCCAACTGAAGAAAGTCCGTGATACCCGCTAGGAATATGGCATGGACGATGTCCGTGCCCACCATAACAACTGGAGCATAGCCATAGAATACGAATAACAGCAGAAGAATTAGTCATAAGTGAATATGGTCAAGTGGCCGTGAGAGCTTTGACACAGACAAGGACTGGCGGTCCACGGTCCAAGAAATAGCAATTCCCTCTGTCGTCGGGTGTCAACCGTTCGTAGCGGCCATTCCCCAGCTCTTAGACTCACTAAGCATGCGCAAACTTTCCTGTAGCAAATCTCTGACTCTGAGCGGCGCACTCGACACATAAAAGGACTGAAGCCAATTCTGTTCCCAAAGGCCGATATCGGGCGTACGGTTTGCACGCAGGTCGTTGAAAAAAGCACGCCAGCGCCCACAGTAATAATCTCGCGTGAGCCCCGACCAGACCCGCGCGGCATAGTCGTCAAGACCAGGCAATCCCCAGGCGGTGATCAGTTGCCTGGAATTCCGGTCATAACGCACTTCCTCATCCTCGTTCGCGGCCCAGCTCCTTGCAGCGGCCACCCAGGTTTCCAACCGCCGATCCGAACGCAGATTCATTAGTGCATCCACGCGATCCAGCATGTTTAGCGCGCGTTCCGAAGTTTCGTCGCGAACTTCTGCTTGGCCGGCCTGATGAGCGAGACACGCTTTCGTCAGTTCGGCGTCGATCCTGCCTCCGACCGACTGTGCCACCAGTTCAATCAGGTCGTTACGATACAGCTGGCTCGCCCATAGTTTTTGCCCGCATGCCGCAAAATTTTCTACCGCCTCATGAAACATGGGGGTAGTGTCCACTCCAATGGCCGCCGGTTGCAATGACGGCCGAGACTGCCAGGCATGCCGGCTATTCCAGGTATCCCCAGCGTAGGCACTCTTCAGAAGTAAATCCCAGGCTTTGGCTAGCGCCGGAGGGCAATCGCCATAGCGGGCGCGACAGTAGAAGGTAATCCACTCTTCGAGATGAATCTGCTGCCCGGACCAACCGGCGTCTGTCATCAACTCGTAAACGACTTCGTTGTTTTCGATGCCCTCCGGATCCATCCCCCAGCCGCACAGGTTGCCCTTCGCCGGGCTCGCCAGGACGGCTGCAGGTTGCGCCGCAATCAGCGCGAGATTTCCTCTTACATTGTTATTGCCGCCACCGTTGTGGACCATACCGTTGACCCACGATTTGCCGAAAAACGATGCGTGGTTTTTCCATTCGTTATCGGCCGTCGGATCGGCATTGGCATTCTTGTTTGGGGAGTTGAAGTCGTTGGAAATATCCAGGATTACCATGCGGTTGTTCGGGACGCCGGAAAGATAGGCGGAGATCGCAGTGTTGTTCCAGAAGCTGGGGTCGCTGCGGAACAGCCAGCCTTGCATGACCCAGATCCCGTCCCGGTCGCCAGCCTGAATGCCCTCGAAGACACTTCGTGAGAAACGCGCCAGGTCCTGTTCGGTTTGAGCGCCTGGGGGCACATTCAACTCGTTGAACGTATCGTCCAGGTAATATTGAGAACTGCCGTATTCCTTGCGGTATTCTTGAATGAACCGCGCGCCGATCTCGCGGTACAAATCAACCTCGCCCGGATGAAGTAGGAACGTTTCGGATTGGAGGGGCATTTGCGACGCCCACAATTCTGAGAACAACTGCGCCGTCGGGTAAACACGTCGAAAGGCTTCCGGGACGAATCCTGCGAAGGCCGGCACAACCGGGGACATTCCCAACTCCCGCATTCGTTCAAGAATTCTCTTCTGCAAGACACGTTTTGCGTCGATCCAGTGTTGGGGCAGTGGACCCTCGAAGTCGTCGAGGTTTCCCATTCGGTGCCAAGGCAGATACGCCGGACCCGTGAAATACCGATCGAGTTCCGCTTGGGTTAAGCCAAAACCTTTCCAGACACGTTCCCAGATCGCTTCTTGACCCTCCAGGGCAAGAGGCATGTTGATACCATGCAGCGCCATCCAGTCCAATTCGCGTTCCCATCGATTCCAGTCCCAGAACGCAGTGGTGTAGCTGAACGTGACGGCATTGAAATACTGGATGAATTGGTAAGGGCAAACCACGCGCTGTTCCTGGAGATCCGGTAGTCGCGGAGGCAAAGCCAATCGTCGCCCGCTCCAGCCGACCATGCCGATTCCGGTTTCGCGAAGATATTGGTAGGCGCCCCGGCATAACGCAACCTGGCTGCTTCCCTTTACCTCAACACGCCCTTGGTACCCAGAAATCTGATACACGTCCTGATGGTCCTCACGGGAAATCAGATCGAGGTCGAATTCCGCAGCTCGGGATCCAAGCAAACGCTCCAAAACTGCATTAGCGCCCGAAACGGAATTCAGGGCGTCGGGCTTGTAGCCGCCTTGGGCGGAACGCGAGGGCATAACGAAATGCTCCGTCGGTAGAACCATGCTCCCCACGGCAAGCGAGGCCATACTCAACAGTTGTCGTCTTGTTAGCATCCGGCCTCTTCGTATTTGCCGACGGGTATATCTGCGGCTCGGGAATGAACGCAACTTTTACATACCATTGTGACTCCATTGTTAACAACAGGAACCTTCCGAAGTGCTCTTCGAGATGTCCGGTAACTAATCGGGACTTGGGACGCGTTCTGGGATGTCTTCAAAAACCGACGGCAATGATGGGAGGCACCCCCAAAATCGAAATCAGCAGTGGCAGCAAGACCACCCCGCCACCAATTCCCGTCAATCCGATGAGCACTCCCGCTATAAGGCCAATGCCGGTTCTTGTTGCGATGGTGTACGCATCCGCTGCGACTCCCTGCAATAGCCAAAGAATAAGCCGTCAGTCTTTCGGACTCTTCGAAGAAAGATAGGACAGGACGGCTGTGGTTACCTTGGCCGAACTCTCTCGTGTACTTTCGTGCTCTGTGTTACAAACAATTTCAGCCGCGAGCGGCGGTTCATAGGCATCATCGATGCCAGTAAACCCCTTAATCTTTCCGGCGCGCGCCTTTTTATACAACTCCTTAGGATCTCTCAGTTCGCAGACGGAGAGCGGCGTACTCACGTACACTTCGATAAAATCGCCAATCGTCTGTCGCGCTTCATCGCGCCCATTCCTGTAAGGTGAGATTGCTGAGACGAGAACAATGGTGCCGTTGCGAGTGAGCAACTGCGCCACGAAAGCAATGCGGCGGATATTTTCATCTCTGTCATGCTTGCTGAATCCAAGACCCTTCGAAAGATAGTTTCGGATTACATCACCGTCGATTACCTCAACGTGCAGCCCGTGGGCCAGAAGCTCTGTAGAAACGGCTCTGCAGATCGTCGTTTTTCCAGCGCCGCTAAGACCCGTGAACCAAACTGTGAGGCCCTGCCGCTGGGCAATGCGGGAGCGGCCGGCAAACTCGTCCAATCCCTCTGCGCCACGAGTCGGAACAGCCTCGAGTATCATGCCAGCTGCAACGGTATCGTTGGTTAAGGGATCGATGACTATAAAACTTCCAGTCGTCCGATTGCGCTCATAAGGATCGCAAACAATCGGGTTGTGTAGATCGATTTGGGCCTCGCCAATCTCATTGAACTGCAGACCATCGGCTTCCATTTTTTCGAAGGTATTAATATCTATCTTGTGTGTCAGGCGATTGATCCTGCCACAAACGACCTTGGTCGTATGCTTAACGAGATAGCGCGCATCACGGCGAAGCGGAGCCCGAGACATCCAAATAAGATAAGCCGTTACTCTTGTCGCGACTGTCGGCATCTGTTCTGGGCCCACAATCATGTCTCCGCGACCCAGGCCGATGTGATCAGTTGTAGTTAGCACAACCGATTGGGGTGGAACTGCTTCATGGAGAACCTGGGTATGAAGAAGTATTTCCTTCACCGTGGTGCGCTGCTCACAAGGCAAGGCAACGATCTCCTGTCCCGCCCTTAATACGCCTGAAGCTAGTTGACCGGCATACCCTCGAAAGTCCTGATTCGGTCGGATGACAGTCTGCACCGGGAATCTGAGTTCCTCTTTCCGTTCTGGCTTCGTTCGAATTGTTTCCAGCAGTTCGAGCAAAGTAGGTCCCTGATACCATGGCATTTGACCACTGCCTCGAATAACATTTTCTCCACCTAACGCACTTAGTGGAACGAATCGAAATTGAGCTTCAGGGAGCGCGTCAGCAAATTCTCTGAATTGATCACAAACGGAGTGAAATACTCCGTCCTCGAAGTTGACCAAATCCATCTTGTTAACGACCACAATCATTTGCCGGATTCCAAGTAGCCAGGCAATGAGCGTGTGCCGACGTGTCTGTTGCAAAACCCCCTTCCTCGCATCCACAAGAATTAGAGCCACTTCGGCGGTGGAGGAGCCTGTGGCCATGTTCCGAGTGTATTGCAAATGACCAGGAGCGTCGGCGATGATGAACTTCCTGCGCGGAGTGGAGAAATATCGATACGCGACGTCGATGGTGATGCCCTGTTCGCGTTCCGCTCTTAGACCGTCGGTAAGTAGGGACAGATCAAGGTCCAGGTTTTTCGCCAAAGAGGCTCTCCGCACCGAGTGAAGCTGATCGTCGTATATGCCGTCAGACTCGTAGAGCAAGCGACCGATCAGAGTCGATTTACCGTCATCAACACTCCCGGCCGTCAGAAACCGAAGCATGTCCCGCTTGTCCTCGGCAGTGCTCAAAAATACCCCTCCCGCTTTTTCAGTTCCATCGAGCCTTCTTGGTCATGGTCAATTACGCGGTTTTCGCGCTCAGAACGTCGAAAGGACTTCAGCTCCTCCAATATCTCAGGGACATTGCCGGCCGAGGAACGAATGGCCCCCGTACAATAGGTACAACCAAGCGATCTCATGCGGCACATGACACGCTGTGGCTGCTCTCCTGGTAAGAGTTCGAGCGGGTGATCTAAAGGGATGAGCAAATCTCCCCGCACCAGCATTTCGCGCTCCTTAGCGAAGTATAGAGACACAACGGGGATATTCTCCCGGTTAATGTATTCCCAAATATCCAATTCCGTCCAGTTCGACAGGGGGAAAACGCGCACACTCTGGCCCGCCTCAACACGACCGTTATAGAGCTTCCATAACTCTGGGCGTTGATTCTTGGGATCCCACTGTCCCAGGGAGTCACGGAGCGAAAAAACCCGTTCCTTCGCCCGTGATTTTTCCTCATCGCGTCTTGCACCGCCAATGGCTGCGTCGATGCTGTTGGTGACGAGCGCATCGAGCAGGGCTTTGGTCTTCAGCAGACCGCAGCACTTGCTGGTACCCAATTGGAAAGGGCTGGCTCCTTCTTTCTTCGCATGGTGGTTCGTGTATGCAACTAATTGTAAGCCGAGTTCAGTGCAGGTCCGGTCGCGAAACTCAATCATCTCGGGAAACTTGAAGCCCGTATCGATGTGCAGCAAGGGAAACGGGATTCTTCCCGGGTAGAATGCCTTTTGGGCGAGCCGCAACATAACCGAGGAGTCTTTCCCGACGGAGTACAACATTGCGGGCCTTGCTGATTCCGCCACAACCTCTCTCAGAATATGGATACTTTCGGCTTCCAGAACGTCGAGGTGAGATATGGACGAGGTGGCCATGAGGGCCTCTTTCCAAGGGAACTTATGGTACCGCAAAAGCTTGACCGGGCCTCACGCGAATTTAGCCGTGTCCTTCCTGGTTTTCTCTTCAAGGCGTGACTGTGCTGCTTTTTTTGCAAGTTCGCGTCACCGGCAAGCTGAAACAAATCAAAGCGATGGGTGAAGAGCCGGGATCAAGTCCACTGCACTCCTCCAGGCTGAATGGAACATCTGCTGCGGCTGAGAACGAGCTAGCGCGCTAAGGGAAAGTGGTCTCATCCCGAGTGATCGATGGCCGCACAGTGATTAGGTCACCACTCCGAGTATCGCGTGCCGTCGATGGCTACCCCCTGAGATTTCGAGTGCACGTCGAAAACGTCACTGCCTCCCCAGGATGTGGAATCCGGATCGTCTTCGACAGCAAGCAGATTCCAATCGGCGCGTCCCGTCATCGGGTCCACCGGGATGCGTCGCAAGAACCGTACCTTCTGGGTCGTGCTCGTGCCCAAGTACTCCCCCGTAACGAGCGTCTTCAAGTCCGGGGGATAACCCTCGCTTCCCACTTTCACCCGGATGAGGTTGCGGTCCGCATAATCCTTGTAGTGGTCGATCGCGTTGCGAATTTCGCGGAGGTCACGCCGAAGTTCGGCCTCTTTGGGCCGTACCACGGCGAAGCGCACCATCGGCAATGCTGCGGAGGCGAGAATGAGCAGAATCGCCGAGGCAATAATCAACTCGAGAAGGGTCATACCCTTTTCGGCTCTGAGCAGGAATTCGTAGAGGCCCAATAGGAGAGCGGGTTTCCGTAGAGGGGCAGTTCGGCTAGACTCGCGGAATGCGAGACAACGAGTTCACGAAAATCTTGAATTGGCCAGGCTATCGA
>Ga0210394_10000588_pt1 | contig 73033 bp, 70 predicted proteins | sample IncBWC12MmetaG_FD_160121 | JGI IMG/M metagenome (GOLD analysis project Ga0210394, IMG submission 160121) | Forest soil microbial communities from Barre Woods Harvard Forest LTER site, Petersham, Massachusetts, United States - Inc-BW-C-12-M | ecosystem: Environmental > Terrestrial > Soil >... | reverse complement strand
TCAACTCGCAGCGCCTTGCAAAATTGTGTTTGAAGCCGATTAGCTTCCGGCGTGCTTGCAGGGTTTTGTGTCACACCTGTGTCACAAGTTTTCGCCTGTGAGCGGCGTCTGCTTTGTCCGTCTTCAGCCTCTTTTTGCGGCCCGAGACCTTGGAACGAGCGATATGCCGACACACCTCGCCCAGCCAAGATTGACAAGGCACAATTTCCCGAGAAACGTGCTGGCCCCAATCACCACGCATTCGATATAGTTTCGCGTTCCATTCCTTAAATGTTTCCCCTGTGTCTAGCAGCTTCGGAGTTCTTGCGTGCGTCGGCATGGGAACGTAAACTCCTCACGCAAAACATTGACACTCGGACCGCCCGGCATCGGGCCTTCTAAGAACTTGATATTGTACGTGGTCGCCAGGCCGCGAGCCGTTGCAATGCTTCCAAGCCCGCTGACCTCAGCCCTGTAGCCATTACTGTTGTGAAGAACTATGTCGCCAACTTTGGGGTTGTCCATTTGGTTGGGGCACCTCCGCGCGAGTATTTACGGACTTCATGGACGCCCGTGCGCCGGATTCTACACCCGAAAAGTTCGCGCAGGCGGGAATGAATAGACGGCCCGGGCATTGGGCAAAGCGTCAAGTGAGCAGCTATCGCTGCGGTGGAGAAGGCTGGCTCGGCATTCAAACCCAAGCCGGCGCTACAGGTGGTTGGTGGGAAGTCTTGATGAATGCCTTGCTTACCGCTGGAAGGGACAGCAGACTTTTCAGCAGTTTTACTTGTCTCTTTTTTATGCGCCAAGTATTGTAAAATCACTCACGTGGGCGGCTAGCTCAGTTGGAAGAGCGCCTCGTTCGCAACGAGGAGGCCGCGGGTTCAAGTCCCGCGCCGTCCACCATGTTTTCAATCACTTAGTCGGATTTCGAATCTCAGCAGTTACCCCTGGCGCTTCGCCTTCAGGACAGCACACCCGTAAAATCACTGAGATTTGGCTGTGGATTTCGCCGCCGATAACTCCTCCCGTCTACTAGGATCACTTTATAGGCTGGTGATAAATTCGGTCTATAGTTCGTTCATGTAAATCGAACACATGAGGTGGCAATCGTGTTCCCCGCCGCATGCACCGATCCGCGTCCTCAATTGTTTGAGCGTGAACGTAATAGTGGCTCCGCCTCGGGCGAAGACCTTTTTCGAAAAGTCTTTGTCTCCTCGCACGACGCAATTCTCCTGTTAAGTCCAACAGCTGGCGAATTTGTGGACCTCAATCCCCAAGCGTCCGTAATCTTCGGATATACGAGGCAGCAGTTCTTGCAACTGCCGCCCAGGCGCACGATTTGTCTCGACAAGGGTCAGTGGGAATTGCTCTTGGATTCTGTGAGTAGTAAACGGGACAAATGGCTTCGAGGAATGGCCTGTCGTCAACGGTCGGGGCGCATTATTCTTCGAGATATCTTTCCCTCACTCGTGAATATAAACGGAACTCCTTGTATCTTGGCCACACTTCATGGTGCCAGCTACCGGGAATTATCCGAAACGCTCCGCTCCAATGCCCGATTTACGCGGTTCTCCAACTCTGTTGCGGTCGGTGCTGCCCAAGCGCCCAATATTGAACATGCGATTCGATTCTGCCTTCATCAGATTTGCGATTTTGCTCACTGCGTCTTTGCGCACGCCCACATTTTCTCCGCACGGATCATGGCGGCTCGAGTTCCAGTAGATATCTGGCATTTTGGCCTGGATGAACGTGCTCAATCCCTGAAAGCGATGTTTGCCTCGAAGCGTTTCGTTTTCCCCAGCGGATGGTTTTCCCGGGTCCTTGTGACCGCCCGAACGTTTGTCGAAGAAGACTTGGAGGCTGAACTCGACTTCGCAGGCAGCCTGGACGCTGAGGCTGTATCAGTGAAATCCGCGCTGGTCGTGCCGATTCTCGTCGGCAGAGAAATTGTAGGGGTGTGTCAATATTTCTCGGATCAGGCGATGAACCGCGACCAGATATTTCTGGATACAATGAGCCATCTGGCCGGGCGGCTGGGTCACATCGTTGAACAGAAACGGCTCGATGATGCCGTTCGCACCTTATCTACGAAATTAGTCCAGGCCCAGGACGACGAGCGGCGTCGACTAGCCCGGGCGCTGCACGATACAACCGCGCAGAATGTGGCGGCCATCCTTATGGATCTGCGTGTGATCGAAAGCGTCGATGCGCTACCGCCCAAAGCGCACCACGCTCTTTCAGAATGCATCACCCTCGCACGGCGAAGTCTTACCGAATTACGTACTTTGTCGTATCTCCTCCATCCGCCCATGCTCGACGAGCTCGGCTTTGTTTCGGCCTTAGGTATCTTTGTTGAGGGCTTCTCTCAGCGAAGTGGCATGCAGGTACGCCTGGATCTGCCGAAAGCCTGTCCCAAATTTCCGAAAGAATTGGAAATCACGTTGTTTCGCGTGGTGCAAGAGGGATTGACGAATGCTCGACGGCACTCCGAAGGCGTAACTGCAGATGTCAGTGTCAGACTTGAACCGGGTGAAGTGAGATTGCGTGTAGAAAACGAAACTACGAGCCAGTTCCTGGCGAGCCAGCCTCCGGCCCATCCCGCCAAACTCGGAGTCGGCATGCGTAGTATGCAGGAACGCGTTGAACAGCTGGGAGGACATCTGACGCTTGACATTGGTAAAAGCCGAACCGTCTTGCAGGCTTCTTTTCCTGTTGCACAAAATGCCCAAGCGGCTAGCGCATGAGAGACATGAAGGTTAGCTAATTCCCGAAATAGTTAGAAGTGCTCCTAGGGTGGCAATGCTCACGGTTTGTAGGTCGCGATGCGTTCAGGCCAAGAAGGTGATTGTTCGATACCACTGCTGCTCACGTCTAGAAGCAAAGTGATCAGGCATCGACTTAGTTTGCGCCTGTCCGCGAAGCGCACCGCCCGTTTGCAATAAGTTGTTACGCCTTCTTTTTCGATCGGCTGGGATCCATGACGCGAAACCACTTGTGTCCACGAGTGCAGCGGTACTCCATAATCCATTCAGATGCGGCCTTCACCTTCTGCCGTTCGCGGTATCTCACAGTGATCGCTCTCCGTTTGCATCTCGGGCAGGCATAATCGTCCATTGCTTCAGTCCTCTCGCTGGGGAAGGAGACTGAAACTGCTGCGAGTCTCGATGTACAGGATGCAGAGTTTTAGGGAATAGGTCCAGCAGCAAAGTTGAATCCTGCCTAAGGCCGCTGGGACGGGAAGAGGCCGAGCGCCATCAACACAGAGTTCTGCGTGCCGATGAATGCAGAGCGGCCGCTCGTCACACAGTTGTTCGCAAGCTCACGTGTGGCTGCAATGAGTTTCTCAAATAGGAGCGCAGCTCTGTGCGTGCGCGGCGTAGCCGAGCTTTCACAATGCCCTCGGAAATGTGCAGAACTTTTGCTGTCTGTTTGGTCGAGAGCCGCTCGATGCCTCGCAACAGAAATATCGCACGATGTGTAGGACGGAGAGCCCCGATAGCATGCGCCAAAAGATCTCGCAGTTCCTTGCGCGCATAGGCTCGTTCGGGTCCCTCCACCACTGAATGGAAGTTAGAACTAGCCTGGATGGCTCCTTTGGGCGGCGATGCCTGCTCCAGCGGCACATAAGCGGCGCTGCGTCTTTTACGGAGGCACATCAATGCTTCATTAATTGCAATGCGCGAGATCCACGTATTGAATTGGGAGCGCCCCTCGAATTGACCTAACTTGCGATATGCTTTCAACAGCGTCCCCTGCTGAACGTCCTTCGCATCCTCGATGTTGGACGTGATCCGAAGAGCGAGCCGGTAGACGCGCTCCTGCGAAGGTGCTACGAGTTGAGCGAACTGCGCATCGGCTTTCTTGCCTCGCAGGGGGTAGAGCGGCCTGCGCGCGCGGCCACCGTTCGGGCAGGCCTCTTGCATGTTCCCTCCCTTTCGCCCCGTTATGTTCAGGTGACACTGAAGGATGAGCCGTTCCATAGCGACGCCAATCTCGAGCGGTCGACTCTCTTACGTTGTCACGTGACGCGCCGCAAGGTTCAGAATAAGGCGAGAAATGCCACCGAACAGCATGCTGACTCCTACGAGTATCGCGATGACAAGTTCGGAGCCTGGCGGCCACGCTCTCCAAATCATGAAGGCGAGAACCAATGTTGCGACGCCGTCAAAGAGCAACCAACCCCACGCGCGGCGGCACGTTCGGCCGCGACCTTTTCCCAATAGCTCGGTACTCGGCTCGTGAGGGTGACGACGCCGTCCGTCACTGCCACGCCTATCTCAGCGGCAATTATCCGCGGTTCGAAATTCGGCTCCGACTCCACCGCCCACTTCAGTTCCACATCGTCCATGTGTCGCTCGCTTCTCAGAAAAGTCCTCTTGCCTACCAGCATCTTGATGTCCAACGGCGGCCGACCGCGGTCTGCGTGCCAAGTTGACTTTTTAGAGGGTATTAGGCCGATGACACTCGATGACGCTAAAGATGCGCTGGATCAGGGAGTTCGAGAAGTCAACGCTTTGACACTCATGATTTAACTTGAGAAATCGGCCTTAACGGCAATTCACCACCGATATCTACTCAATTCCAGGGTCGGAGGCTCCCAAGTGATCACCCTATTGATCTAATTCTGATCGATTATCACTATCGTTCACTCGTCGTTATTGGGGATGGGAAAACGTGCAAGCCATTCCAGAGACTTTCGCCGAAGAAGCCCTTCACAGCGGAAATGGAGCCGAGGCCCCTCTCGGTGAAATTGTGGGCTGCAGTTCTTCTCTGAAAAGCGTGCTGGAGCAAGTAAAGAGGGTTGCCAGCACCGATGCGACAGTGCTGCTGCTTGGAGAAACCGGCACGGGAAAGGAGCTCGTCGCCAAGGCCATCCATCATTTGAGTTCACGTCGCGATAGGGCGTTCGTAAGGACAAACTGCGCATCGATTCCGCCGGGGCTTATTGAGAGCGAACTCTTTGGCCACGAAAAGGGTGCATTTACCGGTGCTGTTGGGCGAGAGATTGGACGCTTTGAGCTGGCGAACAGGGGAACGCTTTTCCTTGACGAAGTGGGCGATATTCCTCTGGAATTCCAGCCCAAGCTGCTGCACGTCCTGCAGGAACAAGAATTCGAGCGCCTAGGGTGTCCGCGAACGCTTCATGTAGACTTCCGGCTTGTGACAGCAACTAATCGGGACCTCCGTTCTATGGTCGGGAATCGTGAATTTCGTAGCGATCTTTATTACCGTCTCAACGTCTTTCCTATAGAAATTCCTGCCCTTCGTAATCGGCCGGAGGATATCCCTCTTCTGGCCAGGCACTTCGCTCAAAAATATGCCCAGCGTATGAACAAACAGATCGAAGCCATCCGACGAGCGGATCTGAATGCTCTTGTTAGGTATCCCTGGCCGGGAAATGTGCGCGAGCTTCAGAACATAATGGAGCGCTCCGTCATCCTGTCCTCGCACGCGGTTCTTCAACTCGCTCCAATGAAGCCAGCCGATAACGGGACTCCACGTGAACGTCCGACGCTTGCCGCAGCCGAGCGAGACTATATCCTGCAAGCGTTACACCAAACCAATTGGGTTGTTGGAGGGCCTCATGGTGCGGCTGCAGTTCTTGGGCTAAAGCGAACCACACTCGTGGAAAAAATGCGGCGTCTCGGGATAGGCCGTCCGCAAAAGTGACGGGCCGGCGTCAACGTATTGACCTTCGGGTGACATACATGTAAGAAGCCGAAGCATTCCACTCCATGGCATCACGATGTACAACAACTCGCTGTGGCGTGCGACTATGCCAGACGTTCGGAACTCCTAGGATGCCTGGCCATTGGACGTCTGGGTGCAAGCGATGAGATTAGGGGCAAGAGGTTCCTCGGGGCTAGACGTAAGGGCGAGCGCCCCGCCGCAGGAGAGGTCACCAATAGGAGAGGTGAACAATGTCTGACCAGGCGCAAGCCTTAGTTCTTTGGCGCACCGAGCACTCCCTGTTATCAATGGATGAATTGGCCAGAGCTGCCGGCGTGCAGGCTGGAATCGTGGAGGTCTTTGTCCGCTATCGCTTGATCGAACCTTCGGTCAATGCAGGTTCCGATCAACTCTTTCCGACTTCGATTATCACGAGGCTGCACCGGATTGTGCACTTAAGGCAAGACTTAGGAGTCAACTTGGCAGGTGTCGCCGTTATCCTGGAAATGACGGAGCATTTGGAGGCATTGGAAAAGGAGTTAGGGATCCTCCGTGGCCACTGATGTTCAAGGGAATCAAGTAGCCAGACCGCCCGGTTGAAACTTGATTTCTTAACATATATGTAACTTTTACAAAGTAGATTTCCACCGCGCGGTTGATGACTATTCCACGGAAGCACGTTCGGGTGCATACTTACCGAACCTGATCGACAAAGCTTGTGATTACACTGACGGTATTGCCCCGTTTGTAACTCCAAAACGGGGCGATTAGTATCCCTAACGGCGGTGCACGATGCCTCCAATCTTATTTAGCAGCCTTCATTTCGAGTCATGGTCCCGTGCCGAACGGCCTCAAATTCCTGAAAGCAATGACCTGGCTCAAAAACTGTTTCTTTCATCAAACGATCCAATTCTTTTGCTGAGCCCAACGGCAGGGGAGTTTGTCGGCGTTAATCCCCGGGCCTCCGTTATGTTCGGTTATTCACGCCACGAGTTCTTACGACTTTCTCCGCGCAGATCGATCTGCATCCACGAGGATGAATGGAAGCTCCTGCTGGACTCGGTTAGGAACAAGCGTGAAAAGTGGCTTCGGGGTATGAGTTGCCGTTTGAAGTCAGGGCGTACTATCGTTCGTGACATCCTTCCTTCGGTCGTTCAAATTGGCGGCAAAGCTCACATCCTCGCGACCATCCACGACGCCAGTCAACGGCAATTGACGGAGCTCTTGCGATCCGGTGCGCATTTTATGCGTTTCTCGAATGCGGTCGCGGCCGGTGCCGCCTCGACGCCCAGCGTCGAACATGCCCTTCGATTCTGCCTTCGTCAGATCTGCGATTATTTTCACTGGGTTTTCGCGCATTCCCATATATTTTGCGGACGTGTTTTATCGGCCCGCGTTCCAAGAGATATCTGGCATTTTGGCCTGCATGACCTTGCTGAATCGGTCCAAGCCTTGGTCGGTGCAAAGCAGTTCTTTTTTCCCGAAGAATGGTATTCCCACATTTTGGCCGGGCCCCAGGCAATTATCGTCAACGATTTCGATAGTCAACCCGAGTCTCTTGTAAAACTCGAAGTTCAGAGTGCCGGCCTGACTTCCGCGTTAGTGATGCCCATTCTCGTGGGCGGGGAAATTGCAGGCGTGTGCCAATATTTTTCTGATCGGCCAATGGATCGCGGGCCGTTATTTCTGAATACTATGGATAGCCTCACGGCCAGGCTTGGCCAGATTATTGATCACAAGCTAGCCGATGAGACCGTGCGCCGCTTATCCAATAGATTATTCCGCATCCAAGATGAGGAAAGGCGTCAGTTGGCCCGAGAATTACACGATACGACCGCCCAAAACATTGCCGCCATCCTTATGGATCTGGGTGTGATCGGTAGGAGCGCAGAGGTATTGACACCTGAAGCGCGTCATGCCCTTTCCGAGTCACTTTCGTTAACACGGCAGAGTCTTCAGGAAATACGCTCGTTTTCGTATCTCATCCATCCCCCAATGCTCGATGAGCTTGGCCTCGTTTCAGCTTTGCGTATTTTTATTGAGGGCTTCTCTCAGAGGAGCGGCATGCACGTGCATCTGGAGGCTCCGGTCTGCCGCCCCAAGCTTCCGACCCACCTCGAAAATACCGTATTCCGGGTAATTCAGGAGGCTCTCTCAAATGCGCGCCGCCACTCAGGCAGTTCGACTGCTGATGTAAAACTGCGCACCACGCAGACAGAATTAAAGTTAAGCGTCGAAAATGAGACAACGCATTTGCTCTGGGATCAGCCCGTTATACAACCAGCCAAGATTGGCGTGGGTATGCGTAGCATGCATGAGCGCGTTCAACACGTCGGTGGGCGCCTGGATTTTCATATTGGGAAGAACCGGACGGTCTTGGAAGCCGTGTTTCCTTTATCATAGAGAGCTCAGAACAGAAGTAAGAAGGTTGCTGGAAGCAACCTGACACCCAATCTTGGCGCTCGCCACTGCAAATGACCTCGCCCTCGCAGATATATCAAAAGAATTAACTTGACTAACTCAGGTATTTAACTTGATACTACGGCGCTCAGTCTGCTTTAGAAGTCCCCAGATCTAAACCCGTAGCCCTCTGGCCCGTCCCCCAGACAAAGCGAGGAAGTGTCTATGCCGCGTCGGATTCTGCTCGCGGACGATCATGAAGGTATAAGGCGCCGAGTGCGTTCTGTATTAGAAACCGCCGGTTTCGAAGTTTGTGGCGAGGCCTCCAATGGGCTGGATGCGGTCGCAAAGTCAAAAGATCTGACGCCCGATTTGATCATTCTGAATCTTTCCATGCCGGTCATGGATGGCTTGCAGGCCATACCGGAGATCGTCAAGTCAGCTCCCGGCGTGAAAATCCTTGTATTCACTATGGATGACGCCACCGAATTACGACGAGAAACCTTTCGCCGCGGGGCGCACGGCTACGTGAGCAAGTCCAGCCCTGTTCCTGAGCTCATCGAGGAAGTGAAGAAACTTCTCGCCTAGGCTCGCGTCCTGTCAAAGTAGTAGTGTCAATTTAATGACGCTCGTGTGCCGCGTTTTACGACTTAACCTACTCCCCCACCCTGTCTCGAACTAACAGACTGAATCGACCAGAGATATCCGGACAACCCCTGGAGCCTTCGTTGGAACTCAAGTTGCCAAATCAAAAACAGCCCTAACTCGCGTCGAAGACTGTTTAAAGGAGGCTGTGATGATGAAGGCTCTGTATCGAGTGGCGTTCACTCTCTATGTCGCAGTGAGCGTAATTGGGTTCGCGTCTCCGGCCAAAGCTGATGAGTCCAACAAATTGACGTATTTTACGTTTAGTGCGCCGGTGGAGTTGCCAGGCAACAAGGTTCTACCTACAGGCACTTACGCTTTTAAGCTTCTGGATAGCGCCGGTGACCGTAACATCGTTCAGATTTTCAATAAGGACCTGACTATGCTGTATGCCACGGTCCTCACTATTCCTGACTATCGTCCCCAGCCACACGATAAGACCATCATTAAATTCTCGGAAGCTTCCCCGGGAGGCCCCGAAGCAATCAAAGAGTGGTTCTACCCAGGGGATAACTATGGCCAGGAATTCGTTTATCCGAAGTCTAGAGCGACAGAGATCGCCAAGGCTTCTAACCAATCCGTACCGTCAATGCCCTCGGATCTGTCCGGGAATATCTCCCGGCCCGCAAACAACTCAAATGCCCCCTCTGTCTCAGCCATGAAGCAGGCACAACTGAAGTCCCAGAACGCAAATGGGCAGGAGACGAGCGTCCAGCAAACGTTCGGTAGCAATCCGGGAAACAATTCAAGCAACCAGAAATAGGTCAGAAAGTCGGAAGAGCACTGATCAGGCGTCAGGCGACTTCCGAACACATTGAGCAGACGCTTTTCTTTGACTCGCGCGAAGATCGGTCGAGACGCTGCAAGAACAAGCACGAGGAGGTAAGCTAAACGGAAGGAATGCTCAGCAAAAGAGATCGGTCACGCACTTCAACCTTGAGGGCCCGGGCGCATTGCGTGTGCGCGCTCCTGGCCCTCACTTCTTTTTCGCACGCCCTTCCAGCTCAGGATAGTTCCCCGCCATACGCTATCTCCAAAAATGTAAATCTCGTCGTTGTGCCCGTAGTCGTAAGCGATAAAAACGGGCGCTTTGTCTCTGGTTTGAATTCATCGAACTTCAAAATCTTCGAGAACAGCCGCCAGCGGCAAATTACGCTTTTTCGCGACGAGGACATCCCTGTCACAGCTGGATTGCTTGTCGACCATAGCGGAAGTATGGCCGCTTGGCGGCCGCAAGTGATCGAAGGAGCCAAGGCATTCGTCCAAGTCAGCAATCCACAAGACCGGGAGTTTGTCGTCAACTTTACCGAGACGATCGCGCTAGGCCTTCCTCCGAACATCCCGTTTACCAATGATGTCGACGTGCTGCAACGCGCCTTATCGGGTGGCCCCCGTGGTGGGGCAACAGCCTTGTACGACGCTATCGCAGTCTCTTTGCGCCATCTCCAAGCCGACGAGCATGAGAAAAGGGTCCTTATCTTGATCAGCGATGGCGGGGACAATGCCAGCAAGCAGAATCTTCGCGACGTGTTGCACATGGCCCAGGCCGCTAATGCGGTCATTTATGCCGTCGGCCTCCTTGACGAGCACAGTGCCGATCAGAATCCTGGAGTCCTGCAAAAGCTCGCCAAAGAGACAGGAGGCAAGGCGTACTTTCCAAGCTCCCCGTCAGAAGTCGTGGACGTGTGCAAAGCGATTGCGGCGGATATCCGTCACCAATACACTCTGGGTTATGAGCCTCCGAGCGACCCCCAAAGCGGCTTTCGCCCCAGTGGTTTCCGAAAAATTAGCGTAAGCGTAAGCGCTCCCGGCCGCGGCAAACTCTCCGTCCGATCGCGAAGTGGATATTTCCTGGCATCTAAATCGGCAAGCTAGAAAGGCCGGAAACACCACGGTCCAGGACGCGCCACAGCATGCTGTGAAATGTGAGTGGGCTGGGCCCCGAAACACAAGTCGGCTGTCCGCTAGATTCTGTCAAAAACTTCGATATCTACAACGGTATCGCCCTGGGCATCGTTTTGCGTCTTTGTAACAGTCATCTTCTTCTTATCTCTGGACACGATGCGCCTGAAGAAGCTGGTGATCCTGCCAGACTTTTTGTTCTGGGTCTCCGTGGTATTGGTGTCGTCCCGTTTCATCGAAGCACTGTCGGCGTTTGGGTCTCCCGTTACCTGAGAATCTTTCCCGTCCAAGGTACCGTTCACAGTACTAACGGAGTGTTTCCCTTGCGCGTCAATCGTTTCGGTAGTGATCTTTAAGCCGTTGTCGCCAGCCGGCTCGATTCTCATGATTATGCTCTGCGGTGGCGGACCGGAATTAAACTTCGATTCTGAAGGATCAAGCCTCCACGTTCCCACTGAGGGATCGTCGGCTGCCATTGTTGAAAGGCAAAACCCAAAACTGACAACCGTCACAAACGTCAGGATCAGAATTCGTGCTCGCATATTTCCTCCACCCATCCCCGAACGGGATGGTCTGCGATGAAATCGCACGTCGCCTGCCATCAAAAGGGACGCAAAGCGTAGAAGAATCGGGCCGCCCTTCGACGAACAAATCTGCTCTCGTCAAAGCGGTGTCAAGATTCTGACGTCTGATCTATTAGCTCTAGCGGAACTATTTACATTTGGCAGCGGGCCCGCCCATATCTGAATCGGCGAGAGCAACATACCTCGACGCAAACGCGCGTTCCGGATGGAACCCGTTGTGCACCCGTGTGTAGGTACGGATCACACTCGCGCAGATCGCAAGCGTTGTTGGTAAATGCAACGGGAGCAGCCAGCTCATGGAACAGCGGTTTGTTGTTGCCGCGCCGCCAATCGAGGCGTGGATTGATAGGAACACGAAACAATATCACCTCTCTTTCGCCGTGCCTGGAATTGATCTTCAAAATGTCCAATTAAACATTCAAGGGCACGACCTGACGATCAGTGGTGACCAAAAAAGAGGCGATGGGGCACAAAACCCGGACTATCTGAAGAATGAATTCTACATTGGTCCGTTCGAACGGACCGTCAGACTTCCCAACATCGTAGACGTGGAAAAGCTCGCCGCCCGCTACAGCAACGGCACAGTAGAAATCGTAGCACCGTTAAAAGACACCGGGACCGGCCAGCAAACGCAACAAAAGGGCTCCTGAAATCATCAGTCACTATGAGGAGAAATCACGATGCATGTTCCACCACGCGTTATTACACGAATCTCTCTTGCGATAGCACTTTTGTCCATTCCCAAATTTGTGGCTGCTCAGGAAGGAAAAGCGGATACAGGTGTCCCGGTCCAAATCGTTGTGACGGCGGAGCCGAAGCATGGCAATGAGTTGCCCCAAATCACCCAGCAGGACATCATTGTTAATCAGGGCCACGATCGCCGTCCCGTCACTGGCTGGGTCCCAGCGGCAGGGCCCCATGCGGGGCTGGAATTAGCAATTCTCGTAGACGATAGCTCCGGCGTGAGCTTTGGTTCTCAAATGGATGAGATTCGCTCTTTTATTGCTGAGCAGCCGCCAACCACTTTGGTCGCCGTTGGCTATATGCATAATGGTACCGTGTCACTGCTGCAGAATTTCACTCAGGATCATGCCGCAGCGGCAAAATCTTTGCGTTTACCCGAAGGCTTCGTCGGTGCCGAGGCGAGCCCCTATTTCTCGCTGTCCGAGTTCGTCAAGAAGTGGCCGGCCAACCCGGCGGTACCTCGCCGCGAAGTTCTCATGATCACTAGTGGCATCGACACTTTTTATGGTGGTGGATATCCGGACCCGTATGTGGATACGGCTATTGAGGACGCCCAGTGTGCCGGTGTCGCCATATACTCGATTTACACCCCGGGGGCTGGCCATTTCGCGCACACCTACTGGCGAATCTACTGGGGCCAGAATTATCTCGCTCAGGTCTCTGAAGAAACCGGCGGCGAGTCCTACTACTTTTTGGGCGGCGAGGCGCCGGTGTCTTTCGAGCCATATCTTAATCAGATGGCCCAGCGGCTCACGCATCAATTCCTGCTCTCATTCCTTGCCAAGCCTCAGAAAAAAGCTGGAACCGAGCCGGTGAAAGTGTCCAGTGAAATTCGCGGCGTCGATTTCATCCATCAGGATAGAGTTTGCGTTCCTGCGTCTCCGGAAAATTAGCTCACTGGAACCATGTCTCCGGCATCAACGCAGTAAGGCTGCGGGTAGGTGCCGGAGGCCCTCACCTTTCGCGCTCTAGCCTATAGCCTTCCGCCTATTATTCGGCAATGTGTGTGCTCGATGAGATGTACGCGCTCTAGCCTTAACTATGTGGCAAATTACTCTTCTTCGTCAGCTGAATGGAGAACGTGTTTGCGGACGTCAGGCCAGAACTCGACAAAAGTATTGCCTGCCATCCGGCCCAGAAGTCCGGAAACCATCCTCAATAGAGTGTCGGCTGGATTAGTTTCACTCCTCGGACGCCACATATCGGAAAGCACGTTGTTACCTGCGTCGGCGACGAAACGAGCGTACGCCGGCCCTAAATGTCCATCGCTATATCGAGCCGTGAACGTAAGTTTGATCGCATTCCGCACGCGGCTGCCGAACGGTTGGCCTGGTAATCGTTCGTACCGCGGATCCTCGCCCCAAATTGCGCCAAATCCAGCCTCGATTCCGTTACCAATTGCGACGCCCGTTAGCCGCACACCGTAGCGTTGGCCGAAACCTCCCCAGGAGGGGCCGTCTTCAGTGGGCCGATTCAGAGCTGTGCCCATTCCCGCGCTCAACACCCCGGCGAAGAGACTTTCCGGCCCCAACGTGGCCCTTAATTCCCATTGAGTGCGCTGTCTTGCGCTGATCGGTCGATATGGCTTCTTGATAATAAGTCCGTTCGTGACTAGGTGTCGGGCGGGATTTTCCTCCTGAGCATCAGCGGAAGCGTTTTGCGCCTTTATACGAATCGGAATCATAAACAGCAGCACCAGACTGCAAACAATGAGCTTCCACACGAGAAAACCTGATTTCGATCGGAGTCTTTTGTCATCGCGCGAACAATTCGAGCGATCGACGCATTCATGCCGCTCTGGAGGGAGACCTGTCTCTTTGCTGTGTGCGGCCTACTGAGGCAGCCGACGTTTCGAGAACCGCATTGAGCACGGCCCCTGAAAGCACCGCGACTCCGCTCAGATAAAACCACAGAAGCAAAACGATCACCGCGCCTAGCGAACCATACGCAACGCTGTAAGTGCTAACGAAATGCAGATAGATCCGCAATCCAAAGGATACCACCATCCACAAAGTCACAGCCAGAATCGCGCCCGGCGTCAACCAATGCCATCGCCGATTGGGAAGATTCGGAGCGAAATAATAGATGACAGCGAAAGCCAATAAAATCAGCGCCAGCACCAGGGGCCACTGTGCAATCCTCCACGTGATCGCTATCACGTTTCCAAGCGAGAGTACGTTGATGATTGCGTCACCGAAGACGACAATTACAACCGAAACTATCAGGAGAAGAGCTATTCCCACCGTGAGACCTATCGCCACTGCGTACTGCCTGAATAGCGAACGGGTCTCCTTCACCTTGAAAGCTGCGTTCAGGGTGTCCATGATCGCGCTCATTCCCATCGATGCGGACCACAACGAGGCCACGATCCCAAACGACATTTTTAGTGGGCCACTCGAGCCAATGATCTCGTCGAACGTCTTGGCGACGAGATTGAACGCAGGAGGCGGCAGAGCCTGGGCGGAGAATCGAAACAGCAGCTCGCGGCCCCGGTCAGCAGCTCCCAACACGCTGAGGCTCGCAATGACAAAGATCAAGAATGGGAAAAGGGCGAGAAAAAAGTAATATGCAAGCTGGGCGGCACGCCCGAAAACGTCATCATTGAGGATTTCTGCGCAGGTGCGCTTGGCAACCTCTTTCAACTGCAGACCTCTCAAGCTGAGCAGACTGTTGGCCACCCGGCACTCCGAAACACTAGTTGCCGCGATCGAGGAGGAGCTTGGCGGTCGCTATTGCGCGGCTTTATTCATCAGATGGCCCAGACTCCGGATCGGAGCCGCTCCGCATTAGCGTGGGTTTTCAGTTGGGGTTGGGGAAAGACCCTGCGGCACGCCATTCATGTTCCACATTTTTGTGATGTAGCTCGTTTACGAACTTCACTGTAGCCACCCACACGATACCTGCGGCATATCCGGCAAGAACATCTGATGGATAGTGCACCCCGAGGTAGATGCGAGACAGCCCGATGCCCAGGATCAGTGCGATTGCAATACTCCAAAGACCCAGCTTGGCTCGCTGGCTCGACAATCGCGGCGACAGTAGCGCGGCTATTCCTGCGAAAAAGCAGAACGAGAAAAGCGCGTGGCCGCTGGGGAAACTGAAAGACGCGGGCGCGGGGAGATCGAAAAACGGCACTGGTCGAGGTCGATGGAAAGTGAGCTTAAGAATAAATTCCAATAGCAAAGCCCCGCCAAAAGTTGCTGCCAGGACTTTTAGCGCATGGAACTCGCGCCTGAAATAGCACAGCGCCAACGTAAGAATCGCTAGCGGAGTCATTACTACGGATGAGCCCAAGATCGTCAGTGCCTTCATAACCGCCGTAAGGCGAGGCGTAGCGTGTTGGTGCACCGCGAATGTTATTGTCGAATCGAAACGAGCCGTGTCTCCTTCCATCATCTCTTCAGCAAGCCATGCGAAGAATAAAAGCGCAGACAGAGCCGATAAAAAGCCCAGGACTAAAACGACGCGCTCAGACCATGCGTGACGTTCGCCAGCGACGCTTTGCTTATGTGGTCTCCGTGTGTGCATAACTGCAGAGCTTGCTCTAGGTCCAACTCAGAACGGACTCTAGAAATTCTAAATTGCCCTTGCAAGGTACGGAAGGGGACAAATGTTCGAAGAATCGACTTCCCTGAGTCTATACCAAAATGGAACGCCGGGAAGCTTAAGGCGTGATCAAGCGTACCGCCGCGAGAAACAGCCGATCTCGCAAACGTGACGGTCTGGGTTTTAATGTCAGCCCTCAATGTCTGCGAGTCCTACGCCTTGGATATTCGCAGAGGGCGACGCCGACCGCATCCACGACATTGTGAGTCGCTCGCGAGACTGACCTGCACATCCAGGAGCGAGTGATTTGTCCTATAGCGTTCCACGCCTGAGTGCCCGCTCCTTGATAAGTGCAAAGAAGACAGGCACCAAGATCAGCACGTGAATGGTGGAAGTAATCATCCCGCCGACAATCGGGGCCGCAATGGGCTTCATAACATCGGAGCCGATACCGCTTTCCCAAAGAATAGGAATGAGGCTGGCGAGAACGGCGCAAACGGTCATCAATTTGGGCCGTAGGCGGTGAACTGCTCCTTCGATCACGGCCGCTTCGATGTCCTCGTGCTTGAGGGGCACTCCTTTGGCAAGACGATGATCGAGTGCCTCGTGCAAGTAGACAACCATGACTACACCAGTTTCGACGGCAATGCCAAAAAGAGCGATATAGCCTACCCAGACAGCGACGCTGAAGTTGTACTTGAGGAGCCATTGAAGGATGAGGCCACCAGTCATCGCGTAGAAGGTAGGAAAGATCAGGACGATGGCCTCAGTAACCGAGTGGAAAACCATGTACAGGAGCATAAAAATGACGAAGAACACGATGGGAAGAATAATCCTCAGGCGCTGCTTGGCCCGTACCTCGAATTCATACTCCCCCGACCACTGATACGTATATCCCGCTGGCAGTTGTAGCTTCTGCTGCAACTCCCTTGAGCCTTGTTGGACGAATCCGCCATAGTCGGATGTGTTTAGGTCAATGTAGACGTAGCCGGTGAGTTGGCCGTCCTCATCCCGAATCATTGCCGGGCCTCGTGAGAACGAGAGCGTTGCCACCTGATCAATCGGGATTTGCGCGCCAGAAGGAGTCGCGATAAGCACGCGCCGAAGCTGGTCTACGTTGTCGCGGAAATCGCGTTCGTATCGCACGTTGATCGGGTAGCGTTCGCGGCCTTCCACGTTCTCGGCGACATTCATGCCTCCCATGCCAGAAGATACAGCCGCCTGTACGTCGGCAATGGTAAGGCCATACTTAGCCGCTTCGGGCCGATTTACCTCGACGTTCACGTAGAAACCTTGGGAGACGCGCTCCGCAAATACGGAGCGCACTTGGGACAGACCGGACAAGATCTGCTGTACCTGAGTACCGAGTTGCTGAATGCCCTCCAGAGACGCTCCTTGGATCTTCATCCCGACTGGCGTTTTGATTCCGGTCAGTGCCATGTCCAGCCGGTTCTCAACTGGCATGGTCCACGTATTGCTAAGCCCCGGAAACTGGAGTTTCTCGTCCATTTCTCGAATCAGTTTTTCGTAGGTCATTCCCGGGGGCCACTGCTCACGCGGCTTGAGCATGACAGTTGTGTCGTACATGTCGAGCGGAGCATTGTCCGTGGCACTATCTGAACGCCCAACCGCGCCGAATACGGTTTGGACTTCAGGAAAGGAACGGATGATTCGGTCCTGTTCTTGCAACAGCGTTGAAGCCTGGACAATGGAGATGCCGGGCAGGGATGTCGGCATATATAGAGACGAGCCTTCATAGAGTGGTGGCATGAATTGGCTACCGAGTCTGAACATCAACGGGAATGTCAGCACAAGGAATACTAGGTTCAGAACCAGCGTCGTCTTCCGATATTTCAAGCAAAGTCGAAGGATGGGCAAGTACAGCGCCTGCGTGATCCTCGAAATCGGATTTGCCGATTCTGGCCGCAGCCTGCCCTTAATGAACATGACCATCAACACAGGAACCAGAGTGATGGCTAGCAAGGAAGAGAAACCGACCGCGAGCGTCTTCGTCCATGCCAGCGGCTTAAACATTCGCCCTTCTTGTGCTTCGAGGAGAAAAACTGGGAGGAATGAGACAACGATAATCACAAGCGAGAAGAACAGTGCTGGACCTACTTGTTTGGCGGCATCGATGAGAGTGCGCCCGCGATCCGCCTCGTTCGGCGACACGTTTTCGGACACATGCCGATAACCGTTCTCCACCATGACAATCGCGGCGTCGACCAGAACTCCGATCGCCAGCGCCAAGCCACCGAGCGACATGATGTTGGAACTGACGTGCAGGTAATACATTGGGATAAATGAGGCCACAACAGCGATGGGAAGCGTGATGATGGGAATCAGTGCGGAACGAAAATGGAACAGGAAAACAATAATCACGAGGCTGACGATGATCGCTTCTTCGATCAAATCGCGTTGCAACGTCTTGATGGATTCCTGAATTAGACCAGCACGGTCATAGCCGCTAACTACTTCTACTCCGGGCGGCAGCGAGCCCTTAATCTCTTCCAGCTTCTTCTTGACTCCATCAATCACGGTCAGAGCGTTGAGCCCGTATCGCATTACTACGATGCCGCCAACTGTTTCTCCCTCGCCTTGCCACTCCGCCACGCCCTCTCGCATATCCGGGCCGAACGACACCGTTCCGAGGTCCTTGACCAAGATTGGGGTCCCGTTCTTCGCCATCAACGGAACATTCCTAAGGTCATCCAGCGATTTCAGATAACCCAGACTGCGGATCATGTACCGCGTGCCACTCAACTCCAGGACACGCCCGCCAACTTCGTTGGCGCTGGATTTCACCCGGTCGATGACTGTCGAAAGCGGGATTCCGTATGCGAGAAGCTTTGTGGGGTCGAGATTGACCTGGTACTGGCGAACGAAGCCGCCAATGCTGGCAACCTCGGCGACACCCGGAACAGTCTCCAACTGATATCGAAGATGCCAGTCCTGGAGTGTGCGTAGATCAGCGAGGCTGTATTTGTGCGTGTGATCGACCAGAACGTATTCGTAAACCCACCCTGCGCCGGTTGCGTCCGGTCCAATCGCCGGATGCACGTCGGCCGGCAAACGGCCAGCGATCGTTTGCAAATACTCGACAACACGCGACCGTGCCCAATAGATGTCTGTACCGTCCTCGAATATGACAAAGACGTAGCTGTCGTTAAACATCGTCTGTGCGCGGACCGCCTTTACGTTCGGAGCAGCGAGGAGAGCAGTGACGATGGGATACGTGACCTGATCCTCGATGATGTTGGGAGGCTCGCCTTCCCAATTCGTGTGAATGATGACCTCTACGTCTGAAATATCGGGCAGGGCATCGAGCGGAATGTGTCCCATACTCCAAATTCCGGTCAGAGTGAGGAGAAGGACTCCAGTGAAGACCAAAAAACGATTGTGGGCACACCATTCAATGACACGAGAAATCATGGCTACATCCCTCCCGTTGCATTGATGGTGAGCTGCTTATTCGCAATAGTTTGCTCGTTCTGAACTGCTGTGATGGTGACCTGCCACGTGCCTCCTGAGCCGAGGCTGCCGCTGCCTTCATACATGCCGCCGCCTTTATCACTTGTCTGAACGACTGTTTTCATAGCGGCCATACCCATTGCCGGCATCGCAGCCATGAAGAAGGTGACCGTGACTTGGGCTCCGGGCAGGGGTTTGCCGGACTGATCCATTAACTTCACGCGAACGGTGTTCTTGCCCTTCTGCGGGGGAGACGGTGCCGTCACGAGTTCAACGTCGGCCTGTGCCTGGGTCGGTGCATTCATGGCGGCAGCTTGTCCTGCGCCGGGAGGCGGGGGCACGAATGCGCCCGCGGCGGCTTGCAACTGAGCTTCTGAATCAATCAGGAAGTTGGCTGAAGTGACGATCTGTTCGCCCGCTTTGATCCCTTTCGTGATCACTAATTCGTTGCCAACGTGAGGACCCACCTCAACTTCACGCGGCTGTATGTTTCCTTCACCGGTGAACGTAAAGAGCAGGCTCTTAGTTCCCGAGTGGAAGACGGCGGAGTCGGGCACGATTAGACGCTTGCCCAAGGGAAGCTTCAGGCTTACGTTCACGTACATGCCCGGTCGAAGCTTCAGATCGGCATTCGAAAAGACAAGACGGACGGGCAGTGTTCGCGTAGCCGTATCCAACTGCGGGAGCAAGTAATCCACTTTTCCCCGGAAGACCTGCCCAGGATAGGCATCCAGTGTGACTTCGGCGGGATCACCTGGCTTTATCCTCCCCGCGTCATTCTGGAAAATCTGGGCGAGTACCCAGACATCGGAAAGGTCAGCAATCGCGTACAGCTTCGTATCCGGCTGTACGTACATATTCGGCAAAGCATTTCTCTCCGTTATGTAACTGGAAGATGGAGAATAAAAAGTCAGATCGGTGATGGCTTCGCCGGTGTCGTTCAACTTCCCGATCTCGCTCTCCGATACGTCGAATTGTTGAAGCCTGGCCTTGGCTGCCGCAACGAGTGATGCAGCGCCGTCCGCAACACCGCTGACCTCGCTCTGCTGCAATGAGTCAGCACTCTTCTTTGCCAGTAGATACTCGCGTTCGGTCGCTACTAGATCGGGGCTATAGATGGTGAATAGCGGCTGTCCTTTGCGGACGACATCGCCTGCGGCATCCACGTAGACTTGCCGAATCCAGCCGGCGAATCGCGTCTGCACATAAGCAAAATGCCGTTCATTCGGCAGCACCGTTCCATACGAACGAATTTCGTCATTAAGGGTCTTGGATTCCACGTTCCCGATCTTTACGCCGATGCTTTGCATCCGCTGTGTAGATAGCTGTATCGGAGCAAGCGGCGTATCTGACGAAGGGGCGGCAGAATCTGCGGCGGTCTGAGCTGGGATTTGTGACGGGTCGTTCCCTGTCATCGTCGCTGTTTGTCCCACGCGGTGCATGAGGTTAAGTGGCGAATTCCACCACATCCAACTCGCGCCAGCGATTACTAAGATCAGTGCCACCAGCGTGAGCAGAAAGGCGCGGCGATATTTATCGCCTGCGTTCTCGCTTGTCGTGCCAGCGGTTCTCTTGGTCATGTTCATTTCTTCATTCATGGGAGTGTCACCCCCGCGAGTCGCTCGATGTGGGTTAATGCGGTCTCGTGGTCGAGAAGGGTCTGCTGGTATTCAAGGTCGAGATTCAAAACATCCATGTAGGATGAAAACAAGCTCTCGAAATCGGCGTGATCGGACTCGTAGGCGGCTAGCCCAGCTTGAATCGTTGCCTGAGCTTGCGGAATCAGGCCGTCACGATAGATCAGCAGTTGCTCCTCTGAAGTTTTAACCGTCACGTATTGCTTCTGAACTTCAGCAAGCACAGTCTGCAATTCAGAATCCTGTTCTTGCTGAGCGCGTTCAACATTCACTTGAGCTTGGGCCAGGGCGGCTCGCCTCGGCTTGCGCCGTGGAAAATTAACGCTCAGCGAAAGCATGTAGTAGTCACGGAACTTGCGGTCTGTGTTCTCGTACATGTAGGAGACTTCGAAATCGGGACGGAAATCTTTTTGTGTTAATTCAACGGCCGTTTGGTTGCGCTGAGCCATCGCAGCCTCTTCGTGAACGTTCGGATTCTGTTCCCGAACCTTGTCCAGAAGTTCGCTCGCGGTGTAACGCAGGAAAGTTGCCGCGAGAACCTCAGGAACAATGTCTGCGGAGTCCTGAGACCGGCGAAGAATTCGTTTCAGCACAGCTTGATCTTCGCCAACCAGTTGGTGATGCATCGAGATTTCACGGAGAAGTTTCGTTCGCTCAAGCTGAGCCTTTAGCACGTCCCGCTGATTCCCTTGACCAGTCGAGTAGTGCGCTGCGACTTGCTGTTCTATTTGCTGAAGCAAGGACTGATTCTGCAGAAGGATTCCTAGCGTCTGCTGAAGATAAGCAAGGTGGAAATAAGTCGTCTTCAGGGTTTCGATTTCGTCTTGCAGCACGACTTCCACGTGTGCTTTTGTGGCGTCGGCATCGCGATCCGCCACTGCGCCCCGCAGCTTGCGTTTTCCGGGATACGGAAACTGCTGAGAAGCGCCGAGACCAATGTAAGCAAAATCGCTATTCGTGTAGCCCGCAAACGGACGGGGACTGCCCACACTGAACTGCTGAAGCGTGAATTGAGGGTCCGGCAAAGTAGACATTTGTGGAGCAGCAAATGTCGCCGCCTTCGCTGCTCTCTCGGCAACGTGAATCGCCGGATCATTCTTCTTGGCCTCCTCAATGAGCACACTTAAGGGCGTGGCATTCCCGGCCTCGTGTTGCATCCCGCTCGGGGGCTGGTCGTTTTTCAAAAATTCTTGAGGTGCGGCGAATACCCTGGCCGACCCAACGAGCGTGAGCAAACCAAATACAATCAGTCGAAACGCTTCGCGCAGGGTAAGCACCCACACACGAACACAAATACCTCGCATCATCGTCCTCCGTCAGAAATGGAATGCACGCGCACACGTGGGCACGCAGGGTAATCAGGAAGACGGGAACTAGATTCTCAGAATGGAGTTCGCTTCAGGTGGGCTCAGCGGCGGGGAATAGAATTCTGCAAGGGGTCGATTCTCGGTCGTAATGAGAGAATGCAGTGTTGGCGAGATCGGCAAAAGTGCCAAAATCACACCTGCTGCTGGCCCCGAATGGCTGGCGCTGCCGATATATGGCTGCGAAACTTGGCTAGGTGATGTGCAGCAAGATTGCGACGACGGCATTGTCGCGGAACCGCATTGGTCGCCCATTTGAGCGCAGCAGTCGCTGTCGTCGGCATTTAGCAGTTGCCGAGGTACGAAGCACGAAAGGCTTGGCGTCCCAAGCAACGCTAGAAGCGCAATGGCAACCCAGAATATGCTCCGCAGTTTCACTTCTGCAAATAATACCCGCATTATTGGGTCTAGGACAAGAAAAACGCACGCCGGGAAGCTTAAGGCGGGCGGCTTGGCCGCAAAACACTCTAATTGGGCCGCAAGGACAAAAGCGTCGTTAGCCCCTTCGAACTAATTCGTGATCATCCGCGGCCAATATTCGAACGTTATTCAACAGCGGCATTCGTCATTATCTCTCGATCTCGTTTTTCACTCAGTTTGGCCTCCGCCTCCAAAACGAGCTCAGGTATATCGTGCATAGTCGCCGTTTTCCTATCCGGTGCGAATAGTAATTTGCACCTTCACCACGGCAATCACACCCATGATTTCGTCCTTAAGCCCCCTGCAATGAACACTTACACGAAAAGATGGGGGGCCCCCTCAGCCCCCTGCGACCGGAATTCATCTCCAATGCTCGCGGTAACGTGATTGGGGAGCCGCGCCGCATGTTCGCGAGGCGGCAGCGGGGGGTTCCAGAGGAGGCCGCAGAGCCGCAGCACATTGCGGCCCGGGGGCGCTAACTCTGTACTGTGAAGCGTACGGGTAAGATGAGGATCTTGTCCCCTTCCTGAATAGAAATGTTATAGCCGCCGGACTTCACCTGCGGCACTTTCAAGATGATCTTGGCGCTGCCCTGCTCGACAAGGATGGCCTTGTAATCATCCTTGTCATCGGAAAGAAAGACCGCCGAAACAGAGTCTTTCCCCAGATTTTCGCCGGTCAAAGTAACGCTGTCGTTGACCTTGCCTGTCGCCGGCGCAACGGTGGTTATTTTCGGGGAATTCTGTCCGCCGACTCGCGGAGCGAGGCAAAGCAAGAGACATGCCGCGATGAAGCCGATCTTAAGAAACGTGCGGATACGGGTAAGGCGGACGGTTCCGTTCTCCACCCCAGAGAAGCTACTAAACCGAGAGGAGCCCGGATCAACGGCTGGACTGTGAGCCATGGATCTACCTCCAAGCTGCCGATCAGAAGGCTGTTATTTGCGGCGAACATACGCCCACAAAACGAGCATGTCAAGAGTTTGGGAACATGTTTTGAGTGGAAGCGGCGGCGCGCGCTTGGTGCATGTAAAATAAGCAGATGCTCCGTAATGGGATGGATCAATGAGCGTGCGCCTGATTGCGCTCGATATCGACGGGACGCTGCTCGATAGCGCCTCTGAGGTGCCTGCGGTTAACCGGCACGCTATTGAGGCCGCTGTAGAGAAAGGCATCGAGGTTGCTCTTGTTACCGGAAGGCGCTTCGATTTCGCGCTTCCGATCGCACGGCAGATTCCGTGCGCGCTCACGATGATCGTCAATAATGGTGCGTTGGTTAAGTCGAAAGACGGGAGCACACACTTCAGACACTTGCTGCCCCACCAAACGGCGCGCGCTGTACTCGAGTTCGCTTCAGAGCACCGCGCCGGCGCTGCCGTGGTTTTCGACCGGCCGCGTGCCAACCAGGTGATTTACGAAAAGATTGACTGGGAGGACCCTCGGCGAAAGGCTTACTACGCACGGAATCGGGAATTCATCGCGCAGGTCTGTCCGCTCGAGGATTGCCTGACCGAAGACCCGATCCAGGTAATGTATAGTGGCTCAGTAGCGGAAATGCGGAATGCTAGCGTCGCCTTGCGCAAATTGACGAATTCGTTGGAGTTTTCGCTGGCGATGACTTTTTACGATCACCGCGATTTTGCTATGGTCGACGTCATCCGCTTGCACTGCTCGAAAGGCGCCACACTGGCCCAATGGGTAGCGATGCGCGGTTTTGCGCGCGAAGAAGTGATGGCCATCGGAGACAATTTCAACGATCGCGAAATGCTGGAATTCGCCGGCCTTCCCGTGGTGATGGCCAACAGCGTTCCGGAGCTTAAAAGCTTGGGATGGCGTCAGACGCTTTCCAATGATGAAGGCGGCGTAGCGGCCGCGATCCGCGAATACGCGCTGGAGAATTTGTAATGCAATGTTTGCGAAAACCCGGTGAGCGTTCGCGGAGGATTTCACGTCTGCTGGCGAGGATCGCACTCTTGATTGCGTTGTTCGCGGCGCAACCAGCTAAAGCCGATTACGCCGTGCTTCGCAGCGGGCAGCGCCTGCGCATCACGGGTTGGCAGAACCTGGGGGATACGGTACGGCTGGATTTAGCGGGCGGAAGCGTCACGATAGCCGCTGCCGACCTGGACAGAATTGAACCTGAAGAACTTTTTGGCGAGAGCGCGCAACGCGATCCCGATGTCCCTTACTCCACGCAGATTCGGAACGCCGCCAATACCTATGGCCTTGACCCCGCGCTTGTTGCCAGCGTGATCGCCGTCGAGTCCAACTTTAATTCTCGAGCCGTCTCGAAGAAATCGGCCCTGGGATTGATGCAATTGCGCCCCGAAACCGCGGCACAGATGGCGGTGCGGAACGCGTTTGATCCGGTGGAAAATATTGACGGCGGAACGCGGTATCTCAAACAGCTTCTCGATCGTTACGGCCAGAACCTCTCGCTGGCGCTTGCGGCGTATAACGCCGGCCCGAAACGCGTGGATTTCTATCACGGAATCCCGCCGCTGGCCGAAACCCACTCTTATATCAACCGCGTCATCTCGCGCCTACACGACAAACCTGACCTGATGAAGCAGTTCTTCCCCGCAACTACAAGCCAAACTCTCCCACCTTCGAAATAAGTACGCCAAACGGTTTGGGGGAATTCCAGGTTTTCGAACGAGTTGCCTAACCTTATTTCTGCGAAGGACCAGGAACTTGCTGAGACAAATCTCCCGGCGCACTGGGATTCGGCGCTGCGCCAGGCTGCCCTGGGGCGTTTACTCCAGGAACCGCAACCTGCCCGGGCACGGGTGCGCCTCCGTTTCCATTCATCAGCGGATTCCAGATGAATTCCCACTCAAAGTAGGTCTTGCTGCCTTGATATACCATTAGTGAGGGTTGTTTCACTTTGCTGGCGACTCCTATAACGGAACCGCCAAAGACCGGCGAATCGACGGCATTGAGTGGTGCGGGCTGCGTCGCACTCGCTATGGAATTCTGTGAATTCTGACTACCTAAGCCCGGTTGTCCAAATTGACCGGACTGGAGACCGGTTTGCTGCCCAGGCTGTGGACCGGGTTGGCTTGTCGCGCCGAACTGCGTGGCCCCACTCAGATTCTGGTTCACTTGGCCGAAAAGCTGACTCGCGATGCCCGAGACGCTGCCCGTCAGTTGACCTGCGAACGCCGCAGCCACAGCCATCTCCTGCAAGTTGTGGAAGTGCACGCTACCGACGAGTTGGCCGCTGGGAAGCGTGACGTAAATGAGCCGCCAGCTTCCGTCGGAGTTATTCATCGGCTCCTTATAAGCTTTTCGGAGGAAATGCACTCCGGCGGCATTCGCTTTGGTGAGATCTTCAAGGTTCGAAGGATATTTCCCGTTCTTCTGATAATACAGGCGAATGGCGCGAACATACTGATTGCCACGCCAAATGGCCTCCTGCTCGCGCAGCCGCCGTCCCTGAGTGAGAATATTCGGCGTGGCCGCGGCGGCCAGCAGCACCATGGTAGCGACCATGAAGATAGCCAGAAGGACGGCGTAGCCCCCTTCGGGTCTTTCGTGACTAGAGCGGCTCATTTTCACGCGGGGTTGGGTTCCTCCATGGTCAGTGTCGCCCGGCGTCCAGTACTGGTTTCTTCCAACTCGACGCTGCTATTGCCTATCTGAATGAGCCGATAACGTCCCAGGAGCATTTCCCCAACAGCGATAATGTAGACATTCTCGCCTTCCATAAAGAATGCGCGGCGCATGCCCGTCTGCGCATCGGTAACGAAACCATAAAAGCTGGCCGGTACAACCAGAGGAGCTGGCCCGGAAGGGCCGGCCGACGTTGCGACGGGCAGAGAAACAGTCACCGGAGGGGGTACGGCCGACTCAGGCGGCGGAGCTACGGAACTGAAAATGTTTCGGTGCGAACCCTGGTACTGAAGCTTTTTCAAACGTTCCAGTAATTCCAGCTTCAACGCCGGGTTCTCAACGGAGATAGGGCGAAACTTCTCATCTGCGCTCGAGACGACCGGCGCAATCTCGGGCGGCCGGATGCCGATATAAATTAGGTAGAGAAGCACCACGCCCAATCCTGCCAGCAGCGTGATCCGCTTTTGGTTCTTCGACATACTTAGGTGCGAAAATACGTACGCAATTGGAGATTCAGCTTCAACTGTCCTCCAGAACCGCTGGACGCCAGCGAAAGACCATCGAGAACATAGAACGTATCTGAATGCTGAAGATCGTTGACGAAGCGAACCACGCTGGAATAATCCCCGTCCACTACCGCGAAGATATCCACCTGCGTCACGCCGCGTTTATCGGGTTCGTGCTGATGGAAACTCAGGTTTCCGGCCTGCAACCCAGCTCCGCGAGAGAGCGTACCGATATCCGAAATGACCGACGAATACCCGGAGGAAAGCGGCCTGAAATTCTGGTGGAAAAAGGTGTCGCACTGTTGCTCGATCGAAGGCAGCGTGGTGCGAATTGTTTCCGCACGGGTGATGTCGGCGGTCATCAAGGCGTGTTCGCGTTTGAGTGCAATCAGTTCCGATTGTGGTGTGCGGTTTGCAGCAGCCATCTGCCAATTAATGCCGGCCAAAACGATATCAACGGCTATGACGATGCCGAGGAAAGTGCGAATGATTATTTTAGTTCTCTTTGTCATGGTTCTAGCTGGCAGAATACCGCGCGTTCAGAGCCATCATGACCTGATCGTCTCCGGACCGGCCGCCGATCCGGTTTTCGCCAAGAACTTCGATGTCAGAGAACTCATGGGAATCCTCCAACGCTTTCAGAAACTTCAACTTGCCCTCGTCGGTTTTCGCTCCTATGGTCAACCTCAATTCGAGGTGATCTCCCGCAAGCCGAGGTTCGATACTCACAACCCGCACGCCGTCCGGAAGATTGCGTTCCAGATCCATAAAGATCTGCGTCCAGGGAAAAGCACGCTGCGCGATCATGCCATTCAGAAAAGCGGAGAGGTCCCGACGTTGGATCGTTTCAGGGCGATTAAAGAACACCTCCAGCTCTGAGCGGCGGCGGCGTAGCGTTTGCATGTCGCTTTCCATGCGCGCCTGTTCGAGCCGTATGGCGGTGTTCGAACGCCGCATGCTGTAAACATTCCAGGAGAGCAGCAGCATGGCGGCCAATCCGACGCTGCCGATTGTCGTGGAGAAAACGATAAAGCGCCGGTTCTTTTCGAGCGGCGCACTTGCTAAATTGAGTCGAACTTTCATATGCGTTCCCGAATCAGGCTCCGCTCACGAGCCGCGATAAAGCGTCCATCCAACCAGAGCATCGAGCTCTCTTTCCACCAAGGGCCGCAACTCGCTACTAATGTGACCTTCGCTGGCAGCAGCGCTGAGTAAACCGCCCACCGGACATCGCAATTCGCGCTCGAGTGGCTCGCGGAATTCGTCGATTCGTCCGGCCAGCCCTGCCAAACCGACCATGCTGATCCCTTCATGCCAGGAATCCTGATAATAAGCGGTAAGAGGATAAATTTCATCGAGCAAAGCTTGTGGCGTGATTTCCGTTTCATCCGAGGGCAGTTCAACACAGCGGTAGCCGCAAAGGAGTCCCTCGCGAACGATGGCAGCCGTCATAGCCTTGCCAGCAACACGTGCCAGCAGCGCTGGTTTGCGATCATTTAGCAACGGAAGCGCGGCAAGAGTAGAACTCATAACAACTCCCGTAGACACGCCGAGCGATTCGAGCAATTGCTCATATTCGCGGACGACCCTCAGCCGAGCAACGGCGGTGACAACGTCGACGCCATCTTCGCGCGGGGCCTGGCGCATGTAGGAAATCACCGTTTCGTCGGCTTCGAAGGGAACGCTTTTCTTCACGCGCCATCGCAATAGGGGCAAAGCCTCGTTCATTGCGCGAGGGAAAACATCGAAATGCAAGATAAAGACGCGAATGACCGGATCCGGCAAGAAAAGAGCGACATCCCGAGTCTTCACGGGCACCCGCGCAAATACTTTTTCGAGTGCAGACCGGACCTCGGCGGGATTCGTCACGTTCGTGTCCACAGCGCTGGGCTTGATCGCGCCGGGGGGAAGCGGTTCGACGGCCAAGGATTCAACACCGTCACCCGCACGATTCCATCGTGCTGCGGCAATATATCCACCCGCAATTTCGCAGGCGGTGAGCGGATGGGGCGCCACATCCAACCACTGCGCAAAACGGCGCACAGTTTCGCTGCGATAAAGTCCTTGACGAATTCCTTCTGCTGTTAGCATTTCCGAAAGATTGTTAAGTCGAGCTTTTGGGGCGCACTCTGCCAAATCTGTGCGCCGCTCATTCGATAAACGTGACCTTGTTAATTTCTTTTAACGTGGTGATGCCGGCGCGCACTTTCTCTACTCCCGAATCACGCAGGAAAGTCATCCCCTCTTCCCGCGCGACGCGCTTGATTTCAGAAGTCGGCCGGCGCGCGATAATCATTTCCCGGATGTGATCGGAGAGGTCAAGAAGTTCAGTAATCGCGGTGCGGCCGTGGTAGCCGCTGCCCGAACATTCCAGGCATCCCGCACCTTCGACGAAGGAAACCCCCGCCCAGGTGTCCGGATCCAACCCGGATGCGCGCAAGAGATCTACAGGATGATGCACAGTTTTCTTGCAATTCTCGCAGACGACTCGGACAAGCCGCTGAGCCATGATGCAGTTCAAGGAAGAGACGAAATTATAGGGCTCGACGCCCATATTGATGAACCGGCCGATGACGTCAGTGACATTGTTGGCATGCACGGTGGTGAAGACGAGATGCCCGGTCAGTGCCGATTGGATGGCGATTTGGGCGGTTTCTTGATCGCGAATCTCGCCGACCATGATTTTGTCGGGATCGTGACGCAAGATGGAACGCAAGCCGCGGGCAAATGTAAGACCCTTTTTCTCGTTCACCGGAATTTGAGTGATGCCACGCACCTGGTATTCAACGGGATCTTCAATGGTGATGATTTTATCTTCGTCCGTTTTGATCTCGTTAATGGCGGCATACAGCGTGGTCGTTTTGCCGGAGCCGGTAGGTCCGGTAACCAACACCATTCCGTAGGGCTCACGAATGTAACGCCGGAATTTGCGGAGCTCTTCGCCAGAGAACCCCACTACTTCAAGGCTGAGATTGTGGAATTTCTCGGAGAGCGTCTCCTTATCGAGGACGCGAAGTACAGCATCTTCGCCGTGAATAGAAGGCATGATGGAAACGCGGAAATCCACGAAGCGCCCTTTGTAACGCACGCGAAACCGGCCATCCTGGGGCACGCGGCGCTCGGCGATATCGAGCTCGCTCATCACCTTGATGCGAGAGAGAATAGTGGAATGCCACTCCTTGGAAATGGGCGGCATGGCGTTCACGAGAATGCCGTCGATGCGGTACTTCACGATCACTTCCAGGTCGCGGGCCTCAATGTGGACATCACTGGCGCGCCGCTCGAGTGCCGTGAAAATGACCGTATCCACGAGGCGCACGATGGGGCTGACGCCGCCGTCTTCCGTGAGCCGTTCGGCAAAAAGCGCCTCTTCGCTTTCGTCCTCATCCTGTACAACCTGGAGCGTGAAAGCCTCAGTAGCTTGTTCGAGGACGCGCTGCGATTGCTCGGTGCGCTTGAGCAGATCGCTAATTTGTGTGGGCGTGGCCACCTTCAAAACCAGCTTCTTACCTAATAGCAGCGGTAATTCGTCGCTCAAGAGCACGTGACTGGGTTCGGCCACAGCGACCATCAACTGATTCTCGCGGGCCTCCAGAGGCACAAAATTGAAACGAAACATCAATTCAGCCGGGATGCTGCGAAATAATTCCGGATCGATGCGGACTTCGTTCAAATCGACGAACGGACAGCGATAACGTTCCGCCGTTCTTTGACTGCGCTCACGTTCCGCGTGAACATCCTGGAGTGCGGATGAGGTTACGTTGTAGTCGCTGGCTTCCATATGGGATGACTCCGCTTGACGCTAGCCGGGTCCAGCGCCCACCGAAAAGGAGAAGATAGGCAGGTACAGCGAAATCAATATGAAGGCTATCACAATCGCCATGAAGACCAAAATCGCGGGTTCCACAACTGCGATGAGAATTCCGACCCGTTGGTTGGTTTCGTCTTCGTAGAATTCCGCAACGCTGGAAAGCATAGGAGAGAGCGCTCCGCTGGCTTCGCCGACCTCGATCATCTCGATTCCCATAGCCGGCATGAACCCGATACTTTTTAGTGCCGCATTCAAAGATTGACCATCCCTTACGAGAGTAGATGCCTTTTCTATGGCTGAGGAAACCAGGCGACTGCGGACTGACTCCGCAGAAGTCGAAAGCGCAGCGACGAGAGGGGTACCACCTGCAAGCAGGGTGGATAAAGTACGGCAGAACTGAGCTACCTGAAATTTAATCCAAGTGTCGCCAATGACAGGCAATTTCAATTTAATGCGATCAACGGTGGTGCCACCTTGCTCTGTCTTCGACCAGAAGAAGACACCCACGCCTCCGGCGATCAGCAAACCTACGGCAATGAGCACGTGATATCGATAGCTCACCGTGAGCGTCAGGAGCAAGCGCGTGACCGTCGGCAATGGCACGTTCATATCCGAATAGAGCTTTGAGAATTGCGGCACAACATAAGTAACCAGATAGGTCACAATGATCGTGGCGACAGTGACCAGAATCGTGGGATAGATTAGCGTGGCGATCAGCTTCTTCTTGGCGCCTGTAGACAACTTTTGATAAGCAATGTAGTACTCCAATACCCCGGAAAGATTTCCGCTCTTCTCACCCGCCAAAACGGAGGTGACATACACTTTGGGGAAAAGCCCCTCTTGGTCGAGCGCCTCGGAGAGTGCGGCGCCTTCGCGCACTCGGTCGCGAACAGCCCTGAGCAACGGCTGCAAACTCGGTGAGGCAGCGCGCTCTCCAAGGAGGTCCAAGGCTTTCAGGAGAGGCAGGCCAGCTTTGATCAGTGTATTCAGTTGCTGGTTGAAGATCAGAAAATCGGAGCTCTTGAGAGCACGCCCCTTGCTGCCGCCAACCGTCCCGCTGAGAAAACCGCCCCGGGGCGCCACAGAATAGACGTACAGGCCCCGGTCAGACAGCTTTTGGCGGGCTTCAGTAACGGACTGGGCGGCCTCGACTTGGGAAAAAACGCGCCCAGCCGTGTCGGCCACTTTGCATACAAACTCCGCCATGGCTTCAGTCTACCTCATAGCTACTCGCATCGGAACTTTCGCGTTTGCGACAGTGTTCTCTGGGTTCAACAGGTGGCCTAGCAATCGACTGAAGGACAAGCTATTTAGGCTGCTCGACAATGGCAACGCCGGCAGGGGCCTGAAAATGAAAGAGGGATTCTGACAAGGGCAGGTTCTCTTGCCAATTTCCAAATCGGTATTCCAATTCGATGCCACCCGGCTGAAGGACACGAACGTCGGCTAGCTCACCACTGTCGGGATCAAGCTCCAGCAACACTTCATCGAATTGTTCGTCAATCGGAGCTATGGACGCTTCCAGATTGTCGCCGGCGGCATCCTTCGCCTTGGCTTTTTCGCCCCGAGGACGACAGCTCAACACGATATTGCCTTGCTTGCCGGGCGGATTTGCGCTGATGTCGAGTTTTTCGCAGAGTTGAGAGAGTTTGGCCTTGCCCGTGAGCAACGCAAGTGGCGTACGCCAATCCGTGCTTTGCTTCATGGGAGCGCGCGTTACAGTGTGATCGGAAGGAACGTAAAACCACACCGTTTTACCATCGGAAACGAAGAGCTTCTGCTCCGGCGCTTCATATTCCCATCGCATCCGACCGGGTCTGCTGAAGTAGACTTTGCCTGATTCGGCCTGGAGTCCCTGGCGACTATCGCTGTACCGTTCGAGAAAAATCGCCTCAAGCGTCTTGGCGTCGTGATAGCGGGCCTCAAGTACGCGAGCGACAGCAGCAGCGCGCGTACTGATATCGGCATGGGCAAAATGAACAGGAGCGACGAGGGCCACTGCGAGGGAAATAAAGAAAATTGCCTTTGGCTTCACTCCGACAGTCTAGCAGAGTCCCTCGAGGACCTCAGTTTTTGACCTGACCCGTTTTAGCTTCTAGCTAGGGCGCTAGAGACGTTGAACACTCTTCGTTGTTGCCAAAAGCGATATGAAGCCAGTGCCAGTGTCGAGGCCGTCCCTAAGGTGAACACGATGCATATACTTAGTGGGTCGTTCTTCACGATCAACTCAGTCAGAAAGGAAAACATTAAGAGCAGAATAAACGGCAATATTAAGGCCGCGACGCTCCAGACCCGAATACCGCGCACGGAGGGAGCATCTTTGCGTTCAAACACAGGCCGCATCACATATAGGGACAACGGTAAAAGGAGAAGATAATAGTGTGGCCAGACGAGCGGGCTGGATAACAACATAATGGCGCAACCACCGCCGCCCACCGCGAAAGCGCTGTGCATACGGCGCGCCTCATCAATCTCCTTTGGCAACATAGTTGGCGTTGGCCGGTCGCTCGGGCGTGTTATGAACAACAACCAAGAAAAAATGCACAGGAGAATAAGTGGAATAACTATCGAGCTACCACCCGTCGCGCCAAAGAGGAGCTCAGAGAGACTGAAGTTTCCGTTCTGTAGCGAATACGAAACTCCGTTGAGTGTTCTGGGCAAAGTCTGGAGGAAGTCGATCCAGATCGCTGGATTCCTGAAGTAAGCTGCCGATGCCACGAATGATGCCGCAGCCGCGATGAAGCAACCCGCAAACATCCGTAGTAGTTGCCGATACTCCCGATCGGCGAGTCCGGCGATCACACTCAACGCCAGGACCATAAGCAGCGTCGGCTTCAGCATCGTAGCCATGCCAATTGTCAGGCCCGCAAGGAGGGGCTGGGCACGCGCTGTGAAAAATATGAACAAGGCGATCGCGAACAGCTGAATCTCGTTTACATTACCTACCTGCATGTCCGCCAGAACCGGCGCGTAATAAGTGGCGGTGAATATGATGAGCAGAGATATCTCAACGACCGAAAACCGCAACAGATCCTTTAGGACCAGCATCGAGAGAACCAGACACAGCATGCAGATGAACACAAAACGCCTTTGATCCGTTCTGAAGTTGCCCGACGAAAGCCATCCGATCGCGGCATAAAGAAGAGGCGTTCCGGTGGTGTCGATTCTTCCACTGTAGAGCTGGGCGACTCTTGCGGTGGTTTGTTGCTGAAGCTCGGAAGCGTCTGGCGATTGGGCTTCACTGACGGCCAAAGATGCTATGTCACGTTGACTGTCCGGAGAGTATATATTCGCGATCGGTTTACGAGAGAGCGCATGGGATACGCTCCAAAACGTTAGGAAATCAATCGTTGGCATGTTCGTTGCGGATTGCCATACGATCCAGCCGACATGCACCAGCAGCAGGAAGGCCAAAATCACCGAAGTACGGTGATGCGAGCTTACCTGCCGAAGCAATCCACTTGCCGTGCCGACGGTGTCTATTGGTCTATCCATCGACTCGGAGGTGAAATGCAACTCATCTAGTTGTGCCTTGGTCACGTTCTTGAGTGTAACGGAGGGAGAAGGCCGAGCGCCGTCAGAAATGGCGTCACGAGCCCTTAGAGTAAGCAGGGCTGATTCTCATTGGATAGGAGAATCAGACGGTCCAGCAGTTGTGGTTAGATTCTCGCGAATTACGGAGGTCTGGTCTGTGTAGAAATGTCGATCACCCGTGGTACCGGGTGTGATGGGGTCTGCGGTTACGGAGTAAGCCTGGGCATTGCCGGCAGCATCAGTGGCCACAACCGTATATGTAAAGATAAATCCGCTCTTTACTCCAGCGCTCAAAACTGCGTCGATCAAGCCAGCCTGCGCAGCGCTGGGCGTAGCCGGATTGCCGCCGAGGGCCACCAGCGAAGACGCGAAACCAGCGCCGTACGTCGTATTGTAGACGACACTCGCCGTGCTGATGGTTCTGAGATTGGCAACTGCGCCAGCTTCATTGGCCCGCATCTTCGAGCGAATGAAATTCGGGATGGCGATGCCTGCAATTACCATAATCACCGCGACCACAACCAACAGCTCGATTAAGGTGAAGCCAGCCGCTCGCTTGCCGCTTTTGCTGCTCGCCGATTTGTTCTTCGAGGTTTTCATTTTGTGACCTCGGCTGCCATGTCGCTTCCTAAATCCGAAGTTCGAGATTAAGGGAGGGAGTCCAAGCTCCCTCCCCAACTCTCTCTCGTGCCTTATCCAATTGGAGTGCTGCTTGCGCCCGCACCGCTACCGGAAGTATCCACACGGATCACGCCGGACTGATCGGTGTAATACATGTTCTGTCCAGTGGTGGCCGCAGTGATGGGCGTAGCTGTTATCGAATAAGACTGGTTGCTCGCACCGGCCGTGAACGTAAAGACGTAGCCGCTCTTGGTACCACCTGCGAGCACAGAGTCAATCAAATCTGCTGAGCTGGAGCTGGCCGTGCCGCCAGACCCTACCGGCCCCAAATTGGTGAGCGCGGCCGGGAATGTGCCGTAGCTGGTCGAGAACGCGATGCACGCCGTATTCAACGTACGTAACGAGCCCACCGCCGAAGCCTGGTTAGCGGCGATCTTCGACCGCAACAGGTTCGGAATGGCGATAGCGGCGATAATCAGAATGATCGCCACTACGATCAAAAGCTCGATTAATGAGAAGCCCTTCTGTTTGTTCCGCATGATATCTCCTTGAGCGTTTTAAAATCGCACCGGGGTTACGCCGCTTATAAGTGCAAGCCCGGTACCAAGATGGGCCTCGCACGATAATCAATGGGACACAAAAACAGCAAGTGCTTTAATAACAGTCGCTTAGCAATGATATTAAGCGCTCAGGCCCAGTTTATTAGCCCGGAGTCAACCTCCTTATCGACGGAGACTGACAAAAAATGGCATCGCTTTTCGCCGCAAAACGTCAAGACGTAAAAGTTGTGTACACCTCAGCGGCTCCAACTCACTGCTGCCTTCATTCCTGTCGCGGAAGCTTTCATAACGGAATGAACAACCGGCCTTCATGTCGATACTTAGTTTGTTGCTACGAGAACAATCCAGTTCTTAAACTTAATGATGAAAGACTCACGGGCAACGCACTTCTGGTGAGCTCTCCCTAAAGGAAAATGGTTTGCTGAAACGATTGGCGCGGGTCGTCGGGGCAACTGGGTTTGTCGTGTTCTTTGCGTTCGCAGTACGAGTCGCCTACTGCGGACGGGACCTCGCCCCATTCTCGGGCACCTTATTTTACGGCGGCGAAACGGGAGCCATTGCCGCCGCGATTGCGTCTGGAAGGGGGTTCAGCTCGCCTTTACCAAAGGCCAGCACGGGACCGACGGCCTGGCTGACGCCGATCTATCCGTATTTGCTGGCTGGAATTTTTAAGTTGGCCGGAATTTTCACCTACAAATCGCTACTCACGATACGGATCCTCGACATCGCTTTTTCAGCGCTCACTTGCTGGCCGATACGCAGCGCTGCGACAATCGCTTTCGGCAAACGAACGGGAACAGCATCGGCATGGTTGTGGGCGGTGCTTCCAGATGCCGTCTTTTATCCGGTCACGTGGGTGTGGGACACAGCCCTGACCGGCTTGTGCATGACGACGCTTTTTGCAGCAACATTAAAGATACGTGGATCCCGCCGACTCTCCTCATGGATCGGCTATGGCGCACTGTGGGCCTTCAGCGCCATGGTGAATCCTTGCGTGCTTTCCGTGCTCCCATTTCTAGGACTCTGGGCTATCTGGCCTTTACGCGACCGGCTTACCTACGCCGTAAGGTTAGGCCTGGCGGCCTCGATAATTTTCGCGGCTGGAATCGCGCCCTGGACCATTCGCAATTACGTTGTCTTTCACAAGTTCATACCTTTTCGATCTAATTTTGGGCTGGAGCTGTGGTTAAGCAACAGCCCTGAAGTTCCCGATACTTTTGCAGGCTTCCTGCACCCTACCGAAGATCCAAAGGAAGCTGCCAGATTCGTGCGCATGACGGAAATTCCTTATATGCAGGAGAAACAAAGCGAGGCCTGGGCGTTTATGCGCACTCATCCGCGGGACACGATGCGATTCTTCTTTCGGCGGTTTGCGGACAATTGGCTAGGGGTTTGGGATGCGCCCGCGGATTTGTGGGGACGGATACCAGCTTTTATAAAGTTGAATCTTGTCTGGAACTGTCTGTTCTCACTATTGTCATTTGCGGGCGCATTCTTCGCGTATCGCGCACGAAGTGAAACGGCGCTGCCCTTTGCCTCTGTGATGCTGATGTTCCCTGTGGTTTTTTACATTACGCACACAAGCGGGCGGTATCGTTACCCTATCGATCCCATCATGGCCATCTTGACCGTTTTTGCACTCGCCTACCCGCTTTCGCAATTAAGCAAGGGCAGTTTTGGTAGGCTTTGGATAACACAATCGGTAGACAGCGCCGGCTGAATTCGCAATAAGCTGCGAGGTCGGCCCGAACCTGGCTAGAAAGGCCGTTTATGCGGGAGCAAGCTTTGCGCGAAAAACTGAGGCAGATCTTCTCGTCGGTGGGCTTCATCGTCGTCGTCGCTTTCGTATTTCGGGCGGTTCTGGTGTGCCTCTTTTTTGTTACTGGTGTGCAACGAATGGTGCGAGACAACCTCGCCTTCGGCTACGAAGCTGGCGCCATAGCAGCATCCATAGCCCAAGGCAGAGGATTTAGTTCTCCATTGAGGTTCGTCCAGACAGGTTCGACGGTTTGGTTTACGCCGATCTACCCCTACCTGCTGGCGGGAATCTTCAAAGTGTTCGGCGTATACAGCTACACATCGAACATCGTAATTCGCTTTGCTGACAACATATTCTCCGCCTGCACCTGCTGGCCGATCTATACCATTGGGGCCAACGCGTTTGGTAAGCGCATTGGGAGGGCTGCAGCGTGGACTTGGGTGGTGTTTCCAACGTCGCTCTTCTTTTCGACGGTTTGGGTGTGGGACACGGCGCTCTCCGCACTGATGTTAGCACTCATCGTAACGGCCACATTTGAGGTGCGCCGTTCACAACGGCTGAATTCGTGGATGGGCTACGGCGCGCTCACCGCTTTAGGAGCAATGGTTAATCCCGGTGTGCTTTCGATTGTTCCGGCGCTAGGGCTTTGGGCTATATGGCCTATACGGCGGCGCCTTGCAACCGCTAGCAGGCTCGTAGTCGCATCGTCGCTGATCTTCGCTGCGGGAATTATGCCTTGGACCATTCGGAATTATGTCGTCTTCCACAAGCTAATCCCATTCCGTTCTAATTTCGCCCTGGAACTCTGGTTGGGCAACAACCCCGGTGTACCTGATTCGTGGTCCCCGTGGCTGCATCCCAATGACGATCTGTCCGAGGCGGCCAAGTACGCACGGATGACGGAAATCCCTTACATGCAAGAGAAGCAGCAGGCGGCCATACAATTTATTCGTACCCATCCACGGGATACTTTGAATTTTAGTTTGCATCGTTTCTCGAATAATTGGTTGGGGATAGACCAATCGCCCTCGGCAGTCTGGAATCACGTTCCTCTGCAGGTAAAGCTAGTTATTTTGGGCAACTGCCTATTCCCGGTACTATCACTGCTGGGCGTACTATTCGCACACCGCGAGCAGAATGAGGCCGTGGTTCCGCTGGCCCTGGTACTTCTCTTTTTTCCTTTGGTCTTTTACATAACGCATGCATCGGCGCGTTACCGTCATCCCATGGACCCGGTTATGCTGATCCTCGCCGTCTACGGGCTCGCTTATCCCGTTACGTATCTGCTTAGGCGTTCTTCCAGCCATAACAGCATTCCCGCCGCTGAGAAAGGCCTCAGAGGGGATCCGGAACGAAAGGCCATTCATGCAGGGTAAAAGTTCCGGGCGAGGACTGAGACATCTGGCCTCCTCGGTTGTTTTTATCGCCGTAGTAGCTTTGGTGCTTCGGATCGGTTTTGTCTGTTTCTATTTTGCTCCTCCAGCGCAGCAGCAGGCAGCAAATAATCTGCCCTTCGGGTACGAAGCCGGAGCCGTAGCGGCGGCCATTGCCCAAGGCAGTGGATTCAGTTCTCCCTTAAAAACAATCAAAAGCGGTCCGACGGCTTGGTTTACGCCGATCTATCCGTATCTTCTAGCGAGTGTGTTTAAGGTCTTCGGTGTTTACAGTCATCTCTCAAGCGTGGTGATTCGCTGCGTTGACGACCTCTTCTCCGCATGGACTTGCTGGCCCATCTATACTATCGGAGCCAAGGCGTTCAGCAAGCGTACCGGAGCGGCGGCTGCCTGGATTTGGGTTTTCTCCCCCGCGTCTCTTTTCTTTTCGACGGTTTGGGTCTGGGATACCGCGCTTTCAGCGCTTATGTTGGCCCTTGTTGTCGCGACTACCCTCGAGCTGCGAGGGTCCGAACGGCTGCGTTCCTGGATCGGCTACGGTGCCCTTTGGGCTCTCGCATCCATGGTCAACCCAGCAGTGATTTCCATTCTTCCGCCTCTGGCACTTTGGGCTTTATGGCCGCTGCGACGGCGTTTTGCGACCGCAGGAAGATTGGTTCTAGCAGGCTCGCTAATCTTTGTTGCGGGAATCACGCCTTGGACCATTCGCAACTTTGCCGTCTTTCACAAGGTCATTCCTTTTCGTTCTAATTTCGGGCTCGAACTTTGGCTGGGCAACAATCCTCTCGTGCCTCAGATCTGGGCTCCTAACCTTCATCCAAACGAAGACGCGTCAGAAGCCGCGAAGTACGCCCAGATGACGGAAATTCCTTATATGCAAGAGAAACAGAGGGAGGCCGTCCAATTTATTCGTGCCCACCCAGTTGATACTTTGGATCGTACTTTGCATCGTTTCTCGAATTTTTGGATTGCTGGGGATGAACCGTCGTTGGAGTTGTGGAGACGCTTGCCCGGGGGCACCAATCTAGCTGTAGCGGCAAATTGCATATTTCCCGCCCTGTCATTATTAGGCGTCCTATTTGCTTATCGCGAAGAGAACGAAGCTGCCGTGCCACTTGCTTCGGTTATGCTCTTTTTTCCTCTCATCTTCTATATCACTCATTCCTCATCGCGTTATCGCCATCCCATCGATCCGGTGATGCTGGTTCTTGCTGTCTATGCGCTCGCATATCCCGTGACTCATTTGCTGAAGCGTTTTTCTGGTCTTTATGCTCGCATTCCGGCGACTAATACAACGGATTAGAGGCCTGCACACTGGTTCCCAACTGGGCTAAGCGTTCGGCTTTACGTAATGTTGTATTTACGGATGTAATGGCGATAGGACCTGTAGGACATTCTTAGCAATTCCGCCGCGCGAGTTCCGACGCCACCGGAGGCCTCTAGGGCAGCCATCAGATAGGCGCGCTCCGTATCGCTAATGTAACTCTCCAAATCGAGACCACCCTCGGGTAGCACTGGTTTCCCGTTCTTGGGAATTTCCGCTGCTGCTGCGCTGGAGGCGCCGTAGCGGATTTTTTCGGGCAGGACAGCCAGGGAGATCAACCTCCCCGTCTCCAGGGCGACGGACCGCTCCATGGTGTTTTCCAGTTCACGAACGTTACCCGGCCAATCGTAGACTTCCATTTGCGCCATCGCAGCCGGCTCGATGCCCTCAACCGGCTTCTCCATGGTTTTGCGAAAGCGCTCCAAAAAGACGCGCGCGAGCAAGGGAATGTCTTCGCGGCGCTCGCGCAGCGGCGGCAAGTGAATCGGGATGACGCTCAGGCGATAGAAGAGATCCTCTCGAAATTCGCCGGCGGCTATGGCCTTTTCCAGATCGCGGTTTGTGGCGGCGATAACGCGAACGTCGATGTCAATCTCCTCGGTGCTTCCCAATGGCCGAACCTTGCTTTCCTGCAAAACACGATAGAGTTTCACCTGCATCTGCGGGCTCATGTTGCCAATTTCATCAAGAAAAAGGGTCCCGCCGTGCGCGGCCTTGAAAAGCCCCTGTCGATTCTCGTTGGCGCCCGTAAAAGCTCCCTTCAGGTAGCCGAACAATTCCGATTCCAGAAGCGTTTCGGGGAAAGCGCCACAATTGACGGTAATAAAAGGCGCCTGAGCGCGAGTGCTATTTTCGTGAACCGCTCGCGCCACTAATTCTTTACCGGTCCCGCTCTCCCCTGTAATTAGAATCCGGCTGGACTGCGGGGCCACAGTGGAGATCAGGTCGAAAATAGCTCGCATTTTTGGGCTGCGGCCGATGATATTGTCGTGCCCAGTGAAGCGCCTTAGTTCTCGCCGCAAATAGCCGGCCTCATTCTTCAGTTGGAGGCTTTCGTCTACCTGGCTGACGGCGCGACGCAATTGGTCAACCAATTCGTGGTCCTTGATCACGTAGCGATCCGCTCCTGCGTTGATCGCGGCGATCGCCGTCTCCACCGTTGGCACACCTGTAATCAATAGGAAGACGGTGGATGGAGCTACTTCTTTGGCATAAGCTAGCAAGTCAACACCACTCATATCGGGCATGCGGATGTCGGAAATGATGATGTCGAATAACTTCGATTCGATGCGGCGACGCCCCAATTCCCCACTTGTGGCGATCTCCACGCGGTGTCCATCCTTCCGGAAAGTGATCTCCAGAAGCTCGCAAATGGACTTTTCGTCGTCGACGATGAGGATATTAGCCATTTTAAGCCACCCGCGGGAGTTCGACGGTAAACTCCGCCCCATGGTCTTTTTCTGACGTCACAGTTATGCGCCCGCTATGGGCTTGTACAATCTGGTACACAATGGCCAATCCCAATCCGGTTCCTCCTACAAAGCCCGATTGCAGCGGCTCAAAGATCTTCACACGCTGAGCCGGATCAATCCCCATGCCGGTGTCACGGAAGCGGATGCGCACCCAGAACGGACCAGTTTCGAGTTTTACCGTCAAGGTACCGCCTTGCGGCATGGCACGCAAAGCATTGTCACAGAGGTTCCAAAACACCTGTTTGATTCGATTGCAGTCCGCTCGCACGCGCACGGGCTTTTCCGCAAAGACGCGCTCGATTTGGTATCTGCCTTGCCATTGGGGATGCCTTTCGAGGAGCGTCAGCGTCTCGTCCAGCAATTGCGAAAGATCAGCCTCGGCAAACTCATAGCTTTTTTCGCGGGAGTAATTCAAAAAATCACTGATGATGCGATTGAGCCGCTCCGACTCGCGGCCGACAATGTCCACAAGATGTTTTTCGTCCTCCTGCAAAGGAACCATCCGCCCGAGCTCTTTGACGGCTCCAGCCATTGCGGTTAATGGCTGGCGTATCTCGTGGGCAATGGCGGCGGAAAGCCGTCCGAGGGCGGCCATTCGCTCTTTGGTGACGACCTCCTGTTCGAGCCGCTTCAGCTCGGTGAGGTCCTGGAAATTGATCACATACCCTGCCCCAAGGCGTTCGGCTGTCCGCAAAACTGAGACGGAAAGACCCAAATAGCGTTGCTGGCCAGCGGGTGTGCGGAATTCGACTTCCCGTCTTTGAGGCAGCGCGCCATCTTCGCAGCCCTCCGTCATTTGCCAGATACCTGGCGCAACTTCGTAAAGTTTGTGCCCGCGCACCTGATCGAATTTGAAGCCTAAGATCTCCTCTCCTGTCCGATTCAGCAGCCGCAGACGGCCCTCTAAGTCCGTGGTGATCAAACCACCGCGCATGGAATGAATAATGTCTTCATTAAAAGCCTGGAGATCTTGTAGCTCGCCGCGCTTCATTTCGAGCTCTGCGCTTTGGCGCCGGAGGCTGGCGGTGAGCAAGCTCGAGAGGTAAGCGACGGCAAAAAAAGCGAGGAGATTGCTGAGAATCCAGGTCTGTAGGGTTTTGCTGCCGGGCATGCCTGCGGCCGTCTTGGGCAACAGGTCATAGAAGACGAGTTCGACCACGCCTCCCAGAAGAATGAAGCTGAATCCGGCTACCAGAAACGTTGCACGGCGCGAAAAGAGAATGCTGGCGACAATAATGAGCAGCAGATACAACGATATGAAATAGCTTTCGTGCCCCCCGGTGACATAAACCAGGCCGGTGACCAGCAGCGAATCGCAGATAATCTCGAGGGGAGCGTGCCAGCCGGCGATGGGCACCCAATGCAAAAGGATTACGTAAAACAGGGCAAGGGTGTACCAGAGAATTACGAGCGGAACAAAATAACGAAGGGGGACGACGACTTGAGTATATTGCTCCAGGACAATGACGATGCCCAGCAGTAGCGTGATTACGAGGAACCGTACGCGGTTAAGCCACCGGAGCCAATCACCCAGATTCTGATTTAGCCCCATCGCGGCACCAACGGAACGAGCGCAAGATTCTCCATCCAACTAATTTCAGGCTTGGATATATGCAAGCTGGCCCTCGCTTGCCTTCGTGCGGGGCGTGGCATCCCGTGTTGGGAATCTGAACGCGTGTTAGTGAGCGCCGGCCAGCTGGCCAATCAGGGAGAAGAGGGGCAGATACATGGAAATGACGATTCCGCCCACAACCACGCCCAGAATAACAATCATGGCCGGCTCGAGCGCTGCGAGCAGATCCTTTACCGCCGCGTCCACTTCTTCCTCGTAGAAGTCAGCGATCTTTTGCAGCATCGCATCCATTGCGCCCGTCTGTTCGCCCACTCCGATCATCTGTGTCACCATGCCTGGGAACACATTCGTTTCCTTGAGAGGGTCCGCCAGATTCTTACCCTGCTCCAAAGCCTTGCGAACCTGGCCGAGAGCCTTTTCGATCACGGCATTCCCTGCCGTCCGCGCAGTGATGTCCAGTCCCTCGAGGATGGGTACGCCCGAGGATATCAGAGTGCCCAACGTACGCGTGAACCGGGCCACAGCAATCTTGCGCAAGAGTATGCCTATCAGCGGCAGTTTCAGGAGTATGCCGTCGAGAATGAAACGGCCCTTCGTCGTTGTGTGCCAAAGCTTCAGCCCAATAACCAGGGCGGCAAAAAAGACCAAAATCAGCAAGCCGAAGATGCTCCCGACGAAATTGCTCAGCGCCATCACAATGCGCGTAGGCAGGGGTAGGGCCACGCCCAGTCCCAGGAACAACGTGGCAAAAATCGGCACAACCTTCCACAGCAAAAGAGTGATGACGCCCCCGGCGACACCGAGCACAGCCACCGGATAAACCAGCGCAGATTTCACCGCCCTCTTCAGCTTTACGTTTTTTTCAATGTAGTTGGCGAGTCGCTGAAGAATTGTGTCCAGGATACCGCCTGCTTCTCCGGCTTCCACCAGGTTGACATAAAGGGCGTCGAAAACTTTCTCGTGCTGCCGCATCGCCGCGGAAAGAGTCGTGCCACCCTCAACCGAGGCTCGCGTGGTCGTCAATACCGATTCAAACGTCTTGTTCTCCTGTTGCCCCGCAAGGATCTCGAGGCACTGCACGAGAGGCAACCCCGCATCGATCATGACCGAAAACTGGCGCGTAAATACTGCTAGATCTTTGGCGTTAACGCCGGCTTTGAAGGTAGGTAAGCTAAACTCCTTCCCCTTCTCGGAGAGCTTACTGACTTTGATCTGCTGCCGCCTGAGCAGATTGATGAGTTCCGTTTTATTCGTGGCGGATTGTTCCCCAGTGACAGAGCCCCCCGTCCGATTCGTGCCGCGATAGACATAGACCGGCATCGTCTTTCCTCCTCAACTAAGCCTTATTTCAGAATTCGGTTTAGACCCCGCCGAACCATCAGCGCCGCGCCGGAACAGGCGCACGCGCTCCGGCGCCTGCCGGGCTTGCCACACCTCGGTTAATCATATCTTGCAATTCGTCCGGATTGGACGAACGAGAAAGCGCTGTTTCCAGAGTGATTAACTTGGACGCAAAAGCGTTGGCAAGGGACTGATTAAACGTTTGCATGCCCGTCTGCCCCGTCCCGGTCTGCATCGCCGAGTAAATCTGGTGAATCTTGTCTTCGCGAATCAGATTGCGGATCGCGGAATTGGGAATGAGTATCTCCATGACCATAATTCGACCCCGACCATCGGCCCGCGGCAGCAGCGCCTGGCAGAGGACGCCTTCGAGAACGAGCGATAATTGCGCGCGAATCTGCGGCTGCTGGTGAGCCGGAAATACGTCTACAACTCGGGTGATGGTGGAGATTGCCGAGTTGGTGTGCAGAGTGGCGAACGTCAAATGCCCGGTCTCAGCAATGCGCAGGGCCGACTCGATCGTTTCCAGGTCGCGCATTTCTCCAATTAGCACGACGTCCGGGTCTTCGCGCAATGCCGCGCGAAGCGAATTGGCGAAGGAATGCGTATCGGAATGCACTTCGCGCTGGTTGACCAAGCATTTCTTGTGGTTGTGCAAAAATTCGATCGGATCCTCAATCGTGATCATGTGCTCTTCACGCTCGTTATTGATCTTGTCGAGCATGGCGGCCAGAGTGGTCGATTTGCCAGAGCCGGTCGGCCCGGTCACGAGCACCAATCCGCGCGGCTTGTCGCAGAGACCCTTCACCACGGCAGGCAGTCCGAGCGAGTCGAATCCCTTGAGTTCCCAGGGAATCGTTCGAAACACCGCACTCACCGCGCCCCTCTGATTGAAGAGATTGCCTCGAAAGCGCGCCAGATTTTTCAGGCCAAAAGAGAAATCCAGCTCTAGATTTTCTTCAAAGCGATGCTTCTGGGCATCGGTCAGCACGCTATAGGCCAGCGACTTGGTATCCGAGGCGGTAAGAGGCGGCATGTCGAGGGGCCGCAGTTTGCCGTGGACCCGAACTCGCGGCGGACTATTCGTGGAAATGTGAAGATCGCTGCCGCCCATCTCAATCATCTTCTTGAAAAGTTCGCTTAATGTGACGCCTTGCATAACGCAATTCTCCTTACAGCACCGTTTCGCGCAGGACTTCTTCCAAAGTAGTCAGGCCCGCAGCTGCTTTGGTTAAACCGCTGCGCCGCAGGGTGATCATGCCAATATCGAGGGCTTTCTTCTTAAGCTCCAAAGCTGAGGCACCCACGAGAATCAATTCGCGCAATTCATCATTTATTTCCATTACTTCGTAAAGGCCGACGCGCCCCTTGTAGCCATTCTTATTGCAGGTACCGCAACCTTTCCCTTGATACACGGTCGTCTTCTTGGCTTCTTCCGGGCTGTAGCCCGCATCGAGCAAAGCTTGCTCAGGGATTTCCAACGGTTCCTTGCAATTGGAACAAATCCGTCGCACCAACCGTTGAGCGCAAATCAGATTGACGGATGTGGCTACCAGGAAAGGCTCAATGCCCATGTTCATCAACCGGCTGATCGTGGAAGGAGCATCATTGGTGTGTAAGGTCGATAAAACCAAGTGTCCGGTCAGTGCGGCCTTTACAGCAATTTCGGCCGTTTCGAAATCTCGAATTTCGCCGACCAGAATGATGTTCGGATCCTGACGCAAAAAGGCGCGGAGGGCGGAAGCAAAATTGAGCCCGATTTGATCTTTCATTTGCACCTGGTTGATGCCGGCCAACTGAAACTCGACCGGATCTTCCGCGGTCATGATGTTCGTATCAGGAGTGTTCAGACGGGCCACTGAGGAGTAAAGCGTATTGGTTTTACCGGATCCGGTCGGGCCCGTGACGAGTACCATGCCGTACGGCCGCAAAATTGCTTTTTCAAACTTGGTCAGCGACTCTTGCTCGAATCCGAGTTTGGTCATGTCCAGCCGGAGATTTTCCTTATCCAGTAAGCGCATGACTATCTTTTCGCCGAAAAGGGTCGGGACCGTGGAGACGCGGAAATCGAGCTCTTTGATTTTGCCTTCCCTGCGGTACTTGATCATGATGCGGCCGTCCTGAGGAAGCCGCTTCTCGCTGATATCCAGCTTTGCCATGATCTTGACCCGGCTGGAGATAGCGTCTTTCAATTTCATCGGTGGATTCATAACGCTCTGCAAAAGCCCGTCCACGCGGAACCGCACGCGCAATTCGCGTTCGTAGGGTTCGATATGAATGTCGCTGGCGCCCCGCTTTACAGCGTCGGTAAGAACCAGATTCACGAGCTTGATGATGGGCGCTTCGTCGGCGGCTCTTTCCAGCGCCGCTAAATCCATTTCTTGTTCTTCCGCTGCAAGTTCGACATCGCCTGCGTCTTCGGCGCCAAGGTCCTTCATCACCTTGGAGAGTTCTTCGCCGCTCTGAACTTCGCCGTAGAACTTGGAGATCGCTTCGTTAACGGAAGTTTCCGAAGCAACCACCGGCTCTACATTGAAGCCGGTCATAAACTTGATATCGTCCATCGCAAAGACGTTCGTGGGATCGATCATCGCGATGGTTAGTGTTGAGCCGACACGAGATAACGGTACAATCTGGTATCGCACCGCCGTATCCTGGGGAATAAGCTTTATGACGGCGGGATCGACTTCGTAATATTTCAGGTTGATCGAAGGAACGCCGTACTGGCGGGACAGAACCTCGGTGATTTCGTCGTCACTGACAAACCCCAACTTCATCAGCGCAGTTCCCAGCCGGCCCCCATTCTGCCTCTGATGGGCCATAGCTTGCTTAAGCTGATCGGCCGTGATCAGATTTTCTTTGACCAGGATTTCGCCGAGCCGGGAGGACATGAATAGAGAGCCTCTGAGGCCGGAAAGACCTCAATTTGCAAAGTAGCAGAAGCAAACCCGGGCCCGCAGGAGGCGTTTTGCTTATCGTATTGAAAGCGCTAATACCTAACACACCCGAAATGACTGTGGCAATTTGGACACAACGTTGGCTTGACTTGCACGCTTAGCGATAGATATCTTGCACAGAGCGGCGGCTGTGGTCTGCTTTTCAGTGCTCACGCTGCGACTTTCGTAACGTCGTTGAAACAGGATCTACTCAGTGAGTGATTCCCCCCGCAACTCGCGCCTCTTCCCAGTTTTGGGTGGCGTACTACTTGCCATTCTTCTCGCCATCGTCATTACCCTGGGCTCGCTTCGCGTACCTTTCGATCCCCCCACATGGGGCGACAGGATTGCGCTTTTCGCCGTGAACACATTTATTTCCACGGCGTTGCTGGTTTTCGGGCTCATTCTCGCCCGAGCCATTGTTCGCCTGTGGATGGAACGGCGGGCCGAACAACTCGGGTCGCGCTTCAAGACCAAGATGGTTTTAGGCGCAATGGGAGTTTCCCTGCTACCGCTGGTATTCCTGTTCTTCATCAGCTATGCGCTGATGAACCGTACGCTGAACCGGTGGTTCCCGCAGGAACTGGAGGACGCCAATTCGCAGGCGCTCGCGTTACTGAGTGAGACCAACCGCCTGGAATATTCGCGGCTTCAGACGTTGGCCGAACGGGCTGTGGCGTTAGTTCCAGCCTCTGCCTCAGACAACCTTGCCACCGCGTTTGCGTCTGCGGCGCGGTTAGCGGCTAGTCAGGGCGCGGATGGGATCTGGGCCATCGATTCGACTGGCACGGTCGTTCCCCTAGCCGATCCTTTCAGCCTTCCTGTAGTAGTCGACCCGACTCTGAAATTTCAAAGTGCCCTTCCAATTGGAGCAGAGATTTGGGTCACGCGGTCCGCTTCCTTTATCGCCGCACGCGCCCCGCTGAGCTCCGGATTTCTGTTTGTCGGGCGTCGTCTGCCTACAGATTTTCTCGCGCGGTATAACAAAGTCCATACCCAAACTGAGGCTTATTCGGTAGAGAACCAGCGGATACGGGAATTCAAACGGCAGATCCTACTAACCCTGTCGCTTTTCACCGTTCTGCTGCTTTTTACCGCCACCTGGTCGGCGCTCTACTTGTCCAAGCAGGTCACGATTCCAATTCAAGCCTTAGCGGAAGCTACCGGCGAAATCGCAGCTGGACATTTGGATACACAGGTGCACGTCAGAGCTCAGGATGAGTTGGGAACCTTGGTCCGTTCCTTTAACAAAATGACGGCCCAACTCTCGGATAGCCACAGGCGGATCGATGAGTTTACTCAGAGTCTGCAGCAAGCCGTTCAGGAACTGGACAGGCGCCGCACCCTGATCGAAGCAGTTCTCGAGAATATTCCCACCGGCGTTCTAGCGCTCGATCCGAGCGCCCGCATCACGCGCATGAATCGAGCCGCTCGCGAGATTTTTGGAGAAAGCGCTCGCGAGGCCTCCGACCTCATCGCTCTCGCTGGCAAAGATGCCACGCGGGATGTGCAGCAGTTGATCCGCCGTTCGCTACGGATGGGCACCGCCTCAAAGGAAATGGAGTTCCGGTTAAGAGGGCGAATGGTGCACGCTGCCGTGACCGTGAGCGCGCTTGGTGGACGGCGGAGCAGTGCCGGATACCTGGTCGTCGTGGACGATCTAACCGAACTGCTGCGAGCCCAAAAGGCTGCGGCTTGGCAGGAGGTTGCCCAGCGCATTGCGCATGAAATTAAAAACCCGCTCACGCCTATCCAACTTTCCGCCGAGCGTCTCTTGCGCTTCATTAACCGTCACAATGGCGATTGCGACGCGCCGGAACTTGTACGCATGGTAGGCGAATGCGCCGCGCTCATAGGACGCGAGGTCGGCACGCTGGAGGCGCTGGTCAACGAATTTTCGAGGTTTGCCCGCTTTCCGGTCGCCCGGCTCGTGCCTACTGATCCGAACGCCATCGTGCTCGGCGCACTGGACGTCTTCAAAGGCCGCCTTGACGACGTGCATATTCGCACAAATCTCGGCGAGGGAGTGCCTCAAGTCAGGGCAGATTCAGAAATGTTGCAGCGCGTCGTGGTGAATCTTATCGACAATGCTGCGGAGGCAATGGAGAGTTCGGCAGTGCGAAATCTGGTATTGAGCACCCGATTTCACCCGGGGCATGATTCAGTCGAGATTACCATCGCCGACAGCGGTTACGGAATTTCTCCGGAGGACAAAGACAAGCTTTTCCTGCCGCATTTCTCGACCAAGGACAGCGGTACTGGACTTGGATTGGCAATCGCCAGCCGAGTCATTGCGGAGCATCACGGTATAATTCGCGCTGAAGACAACATGCCCACAGGCGCGCGATTTGTGATCGAATTGCCCGCAGCCGATGCGGCGCCGGTATCCATCGCCGCGGAAGGCTAAAATCGGGCGAAGCAGACGATCGTTCTATGCTCAAACACCATCTACACGGATTTCCGAGTTTAGGAGCTCGTCGCTACAAATTGTATTCTTGAGCAAATCTCGGTTCTTGAAGTTGGTCGAATTCGCTTTTCCGGGACTAGCCCACCCCTGATTTTGTATGCCACAGTCCATTCTTATCGTCGATGATGAAGCAGGAATACGCGATTCTCTCTCCTCTATTCTGACGGAAGAAGGCTATGCAGTCGAATCGGTAGGTTCAGGCGAGGAGTGCCTGTCACACCTTGCAAAACAACACGTCGATTTGGTGCTGCTCGATGTCTGGTTGCCGAAAATGGATGGAATTGAGACGCTCGAAAGTATGCGCCGCGACGGACACTTTCCCATGGTGGTCATGATTTCGGGGCACGGCAATATTGAGACGGCGGTTCGGGCCACGAAGCTGGGTGCTTTTGACTTCGTCGAAAAGCCGCTATCCCTCGAAAAGACCACGCAATCCGTAAAGAGGGCCCTCGAGTTTTTGCGCCTGGAATTGGAAAATCGGCGCCTCCGGGAGGAGCTTGGCCAACGCTACCAGGTGCTAGGCGACAGCGTTCCGATGAAGGCTCTGCGCCAGCAGATCGCGCTCGCTGCCCCGACGAACGGACGCGTGCTTATTTATGGAGAAAGCGGCACTGGCAAAGAACTCGTCGCACATGCGCTGCATGCGGCCAGTCTTCGCAGCCGCGAGGCTTTTGTGGAGGTCAATTGCGCGGCGATTCCCGAAGAGTTGATCGAGTCAGAGCTATTCGGCCACATGAAGGGCAGCTTCACTGGCGCTAGTGAAGATAAGATCGGGAAATTCCAGAAAGCCGATAACGGCACGCTTTTTCTGGACGAAATCGGCGATATGAGTCTGCGTACACAGGCGAAGGTATTGCGGGTACTGGAAGAGCAACGGCTCGAGCGCGTGGGTTCCAATCACCCCACAGTCGTGAATGTACGGGTGATAGCCGCGACCAATAAAAAACTCGAGGAGCAAATTAGCAAAGGGTTTTTCCGCGAAGACCTTTTTTATCGGCTGAACGTTATACCTTTCACGGTTCCGGCCCTGCGTGAGCGTATCGAAGATATCCCGATCCTGACACGCCATTTCCTCGCGGAGTTTGCCGCAGCTTATGGCCGCAAGCCGAAGGACATCAGTGATGCCGCTCTCGCCGTGCTTGCCCGTTACAATTGGCCGGGCAACGTCCGCGAACTCCGCAACTTGATCGAGCGGCTCATGATCACTTGCCCGCATTCGCGCGTTGAGCCGCTCCATCTGCCTCCGGAGCTTTTTCGCGGACTTCCGGCGATCTCTTCAAAACCAAATGCGACCTTGCATGAAGCCCGCAGCGCCTATGAGCGCGAATTCATTTTGCGCAAGCTCAGCGAGAATCAATGGAATATGACGCGAACCGCCGTGGCTCTGGGCCTGGAGCGCAGCCATCTTTACCGCAAGATGAAATCCTTGGGAATATCGGCTGAAGAGTAGATTAGCTTTTCTCGCTCGTTCCGAGGCGCTCGAGCTGGCGTCGCCAATCCAGCCGCTGCACGAGGCGCGGGTCCTGACGCCAATCACGTTCGACTTTAACGCGAATTTCCAAGAAGACTTTTACACCGAGAATCTCTTCCAATTCCTCGCGCGCCGCCGTGCCGATGGCCTTCAGTTTTTCGCCCCCGCGGCCGATCAGAATTCCTTTTTGCCCCTCGCGCTCGACAGAAACTATGGCGCGAATTCGCACCAATTTCTCGCTTTCCTCGAAACTTTCCACCAGCACGGCTACGGCGTGGGGAACTTCCTGCTTGGTGCTGGTCATCGCTTTTTCACGGATGATTTCGGCAGCCAGAAAACGTTCCGGCTGGTCGGTAACTTGATCCGTCGGAAAGTAAGGCTCACCTTCGGGCAGTTGAGCAATAAGCCTTTCGAGCGCAAGGTCGACGCCGTTGCCAGTGAGAGCGGAAATAGGGATGATTTCGGTGGGCGCAAATTCTTTCGAGTACCTCTCGATCAGCGGCAGCAAAGCCGGCTTTGCGATCCGATCGATCTTGTTGAGCAAAAGAAATACCGGTCCGCGGAATTGCTTCGCATGCTCGAAACTCAGGCGGTCTCCTGCCGTCAAATGGCTGGTGGCGTCGATCATCAGCGCTAGTATGTCAATTCCCTCCACCGCCTGAGTCACTTCGGCCATCATCTGCTTTCCGAGCGCGGTGCTGGCGCGATGTATACCCGGCGTGTCGATCAGCACGACCTGCGCGTCCGGACGGTTTATGATTCCGAGTATCCGGTTTCGCGTAGTTTGGGGCCGCGACGTCACAATCGCCACCTTCTGGCCCACGAGCCGGTTTACGAATGTGGACTTCCCCGCGTTGGCCGGCCCAACTACGGCAACAAAGCCTGAGCGAAATGATCTCTTTGTAGAAGCCATGATCAATCATCATATTACAAGCTAGGTAAAGGCACAGCGCTCTCCTCGCTGCTGCGCCCCCAAATGGCCGTGTTACACTCGGCGCCTTCAAATCGTTGACGTCAGGAGTACTCATGCCCTCAACTCCACATGTGGAGTCGCATTTCACGGCAAGCGCCAGCGTGCGGGACGTGGTCATCGGTATGGCCGATGGCCTGACGGTTCCATTTGCGCTGGCCGCAGGCATATCGGGTGCGGTCGCCGCCAGCGCTAACGCGACGCATCTCGTCGTCACTGCCGGGCTGGCGGAGATTGTCGCTGGTTCGATCGCCATGGGCCTTGGCGGTTATCTGGCAGCACAGACGGATTCGGAACACTACGCCTCCGAACGGGAGCGCGAAATCCGGGAGACAGTGGAACTTCCCGATGTCGAAACAGAGGAAGTAGCCAAGGTTTTTCGGGCATATGGATTGAGTGATGCCCAAATGGCGCCGGTGGTGCAAGCCATCTGTAGCAACCAGAAAAATTGGGTTGATTTCATGATGCGCTTCGAATTGGGGCTGGAACCGCCAGAACCTGGGCGGGCAAATCGGAGTGCAATCACCATCGCTGTCTCGTACGTCGTGGGAGGGCTAATTCCGCTTGCTCCGTACATGTCGCTGGATAACGTGATCTCTGCGCTAAGGTTTTCCGTGGCGATTACCATCCTGGCGCTGGCAGTGTTCGGCTTTGTGAAGAGCCGCTTCACTGGAATATCGCCATGGAAAGGTGCGTTTCAAACCGTGGTGACGGGGGGCATTGCGGCGGCCGCCGCTTTTGGATTGGCCCGGCTGGTCAGCTGAAAAAGCTAGGAAACGGGCGCGGCCAAGAGCCGCGGCCGCACGCGCAGGCGCAGGACCTTCCGCTGGTTTGCTTCCACTACTTCGAAGTGCAGACCCTCGTAATTGAGTTGTTCGCCCGGACGAGGGACGTGGCCCGCAAGCTGATTGACGAGCCCCGCAACGGTGGTCGCTGCTTGATCCGATTCGTCGGCAAACTCGATCCCGAATAGCTCCTGCAGCTTAGTGACAGAAACGCTTCCGCGCAGAATCACGCTTCCATCACTCTCCCGCACGATATCGGGCGAAATATGATCGTCGTCCTTACCCATCTCGCCGACAATCTCTTCCACCAGGTCTTCAACCGTCACAACCCCGGCGACCATTCCGTGTTCGTCAATGACGATTGCCATCTGCTGATTTTGCCGCCGCATCTCCCTGAGCAGATCAGAACCAAGCTTCGTTTCGGGTACAAACAGAGCAGGGCGAACCAACTCACGCACCGTCCGACGCTTGGCTTCGCTATCCGGAATCTGCAGCAAATCCTGCACGTGCGCGATGCCTACAACGTCATCAAGCGTTTGCTGATAAACCACCAATCGTGAGAACTTTGTCTCCACCAATAACCTTTTCATCTGCTCGATCGTCGCGTTCGCTGGAATTGCGACGATGTCCGGCCGCGGAGTCATAACTTCCAGGACCCTTTTGTCGCTGAACTCAACCACTTGCTCGATCAGTTGAGCCTTGTCCCCTCCAAGAATGCCGCCCTCCTGAGCTGCCTCTACGAGAGCCTCGATCCCTTCTTGTTGCGCCTGTGTTCCCGGCTGCGATTCCTCTTCAGAGATGCGAGCTACGGAAATGGCCAAATCCAGGGCGGCTCGCAGCGGCCAGATGATGATCAAAGCAGCTCGCAGTGCAGGAACCAAGGGCTGGACCCAGCGCGTATTGGTGCGTGCCATCAGTATTTCGGGGACGAAATGCATGCAAAACAGCACTTCCACGATGACGTAGACGATTAGCTGAACGGCCGCCTGCCAAGCGACCGGAACAAAAAGAAGCACACCCCGTGCCGTCTCCACGGCCACAGACACCAGCGAAAGATGCGCCAGGATCGCAAATGCCTGACTCGCGTGGCGCCGGTCCAGTTTGAATCGCGGCTCGATCTCCGATTCAAATATCTCGGCATGTTCGCGAAAAGTGCCCGTGGCGACCCGGCCCAACTGCCTGTAAACCCGATCTATGAATGAAAATACGATGAGGATGAGGCAAAGCCCCATCACTCCAAGCGTATAGCCAAGCATGGACATAGTCAGCGCAGGCCCAGCCGGCGGCGCAGGCGCCGCTCCAGTTGCATCATTTCGCCACTATCGTTTTCATGATCGAAACCGGCCAGATGAATCATTCCGTGCAGGATCAAGACCCGCAGCTCCGAGGCCAGTCCGTGCGAGCGGCGCCGCGCATATCGCCTTGCAGTCTCAGGAGAGATGACAATATCTCCGACATAATGACCCGGCCTGGTCTGCCCTGTCCGCAGCAAACGCGCCCCTTGAGCTCTCGATCGGTGAGCGGGAAAGGAAAGCACGTCAGTCGGCCCCTCTTTGCCTCTAAATTTTCGATTCATCCGAGCAATCGCCGGATCACTTACGAAACACACCGTGACGCTTTCTTCAGGGAAGCCCAATTCGCGCCGCACTTGTTCGCAGAAGCTGGTCAATGGGCCTACAGCCAATGGTATGCGGCGCTGGCGATTTAGGATCATGCCTGCAGAGCCAGGCTATCTTTTTACGTCGGAATGAGCCGGGTTAGGATTTTTCTCTGCCGCAGTCGGCGCTGGAACGGAACGCGCCGGAGTGCCTGCGAACTCGTCATACGCTTTTATGATCTGCTGCACCAGGTTATGACGCACAACATCGCGTTCGTTGAAGTAAACGAATGCGATGCCTTCGATTTTTCCGACCACGTCGATGGCTTCGATCAGACCGGAACGGCGGCCCGAGGGCAAGTCGATTTGCGTAATGTCGCCCGTAATCACGGCCTTGGAGTTGAAGCCCAGGCGCGTCAGGAACATCTTCATTTGTTCGCTGGTCGTGTTTTGAGCCTCATCCAGAATAACGAACGAGTCATTGAGCGTCCGTCCACGCATGAAAGCTAGGGGCGCCACCTCTATAATTCCTTTGTCGACGAAGCGCTCGAGTTTATCCGTGTCCAGAAGGTCATAAAGCGCGTCATATAGCGGACGCATGTAGGGATCGATCTTTTGTTGAAGCGTGCCAGGAAGAAAACCGAGGCGCTCACCGGCTTCGACTGCAGGTCGCGCCAAAATGATGCGGTTCACTTGCTTCGCTAACAGCGCCGACACGGCCATGGCAACAGCCAGATATGTTTTGCCTGTGCCTCCCGGGCCAATGGCAAAAACCATATCGTGATGCTCGATATCCTCCATGTAGCGCCGCTGATTCGAGCTTTTGGGAGTGATCGATTTCTTGCCAAAGTGGCGCGGCTGCGCCGGCTGCCCCGGCTCGAGGATATGACGAAGGCTGGTCTTGGGATCCTCGGCTGCCACACGCAGCAGAGCCTTAACCGCGCCGTTATCCATCCGCCGGCCCTCGCGCACCAGATCGTTATATTGATCGAGAATTTGAACAGCGCGATCCACTTGTTGGGGCTCGCCTTCAACTGTCAGGCGATCATTATGGAAGAAGGTGGTTACGTGAAGCGCGGACTCAAAGAGTTTCAGGTTCTCGTCCAGAGTGCCAAAAAGGTTTTCAACTTGCCCGGCAATCTGTACCGTACGTCTCATAAAATTTGCGGCAATTGCGTTTCGACAGCAAGCCGCAACTGTTGTATCTCCTCCGAGCGATCTACGCCCGAACTTGTCTCAGCCTAGCCGAACGCCTGGGAGCGGTCAATAAGGGCAGTTGTAACCCCTGTGTTTCCAGCAGATCGATTTGAACTTGATGTACCAGAATGGCTCACTTCGTAGCTGGCGCCGGGAATGCGACTTTCGGCACTTCCCTGCCGTTTTCGGTCGCCGAGAAATACGCATTATTTGGTTTAAACCCGGCCCAGCCCGCAAAAATGCTATTGGGGAAAAGTTCGACATACGTGTTGTAATCCTGCACCGCGTCGTTATATCGCCGGCGTTCCACAGCAATTCGGTTCTCTGTCCCTGCGAGCTCATCCTGCAAACGCAGGAAATTCTCATTCGACTTAAGCTGCGGGTAATTCTCTACGATCACGAGCAGCCGTCCGAGCGCGCCCTCAAGTTGCGCGTTGGCAGCAATACGCTCCGACGGAGACTGCGCGCTTAGCAGCGCCGAACGCGCTTTGGCGATATCGCCAAAAACGGTCTGTTCCTGTGCGGCGTAACCCTTGACCGTCTCGACCAGGTTCGGAATCAAGTCGGCCCGCCGTTGGAGATCGACATCAACCTGATGCCATTGGGCTTCAACCGCCTGGCTCTTCACCACCATTTGATTGCGGCGTCCAACGTACATCAACCCAATTGCCAGGGCCGCAACACCCACTAAAACTACGGCAGTCCACGCTCTTTTCATACACTCACCTTCGATCGCTGGAAACGAGCAACCTCGCCTTCAGAATATTCAAAGAAAATACACAGTTCATACTGATTCGGCTATTCAACTCGCCAGGCGCCGGTCGATCTCTTCGGCCACGCGTGTAACCAAATCCAAATATGGCGCGAAAACCGCTTCGAGGTTCATTTCTCCACCCGCACTCTTGCCCTCACGCAGATCCAACACTAGATGGAAAGGAGCCGCATTCACAGTGAATAGCTTGGCCAGCCGATCGGCCGCTTCACGGGCCGAACTAGGCGCTTCGTGACCCAGAGCGATTAGCGCGTGACGAAAAAGCGTACCAAACGAAGAGGCGGAAGCAATCAACAATTCCGCAAGCTCGGAACGCCGGCCCGCAAAACGCAAATACGATTGGCGCAAGCGGATGACATTAACGCGCAGTTCCCGCTCAACCTGTAATTTGTGCTGAGCCATGGGTATCTGCAGCTCAGCCAGGAAATCCTCGCCCTGCAACATGCGATGCCGCGTTTTCATATCCAGAAGTTCGATCGAAAAAACGTCGGCCGAATTCCGCAACTCTACAAGAGTAAAAACTAGCGGCGGCGGATGGCCTTTGTGCGACCACCATAAACCTACGGGCCGCAGGCTCTCCAAGACCGCGCCCTCCAACCGATGGAGCAGACACAAAATGTTGAGGTCCGAGTGTTCGCGAAAATCGTGGTCGACAGCTGAGCCATAGAGAACCACCGCGCTCAGGTTTGAACCTGCCGCTTGCTTCAGGCGCGCAACAAGCTCGTTCAGATCCTTTTCTTTGTCCATGCGCGTCCCGATACTACCAACTTCCTCCCGCTCCGCCGCCTCCCGAAGCTCCACCCCCGAAGCCGCCGAAACCTCCGCCCCCGCCGCCTCCGCCGTAGCCGCCTCCGCCCCAGTCCCCCATGGGACCAATCCCCCACCCGCCCCGATATCCGCCTCCGCGTCGATATCGCGATAACCCGCCGAGAGCAAATAAAAAAGCCAGAAGTCGCCAGCCACCGAAAATAAGCAGCAGGATAAATAAATTCAGCAATGCCGGCGGAATTCCAAAAAGCGACGGCCGCGAAGATTCTTCTGGTAGAGGTGTGGCACCCGGTGTTCCTTGGGTTAGGGTAACACCACGATCCTGGGCGATAGTGGATGCGATTTGAGACGAAATCTGTAAGAGCGCAGCGCCGTACTGATTCTGTTTGAGGAGCGGCAGCATCTGGCGGCCGAAGCCACCTATTTTCCCATCGGGCAGAATCGGTTCCAGCCCGTATCCGACTTCTGTCCAATATTTGTGGTCGTCTACCGCGAGCAGCACCATGACGCCACGATCTTTGCCTTTGGGCCCTACCCGCCATTTTTCGAATAAGCGGTTCGCAAAGTTCTGAGCTGTATCGCCTTCGAGCGTGTGGATGGTGACCACAGTAAGCTGTGCATCCGCTTTTTGGTCCAATTCCTCAGATAAAGCCGTGATCCTTTGGCGCGAGTCGGAATCGACGACGCCAGCGAAATCGTTGACGTAACCTTGCGGCGAGAGCTGCTCGACCTTTTCAGCGGCCGCGAGGCTCGACGCGCAACCGGCTGAGAAAGCGACGGCCAGTGTGATGGCCGCGTACAACAGGACCGCGAGCTCGCGCGTTTGACAAAGCTGCTGTCGTCGGCTACCGTAATCGCTTCGCGTTGAAAAAAGGAGCAATGGATGGCTCAGGGAACAGCCACGAAGGTAAAGAAGCGCAAGAAATCTGTACTGAAGCGCGCGGCGCAATCGATCAAGCGTTCCGCCATTAACCGGTCGAACCGTACCCGTGTGCGCTCTATGATCAAGTCGCTGCGGGGCGCTATCAATTCGGGCGACGGCGCGGCGGCAGGCAAGCTGCTTTCATCTACCGTTGCATCCATTGACCGTGCCGTTGCCAAAGGAGTCCTCACCAAGAATACGGCAAATCGCTATAAGTCTCGCCTCTCGGTTGCCTGCAACAATCTCCAAGCGCAAGCACGAGCATAACTCGCCAGCCCGTTTTTAAATCAGTAGTCGTGTGGGCTCTCATTAAGCCGTAAGCCGGGCGACCACAAACTCCATCACTGCGCGATCGTTCGTCGCACCCGCTTTGAGCCTGCTGTCCGCATCGTAGAGTGCCCGCAAGCCTTCCACGAGTTGCCGGCGTGGGATTTTTTTAGCGTGACGAATTGCCAGTTCGGCCGTGGCGGCTCGCATGCCCAGGCGGCCCGCGGCTTGATACGACGAAGTTTGCGGACTCAGCTGTTGCGCCTCGATCAACTTTCGATACATCCAGGCCATTGCACCGATCAATGCGGGCGCCGCTTCTCCCTGCTGCAGCACGTTCGCCAAAAAGTGGAATGCCCGGGCGCGCTGCCGGCTAGCTAAGACTTCCGCCAGCTCCCACACAGAATATTTCTTCTCCGAAACGACCAGCGCTTCCACATCCTCGCGCCGAATGGGCTGTCCCATCCCCGCATACGTAGCTAGCTTCTCGATCTCGCTTCGCATAGCGCCGAGATCACAATTGCAAAGATCAGCGAGTTCCTCCGCCGCCTGGTCTTCAATAACGGAATTTCGTTCGCGTGCCATTTGGCTGGCTAGCATTGCTGCTGTTCGTGCGCGCTCGTGAGGATCCTCCGGAAGCTCCGCTGCCACGACCAGCACCTTTTCCAGTAGGAGTTTCGCGAATTTCGTGCGTTGATCCAGTTCCCCGGCCTCAAGAATCAGGACGGTAAACGGAGCGGGGTCGGTCAAGTAATCCGCCAGGTTCTGCGTTTCCGCCTCGCGCCGCTCCTCTGGCATTTGCTCGAGTGCTTCGACTTGCGTCACGATTACAACCTGCCGGAGTGCCAGCATGGGGACGGTCTGGGCCTGCGCCAACGCCTGTCCCATTTCGCCTTCATCGGCTGAAAACCGCGATACTGCCCAGCCCCGCGCCGCAGGATCAGTCGATGTTTCGATCACGCGCTCCCGGAAGACATCCCGCAAATAAGAGTCTTTGCCAAGCAGCAGGAGCGAAGACCCGGCCTTGCTTTTGGTCAGCCGTGTAACTAGAGATTCGGCGGAGATTGTAGGCATCAGAAGTTCTCGAGAACGTCGGATACAAGCTGCTCTGCAAAATCCCGCGACATGCGATCGAGCGCCGGACCTTCTTCCTGGAAAAAAGAAGGGATATCCACGGAGATTTCATAGGGCTCGCGGAACACGAAATTATTATTCCGGTACAAATTTTTACCGGCGCGATCCTGCAACGAAACTCTGAGGTTTAGCGTGACCAGGACTGTGGTCGCACGGCCCGTTGTAGGATCATAGAGAACGGCGCCACTTGCTAGATTCGTCACTTCTCCTTGGAGCACAAGATCAGCGCCGTCGGCGTCGGGAACAACCCGATACTTGGTCCGGGCGATGAACTCGTGCGCCACGGCCTGCGTCAGGATCTGCTCGATTCGATATTGGGTCGTCCGATTAACAAATGCCGGGATGGCAATCGTGTGAGCCCCTTCCGGCAGAGTATTTGTCCGGCCCACAACGCGATAGCCGCAACCAGTCGCGGCCAAAACAGCCACCAGCATCCAACGTATCGGTGCGCAGATGAAGCTCCGGCTAGGACGCAAGGAGCCTCTCCGCGATTTGAACTGCATTCACGCTGGCCAATCGAAAATTATCACCCGCACCCCAGAACCAATATCCGTTGGCGACGTTGGCGTCGCGTTCAGGGACAGTGATCAACGGCTGCGATTCCCCGGCGGCAGTGAGGTTTGAGGGGCTTGGTTCATCCGGAGGAACTACATTAAATCCCGCGGTCTTCAGCTTCGTGGTTAGAGTTTCTTCATTCATGGGGCCCTTGAACTCAGCCCACGCTGTAAACGCATGACCATAAAAGACCGGCGCCTGAATAAGGGTAACCGCAGGTAGTGAGATGCGGTCCGCGAGATATCGTTGTACTTCGCGGGCAATGGCGGTTCGTGCGTCGGAGAGCCGTTCTGTGCTTTCCGCGCCCCAACGAGCAGTAAGGTTAAACGCTACCTGTGTATCGAAAACTCGCTGGGGCATCGGTTGAAAGGAGAGCAGCTTGGTCGTTTGTCCTTCCAATTCGGTTACGCCCTCATCGCCGCGTTCGGAAACCGGCTGAAAGAATGTGATCGCAACACGCGCCGGAGACAAGTCGGCAAAGGCAGCTGCCAGTGAACATGCCACAATCGCTGGAGTCGAAGGTGCCACCCAGGTGTGATAGTGATCGTTCGGCAAAGCAGCGGGTGTGGGAGGCGAAATCAATGCATCGAGGCGGGGTATCCATGGTCGTGCGCGAGAGGCGGCCCACGACCCTCCCGTCATATCAATCACCGAAGCTCCGGCCTTGTCGGCAGCCGGCCCGTGCTTTGCCGCAAATGCCGGCGAACCAGCAAAAAAGACGAACCGCAGATCCTCAAAACTGCTTTCGTTGATGGACTGAACGACTGCGGGCTCGCCCGCAACTTCGGTGAGCGTGCCTGAAGCTATTTCCTCATCAACGAGTCTGATTTCCCCCGCGGGAAAACCACCCTCTTCAAGCCAATATTTCAAATCTTTTCCACGTAGCGTGGTGGCTCCGGCAATGGCCACTCGCAGCGAGTGCTCTGGAAGGGGCATCGCTCAGGCAGTACGCGAAACGAGGCGGTGACGAACAAGGCGCACGACGTGTATTGTGACCGCAGCAGCAGTATAGGCGGCCGCGATCAGCAACAACACAATCTCCGAATAAACCACAACCGACCAGACAAGCAAGCCCACTGCAACAATAATTAATGAATGCTGACGCCTGCCCCAGGGAATTCCTTTGAAGCTGAAGTAACGTACCGTGCTCACCATAAGTCCGGCTAGGAGCAGAACCAGTGTTAGCCAAGCGGCTGACCAGCGCCAGTCCTCGATGGGAACCTTCCACGCATGCACGACGGCCGCAATCATTCCTGCGGCCGCGGGACATGGCATGCCCACGAAGTAGCGCAGGCCACCTGCGGGCGCCATCCCGTGTACGTTGAAGCGCGCCAGGCGCCACGCACAGCATAGAGCAAACGCCAGGCTCACTACCCACGCCAAATCGTAAATATGCCGCGCTTCAGGGATATCGCTTTGAGCGATGGTGCGGACGCCCCAGGTGTAGGCCAGAATCGCAGGCGCAACTCCGAAGCTAACCATGTCGGCAAGGGAGTCAAACTGTTTGCCGAACTCCGTATTGGTATGGGTAGCGCGGGCAACAAAGCCGTCGAAAGCATCAAAAACAATGGCTAAACCGATCGCACGCGATGCGTAATCGAGATCGACAATGCCGCCCTTCACCGTAGCCAAGACGGCATAAAAGCCACACAACAGATTGCCGACGGTAAATGCGCTGGGAAGGAGATAAACGCCGCGCCTCAAGCGATGATTGCGCGGCTCAATAAATAATTCCTGCTGGTCCGGTTCTTTCATCGCCACCGCGCCAGCACGCTGACTCCTCCCGCCACGTGCTGACCAGGACGCACAACGATTTCGGCATCCCGCGGCAGCCAGACATCCATGCGTGAACCGAATCGGATCAGGCCGATTCGCTCCCCCAATTTTACCGTCTCGCCCGGCCGCTTCCAGCAAACCACGCGCCGGGCGATGGCACCGGCAATTTGTTTGAAGATCATCTCCCCACGCTCTGTTTGCAGATGAATGATGTTCTGTTCGTTATCAACGGATGCCCGGGAGCGCATGGCATTATAAAAACGGCCGCGCCGATATTCCACGTCGGCAACCCGGCCCGTCATAGGCGACCGGTTCACATGAACATCCCAAATAGATAAAAAGATGCTGATTCGACGACCCGGACAGTCACCTAAGGTCTCCTCCGACACATCCGTAATCCTGCCGTCGGCTGGCGAAACCACAACTCCAGGTTCAGCGGGCGGAAGCCGTTCTGGGTCCCGGAAAAAGAAAGCCACGCCGGCACAGACGAACAGCAGCACGGCCCCGGGAATTCTCCAGCCGAGAGCCGCCGCCACAATCCCCGCAAACAAAAGCGGGAGAACAAACTTGTAACCGTCTTTGACCATTCCCTGCCATAAGCCCATGCGCTAAAAGCGCACAACGACACCTTTACCATTCTACGATAAATTAACACTGCGGAGCTGCGTGCTAATGGGTGTGTGCTGATTTAGTGCGCCGCGCGATCAACCGTTCGATCTCATCTTTCACGCGAAGCTTTTTCTTTTTCAGATCGGATTCCAGGAGGATATCTTCCGCGCTCAGGTAGGGACTTTTGGTGAGTTGCTCAAGCTGTGCTTCGTAGCGTGAATGCTCTTCAACCAGGTGTCGGAATTCTGCGTCGCCCGCCAGCAGTTGTTCACGAACTTCCCGGAGCAAAGACATCATGCGCCTCCTGAGTATTTTAGGGTTTTACATAAGCGAAACCTAACATACGCAGGTTCGTGTCACAAGAACTTTTCCGTACTTATTCGACTGTACGAGCCAGTACTAGAGCATCCTCTATAGGCTCGGAATAATATTTGCGCCGCCGCCCGACCTCGGTAAAGCCCATCCGCAAATAAAACTTCCGGGCGGCGTCGTTGGAATCGCGAACCTCCAGGAATATTCTCTTAACTGCCGCGGTTTTGCAGGCCGCTAACGCGTCTTCCATAAGCCGCGAGCCGATTCCCCGGCGCCGACTGGTCGAATCTACGGCTAGATTTAGGATTTCTGCCTCATCCACCATCGTTCGAAAAACGACCAATCCAAACACGATTCCCTGCTCCTCTGCCACTCGCACGGATACATCCCCATGCAAAGCAAGTCGAGAATAATCGGCACACCACGGCGCAGCTTCGGGAACACTCGCCAACAACGTCCGAACGCGCTCGAGATCGGTGGCATCAACGTTCCGAATCATGTTTATGGAATCAGAAGTCCGCAAAGATGCCGCCAGGATTCAGTCGGATTTCCAGTTCATCTCCGCATCGGACCGGCGAATGTAGTTGGCGTCCAAATGCAGCGCGTCGATGACATCCCCTCGCCGGGCCTTAGCGTAACCAAGCTGGCCAATAAAAGGGGCAAGAACATCCGATACGACTTCGATCCGGGAGCCCAGTCGCTGAATTGCTGGCTGCACCGCTTCGGGTTGAAGGCACGCGAGGGCAAACACATCGTCGCCTCCCACGTGTGGCGGCAAAGATTGTAGGAACTCGTCGGCGTTAGCGAGAACTTCATCTCCGAGGCGGTCAAGGAGGCCAGAGCCGTCGTCCCGCGAACGAAATAAAGCCCCAAATATCTGTCCACGGCGCGCATCTATTGCGGCTGCGATTAACGAGCCCGGCGCAACTGAACCGCAAATCTGAATCGCTATTGCCTCTAGTCCGCTCACCGCCGCGATCGGCTTCCCCCAAACTTCCGCCCACCCCTTTATGGTTGTCAGACCCACTCGCAATCCCGTGAAGGAGCCAGGGCCGGCATTCACGGCAAATAAGTCAATCTCTTCGAAAGAGATGCGCGCTCCGTCTAACATTTTCATTGCCTCGCGAAGAAGGCTGGCAGAATACGGTTCGTCGGACGAGATTACCCGATGCATCAGAACTGTCGGGCCGCGAAGCAACGCGAGACTACCTGACTGCGCGCTGGTGTCCACTGCAAGAATCAGCATTCTTCAAATTTCCGAGTGCTTGTCGTGCAGGCCTAACGTCGCCCTGAATCGGCCCGATTTGCAAGCAATTTTAGTTCCATCCCGTATTGGAATTTCTACATAACTACCTGATTCTACGAGAAATATATTGACTATCCGTACATGAATTGCCTAAAATGATTGCATCGTGCTTTGTCTTAGGGGGAACTCCTGCCATGGAATTTAAAATAGGCGACAAGGTAGTGTATCCAAATCACGGCGTGGGCGTAATTGAACAAATCAGTTATGGCATGCTCGAAGGCCGAACCGAAACCTACTACATGTTGCGAATTACCTCCAACTCCCTCAAGGTTATGGTTCCCCGTTCGAACGCAGCAGCAGTCGGACTTCGTCCGGTTATCCGAAATGGCGACACTTGCAAAGTTCTCGGCTATCTCGAAAAGGGCAAGTTCAATTCACACCATGACTGGAAGCATCGCTTCAAGGAGAATTCGGAGCGCATGCGAACCGGGTCACTCATCGAAGTTGCCGCAGTTCTGAAAAGCCTGGTGGCCTTGAGCCACAGCAAGCCCCTGTCGTTTCGGGAAAAGAAAATGCTCGAGCGGGCTAAATACCTCCTGATCACCGAGCTCGCCACCGCCCGTAACTCCAGTCCCGAAAATATGGAATCCGTACTCGTTAAGTCCCTGGCAAAGGCGCGTTTGCGTATGCCGCCTACAGGTGACGAAGCCACAGCCGCAGACTGATTTTCGGCGACAGTTTGTTTGAACCTCCGGCGGTAAGCTATCGTGCTTCCCGACGTATTGCCTGTTTTGAAATCCAGACGCTCAGCACCTAGCCCAGAGTTTTAAGGGATTTTTTATGCCAGGGGTAGGACCGGTTCGGCGTTAAGATCCCAGCCGGCGAACTGCGCAGACAAAAACTTGGGGTAAGCCGCCGCAGCGATCATTGCAGCATTATCGGTAGAGAGCTCGCGGCTGGGGAAAAACACTTGGAAGCTGCGCCGCTCCGCTTCACGTTCGAATGAACTTCGCAATTCATTGTTTGCAGCCACACCTCCCGAAACGAGAATGCTCTGAGCCGCTGCCTCCTCGGATGCCCGCAGAGTGCGCCTGACTAATTCAGCCACGACTCGTCTTTGAAAGCTCGCGAGTAATCCCAGGGTTTGCGCGCTGCATAAGGGAAGCAACTGATCGGCGCTCCGCTCACCCCTGCTTAGCGCATGGCGGCGCTCATCGATCTCAGACTGCAGTTCCGGGTGCGCCCGAAGGTAATACAGCACAGCCGTCTTGATTCCGCTGAAGCTGAAATCATATGGATTCCCTTTGATCCTCGTAGCCGGAAACTCAACAGCTTCTTTCTGCGCGGAAGGTAGCTCCGTGACGTGCGCCGCCAGGCGATCGATTATCGGCCCGCCCGGATATCCTAACGCCAGAAGCTTTGCAACTTTATCGTATGCCTCGCCGGCAGCATCGTCACGCGTTTGGCCGATCTTCCGATAGTTCAGCAGGGCCGCGGCTAGAATTCCGCCGGGACGGCTATCCCTGACTTCGTACAACAAAGTATGTCCGCCGGAAACGATAAGGCAAACCGCCGGCAAAGACGGCTCTCGGCCCGAACGAAACGCCTCCAGAAACACTGCTCGAACGTGACCTTCCAGGTGGTTGACGCCTATGAGCGGCTTTCCTAGCGCATTTGCAACCACTTTCCCATACGTCAAACCCACGAGCAACGAGCCGACCAAACCTGGTCCGTATGTGACTCCGACAGCATCCAGCTCTCTTAAGCTCATCCCGGCGAGCTCAAGAGCCTCGCGCACCACAGGAACAATGCTTCGAAGATGCTCACGCGACGCCAATTCCGGCACCACCCCGCCGTACTTCCTGTGCACTGCAATCTGAGAGGCGATGACGCTGGACAGTATCTCCCGGCCGTCGGCAACAACCGCAGCCGCGGTTTCGTCGCACGAAGATTCAATGCCCAGGATATGTTTAGCCATGTGGTCTCGCGTGTATTGCGGTTTCGTATGGTAGCATACGGCTTCGGCTCACCCGCTGGCCACGGACTAGATTCTGTCCGCAAATCACCTTCTCTTCATCGAAGGAGCGAGGTCGTTCTGGCCTATTGAGCAACCGCATTTTTGACTTCCAATCTCTTATACAGGAATAGCTTCCGGAATCGCCTATGACAAATAAGAGCCGCCGCGTGCGCAAGGCCGTCCTTCCAGCCGCTGGTCTGGGCACCCGATTTCTGCCGGCCACCAAAGCGCAACCTAAAGAGATGCTCCCCGTCGTTGATAAGCCGCTCATTCAATATGTGGTCGAGGAATGCGTGGCGTCGGGAATCGAGAACATCATTATCGTTACAGGGCGAGGAAAGAACGCTATCGAAGATCATTTCGACAATGCGCCCGAGCTGGAGCGGTTTCTGGAGAGCAAGGGAAAGACCGAGCAAGTTGAGATGGTGCGCGCAATCAGCAATATGGTGAACTTCAGCTATACGAGGCAAAAAGAACCGCTGGGCCTTGGGCATGCCGTGCTGACAGCGCGCGAATTGGTGGGAAGTGAGCCTTTCGCCGTTCTTCTCGGCGACGTAATTATTCCCGGCCCCTGCCCCGCCACGCGTCAGATCGCGGATGTTTACGAAGAAACGGGCATTGGCACGATTGCCGTTGAGCCCGTTCCGATGGAGCGCACTCATCTGTACGGCGTCATTGACACTCAGCCGGCCGAGAAATCCAAATGGGGCGACCGATTGCTTCGCGTGCGCGATCTGATAGAAAAGCCCCGCCCGGGAAAGGCGCCATCGAATCTGGCGGTCACCGGCCGCTACGTTCTGCCGCCAGAGATTTTCGATTGCCTCGAGCGAACTTCGCCGGGAAGCGGAGGGGAAATTCAGCTCACGGATGGATTGCGGCTGTTAGCTCAGGAGTACGAACTTTACGCATTAGAGTATGAGGGCAAATCTTACGACGCGGGCGATAAACTGGGCTTCTTAAAGGCTACCGTGGAAATTGCTTTGGAAAATCGCGAATTTGGTCAGGACTTTCGCACTTACCTTCGTGAGCTTAAACTCTAGGCTGTAGCATTACTTCTCTTTGGCGGCGACTTTTTTCTTTTCTTTGCTTTCGGATGCTGTTTTCGTTTCTGTTTTGGCATCCGTCTTCGTTTCAGCCTTGCTGTCGGATTTCTCAGAAGCGCCACCGGCATCGGTCTTTTCGGCGCCTCGGTTAGACGAGCGGGCGTAATCGGTCACGTACCAGCCGCTGCCCTTGAACTGGATGGCGGGCGCCGACATCAGTCGCTCGACCCGACCACTGCAGCTGGGGCATTTTTTTAAATGCGGCCCTCCCAGCTTCTCGATTTTCTCGAAGTGCTTACCGCACTTTTCACACTCGTACTCGTATAACGGCACGTCTGTTTGTCTCCGTAAATCAGTATTTTACCATGCCGGTGCCGCTCTTACCCGCAGAGACTCTTCTTCCATGCCTCAATGGATCACAATCCCCGGCTCCCAAGGCGGGCAGCACGCTCATGCTAGACTGGCTGACACATGCCAGAAACGTCAGCTTCGCCGCCGGATAGGTCCTCTCACCGCAAAGGCACGCTCTATTTGGTGGCTACGCCGATAGGAAATCTGGAAGATATCACCATACGAGCGCTTCGTCTTCTGGGCGAAGCGGACCTGATCGCATGCGAAGACACACGGCACACAGCAAAGCTCCTGAATCATTACGGGATTCGTAAGCCGACGCTCAGCTATCACCAGCACAACGAAGCCTCCAGAGCTGAGGAGTTGATGAAGCGGCTGGAGCAAGGGGCGCAGATTGTCCTGGTAAGTGATGCAGGAACACCGGTTATCTCCGATCCCGGCCATCGGTTGGTTTCTCTATGCCTCGAAAGACAAATTCCCGTAGTTCCAATTCCAGGCCCCTCAGCCGTGGTTGCCGCGCTCGCAGTCTCAGGGCTGCCGTTCGAGGAATTCTTGTTTGTAGGTTTCCTTCCCTCCCGCTCAGCCGCTCGCCGCGAGATACTCGATAACCTCGCCAAAGAAAGCCACACCCTGGTCCTCTACGAAGCTCCCCATCGCCTTGTGGACACCCTTTCGGATGCACTGAACTCGCTGGGTCGCCGTCAGGCGGTTATTGCCCGGGAAATGACAAAGGTCCACGAGGAATTTCTGCGCGGCGACTTGGCCGAACTGCTCGTTCGCGTGCAACAGCAACAAATTCGCGGGGAAATCACCCTCCTTATCGGCCCGCCGGCTCCCGGCGCCGAAACGAATCATGAATTATCCGCAGCGCCTTTGCGCGAACGCGTGGAGCAGATTATGCGCGAGCGAGAAATCGATCGCAAAGCCGCTTTGAAAGTTGCCGCCCGCGAACGCGGCCTCACCAAGCGTGAAGCTTATAAACAACTCCTAGGCAGCACGTAATTAAACGTTTTGGTAGAAGTGAGGTTGGCCGAATAGCCGGAATACTTGCCAGCTAGGCGTTTCCATTCGCGGCGAGTTCAACCGCAAAGAAGGAGTCGACGCGATCGAGGATGTCCGCCGCCGACTCTGCCCTGGTGACCTGCCGCCGCAGCTCGGCGCCATTGCAGATTCCGTGAGTGAACCAACACGCGAACTGCTTCATTTTCCCAATCGCGTCCGGCCACCCCGCGTCACGCAGGTGGCGGAAGTAACGCGAAAGTAAGTCGTAGCGGTCACGGTCAGTGGGCTCGTCATAGCGTCTAGTAGCGATAAATTGCTCGATCTGGCTGAAAATCCACGGATTTGTGCTTGCCCCACGCCCGATCATTACTGCGTCGCAGTTTGTCTCATCGATCATGCGCACTGCATCCTCGGGACTCCGAATGTCGCCATTGCCAATGACAGGTATGCGCACAGCTTGCTTGACTGCGCGAATCAGGTTCCAATCCGCAGATCCGGTGTAGGCTTGCTCACGCGTTCTGGGATGCACCGCGATGGCCTCCACTCCCACGCCTTCTGCCATCCGGGCAACTTCAACGGCTACGATGCTCTTTTCGTCCCAGCCGGCGCGCGTCTTGATCGTAAGCGGAATGTGCACGGCATTTCGGACCATGCGCAGCAGCTCTTCTAGCGCGACAAGATCGCGCAGCAAGCCCGAGCCTCCGCACTTCACTACCTTTTTCGCCGGACAGCCCAGATTGATATCAACGACGTCGAACCCGAGATCCTCTACAAGCTTCGCGGCGTCTCCCAAAACTCGAGCATTGGCGCCAAACAACTGGGCCGTGATCGGGTGCTCGTCAGGCTCAAAGTGAAGGTAGTTCATGATTCGCGCCGCCTGCCTCGTTACGCCTTCCGCGCTCGTGAATTCCGTCATGATCAGCCCGCAGCCGCCTAGACTTCGGATCATGCGGCGGAAGATCGTATCCGTAACTCCGGCCATTGGCGCGAGAACGGTCGCGGGGTAGATTTCGATATTTCGGATCTGAAAGCTACGCCGCATCGGCATATCGGCTATTCTTGTTTTGTTGATCATTTCCAAGTCTGTAGCTCGACAGTTATTCGGGATTACGAATGATGTTGGGTTGCGGCGATTTGTTCAGTGTCGAAATATGTGAAGCCAACGCTTCCGTGGAACCCTGAAAGAATCCTTCCACGAGTCGCGCCACCGCATGCGTGCGCGCCTGATCAGCCGAAAGATTAGCCTTATACAGCCACGCGCGGCCGGATTTCTGCCGTTCCACCACACCCTTCTGTGCCAGCCGATCGAGGATGGTCATAATGGTTGTGTACGCTCGCGGGCGGGTGGTCGCCAATGCTGCGTGAATGTCACGGACGGTCGCCTCGCCAAGGCGCCATAACGCATTCATACAATCGAGTTCCAAAGGGGCTAGATCCAGTATGGAACGGCGAATACCGCGGGCGGGTGCACTGTACATGGATTCGTATTTCTAGACGGTTTTCGTCTTGAGCTGTGTTTCCGTGCCGAGTTTCTCGCCATTTTCCGGCTCGGCAGTAGCGGCCTTTTCCGCTGGAGGTACGCGAAATTGGTCCAGCCTAAGCAGCCTGCGATTCAGCGCGGAGCTGAAAGCAGTCCAACCAGCTTCGCCTCCATCCGCCCCCAGAACAGCACGCGCTGCGCCCATTTTTGAATCCAAATCGTCGAGGTAATGGAGCACCAGTGCCTCGCGAAACATCGGCAGCTTTGGTGACCCGAACTCATAGTGCCCATGATGGCTAATAAGCAGGTGCTTCACCAGCGTCTTGTAGTCCGGCGGAAAGCCCTCGATGCTATTCATTCTTTCGGTTACCTGTTCGAGCCCCAAAATGATATGACCGAGCAGCTGACCGTCATTGGTGTAATGAATCGCACGTTCATAGCAAAGCTCGTCCAGCTTACCGATATCGTGCAGAGCCGCACCTGTAAGCAAAAGATCGAGGTCCAGTTCAAGATAGTGTTGAGCGGCCAATCGGCACAGATCGCACAGGCTGACAATATGCTCGAGCAGGCCGCCCACAAAAGCATGGTGCATCATTTTTGCCGCCGGGGCGCGCTTCAACCGCGGAAATATCGCGGGGTCCTCAATTACTCCGGACACCAAGCGGTTTAGCCAAGGATTTTTGATCGCTGCTACGTGTTCACGCAGCCGCCCGTAAAGCTGCTCGATATCCTCCGCGGTGTGAGGAAAATAATCGGATAAATCCACTTCAGCGGGCTCGGCGCGGCGAACCCTGTCGACCGCAAGCTGTACTCGATTCTTATAATTCTCAACGCGCGCCTGAACTTTAATAATGTCATCGCGGTCGAAGAGCGCCGCAAACGCCTCCGCATTGTCCCAAAGGCGCGCTTCAATCGTTCCACTCCGATCGCTCAGCTCCATCCGCAAAAAAAGCTTTCCTTCACGGGTCGAGCGCAGCTCTTTTTCGCACACCAGAAAAAAAGACGTGACAGTACTGTCGGGAGTCAGATCAGAAACGTAGGCGGTTTTCATTCAGTCGGGTTTACTGCCTGGCACGGGCGTGTTCGGCGTCGGCGCAGACTTCTTCTTTTTCTTATCGTCGTCAGGCGTCGGAGGAACCTCTTCGATTGTGCTGGAAGGCACGGCTGCGGTATCCGCATATCCGGGCTTGACTAAAACATAGCTTTCCTCGCGCAGCGTTTCCAGATATGCACGTAGCCCGGGACGCAGCCGCTCATTGTAAAGGCGGTCCATTATTTCGTTTTCAACTTTGTCTTCCGGCTGCTCGCCGGCGGCGTAGTGTTCCCCAACTTGCAGGAGCAAAAAACCCGTTTTCGTTGGAATCACGTCCGTCGTTTGAAGTCGCTGCAGCGCAAACACCGCTTGCTCGATGTTCGCCGCAAGCTGGCCATGCTGAAATTTACCTAGATCTCCGCCCTGCTTCGCAGTGCTGCCGTCGGAAAAATGTTTGGCCAGTTCTCCAAAATCCTCGCCGTTTTTAACGCGCTGCAGCAGTTCATCGGCTTTCTTTCGCAACGCTGGTGTCTCGGATTCCGGCTTGCCCTCGGTACTTACGAAGATCTCCCGGAGCGTAACCTGCTCGGGACGGGTGAATTCGCTTTTGTGTTCGTCGTAATACTTTTGCACCTGAGCGTGATCCAGGATGATCTTCGACCCGACTTCGTGCCGAATCACTTCCTGCTGGATCAATTGATTCCTGATGTTGTTCTTGAAATCCTCAAAGGAAACGCCGCTCTTGTCAATCTGAGTCTCAAGCTCTTCCATAGTCGGAATGTTATTCTGAATGCGAATGTCATCCAGACGCTTGATCACATCCGTTTCGACATTAACGCCCGAGTCTTTGCCGCGTTGAACGAGCAGAGAATTGTCGATCAGGTCGCGCAGCACGTTCTTATCTTCCGCGGCGACCTTTTGATTAATCTCTTCGGGTGTGCACTTGGGGCAATCTTGCTGGGCTTCCTGTTCCATCTCGCGTCGGGCGTGCTCCAGATCACTACGAGTGATCACCTCGTTATTGACCCGCGCAACCACCTCTTCAACCACGACGCCTTTGCTCTGCGCCAGGCAAGACAACGCCGGGGCCATAAGAATCAACCCCGCCCAGATATATCCGTTCCTTAACATCTTTCTCCTTTGCTCATTCGGCATTCTAGCTCCCCGTTTCCAGTGGAAGCAATACGTTTCGAATGGCCTCTGCGATGCTCTTATTACTGCGTTCCAAGGTGATCGTCAGGACGCCGCTAGGATCGAGTTTTGTACCCTTTTGCTTTCGCACCAGACGCACCAATCTTTCTGGGCTGACCGTGGTGCTCGGGTGGAATTTGATGGCGGCCTCATTCCCCCGGCGATCCACAGATGAGATTTGCAGCCGTTCACACAGAGATTTCAGGACTGCATAGTCCAATAGATTATCGATGGCAGGAGGAGGCGGGCCAAACCGATCCGCGAGTTCCCGCCGAAGGGTTTCTCGCTCTGTCTCGTTGCGTATTTCTGCGATCCGCTTGTAGGTGCGCAATCGCAGGCTTTCGCTGGGCAGATACTCGGGCGGAATGCGAATATCCATGCCCAGGTTCAACGAAGCGCGCAGCTCCGGCTGCTCTGCTTCTCCCTTCTTCGCAGATACGGCGCGCTCCAGCATTTGGGTGTAAAGATCGAATCCAATCGCGGCGATGTGGCCGTGTTGCTCACGGCCCAGCAGATTTCCCGCGCCGCGCAATTCCAAATCCAGGGCCGCGATGCGAAAGCCGGCGCCAAGCTCGCTAAATTCGCGCAGCGCCGCAAGTCTGCGCCTCGCTATCGGGGTTAGAGAGGTCTCCGGAGGCACCAGCAAGTACGCGTAGGCGCGCTGGTTGGAACGCCCTACGCGGCCGCGGAGCTGATAAAGCTCGGATAGACCAAAACGGTCGGCGCGATTCACGATAATCGTATTGGCACGTGGGATGTCGAGGCCATTCTCGATGATCGTGGTGGATATGAGCACATCGGCCTCGTCACGAACAAACGTGAGCATCACCTTCTCGAGCTCGCGTTCACCCATCTGACCATGTCCGACCACGACCCTGGCCTTCGGAACAAGCTTTTGAATCAAAGCTGCCATCGAATAAATCGATTCCACGCGGTTATGCACGAAGAATACCTGCCCTCCGCGTTCCAGTTCCTCCGAGATTGCCCGCCGGATAATCGATTCCGAAAAAGGCGCCACCACCGTCTGAATCGCAAGCCGGTCTTTTGGTGGGGTTTCGATTACCGACATGTCCCGCAGGCCCACGAGCGACATATTCAACGTGCGCGGAATCGGAGTGGCGGTCATCGTCAGCACATCCACGTTCCGGCTCATTTCCTTCAGCCGCTCTTTGTGGGTCACGCCAAAACGTTGTTCCTCGTCAACGATCAGCAAACCCAGGTCGTGGAAATTCACGTCACGCGAAAGCAGACGATGCGT
>Ga0210394_10000587_pt1 | contig 73274 bp, 65 predicted proteins | sample IncBWC12MmetaG_FD_160121 | JGI IMG/M metagenome (GOLD analysis project Ga0210394, IMG submission 160121) | Forest soil microbial communities from Barre Woods Harvard Forest LTER site, Petersham, Massachusetts, United States - Inc-BW-C-12-M | ecosystem: Environmental > Terrestrial > Soil >... | reverse complement strand
TGGCCGGAAAAGGTTCCAAGATTTTGTTAGCGAGACCGCACTAGATTCCAGCGAGAATCTTTTTGGCGAGTGGCACCACATCGTCCGTTGAACATGGGCACATTTGGTACATGATGCGAATCAGCTTGTCGTCTTTGCGTATCAGCATCATGGACCCGCCGATGTCGATGGCATCGTCTCCTAATCCTGGAAGGGAGACCATGCCTCCTTCCAGACGGCCAAACGTCATGCGCATCACGCTTATCTGCGCTCTGGCACCGCCATTGGTCACGCCGAACACGAAAACGGGCGCTTCACCGGGATGTTTCGAAGCAGCGCCGCTTTGCTCGGCGTTCATTCCTTGAAAGAGAGGCTTTGCCATCGCTTCAAACTGTTGTCGTTGCGCTTCCGTGGTCCCCTCTTTGTGAAGCAGGGAACCATGCTTAACTACGAGGTCTGAAATCTGTGCTTGCACGTTGTAGGCGCACCCGGAATCGCTTCCCTCGGATGGCTCCGTGCGCACGATTTCCATTTTTGCGGCTTGGGCCACGTCGGCTTTGGAGAGCAGGCTGCAGGGATCGATGCCGACGAGAGCTGGCCCGCGAGTTGCGTTTGAAGCATTCGAGAGATCGTCCAGTCCGACGTCATGTATTCCCTGTTTAACGCGGTGCGCGACATACCAGATACCTGCAACTCCCACAGCTCCGAAGATAAAAATCACGACAAGGAAGATCAGCAGAACTTTTACAAGGGTGTTGCCCGATTTTGCAGGAACTACTGCAGCGGCTTGAGGAGCAGGAGGCTTCGGCTGAGGTGCTGCCTGTGGGCGCGCTGTGGGAGACGCATTGGAAGCTGGCGGCGGAGGCGCCGCTGCCGAGCGAACTGGCGGACCTGCAGCGGGCGTGCCGCAACCGTCACAAAATGCCTGTCCATCCGCAAGTGGTCTGCCGCAATTCCTGCAAAAACCAGCCATTTTTGCCTCTCAGACTTTCTCCGCACAGGTGCTGCTTTACGTGCTTTGCATCGTGCCAGAAGCGCAGAGCACCGGCAAGCGTCACGCGCCGTTTCGTTGCGGAGTTGATTTGTGGGGTGGCGGTCGGGAGCTAGAAGGGAAGAGAAAGTTTGCGACCGGAGACCTTTCGGTAAAGAACAGCGCGGAAACTGATGAACAGGTAGAATAGGCGCGCGTTCAAATTGCTCACTTAGGAGCTTGTATGCCTTCTGACTATCTATTGAAAACGGAACCTACCGTCTATTCGTTCGCCAATTTGCAGAAAGACGGCGTCACGGTTTGGGACGGCGTATCGAATCCAACGGCGGTTAAAAACCTTCGCGAGATGGAGCCCGGCTCGCGGCTAGTGATTTATGAAACTGGTGACCACAAGAGTGCGGTGGGAACCGCCACGGTTGTTTCTGTCGATGCTTCGAATCCCAAAAATCCCGAAGTGAAGATCAAAGTGGGAAAGGCGATTGCGACGCCTGTGTCATTAGAGAAAATCAAAGCGAACAAGTTGTTCGCCGATTCGCCGCTGGTGCGGATTGGAAGGCTTTCGGTCGTTCCGCTCACCAAAGCCCAATATGCGGCGTTGGCAGGCCACTGAGAAGCTCCATTGTCTGAGACAAGGAGGGGACCGCATTCTCTATGAGTCACAAAGTCGCCGTTGTGCAAGCTTCACCCGTCGTGTTTGATCGCGAGCGCACCCTGGAGAAACTGTCCGCCCTGGCTCGCGAAGCCGCGCAGCAAGGCGCGGAACTTGTCCTATTACCTGAAGCCTTTGTTTCCGCCTACCCACGCGGCCTGGACTTCGGGGCGGTGGTGGGTTCGCGCACGGATGCCGGCCGTGAAGATTTCCGCCGCTACTGGGAAAGCAGTGTCGACGTACCCGGGCCCGCGGTCGATCATATATCGCGTACTGCTCGCGCTAACAACATCTATCTCGTTGTCGGCGTCATCGAACGCGATGCAGCCACTCTCTATTGTACCGTCCTCTTCTTCGCGCCGGATGGGAGTTTCCTGGGCAAACACCGGAAGCTGATGCCCACAGCGTCCGAGCGCCTCGTGTGGGGATGCGGTGACGGCTCCACGTTGCCGGTATTTGCGACGCCATTGGGCAAACTCGGCGCGGTGATCTGCTGGGAGAACTACATGCCGCTGATGCGTACAGCAATGTATTCCAAGGGCATCGAGCTTTATTGCGCGCCCACTGCCGATGCACGTGACTCCTGGCTCGCCACTGTCCGCCATATCGCTATCGAGGGGCGCTGCTTCGTGCTCTCTTGCAATCAGTTCCAGCGGCGCCGCGATTTTCCTTCTGACTATCATTCGTCTTTCGGCGATGATCCGGACACAGTGATCTGCCGTGGCGGTAGCTGCATCGTGGATCCCTTCGGGAATTTCCTTGTCGGACCGAACACCGAAGGCGAAGCTATTCTCATGGCGGAAATCGATCTCGGACAAATCATCCGCGGCAAGTACGACTTCGATGTCGTCGGCCACTATTCACGCCCCGACATTTTCCAACTGCACGTCGACGAGCGGCCGAAGCATCCCGTCACTACCACTAACGATACATCCGCTGCCGCGCTTGAGTTTGAGCCCACCGCAACTGAATCCAAGTCCGCCTCCTAAACATGGAAGCACGATCGGCCAGGTGTCTGCTGACCAGGTATTGTTTTGCCAGCTTGGCCGATAGCGGCCACTCGCTCTTTTCGTAGATTGGCACATACGATGTAGGCGCGTATGATGCGTGGCGCAGCGCGACGAGGAGATTCAGATGAAACGCTTCCTACTTGTTTTCGTTTGCGGATTATTCTCATTCGCGGGTGGGCAAATTTTCGGACAGCAGCCGCCGGAAATTCGGTATACGTCTGTGCCGGACTTTCTGAAATTGCCAGCGGATGTTTATCTCGGAGAAGTGGCCGGAGTGGCGGTCAATTCGAAGGGACACGTTTTCGTTTTTTCGCGAGGGAATACGACGGGCCCGGCCTACGCGGCAGCGGGCGCGCAACTCTTGGAGTTTAGCGCGGATGGAAAATTTGTGCGGGAGATTGGGCACAATCTTTATGCGTGGTCTTACGCGCATGCGGTGAAGGTCGACCCGCAAGACAATATTTGGGTGACGGACAAGGGGTCGGACATGGTGATCAAGTTCAATCCCGAGGGCCGCATCGTGATGGTGTTTGGCCGCAAGCAAGAAGCTTCCGATGACGGCACTGGTCCGTTGAAACACGTCAAGCCACCCTTGCCGCCTGTGGATGGAATGTTCCGGCAGGTTACGGACGTGGCTTGGGACGCGGCGGGGGATACGTTCATCAGCGACGGATATATCAATTCGCGCGTGGCGAAGGTGGACAAGGACGGTAACTGGGTAAAGTCCTGGGGAGAACCGGGCGACCAGCCGGGGCAGTTTAATGTGCCGCATAGCATTGCCGTGGATGCCGCCGGAAATGTTTACGTGGCGGATCGCGGCAATCGGCGGATTCAGGTGTTTGATGGAGACGGCAAATTTTTGCGGCAGATGACGATCGATGTGCCGGCTCCTCCGGATGCGCGTGCGGCGATCGGCAACAAGCCTACTGGAACAACGGGGACAATGTCGCCGGGTGCGCCGTGGACGGTTTGCATTTCGCCGGGACCGAAACAAGTGCTGTACACTTCGGACGCATTTCCGGGACGCATTTACAAACTTAGCCTCGACGGAAAAGTTCTCGGAATGTTTGGCAAAGCCGGCAAACAGCTCGGGCAATTCGGGTGGATTCACGAAATCGCCTGCCCGTCAGAAAACGAATTGTATGTGAGCGAAATTCTGAATTGGCGCGTACAGAAATTAATTCTTGAGCCGAGTCACTGAAGGACGCGATCGATTGCAGCATTGTTGATCGGGTACTCAGTGTCTGACTGCGCCGCAAGCGGGACAGGAACATTGAGAACTGATCATCAACAACGGAGCACCGCAAAATGGACAGAGGGTGTCCGCGGCAGGCTGAACCGTTGCAAGTTTCGACTGTAGAGAAGGTTCTTTCTCTGTACGGAAGAGATGCATGAGAGTGAGGACGGCCCCAATCGGGGCAGCTACTCGAAGAGCCCATAATAGGGCCACAGAGTCCGGCTCGACTGGCACGGCCCAGAATACGGCCGAGAAAATCAACAGGACAAACACACCCGCCCACTTAAAGCCGCGCCTCGTTTTGGTTGAGACGTGGGGATCGCGGCCACATGCCGTACACACCCAGCGTTTCCAAAATCCTACCGGTAGAATCGGAATCCAAAAAATGTGGCCTGCGTTGAACGTGCGCACCTGAACTGCGCGACGCGGTTGTCCGCACGATAGGCAGTAATCGTTGCGAAACGCAACCCGCTTTGGCTGCCAACGGTAGACACCGTAAACGATGAGCACCGGCTAGCCTCCGTCACCACTCAAGAGTGCGGGGAATATTACACCAACTGAGCCGTCACATCTTCAGCGAAGGCGCGGAGTCACTTTGGTTTGGGTTTTGTTGCGGCTGGAGCGCGCAAGTTGGCGTTAAAAAAGTCATCGACGCGATGCCACGCGTCGAGCAGGACGTGTTCGCGTGTGAAGTAGTGAAACTCGCCGGGATAAATCATGAAGGTAATCAAGTCGCCCTTGTGTTTCTTCAGGGCTTCGTCCATCAGCCAGACGGATTCGAGGAACGGTACGTTCACGTCGGCGGTGCCATGGAGTATGAGCAGTGGTCGCTCGAGGCGATCGATGTGCGAGAGCGGCGAAGCGTTCGCATAGACTTGCGGATTTTGCTCGGGAGTGCCGATGCGGCTTGCCGTCCAACCACCGTGGTACGGGTCGGAATAATACATCGTGTAGTCGGTGACGCCGGCGACGTCGACGCCAGCGCGGAAAAGCTTCGGTTGATCGGTCATCGCTATCAGAGTGAAAAAGCCGCCATAGCTTAGGCCCCAGACGCCGATGCGGTCCGCGTCAACGTACGGAAGAGTCTTTAGATAGTTCGCGCCCATCCAGGCGTCCTTCGCATCCTTGCCGCCGACGTCCATGTAAACGCCAGTGCGCCAATCGCGGCCGTACCCAATGCTGCCGCGATAGTCTGGCGCGAAGACGACGTAACCTTTCTGCAAGAAATACTGATGGATGCTGTAGTAGACGGCGTAGTTTCGCTGCACGTGCCAGCCGTCGTAGTTTTGATTTACGCCGTCGCCATGGATCCACATGATCGCGGGATGTTTGACGTTTTTATTGATGTTTTTCGGAACAAAGAGCCAGCCGGGAACTTGCTGGCCGTCGGGTCCGGGAAAATGAACGTACTGCGGCTCGACAAATTGGGAGCGATCCATTCCGGCTGGCATGGAGTCGGTGAGCCGTACCGGCGGCGCGCCGGGGTTGGAACCGATGGTGTAAAGATCGGCGCTGTTCTGCGTGTCAGTGTGCTGATAGACGATGCGGCCGTCGCCTTCGGACCAGTGCGGCTCGATGTTTGTGCCGGGCGTTGCGGGAATGTAGGTGACTTCGGCGTGTGCGGGATCGTTGCCGATTTTTGCGATGCCGAGGACGCGGTCCCCGGGGCGATCCTCGAGATTGGCGTCAAAGGCGATACGCGTGCTGTCGTGTGACCACGCGGGGCGCCAAGCTTCGAATTTGCCTTTGGTGATTTGGACAGCGTCTCCGCCGGCCGCGGGCATCACGTAGAGATGGTCCCAGCCATCTTCATCGCTCAGGAAAGCGATCCACTTACCATTGGGAGAGGGCCATGGTTGCGCGCCTGCTTCGCCCCAGTCGGGGATGCTCCAGAATTTTTCTTCATGGATTTCGTGGATGGTCTTTGTGTTGCCGGTGGCAGCGTCGGCGAGGTAGATAAAATAATTCTTGAAGTCGCTGGACTGGCCATCAAAGACGAGGTGCGCGTTGTCGACCCAAGCCAATCCGCCATATTCGCCGGGCTTTGCGATGGCGACAGGTTTCGCGGCGGCGAGTTTGATCGCATAGATTTGGCCGGGAACGTATTCGGAAACTCGATAGACGAGTTTGGCGCCGGAGTAAGAAGGCGATTCATCGTGATGAATAATTTTTGCCCCCGCGGTGTAGGCGAGGGATAAACCGTCGGGAGACCAGAGGATGCCACCGATGCTTACGTCGTCGTGCGCGGTGGTCGCTTCGATGCCATCGGAGAGCCAGCGGATGATCAGTTCACTGGAGCGCGGCGCATCTTCTTTTGCCGCGGGGTTGCTGCGGACGAATGCCACACGCTTGCCATCGGGCGAGAGGACGTATCCGCTGCCCGGATCAGGCTTGCTCCACGCGGGTTTGGGTGTGCCACCAGAGGCGGCGACCTGCCAGAGATCGCCGTCGTGAGGGAAGTAGACCAGATCGCCGTCTTCGCTCCAAAACGCGCCTTCGACTTGGCCCTGCGTGAACGAAGTGAGGGGCTTCGGCGAGCCGCTGCCGTCGGCATTAGCGATGTAGAGATTGGCCACGCCCGCGCGGTCCCAGACAAACGCGACATGCTTTCCGTCGGGCGACCAGATAGGCTCCGACGGATGCTTGATGTCGATCAACTGTTCGATGGTGAGCTTCGGCTTTTGAGCGGCGGTTTGTGCAACCGTGCTGCTCGCGCTTACCAGCAGAATCAGTGCGATGTTGACGGCGTGAATCCGATTGCGCATTGCGCCCCCTGAAGAGCGGACAAAAAACTTAAGACCCTGAAACCAGACTGGCGGGTGGAGTGAAAGTATCACTCCACCCGCCGAGTTGGGAAGAACGTTTGACTAATTCGGCTGTGAATGCAGTTCTCGCTAAAAAGTAAAACGCAGACCGAAGCGAGTCACGAACGGGTTGATAGCGAGCGACGGCTTCAGAAAAAAGCCGCCAGTCGGAGGAGTGTATTGAGTGACCTCCGAGATGGTCGTTTGAGAATTCGTCAAGTTGAAGAAATCGACGATCGGTGTGAGGTGCCAGCGGTCACCAAACACGAACTCGCGAGAGATACGCAGGTTGAGCTGGTTAACGCTGGGCAGGCGCTGGATTCCCGCCGGTTGCAAAATGACGTTCTCTGCGATGTTGACGCCTTGTCCGTCCGGCACGTTGAAGGTTTCGGTCGGCTGGATCGGGAAACCAGTGTAATGCTGGAAGTTGACGCTGGTACCGAATTTCCACGGCAGCTCGTAGGTGCTATCCACTTTAAAGACATAGGTGGAGTCGAGATTCAGGTAGTTGTTATCCCTGTTTATGTTGTTATTGGGGTCCGTGAAATTGTCGCTGGTGGCCTCGTCAGAAAAACCTCGCCCGTAGACGCCTTTCTGACGCTGGATAGTGAAGCCACCGAGCACTTGCCACTTGTTGGACAAGCGTTTTACCGCGGTGAACTCGACCGCGTTGTACGAGTTATCGTCGAGCTGCGAAAAGTTCGTGACTAGGTTGTTGAACACGCCATATTTATTTGTGTTCGCGGGCTGAAAACTAAACAGAGTCATCGGCTGGTTGGAGATGGGATTGATGATCGGGCTGCCATTCAGAGTGGTGATCGGCACATAGTCGGATAGCTGAACCGCAGCGTTTTCAGTTCCAAAGAGGTTTTTCTTGGTCCTGTAGTAGTACGTAGCCCCAACACGGAGGTCCCGCCACAGCTGCTTTTCGTATCCCGCGCTCACTTCCTCAGAATATGGGCGGCTCATGTTGTGGTTGATCTGCGCCCCGCCAGAGGATGCTACGGGAGTCGCGCCGGCAGGAAGCCATTCATTTAGTTGCGGGATTTTGTCTCCATTGGTGTCATTCCATGGAAACGTTAGCGAGATTAAGCCATTGGGATTGGAGGTCTCCGCGAGCCCCGTGCCTTGCATGATGTAGTAGATGCCGTAGCCGAAACGGACCACGGAATCACCCTTACCGGTGGGATCCCATGCCACTCCGATGCGCGGCGAGACATTGTTCCAGTCCACCAGGTTGCCCGATGCAGGAAAGGTGTGATCGGCCTGGAAGAGTTGAGGAAACATAAGATTCGTGGCCGTTGTTTGTTGGGGATAGTAGGTGGTGAAGCGGTCGTAGCGCATCCCGAGGTTCAGCGTGAGGCGGCGCTTAATAGTCCAAGTATCCTGAAGGTAGAAGCTGGTATCTCGAAAATAGTTCTTCTGCGTCGTAGGAGTGTTATAGGCCACAACCTGGAAAGGCTGCGAGAAGACTGGCTGGGTCGAAGGGTTGCTGTTGTAGATCGCGTTGATCCCTTGATTCACATTGTAGATGTAGGAGTTGTAGTTCTTTCCCCATTCGAAGCCGAATTGGAAATTGTGAGTGCCATGCCAATTTCCTTTGTACCATGAGCCGCTAGCGGACCATTTGAGCACCCATGCCGGGTTTTGAAATTCGTAGGGTGCTGCGCCACTCTCGGTGGAGTACCCAATGTCTTGCATGTTGAGACCCGTCGAGTTGCTCTGATAGCTAAGGGGAAAGATGATTTTGTTCCAGCCGACGCGGAAATCGAGCAAAAAGTTATTCGTGATTTGGCTGGTCCAGAGACCTTGCAAGATATACGCTGGTTCAATCTGTTTCCAACTGGCGTCCTGACTAACAAACTGATAGGCAGTGTCTCGGCGGAAGAAGCGATTCTGTTCGTTGTAGAGCCAGATGAAGCTGAATTTATTCTTCGCATTGATTTGCCAGTCGCTGCGCAGGTCGGTGTTGGTTTGGTGATTAACGTCCACAACGGGATTGCCGGCTTGGTCGGTCACCGCGAGAATGCGTTGGCGCAGATCGTACCGGCGATAAGAGCCGAATAGCCACCATTTGTTTTTCATGATGGGGCCGCCGAGGCTGGCGGACGTGTCCCTGGTCATATCGAAAGGCGAGCCCGTCGGCACCGGAGAGCCCTGGAAGACGGGCTGCTTTACATCGGCCTGAGTGCCAGCCGTCAAATAATAAGCGGCAGCCTGGCCATGCAACTCGTTCGAGCCAGACTTGGTGACCATGTTCATGTAGATCCCGCCGATGGGCACCGAAGCTGGGGCATTGTCCGCAACCACTTGAAACTCATCGAAGGAGTCATGATTGGTATAGAACTGTGTATAGCCGCCACTCGAACCGGGCCAGTTCAGATCCAAACCGTTGTAGCTGTAGATCTGCTCTGCTTGAGTACTTCCGTGTATCTGCATAGCAGATTGCTGATAGCTATTGTCGCCGGCCACATCGAATGTGCTGGAGGTGACTCCGGGCATCTGGGCAACAGTGGACCAGGGGTCACGGCCGCTGGGAATGTCCTGTAGCAGCGTTTGGTCGAACGTCGTCGAGGTCTGAACGTTTTGTAGGTCTACCACAGTCTGGCCTTCCACTTGGACCGTCTGCGTGACTTCCCCCACTTGTAGCTTGGAGTTCACGGTGGCGGTGAAGCCTGCCGTAAGCACGATGCCAGTCTCGTTCACGGTACGGAAGCCGGTCGCGGTGACGGTGAGGTCGTAGGTGCCCGGCGGCAGCAAGTCAAAAAGATAGTCTCCATCGGACCCTGTAGCCATGGTGCGCGGTGACATCAAGGAAGAGCCCTTGACCGTCACCTTCGCGTTTGGCACTGCCGAGCCGGAGGCGTCGGTTACCACCCCCGTGATTTTTCCAGTGATGGCAACTTGAGCGGAAATCGTTGCAGGCAAAAAGCAAACTAAAGCCAGTATAAACAAGATGCGATTTTTCATTGCGTCCCCCCAATGGATGGATCGAGCAGATCGCCTTGGACAGGTAAATCGGGAATCGACCGGCTTCCCCTCCAGAATGGCACCTGCGCCTGACCACAAGACGCTATCTATGCTGGTTGAGATGGATTATGTACAGAATCCACGTCGAGTCAAATGAAGAATCCGGATTCCCCCCATCCAAAGAATTACACCCTGTTATCCCTCTTAGACGGCGTTGGCGGCGTTTTGTTCGCGCTGGATGAAAAAAACGGTCCTACCCGTCGCAAACGGGCCCTCGGTAGCGAAGGCTTGGGTCAGCGCGAGTAAAGGCAATTTCGGACGAAACGCGTTGATTACGCGGGCCTAGTTAGCGGGCAGGCGGTTCACGATGAAATCTGAGACGCGGCTGGCGGCTGGCGGGTCGAGATTCGATAGCACTATGATGACGTAGCCGCTTTGCGGAAAGATTTGCAGGTCGCCGTTCATGCCGGGGGCGCCACCGCCGTGGCCAAAATGGCGCATGGCGGTCCCTGCACCGGTATCCATGAACCCGAATGCGTATTTGTCGCCGCGCGGCGTATCGACTTTTCCAGTGGTCAGAAGATCGGTGTATTGTGCGTTCAACAACTTGTGATTGGAGAGGGCATTCGCGAAGCGAAGGAAGTCTTCAACCGTGCAATAGCCACCACCTGCTGAGGTGCCTCGATAGGGGAGCGTGTCCGTGTTGGGCTGAAGATTCTTGCCAGGGCTCTGCGTGTAGCCGATGGAACGATCCGGTACGTTTTGGTCTTCGGGAAGCGAGCCTGTGGAAGTCATTCCCGCGGGCTTGTAAATGTTCTCGCTGACGTAATCGTAATGGCTTTTTCCGCTCACGCGTTCGACGATCACGCCCAGCATCAGGAATCCGTAGTTGCTGTACTCCCAGCGGCTGCCCGGCTCGAACTCCGGCGCTCGCTCACCATAGAGCTTGAGATAGTCCTGCAGGGTCTTTAGCTCCAGGCGATGGGTGTCGAACTGTGGGCCAAAAAAATCTCCCGTGCCGCCGGTGTGAGTCAGGAGTTGCTGAATCGTGACTTTCGTGGCGATATCTTTATTCGGATAGTCGGTGAGATATTTCCCTACGGGATCGCTAAGTGAGATCTTGCCGGCTTGCACCAGCTGGAGAATCGAAACGGCGGTGAACATTTTGTTCATCGAACCGATGCGGAATTTCGTGGTCACCGTGTTGGGGATTTTCTTTTCGCGATTGGCCATGCCGTAGGCGCCCGTGAAAATCGGTTTGCCTTCTTTCGCCAGAAGCACGGCTCCTGCGAACTTGTCGGCGGCTGCATCTTTTTCCAGTTTTGCACGAAGCGCAGCGACTAGGTCGTCCTGGCTCAGGCGCGGTAGCGCGAATTCCGCCGGGCGGCCCATGGCTCGGATCTCAAGATGCGTGACGTGATATGGCGCCTCGGCCTCCACGTCGATGGCGAACCGCGCGAATTGGTCCGAATCGCGTTCTTGCACAAGGCCTGTGAGTTTCGTGGCGCTCGATTCTTCGATCTTCTTGAGGTCAAATCCTCCCGTCTGTTGGCGGAACCCGAGAATGCCTTCCACTTTGTGTTCTTCGGGCTTATCGAAGTGACTGCGGAATTTTTCGAGTTCGGCCCTGTCGCCGCTGTTGAACGCAGCAAGCCACGCGGAGAATTGTTCTCCGGCTGGCGTCTTGGGAATTTCGACGGTGGCGGATGGTGCCTGGCCAGCCTGAGCAGAGCCAACTGCGAAGCAGACCCCTGCGAGAGCGAGGGCCATTAGCGCGAACTTGCTGAGTGCACTTGAACGGCTGAGCATGATTCTCCACGGCCTCCGAAGTTGGAATCGTTCTGTTGGTACCAAGTCTACAGCTATAGACGGCCACAAAACGCGAGGGTTTAGTGAGTGCAGGGGGAGGAAGATCTTGCTATAGTCGGACCATAGTCAGACTATAGTTTGACCATGGTCAAATCTGCATGTACCATGGTTCCAGGAGAGCAGAGCCATGGAAGAGATAGCCATTTCGAAATTCAAAGCAACTTGTTTGGCCGTGCTGGAGCGTGTACGTAAGACCGGCCAGCCAATCCGTGTAACCCGCTTCGGTCAAATCATCGCTGAAATCAAGCCGCCGCCCTCCGCACAGCCTCCCCGTCGCTTCGGCCGGCATATTGGGAGCGGCGTAATTTTGGGAGACATCGTGAGTCCAATTGGTGACGAGTCCGATTGGGAAGCCGCGCGCGAGCTGGAGCCTGACAAGGGCGAAAATCAAAAATGAACCTGCTCCTAGATACTCACATTTGGATATGGAACGATCTCGAACCATGGAAGATCACTTCGGATATCAATCGGGAGCTCAGCAGCCCAGACAACCATCTGTGGCTATCCCCAGTGAGCATCTGGGAAGTGACCGTCTTACTCGAGAAGAGAAGGATCGACTTGAAGCAGGATTTTCGAAGCTGGGCGGACGAGTCTGTCACTGACCTTCAATTACACGAGGCAACGATAACCTGGGAAGTGGCTCACGAATTACGCTACACAAAGCTGGGACATCGCGACCCGGCGGACCGGTTCTTGGTTGCAACAGCTAAGGTTTATGACCTGACTCTTGTCACAGCCGACGAAAGGTTGATAAATGTACCCGGTCTTAAGGTGTTGCCGAATCGCCAGACCGCTGGCCTCGAGATGTATTCGCCCCAATGAAGGTTGTACACGGTAGTGGTTTGAAGTCCGAACCTACTTGGCTGCGCCGCCCTGCAACTCCACAAGCGCCGCCAGCACTTCTTCGCTATGCTGTTGCGGCTTGACGTCCAGATAGACTTTGCGCACGACGCCGTCTGGATCGATCAGAAATGTGTGTCGCGCAGAGACTTTTGCGACGCCAAAATTCATCACCGAGTCATACTGCGTGGAAACTTCGGTCTTGGTGTCGGCGAGCAGCCTGAAACTCAAGCCTTCCTTAGTGCAGAACTTCTGGTGAGAATCCTCATCCTGTACGCTGACCCCAACGATCACCGCGTGCTTCGCCTCGTATTGAGCCAAGTCGCGCTGGAAGTTGTGCGCTTCCACCGTGCAGCCGCTCGTGAAATCCTTGGGATAGAAATAAAGCACCACCCACTTGCCTTTGAAATCGTGGAGGCTGACCGGTTTGGACTCTTGCGAATTCAGCGTAAAATCCGGCGCAGCGGTCCCAACGGCAGGCGCTTTACCATCCGCGCGCATTCCGCGAATCCCCAAGCCCAATATCACGCCCGCTAACAGCAGCACTCCAACCGCAATTTTGATGATCTTTGTATTCATAGTTTACCCCTAAGACTTTACCGACTTTAGTTCGGATTTATTCCAGGAACGTTTCTAACTTCCTTCAAATGACGCTGCGTCAGTAGTCTCCGCGAGCCTCATGATACCGCTCTGCCAGAGTACACGCTAGTTCGGATGCGTGAACCGCCCGAAGCCTAAGCGCAGTTGCAGGGTATTGATCCCGGGATTCAGGTTAGCGAGCGAAGCGTTCGAGATGTGCATGAAGCGAAGCTCGGCGCTGAAATTATATTTGCTTCGCAGAAAGTGCATGCCCAACGCGCCGCTCGATGTGAAATTCACCTGCGAAGTGCCGGGAGGCACGTTAATGTTCGTGAAAAGCGTGCCGCCGCCAAGCTCGAAGTAGGGAACAATTTTGCGCGGCTTTGTGAAATTCCATTTCAGCGCGAACGGATTGAGCCCGAAGCCATAGGCGGTGCCGAATTTCTGGACCACTACGAAAACGGGTACTACATCTACAGCGTATTCGAATTGGCCGCGCAAAAAGCCCGGGCCAACCGGTCCGGTCAAAATCCAGCCGTAACGTAGACCGACGTTCCACACTCCGCTGTTCGCGGTGCTGCCGTTCAATCCGTGGCCGCCGCCGGTCCATATTTGTAGATCATGCCCGCCGTCCACTGGGCCGGCCTGGGCCTTCAAAGTTGGAGCGCATAGAAATGCTGCAAACAGCAAGCTTGCGAAAAGTCGTGTCACTAGAAAATCTCCCTCCAGCCTTCGATTCGATCTCCCAAGAGTTGGGCGCACGGAAGATACAGAAAAACTACCGCAAATGCGACTGGCTTTTGCATTACTTCAAATAAGTTCGCACGATTTGAATCACGTCCGCGGCAGCCTCTTCCGAAGATTTTGAATTTCGCGGCATGTGATTGCGAATGTGATCTTCCATCAGTTCGCCCATGAGGCTGTTGATGGCACCGCGAGCGGCGGCAAGGCGCTGTAGTGCTTCGGCGCAAGGCTCGTCTTCGTTGAGGGCGCGAAGAACGCTTTCGAGCTGGCCAATGACTTTCTTGGTGCGGGTAACAAGATCGAGCTTTTCGCGAGAAGTATGTGACATTTGGCTTGTATACCCTATGGGGGTATGGTATCAAGGTTTTGGCCCGAGCTGCAATGGCTCTCTGCACAGTAGTGCAAAGCCTTAGGACACTTCAACTGATTCGTTTTGTGCTTCATTGCGCGCCCGGCGTTTATCAGCCTGTAATGGGCGGCCGTTTATTCTGCCGTATTTGTTGCTCGAATTGATCTGTCACCGAAGGAAGCCGGACCCAAGGATAGCGATGCGACGATTCACCCCACGATTAGCCGTTCTTGCGTTCGGCGGACTGATAGCGTTCGCCTTTGGGGTTCCAGCCGCAGTCGCACAAGATACGGGCCCGGTTCAGCAGGATTCTCCGGATAACTCCGCGCCTGCGCCAGCTTCCGATCCACTTCCGATTATGTTTCCTCACCAAGAGTGGAGCCGTCTCTGGCTGTCTGGGCAGACCAATATCATCTCGCAGTGGCATCCGGCGTTTACTTCCCCTTATCAAGGTCCCCACAGCCTAACTCCCGAGGCCCAGGACGCCACCTCGCATGTGTTCACACTCTTCACCGGGCTGCGTCTCACCGGCACCACCGAACTGTTCTGCGATGTTCAAGAAACGGGCGGCCACGGAATCAGCGAGGCACTGGGGCTAGCGGGGTTTACGAACCTCGACGTGGTCCGTAATCCTTCGCTAAGCAAAGCGCCCTACATTGCACGGCTGATGATCCATCAGATCATTCCGCTGAGCCACGCGAAGACGCCGGCTGAGCAGACCCCCTTCTCTCTCTTTCGCGAACTGCCCGAACGCCGCATCGAGGTGCGCTTCGGCAAATTTAGCTTGGTCGATTTTTTCGACGTCAATTCCTACGGAAGCGATTCCAATTTTCAGTTCATGAACTGGACCGTCGATAATGTCGGCAGCTATGACTATGCGGCGGATACGCGGGGATACACCTTCGGCGCCATGTTCGAATATCACGACCACTGGGGAACCGTGCGCTTTGCGGAAGCGTTGATGCCCAAAGTGGCGAACGGAATCAATCTGGATGCGGATATGGCCCGCGCTCGGGCGGAGAATATCGAGTTTGAATTTCACAAGAAGACCATTCGGGGGCAAACGGGAGTGCTGCGGCTGCTCAGCTTTGTGAATCATGCGAACATGGGCGGTTATCAGCAAGCCATCAACAATTTTCTCGCAGGCCTCACGCCGGAGCCGGAAATTACCAACCATCCGCTTCAAACCACCATCAAATACGGCTTCAGCGGCAATTTCGAACAGCCCCTAAACGACTGGCTGGGCATTTTCGCGCGTTGGGGATGGAACGAAGGGCAGCACGAGTCCTACGCGTACACAGAAGTGGATCAAACGGATCAGATTGGAGCGGCCGTCAAAGGCACGCTTTGGAATCGCAAGTGGGACCGCGCAGGCGTTGTTTTCGTGTCCAACGGAATCTCGCACGACCACGCGGAATACTTAGCCCTAGGTGGCGACGGATTCCTGTTGGGCGACGGTCACCTGAACTACGGCCGTGAAAATATTGTCGAAACCTATTACACGCTGCATGCCTGGCGCGGCATTTACCCCGCGTTTGGGTTACAGCACATCAACAATCCCGGCTACAACCGCGACCGCGGGCCTGTGTTGGTACCGACTCTCCGGCTGCACGTCGAGTTTTAGTTGCCGACAAGAAATTGCCCATGTCTTCGTACAGGAATGAAGTTAGTCGTGAATGAGGGGGAAATTCTCGGCTATCAATGAGACCAGTTCCGGATGAAACTAGCCCGTTCGCTGTGCACGTCATCACCCCGCAGCTCTCGCAAGTCACAAACTCTTCCCCTTTGAACAAAATCAGCTCGATAGTGCTCATCGCGGAAACAAACGCGCCGCATTGTCATACAGAATTTTGCGCTTCGCCAACGGGCCAATCGGCAGCGCATCAAACTTCTCCATATTTCCTTTAATATCCGGTACGCCCGGTCCAGGCCAGTCCGTCCCCCACAAGACCTTGTCCGCAATCTCTTCAATCCGCGGAAAATATTCCATCAATTTCTGCGGCGGAATCCCGGAAATATCCATATACATATTCTTGTGCCGCCGCACGAGAAAAAACGCTTCGTTCATCCAAAGCGGCCTTCCGCCGTGCGCCAGAATAACCACAAGATTCGGATAGTCGATGCTCACATCGTCGCAGAGCATTGGCTGCGCATGTAAATTCCTCGCGCCGGGAAAAATCGACGTCCCTGTATGAATCATCACCGGCATTCCGTTGGCTTGCGCGCGTTCGTAAATGGCGCCTAGCTCACTGTCGCCGTTCATATATCCGTTCGGGGTGAGCACTTGGTGCGAAGGGTGCAGCTTGATCGCGCGAATTCCCAGTTTGCACATGCGGTCCACCTCGGCGCCGGTATCCGGCACCGTTCCGGGCAGCACGCCGCCGAAGGCAATCAAACGGTCCGGCGCCGCACTGCAATATTTCGCGCTCCAATCATTTACATCGGGCGTGAACCCGATTAATTTCGGCGCAACATAATTGATCAACCCCGCTCGTTCGATTCCAAGACTATCCATGTGCGCGAGAAAAGCCTTGGGGTCATCACAGAAACGCAACACTTCCTCATAGTCCTTGCGTCCGTGTTTCACCAAATCCGTCGGGCCCTGCTTCATCATGTGGTACGGCATGATGTGAATGTGGATGTCGATGATCGGCTGCACCAGTCTCCTCGCCTTCTTCTCTGCGAATCTCTGTTTACTCTGCGCTTCTGCGTTATCTTTTCGCTTCTTTGCTTCTTCGTGAGTCGTCAGCTTTCTCACGGTATCGATTCTCTCTACGTCATTGCTTCTTTACTTCATTGCTTCCTTTTCTCAATTAAACCGCACATATTCAAAATCCAAAGGCTTGCTGTTGATTCCCCGAAGCGGTGGCGATATCCAGTTCGCAAATTTTCCCGGCTCCACGACGCGTCCGATCATCAACGACTGCACGAACTTTTCGTCCGCCGGGCTCGGCAGCCATTCGTACTCACGCTTCTTCCAGGCTTCTGCCGTCAACACTTCTCCCGTTGGGCTGATGTGGTGTCCGGCAAAATTTCCGATCGCCCGGTGAAATCCCTTGTGTGCCAGGTTCAGCCGAAAGGGAATGCCAGCTTCATCGATCACGCGCTGCCAGCGCGCCACGCCATCCGCGATTTCTTCGATGTAGTCGTCGCGCAAACGCTCGTTCAAAGCCGTCAGCGCGGGAACATTCTTCTTAACAATCTTGTCGCCGATCACTTCGTACACCGGGTACTCGGCTTCGCTCAGCACGTGATCGTCCTCGAGTTTCGTCTCGCGAAAGCGTCCCTTCAACCCGTTGGTGAAATAATTCGCCGCGTTCGAAGAAACATCAGAACCGTAAAGGTCCAGCGTCACGCTGTAGTGAAAATTCAGGTACCGCTGAATCGTCTGCAGATCAATTACGCCGAGCACCCGCACCTGCGCCGGGTCCTCGAGTTTATGTTCCTTCATCACTTCGCACGTGCGTTTTATGATTCGCGTCACGCCCGTTTCTCCGACGAACATGTGATGCGCTTCCTCGGTCAGCATGAACCGGCACGTTCGCGAAAGGGGATCGAAGCCAGACTCGGCCAAAGCGCAAAGTTGAAACTTGCCGTCGCGGTCCGTAAAGAACGTGAACATATAGAATGCCAGCCAGTCCGGAGTTGGTTCGTTGAATGCGCCAAGAATGCGCGGATTATCCGCGTCCCCGGATCGCCGCGCAAGCAACGCCTCCGCCTCCTCGCGTCCATCGCGTCCAAAATAGCGGTGCAACAAGTACACCATGGCCCACAAATGCCGTCCTTCTTCGACGTTCACCTGAAAAATATTTCGCAGATCGTACATCGAAGGGCAAGACGACCCAAGCAAGCGCTGCTGTTCCACCGAAGCAGGCTCCGTGTCTCCCTGCGTCACGATGACGCGCCGCAGCGTTGACCGGTATTCTCCCGGCACTTCTTGCCAGGCCGGCGAGCCCTTGTGGATTCCAAAATTCACCTCGCGCTGCGCATCGCGAGGCTGCAGAAAAATTCCCCACCGATACTCTGGCATCTTCACGTAGCCGAACTGCGCCCACCCGTCGGGTTCCACGCTCGTCGCCGTGCGCAGATAGACCTCGTAGTTGTGGCTCTCGTTTGGGCCCATGTCGTACCACCAGCCCATGTATGCCGGTTGCCAGTGTTCGAGGGCGCGCTGTAAACCGCGGTCTCTTCCCAAATCCACGTTATTCGGAATTTTCTCCGTGTAATCAATCATGGCCTTCTCCTCAGTGGCACAGGCACTCTTGCCTGTGCTCGTCGCTAACTGCGGCAGCTCTCACAAATATCCAATCGCGTCAATCAATCGTTTTTCTTCAAACTCTTTCCCAATTAAATTTTACCGGCGCCCCAGTTCCATAAACTTTCAGCGCCCCATTCGCTCCCACCGCATTCGGTCGAATGAAAATCCAATTCTGCCAAGCCGACAATCTCCCAAAGACGCGTGTCTCAAGAGTCTCGTTGATCCCAAAACGTAAATTCGCCTCGAGCCCCGTCAACGCATCTGGCGAAAGCGCCGCACGCGACTCCAACGCCTGCCGAATTTCGTCTTCCCAATCAAGATCGTCGGGCGCGGCCGTCACGAGGCCCGCGTCCATGGCTTCGTGGACGGTTAGCTCCTTCCCAATCAAGCTCCGCAGGCTTTCCACTTGCGCCGCATCCTGATAGAAGCGCGCCGCCATTCGCGAAAGACCGTTCACCATCGGCAACGCTCCAAAATTCATTCGCGAAAGCAAAACGCTGGCCACTTTCTCCTCATCCTGCGAATCGCGCATGTAAACCCGGTCTGCAGCCAGCGCCAATTCGAAGAGCGTGCCCGCAAAGCACGAACCCGGCTCGATAATCGCGTAAAGCGAGCGCGAAGAAACATCAATCCGCGCAAACGTGCGCCGCATCATTCCTAGAACTTCGCGCACAAACCAATGGTCTTGATGATTCAAAAGAAAGTCGTCCGATGCCAGAACAGCCTCGGGCTTTCCCTTTGCTTTAAGGATCCACAAGCCCAAATCAAGCTCATTCGTCCGCAAACTCAGGATGGCATCATCCAACTCCCGAGCCATCTGCAATGGCCACCAGCTCGCGCCTGCTGCAATCGCGCTATCGATTGTGTACGCGGGGACAGACTCAGGCGCGCGAATCGTCAATGTCACTGCGCGCGCCTCGCGATTTAATTGCGCGTCGACATACTCGTAGTGCAAGCCCGCTTCGTCCACGGTCCGTTTCACCGGCGTCAGCGCTATGCCTTTCGCATTCGATGGACGATCGCTCTGCTCCGCCAGCGTCAGCGCGCGCTGCTTCACGTGCTCGGAAAACTGCTGCGTCTTCACCACTTCATCCACAAGCCGCCAATCCTTCGCTCGTTGTCCGCGCACTCCGTCCGGGTTTGTACAGAACATATCTGCGTGATCTCGCCGGACTCTTCGCTTGTCTGTCACGCGCGTGAGGCCGCCCGTGCCCGGCAAGACGCCTAGCAACGGAAGTTCTGGCAAACTCACCGCCGATGAGCGGTCATCCACCAGAATTATCTCGTCGCACGCCAGCGCCAGCTCGTAACCGCCTCCCGCTGTCGTTCCATTGCACGCTGCGAGAAATTTCAGCCCTGAGTGCGCGCTCGAATCTTCGATCCCGTTTCGCGTCTCATTTGTAAATTTGCAGAAATTCACTTTCCACGCGCGCGAAGAGAGCCCAAGCATATAAATGTTCGCCCCGGAGCAAAAAATGCGGCTCTTCGCGCTGGTAATAACAACCGAACGAATCTCCGGATGCTCAAACCGGATGCGCTGCAGCGCATCGTGCAGTTCAATGTCGACTCCGAGGTCGTAAGAATTCAATTTCAACTTGTAACCCGGCCGGATTCCGCCGTCTTCCGCCACGTCCATCGTCAGCGTCGCCACCGGCCCGTCAAAAGTAAGCCGCCAATGTTTGTACTTGCTCGGCTCTGTCCTGTAGTCCGGCGGTTCCGCCTTTGCCTGAAGTTGTTCCGACGCGGCCACGTCCACGTGACTCCTCCTACTCCTGCTTGGTCTGCAAGACAGCCTTCAATTTTGCGAAACTCTCGTCCACGCTATTTCCGGAAGTATCCAGATACATGTCCGCCTTGCGGTAGAGCGGCTCGCGCGCCTCGAGAATTTGGCGCAAATCACTCATCGCCTGATTGCTGCCCGCAATTGCCCGCAAATCGCCCTGCGCGATAACACGCGACATATGCTCTTCCGGCTGCGCTTTGATCCATACGGTGTAGCAATTCGAAAGCAGATAGTCGTAAGTCTCTTTCTCCGAGACTACACCTCCGCCAACGGAAAGTATCGCCCGCTCCTGCTCATGAAGCACTCGCCCCAAAGACCGCCGCTCGATCGCTCGATAACCCGTCTGGCCGTAAAGCGAAAAGATTTCTCCAAGTGGCATGCCTGTATCTTTTTCAATTTCGCGGTCAAGTTCGATGAAGGGAATATTCAGTTCCTGGCCCAGCCGCAATCCCAGTGTTGATTTGCCGGCGCCGCGCAGCCCGATCAGTGCCACGCGCTTCCGCCGCGCCGCCTCTTCGTCGCCAAATTCACGCAGCAAACGAGACATCGCGTCCGCAACGCGATGTGCCGGAAGGCGCTCCAGAAATCGCTGGATCAAAACTTTTTCATGCCGAGTTTCCGCTTCAGCGGCAAACAGTTCTGCAAGAGAGACGTGCAAGGCGGCCGCGATCCTCCGCAACAGGACGATCGAAACATTTCCCTCGCCAGCCTCCAGCTGCGCAAGATGCCGTTCCGATACATGCGCCTCGCGCGCCATCATTTTGCGCGTCAGCCCTCGCCGATTGCGCAGTTCCCGCACCCGCTTGCCAAGAAATAAAAGAAAACCGTCATTCGAAACGATAGTTGTGCGTTCTGGTGTGGCCTCTTTCGAGTGGGCGCTTGTCTGCATGGCAGTATATAAGGATAACTTGAATCGCATCTGCAGTATATCGCATGTGGGCGCCCGAGGGTCAAGGTGCAGAAGCAGAGTCGTTGCGCCCTTGCTCGGCAGACCTGCATTTTCTCAATATTGTATTTCTAAGATACGCTATTTCAAATAGTTACGATTAATTGAGAATATGGCTCGCGATAGAAATTCCCCACGCTGAAATACTGGGAGATGCAGTATTGTGCCGCTGCCGTGGTATCATCTCATCCTCTCGCGTTCGAGGTACTCGGCGTTCTGCGAGCGTGAGGATTCGAGTCGAGGCAGGTTCGAACCGTTTCGCACCCCGGGAGGTTTGCAAATGAAGCTGCCGAACTTTGTATCCGGTCAATGGAAAGAAGGCGCCGGCGCAGGAGAACTGCTCGTCGACCCGGTTACCGGAGAAGAATTAGCCCGGATTTCTTCGCAAGGGATCGACGCGAGAGCGGCCCTCGAGTTCGCCCGTTCGAACGGCGGTCTAGCGCTTCGCGCGATGACCTACCGACTGCGCGCGGATTTGCTCGGCAAAATTGCTGAGGTACTCGCCGCAAATCGCGATGAGTATTTTCGCATTTCACTGCTCAACATGGGTGCCAATCAAGCCGACGCTTCGTTCGATGTGGACGGCGCGATTTACACCATGAAATACTACGCAAAAATTGGGCAAGCGTTAGCGGACGGAAAAATTCTAAAAGAAGGCATGCCCGTTTCCATCTCGAAGACGGGAGTGTTTGTCGGCCAGCATTTTTTGTTGCCGACAAAAGGTGTCGCGGTTTTTATCAACGCGTTCAATTTTCCAGCGTGGGGCGTCTGCGAGAAGGCAGCACCCGCGCTGCTCTCCGGTGTTCCCATCCTTATCAAACCCGCTTCGCCGACGGCGTGGCTGGCTCATCGAATTGTCGAAGACATCGTGAAGGCAGACATCTTGCCGCAGGGCGCAATCTCGATTCTCTGCGGCTCCGCGCGCGAAATTCTCGATCACGTCGGCGAAAGCGACATCGTTTCGTTCACCGGATCGGCGGACACCGCCGCGCGCATTCGCTCGAACCCAAATGTTTTGCGCCGCTCGGTGCGCGTCAACATCGAAGCGGACAGCATCAACTCCGCGATTCTCGGGCCCGACGCCGGTCCCGGTACTGATTTGTTCGACCTGCTCGTCAAGGAAGTAGTCCGCGAGGTGACGCTGAAGGCCGGACAAAAATGCACGGCCATCCGTCGCGTGCTTGTTCCGCGGCAGCACATGAAAGCGCTTGGCGATGAGATCGTCGCGCGGTTGAGTTCTATGAAAGTCGGCAACCCGCGAAACGCGGAAGTGAGAGTGGGGCCGGTGGTGGACAAAGCGCAGCAGGCTGCGTGCCATGAAGGGCTTAGACAGTTGAAAGAAGAGTGCACGGTTTTATTTGGCGGCGATGAAAAGTTCCAGCCAATCGATGCCGATGCGCAAAAATCCGCGTTCGTGCAACCGACGCTGCTCGCCTGCGAAAAAGGGCTCGATGCAAAATATGTAAATGACATCGAAGTGTTTGGCCCGGTGGCAACACTAGTTGCGTATGACGGAGTGGAAGATCTCATCGCGATTGCGCGGCGCGGTCTGGGCTCTCTGGTCGCTTCGATTTTTGCAAACGATCCTGCGTTCCTGCAAAACGTTGTGCTTGGCATCGGCGATATGCATGGCCGGATCATGATTGTTGATTCCAGCGTCGGCACTCAATTCACCGGGCACGGAAACGTCGTGCCCAGCTGCCTGCACGGCGGACCGGGAAGAGCGGGCGGAGGCGAAGAGCTTGCTGGACTGCGCGCATTGCTGCTTTATCACCGGCGTTTTGTTGTACAGGGACCGACAAGCTGCACGGCTGAACTCGCAAATTTATCTGCTGACACTAATCTCTTCTATACCTAGAAAAGTGTTTTTCAAAATCAGGAAGCATTCTAGTCCTGCCGATCCTGCAGCTCGCGCAACTTAAATCGCTGCAATTTTCCCGTGGCCGTCTTTGGAATTTCAGAAAGAAATTCGATCCAGTGAGGCCGCTTGTAGCCGCCGATTTGTTGTCCAACAAGTTCTTGAAGTTCATGCGACAACTGTTCGCTCGGCGTGAACTCCATGTTTATGACCACATAAGCCGCGGCTTTGGTAAGGCCGTCCTTGTCTTCGCGCGCCACGACCGCGGCTTCGCGCACCGCTGGATGCGAGATTAAAACACTTTCAACTTCGGCGGGGCTCAGCCACAGCCCGTGAACTTTGAAGACATCGTTGGAGCGTCCGGCGTACCAGTAGTAGCCCACTTCATCCTGGAAATATTTGTCTCCCGTACGAAACCAATCGCCAATAAAAGTCTCTTTCGTTTTTTCGTGTTTGTTCCAATAGCCGGAGCATGTGGAGTCTCCCTTGATCAGAAGGTCGCCAATCTCGTTGAGCGCGACGGTGTTGCCGTGCTCATCGACGATTCTGGCTTCGTAGCCGGAGATGATTTTTCCACTGGAGCCGGGCTTCGCATCACCGGGCCGGTTGGCAATGACCACGTGCAGAGTCTCAGTGGAGCCGAGCGAATCGAGGATTTCGACGCCAAAGCGTTCTTTGAAACGATGAAACAAGGGCGCGGGCAAGCATTCACCCGCGGAAATGGCCTGGCGGATGCTCGAAAGATCGAACTCGCGCCCGTCTTCGCAATGATGAGAAAGCAGCGCCGCAAAATTTGTGGGCACCGAAAAAAAGAGTGTTGGACGATAGCGCTCGATATCGGCGTAGATCGTGGCGGGAACGGGGCGCACGGGAGAAAGAATCGTTGTGGCGCCGCAGCCGAGAGGGAAGTAGCCGGCGTTTCCGAGGCCGTAAGCAAAAAACAGACGCGCGACGCTGAAACAGCGGTCGCTCTCCTTCATTTGCAAAATTCCCTTCGCATACAACTCGCAGCACACCACCATGTCGTGATGCAGATGGACGCAACCTTTGGAGGCGCCGGTGCTCCCGGAGGAGTACAGCCAGAAAGCGGGCTCGTCTTTGCTGGTGTGCGCGGCTTGCAATTCTGGGGATGCGCTCGCCATCAGATTGTGAAGAGAATGATGCGTGTGTGATGGCCGCGATGGAAAATCCTGCTTTGCTTTGCCTATAAGGTCCACTGCGCTGACGACGATCTCTTGCAAGTAATGAAGTTTTTCCTTTGGAATCGATTGCAAATGCGGCAGAAGTGGTTCGCTGACCAGGGCGACGCGCGCGCGACAATCGTTGAGCATGTATTCGTAGTCTTGCGGCTTCGCTTGGGTGTTGACAGGGACGGCGACGGCACCGATCTTGATGGCGCCGAAAAAGGAGTAGAGAAATTCTGGGGTATCCAGGAGGAGAAGCATGACGCGTTCTTCGGGGCGGACGCCGAGAGCGAGCAGGGCATTGCCGGCGCGGTTGGTATTTTCCAGGAGTTGATGGTACGTGACCCGTTCGTCGCCGCACTCGATCGCAATTTTCGCGCCGCGGCCTTCCTGGACGTTGCGATCCACAAAATGCGCGGCGACATTGAAATTTTCGGGCAAAGTGAGCAAGAGATTGGCCACCTCCAGCCGGTCCGTGGGGAGGGCTGGGAGATTCGGTTGTACAAACGGGCGGGAGTATAGCACGGGGGAAATTGGTGGCTGAGAAGAAGAAAAAACAATGCAGAACCGCGCTGAGGCTGCGGCCATGAATCGACGCCAGCGTAATGAAGCTTGGAGGAGAAACCCAGCCTTTGAGGGTTCAAGATCGTTCTAGAAGAGGTATTAGAAAACGTCCCGTCGCGGCGCTTGCGGATGAGTGAAACCTGGCGCAAAGTAGATCCATGTACACATACAGCGTAAAGATCCGCTAGGCTTACACAATGGACGAAGAACGTCGTGGATTGAGATTTGCATTCACCGCAAGCGCCGACATCGCTCTCGGAAACGCGGCCACTGTTTTTGTCCCTGCGCGCGTGACAGAGATAAGTCTGCGCGGGTGTTTCCTTGAGACTTCGGCATCGTATGAGGTTCAGCGGCCTGTTTTGGTGAAGATCAACTACAGCGGAGAATATTTCGAAGCCGAAGCATCCGTCCTCTATGTCCGGCCGTCGGGCATCGGACTTGTGTTTGGTGAAGTAAGGCCAGAGTATCGAGCCGTGTTGCAGAAGTGGGTACTCAGCACGATGGATCGTCAGTCGGATGCCACAAACAGTGAGTAGTGAATGGTGGGTAGTGAGTAGAAAGAAGCTAAAGTTGGGTGGCTAGGCGTTCAAAGGTTGAAAATAATTCTTGAAAAAATGTCAGAAACGCCCCGTCTGGAACATGGGAAGAAATTGGCTCTTGAAGAGAAACTAGGCGCGCGGAACGGAACGGCTGCGCCATCTTCGGGGGTTCTTTTGTCTGCACCCTTATCCGTTCAGCCGCTGCCAAACCTGGCCTCGCTCAGCCAATGGCTGTGGGCTGTGCTTGCAGCGCGCGGCGCAGGCCGAACCAGCGCATTAGGTTGTAAGTCAGGCAGGCCCAAGTACCTTCCACGCTGGCGTTCAACCGGTAGCAGTTGCGGAATTGCCGCCTTCTTAGAAAACGACGAGCACGACTCAAAGCCCACACTATATGAGATAGCGCGCCAGTTGTTCAGCTGTAGGGTTCAAGCCGAGTGCGCAACGGCCGGAGTGTAAGCATGGTTCGCGAGAGTGATCTCGCCCATGTCGATAGCGACTAGCAGGGGCTCTGGTACGAGCCGGTAGTCGCCTTCGTAGGCGTAGACTCGGCGCTTGGTGGGGATGATGATGCCATCTACGTTGCGGTAGTCGGATGCGTAGTTGAGGCCGGTTGCACCGCCGAGGACGTCGACAGTGTAGTCGTGGCGGCGAAGGAGGCCATCGGGGCCGAAGCAGGAGATTTGTTCTTTGGTGTGGCTCTTGACGGTGTCGGGGAAGGTGACCTTGAGGCGGCGCCAAGTTTCGCCGTCGACTTGAATGGACGAGATTTCCTCGGTGGCGAAACCGTCGTGGGTGTAGAGAAACGGGGTGTTGAGATAGGTCCAGAGGGCTTCGCCAACGAAGTAAACCACTTGGATGTCGTCCCACGGCGTTTCTCTTTGTTGGTCTTGGAAGGATTTTTCTGGATTATCGCGGGCATCGAGCAAAGTTCCGTCCAACGTTTCGATCACGATGTGGTTCGGAGTGAAGAGGGCGCGCTTGTTCTGGCCGGGGAAGTCGACGGTTAGGCGCTCTTGGCGAGTGTCGGCGGTTAAGATGACGTTTTTGAGAAAGTCTCCCTTACCTTTTACGTACCAGATGGCGCCGGTAATCGAGGCCGCGACTTTGATCGACCTAACTTTGTTCCATCGCTCTAGGCCTCCGTGTGCTTTGACAGCAAGATTCAGTAGTTCGGTCATTTTTGAAGTTCTCCGTTTTCACTGTCGATGAATGAAGGCGGGTGGACGGCCATTGCGGCTGGGTCACCTTTGTTTCGTGTGGCGCGCGACGCGGATACGAACCGGTTTCGCTGACGTTCTGAAGAAAGAAACGTTGCGGCGGCCTTCGATCAGAGCGAAGGCCACCCCTGTTTTAAAACAACGTCAAGAACATTTCAACGAGCTACAGATCGCCCAGCGGGCGCTATGCTGAGGCCGCGTTGGCGCCTTTGAGGAAGGCTAGGAGGTCGGTGTTGATTGTGTCGGCTTCGCTTGTGGGCATGCCGTGCGGGAAATTCTTGTAGGTTTTTAGAATGGCGCCTTTTACCAACTTGGCGCTTTGCGGGCCTGAGGCTACGTAGGGGACGATCTGGTCGTCTTCGCTGTGCATGACCAGCGTGGGGACCGTGAACTTCTTGAGGTCTTCGGTGAAGTCGGTTTGGGAGAAGGCTACGATGCCGTCGTAGTGGGCCTTGATGCCGCCCATCATGCCTTGGCGCCACCAATTTTGAATGGTGCCTTGGGATGGTTTTGCGCCTGGGCGGTTGTAGCCGTAGAAGGGGCCGGTCGGCAGATCCAGGTAAAACTGGGCGCGGTTGGCGGCGAGCGTCTTCTGAAAACCGTCGAAGACTTCTTTGGGTAAACCGGCGGGATTCGCATGCGTTTTTACCATGAGTGGTGGCACTGCGCTGATTAGGACGGCTTTAGCGACGCGGCTTTCGCCGTGGCGTCCGATGTAACGCGTGACTTCGCCGCCGCCGGTGGAGTGGCCGACATGGATGGCGTTCTTTAAGTCGAGATGCGCGGTGAGCGCGGCGAGGTCATCGGCGTAGTGGTCCATATCGTGGCCTGTGCCGGGTTGGCTTGAGCGTCCGTGGCCGCGGCGGTCATGGGCGATAACACGATAGCCGTGATTTAGGAAGAACATCATCTGGTTGTCCCAGTCATCGGCAGAGAGAGGCCAGCCGTGCGAGAAAACGATGGGCTGGCCTGTGCCCCAGTCCTTATAGAAAATTGTGACTCCGTCTTTTGTGGTGATCGTTGGCATTGTGATTCTCCTTTTGCGTTTAGCGGGTTTTTCGGTGTTGCGTATGTTCCCAAGAATTTGATGGGCCTGGCGTCTCTCGGCCGGTTACTGAGAAGTTGGATGTTTGTCGCAGGGATTCAGATGTGCTTTTTTTGGGCATTCTTGAGCGCCGCCAAATATCGAATCATATGAGTCACTTGGAAAAGCGGCAGCAGAGCTGCCGCACTTCATATCGCGGCTTCGCAATATCGTGCGGGACGCGGTAGTGGATGAGCGGGTGGGAGGGTGCCTAAGTCGGAACGGAGAAAGTGGGGCGAGCGGCTGACGGAAATTCGATTTGGTATGCTGGGGGCACGGCCCCTCATTTCCTACAAAGGAGATCCCGAAATGAAAATATGGCTAGGTATTGCTGCGGTGTTGGTTGTGCCGGCGTGTAGTTACGCGCAGGCAAAGCCTTGTGAAGAGTTGAAGACGGAAATCGCCGCGAAGCTGGATGCCAAGGGCGTCAAGGGATATTCGCTGGATATCGTGGCGAAGGACGCGGACGCTGGAGACGGAAAAGTTGTGGGCACTTGCGAAGCCGGGGCGAAGAAGATCGTGTACAAGAAGGGCGCAGCTGCAGCGGAAACTCCGGCGAAAGCACCGAGCGGGCTCTGAAGCGCTGGGAACGATGATCAACTGCTTAGTCTTGGAAGACTTGGACGGACGCTAGATTTAGAAATTAGCAGGAGAAAAAAGACTAACTAGGCGTAGGAAATCAGATCCACTAGGGCAAAAGATACACGCGTAAACCCTTCGTGTGGGTACCATGCGGAGAAAAGAAAGACCCACCCTCAAAAAACGAGGGTGGGACACCCCCTCGGAAGAAATCCAGAAAAATAAAAAGAATAGGCTAACGGCGGATGCGGCGCATCCAGTCGCCCCAGCTCAGGCCGACGCGGGTCATCAGGATGCCAGCGGCCAGGGCTAAGACCATACGCAATGCAAATTGAACTGCGCTGTGTTCGGTGGGGAGCCAGGCGTACCGTGCCCAGTGGGAATCGGGTGGGATGAAATACGGCGTGTTGTCAGTGGCAAAAAACCAGTTGCGTGAGGCGGGGGACATTAGGAAATTGGCGAAGGGCCATTGGAAAGCGACAAAACTTATGAGCGAGGCTGCGCCGAGAATGGCGGCTTGCGCCCAGCGATTTAGCGTGGTGATGCGGCGGCGCACGAGATCGAAGACGATTGCGGGGACGATCATCAGCAGCGGGAAATCCGGCGGGACGAGGTGAGTGATTTTTTGGTAGACGGGGCCGAGCTTGGGCTCGGCGGGGATTAGTTGCAGGATCCACATGAAGAGGAGGTGCATGAGCGTGTAGGCGCCTGCAATTATGGTGGCGGCCCAGCGGTTTTCTGAGGCGCGGGCGGCAGCGGCGAACCAGATGGGAATGACGCACATGACGACCAAGTAGAATTTGGCGCCGTGCATGAACATGCGGAAGGTGTCTTCCTGCATGATGCCAACGGTCATGCCCAGCAAGAACATGAAACAGAAAAAGAGGACGCGCTCAAGGCGGGCGCGATACTCGCCTGCGGCGCGATTCACTTCGGCGAGGACCATGACGAGCGTGCCAAAGCGGATGCCGGTCATTCCCAGTGCGAGCAAAATGTGCGGCGGGCTGAGGATTTTGACGTCCAGGCCGTAGGCGTTGTGCCACCAGTTGTCGAACGGGGCGGAGGTGACCATGCCGACAGCGCCCCAGGTGCAAATGAATGCGCCGAGCGGGCCGCGGAATCCCCAGACGGAAACAGAGTTAGCACGCAGAGGCGAGTCATAGCGGAAAGTGGTGGAGAGAATGAGATAGCCGCAACCGAAGCCGGCGAGAATGCCGCAGAGTTGGATGAGGAGATGTGCGGGAGTCCAGAAAGTGTCGCGGCCGACGCTTTCATGCCAGGAAATGTCCCAGACGCCGCCTACGACGCTACATGCTACGGCGACGACGTTGCACCAGATGTACCACGGGATGGAAAGAGTCTTGGCTGAGACACGCTCGGCGGTTTGGGCTTGGAGCGTTGCGGGAAGAGGGAGTGTGCCGGCCATTTGGATCTGCTCCGCAAAGATCTCTTACTACGGGCCATACGCAGCACAACCCGCGTCATAGCCAGTTTACATTGGAAAGATAGGTAAGAAAAAGATTTAAGGCGGTTGCTAGTGGCTGATTGCGATTCTGTTATGAATTTGTGGGATTTGCCCGCAGAGCGCAGCCAAGATCCATCGCGCACAAGCGCGCGATGGGGCGGAGGTGGCTGTGCCACTCACACGCCGAATCAGTTGAAGCGTGTGGTTTTCCAAAGAGCGAGGCCACAGGCGAACAGAAGAATTAGCATGGCAGCGGCTAGCGCGAACAGAGCTGGCCAGTTTAGGGCCATATTTGGAGCACGCGCTAGAACGGCGAGCGTGATGAAAATTGTGGTGGCGGCGATGACAAGCAGATAGTCTACCCACGTTCTGGCGGACTGAGAGGCAGGCTGGTCTCCTTGATCGCTTGCGTTGCCCGCGCCATTACCGGCGAGTCCTGCTTCGACATAGTCGGCGTCGACTTTGTAGCGCTGGCCTTCGCGGTCGGCGGCTTGCTTCCAGCGGGCGTGTTCTTTGTTGGTGACGCTCGAGAGAGCGATGGCTCCCGCGCCCGTGGCCATTAAGAGAGAGCCGCCGATGACTTGCGCGTAGAGCGACGTGCTCAGCCCTCGCAGTTCTCCGAAAACCAGGATCCCCCAGAGTAAGCCCCAGAGTTGATTTGTGTTGGAGAGGGGAATGCCGCGGCTGATGCCGATGTATTTTGCGGCGTACTGTTGAAATAAATCGCCGATGACCCAGACGAAGCCGCCGAGCATTAGCCAGAAGAGGACGGGTTTGGCGAGTTCGAGTTGATGAATCAGAGCGTCGGGGCCGCCACCGTAGGCCACGGCGAGAGTCAACATCATGCCGAGTTCGCCGATGGTGAAGAACGCGATGAAGGAGAGAGGATTCATGCCGGTCAAATACGCTTTTCGATAGGGGACGTACATGGTGCCCCAGAGAACGCCAGCGCCGAGTGCAGCAAGAATTCCGCGCAGAGGATGCTCGGCGGGGCTCTGTGCAGAGGAGGCGCAGGCGAGAAGCGTGGCGCCCGCAAACATGAGGAGCGCTCCGCCGAGCACGGTGAGCCAGCGAATTTTGCCCGCGTCACGCAGTTCGTTGAAGAGAAGATAGCCCCAGAAGATGCCGAGCAGGCTGTTGATATTCCAGAGCGGGAAGGCGATGCTCAGGCCGATATCGCGGATAGCGAAAATGGTGAGCGTGTTGGCGACGGCCCAGAGGCAGCCGGCGAGGATGCCCCAGACGATCAGGTGAGGGGCTTGGCGGACATCGATGCGCATTTGGGATGTGCCCCGGATGAGAGCGGGGAGACTCCAACGCGCGAGGAAAACGCCGAGAACCATCAGGAGCGAAACTACGAGCGGTGAGACGCCGAGTTTTACCAATTTTGTGGGAGCTTCCGCTGCGCCCAACCATGCGCCCGCGCCGAATCCGCAGAGAATTCCGACGAGTTGCAATTTGCGGAGACGGGCGGACTCGATGGAGGGGGAGAGCATTTTTGTGTTTGCGGCGGAGTTCACGCGTGGGCTCAGCGAATCCAATGGAGCACGGCCAGTCCGGCGAGCAAGACGATGGCTGGAACCCAGAAATGAACGTCGGTGAGGATCATGGTCCACACAGACGCCGATCTATGTGGTGGGTTTTCACCGGGCATGATTTCGCCTCTGTGCTGGGCGAGCGGGGTAGATGATTGTTGATCTTTGAAGGTGCATTGCCGGACCCTTCTTACCACAGATTAGGCGGGTTGGAAGAAAGTCCATGAGTCGGTTTCATCTTAATGGATGTGGCTGTAAGATTGTGCGCGATTAGAAGGATCGGGGAGCCGGGGGAGGAAACTCAAATGTTGCGATGGGCTGCGAGTGTGTTCGCGCTATTGGTGGCGTGTGTCTGTCTGGCGGATGAGAATCCGCCGTTGCTTTTGCATCAGCCGACAATTAGCGCGACGCAGATGGTGTTCGTCTACGCGGGAGATTTATGGAGCGTGCCGCGAGCGGGCGGCTTGGCACAGCGGCTCACAGCGGGAGCGGGATCGGCGTCGCGGCCTGTCTTTTCTCCGGACGGCAGCGAGATCGCGTTTACGGGCAACTACGACGGAAATGCCGACGTGTATCTGATTCCGGCGAGCGGTGGAACGCCGCGGCGGCTCACGTATCATCCGGCGGCGGATGAAGTCGTGGGATGGACGCGCGATGGAAAATCCGTGCTGTTTGCTTCGGAGCGAAATAGTTATTCCTTTTTCAACCGGCTTTTTACGATCTCGCGCGAAGGTGGTTTTCCAGCAGAACTGCCGCTGCCCGGTGGCGCTGAGGGGTCGTATTCGCCCGACGGCAAAGAAATCGCTTACGTGCCGCTGGACCACGCGTTTGAAATTTGGAAGCGGTATCGCGGCGGACGAACTTCTCCGATCTGGATCGCGCAGCTTGCGGATTCGAGCGTGACGCCGGTGCCCCGAGAGAATTCGAACGACTTCAATCCGATGTGGGTGGATCAGCGCGTGTTTTTCCTTTCGGACCGAAGCGGGCCGATGTCGCTCTACAGTTATGACACGAAGACGAAGGGCGTGACGGTTGCGTTGAAGAATAACGGGCTTGATTTTAAGTATGCGAGCGCCGGGCCAGATGCAATCGCTATCGAGCAATTCGGCGCTATTTGGCTGTATGACTTAAAGACCGGCGTGGCTCACAAAGTTGAGATTCATATTGCGGGAGACCTGCCGCAGTTGCGGCCTCGTTATGAAAATGTGGCCAATCGTATTCGCAACGCGGATATTTCTCCGACAGGACTGAGAGCGGTGTTCGAAGCGCGAGGCGAAATACTCTCGGTGCCCGCCGAGAAGGGCGACATTCGCAACCTGACGAATTCGCCCGGGGCGGACGAGCGATATCCCGCATGGTCGCCGGACGGAAAGAGCATCGCGTATTTTTCAGATGAGTCGGGTGAAGAGGCGCTCTATGTCAAGAATCAGAATGGCCAGGGGTCCGCGCAACAATTCGACCTCGGTACGCCGGGTTCGTTTTTCTTTTTCCCGACTTGGTCGCCGGACAGCAAGAAGATTGCGTATACGGACAAGCGGCTGAACCTGTGGTATGTGGATCTCGAAAAGAAAACGCCGGTGAAAGTTTTTCATGACCGATTCACGGGTCCGGAGCAAATTTTCCAGGCGGCGTGGTCTCCCGACAGCAAATGGCTGGCGTATACGCAGCAGGAAGTGAGCCACATGCGGTCGGTGTTTCTCTATTCGCTGGAAACGGGGAAGAGCGATCGCGTGACGGATGCGATGAGCGATTCGGTTTCACCGGTTTTTGATAAGGGCGGAAAGTATCTTTATTTTCTTTCCAGCACGGATGCCGGGCCGACGAAGGATACGTCGATGCTGAGCTACGACCGGCCGGTGACGAGCAGCGTGTACATCGTAGTACTACGGAAAGATTTGCCGTCTCCACTTGCGCCTTTGAGCGATGAGGAAGGGGAAGCGAAGGCTGACGCGGCGAAGACAGATGCGGCGAAGGCGGGAGGCGCGGAAAAAGAAAAAGAAAAAGAAAAACCGCCCGCGGTTGTGAAAGTGGATTTTGAAAAGATCGGGCAGCGGATTTTGGCGATGCCGATTCCGGCGCGGAACTACACGGAATTAAAGACTGGTAAAGAGGGAGTGTTGTTCCTCGTGGAAGGGCCGCTTGTCGCGCCATTGAATGGGCCGGATACGCAGACCACGCACCGGTTTGAACTGAAGACGCGCAGAACCGACAAGTTGCTCGATAACATTCTGGCGTTCTATGTTTCCGCGGATGGTGAAAAGATGCTTTACCGGCACGCCAGCGCGCCACAGCCCGGAGGAGGAGCACCGGCACAAGTGTGGGCCATTGCGCCACTTCCGCCAGCGCCTATTCCGGGAGCACCCGGCGGCGGTGGTTCGCCTGGTGGAGCGCCATCAGGGGCGAAGACGCTGAATCTTTCGACGATGGACGTGCGCATCGAGCCAGCCATTGAGTGGAAAGAGATGTATCACGAAGCGTTCCGCATAGAGCGCGACTTCTTTTATGACGGAGGATTCCACGGCCTGGATTTGGCGGCTCAAGAGAAAAAATTTGCGGCGTACCTCCCGGGAGTGGCGTCGCGCGACGACCTAAACTACATTTTCAGGGAGACGATGGGCGATCTTACCGTCGGACATCTCTTCGTGCGCGGCGGCGATGGTCCGGAGATGAAGCGCATTCCCGTTGGACTTCTCGGCGCGGACTACAAAATCGAGAACGGGCGGTATCGATTTTCGCGCGTCTTCGACGGCGAGAATTGGAATCCGCAACTGCACGCGCCGTTGACGCAACCCGGCGTGAATGTCGTGGAGGGGGAGTATTTACTGGCCGTAAGCGGTCATGAGGTGCGCGGCAGCGACAATATTTACAGTTTTTTTGAAGAGACGGCAGGGAAGTCCGTTCTACTTCGCGTGGGATCGAACCCCGATGGCAGCGGCTCGCGCGAAGTGAGCGTGGTTCCGATTGAAAATGAAATGGGACTGCGTGAACTGGCGTGGGTCGAAGGCAACCGGCGCAAAGTAGACCAGCTCAGCGGTGGGAAGTTGGCTTACATCTATCTGCCGGACACAGCCAGCGGAGGGTACACCTACTTCAACCGCTATTTCTTTTCGCAGGCGGGCAGGGAAGGAGCAGTCGTCGATGAACGCTTCAATGGCGGCGGGACGAACACGGACTATATCCTCGATTACTTGCGGCGCACGCTGATGAATTACCGCACTACGCGAGACGGCGAAGACATGACCACGCCAGTGAGCCTCATTCAAGGGCCGAAGGCCATGATCATTAATGAGTACGCGGGCTCGGGCGGCGATGCCATGCCGTGGCATTTCCGACAAGCCAAAGTAGGCATTCTGGTTGGCAAGCGGACTTGGGGAGGGCTGGTGGGATTTTTTGGTCCCAGCGCGTCGCTAATGGATGGAGGAGTTGTGACCGCGCCGAGCCGCGGGTTCTGGACGCCCAACAATGATTGGGAAGTGGAGAACCACGGCGTTGCGCCGGACGTGGAGATTGAACAGAATCCCAAAGCGGTGCGCGAAGGGCGCGATCCACAACTGGAAAAAGCGGTCGAGCTGCTGCTCGCGAACCTGGAGAAAAATCCCATACCGAAACATAAGAAGCCGGCTTATCCGAACCACCATAGCAATGGTGGAAGCACGGCGGTGCGTCCCAACAACTAATTTCACAGGCCGGCGCAACTAACGTTTACTCTTGAAGAGCGCAACTGAAACATTCGGCATGTCCGGGGCGTAGGAACAACAAGGAGCAGTGTTGATGAGGCGGCGAGTGCCCCTACGGGAACCGATCGGCGTCGCGCTGGAGACACTGCGCGCGCACAAGATGCGCTCCTTTCTCATGCTATTGGGAATCATTCTCTCCGTGGCCACGTTGATCGTGGTTATCGCGCTGATTTCCGGCGTGAATCTATACATCGCCAACAAGGTCGCTAATCTCGGTTCGAATGCGTTTACGGTGATGCGGTATCCGATCATCACGGAGATGGAAGACCTCGTGAAAGCGATGCGCCGAAACAAGCTCGTTACATGGGATGACTATGAGGCGCTAAAAGAGAACCTGAAGCTGCCGAAGAGCGTGGGCGCGGAGGCATGGACTTCGGGAAAGTCCCGCGTCGGCTCGCTGACTATCCAGGACACGAGTATCCGCGGCGTCTCCGCAAGTATGGGCGACATCGACGCGCAAGAAATGTCTGACGGCAGGTACATCACGGAAGCGGATGAAAACAGCCGGGCGATGGTGGCCATGATCGGTTCCGATCTGGCCGACAAGCTTTTTCCGAGTCTCGACCCAGTCGGCCACGAAGTGATGCTGGATAATCGGCCATTCATCGTCGTTGGCGTTGCCAAATCGATCGGCACGGTACTCGGGCAATCGCGAGATAACTTCGCGTATATTCCGGTCGAAACGTATATCAAGATTTACGGAGCGTACGAGGGAATCTGGATCAACGTGCAAGCGCGCGGCGCGGAATGGATGGAACGTACGCAGGACGAAACGCGTGTGCTTATGCGCGCCCGCCGCCATCTGGGGCCGAATGAAACCGACTCGTTTGGGATACTCGACTCAGCGACGCTAATGCAACTGTGGAATCAGCTAACTGGCGTGATTGCGATCGCGATGGTCGGCGTTGTTTCGGTTTTCTTGGTGATTGGCGGTGTTGTGATCATGAACGTGATGCTGGCCACGGTCACGGAGCGGACGCGCGAGATCGGGATTCGTAAAGCGCTTGGCGCGAGCCGCCACGACATCCTGCTGCAGTTTTTAGTCGAAGCGTGTGTGATGTCGGCAATGGGCGGAGCCATCGGCGTGGCGATCGCCTACGGAATCTGCCTGCTGGCAAAAGCCACAACCTCCATTCCGATGCACGTACCGATTACCGCGGTTATCGTTGCAGAACTAATCTCGGCGGCCGTGGGGATTTTCTTTGGTGTGTATCCGGCGCGAAAAGCGGCCATGTTGGAGCCTATCGAAGCGCTGCGGACAGAGATTTAGGGGAGAAGTAAAGCAAAATGGCAATGGCGCTGCGCGAAAACGCTCAGATGGCTCTCACGACGTTGCGTGAGAACAAGATGCGGTCATTTCTCACCGTGCTTGGCGTGGTGATTGGGATCACCGCGCTGCTGTCCGTCGTGGCTGTTTTGATGGGCGTGTACAACGACGTAAACGCTTTTCTGAGTGACTTCGGCTCCGACACACTCTTCATTTTCAAGTTCGATCCTGGCATCCACACGTCGGGACGCCTTACTCCGGAAGAACGCACTCGCAAGCCTCTCACGCTTGAGGATGCACAGGCTATTGGGGAACAGTGCCCGGACGTCAAAGCCGTCTCGGCTGCGATTTTACCCAAGGTTGTGGAGGGCGCGCCGGAAGGGCGCCCTCTGATGAGCGCGCGTTACAAAAGTAAGGAAGTTGCTGGAGTGGATTACCACGGAATCCTGCCAGAGGATGAAGTCGTGTTTAATTCCAAAGCGGAGCGCGGAAGATTCTTGACTGAGGCGGAGAATTTGCACCGCAGGGATGTCGCGCTGATCGGACCGGATTTAGCAAAGGCTTTGTATCCCGACGAAGATCCGCTCGGTAAGCCGATCCTTGTCGACAACGTGTCCTACGAAGTGATCGGCGTAATGGCCGCACGCAAAGGACAACTCATGAAGGACCAGGCCGCCGACAAAGCGATTCTTGTTCCTTACCGCACCTATCAGAAACACCGGCCTGGGGACGACGAGAATTTGATTGGTGCTGTCGCTTACCCTGGACGCATGCCGGAAGCCGAAGACGAAATCCGCGGCGTGCTGCGGCGCCGCCGAAATGTTCCGTACAACAAGCCGGACAATTTTGGCGTTTCGAGCGCGAAGGAGATTGCCGACCAGTTTCGCCAGATCACCGCGTCGGTGGCGCTACTTATTTCCGTAGTCAGTTCAATCGGATTGCTGGTGGGAGGCGTCGGCGTGATGAATATCATGCTGATGTCCGTTACGCAGCGGACGCGCGAGATTGGAGTGCGCAAGGCGATCGGAGCGCGGCGGCGCGACGTCATCTGGCAATTTTTAACAGAGGCCATTGTGCTTACGGGTGCTGGAGGAGTGATTGGAGTGCTGCTGGGCTTGGGAATCAGCTTGCTCATCCATCTCTTCGTGCCTAAGCTGCCCTCGGCTGTTCCGTTGTGGGCGATTCTCCTGGCGGTGACGGTGTCGATGAGCGTCGGGCTATTTTTTGGAATGTATCCCGCAGTGAAAGCTTCCCGGCTGGATCCGGTCGAGGCATTGCGTTACGAGTAACAAGAATCACTCATAGCGAAGTGCTTTCATGGGGTCTTGCCGCGTGGCCCGATAGGCGGGCCAAAAGCTTGCGGCCAGCGCAATTACGGCGAGGAAAAGCGCGGCACCGATCAGGCTCAATGGGTCGTTGGGCCGCAGGCCGTAAAGCAAAGTGCGCGCCCCGCTTGTTGCGGCAAGGGCAAGCAGCAACCCGATTCCGACGCCGAGTGCCAACAAACCTAAGGTTTGGCGAAGAACAATCCCGATGACGTCCCGCCGGGTGGCGCCGAGCGCCATGCGAATTCCGATTTCATTTCTGCGCATGGCAATGATGTAGGAAATCACGCCGTAGAGGCCGACCATGGCCAGCAGCGCCGCAAGCGCGCCGAAAAATCCGGAAAGCAGGGCCATCAACCGTTCTTGCACAAGTCCGTTCTGAATCTCCGTCTGAAACAGGTGATATTCCATTCTCATGGTGGGGTAGAGTTGCGCGGTTTTGTCACGTATCGCGGAAATCAGCGCGGACGGTGGCGACGAAAACCGTATGAACACGTTCGTGAAATAGTTTTTGTCTGGAAACTGCTGTGCGGGCACGAAGGCTTCCGGGGGTATCTCATCGCGGAGTCCTCCGTACTTTGTGTCCTTGACCATGCCGACAATTTCGTATTCCGTTTCCGGATAGTGAGGTTCCGCATTGGTGCGAATGGTTTTTCCCAGCGGATTTGTTCCCCCCAGGAACTGCCGGACAAATGTCTCGTTCACGATGACGACAGGCTGCGATTGCGCTATGTCGCGGGGGGTAAAGTCTCGCCCGGCGATAAAAGGGATTTGCATGGTTCGGAAGTAGCCGGGGCTTACCCAGGCAAACTTGGAGCTCCCTTCCGCGCTGCCGTTATGAACCGAAAGGGACCACGAACTGCCGTCCAAGGGAACATGGGTCGAAGTAGCGGCGGATTCGACCAGCGGAATGGACTGAATTTGTTCCAAGATGTCGCGCTTAAAAATTTCGTAGCGTTCCGGGGGGATATCGAGCCGGCGAAAGCTTACATAAACGCGCAGAATTCCGCTTTCGCGAAAACCAGGATCAAGCGTCTTCAGGTTCCAGAAGCTTCGCACAAAAAGAAGCGCGCCAACCAGCAATACCAGCGAAAAAGCAATTTGGGAAACGACGAGGGTTTGCTGGTAGGAAAACCTTTGGCGTCCCGCGGTCATTCCGCGGCCGCCTGATTTCAACGCGGCGCCCGGTTGTATTTGCGAGAAGCGAAAAGCGGGAGCAAGGCCAAACAGCAAGCATGTCGACAACGCCGTGATCGCGGTGAAGGACAGGACGCGCCAGTCAATATTCGTGACCAGATGGATCGGGTCACCTTCCGTGCTGAGAAGCCTTACCACGGTTCGGCTGAAGAACGAGGCCAAGCCGGTTCCCAGGATAGAACCGCTCACAGCCAGTACCAAACTTTCCAGAACCAATTGCTGTCTAATTCTTCCAACACTGGCTCCGAGCGCCAGGCGGACAGCCATTTCCTTCTCCCGCGAGCTGGCCCGGGCGAGCATGAGGTTTGCCAGATTGGCGCACGCAATCAGAAGCACCAATGCGGTGGTTCCGAGAAGCAACCAGAGAGAAGTGTCGTAAGTCTCGCCGGGGGCGCTCATTCCACCTCTGCCTGGATAAGCGGTCAGCCTGCGATTCTTATAGAAGTCCAGCAAGGAAGAGCTGTATCCGTCCGGGACGGTGGCTTCGAAAATCCCCGGACTTGCCGCATTCAGTTGCGCTGATGCTTGTTCGATCGACTTGCCCGGCTTCAGACGCCCCATCACCTCAAGCCAGAAAACGTCGCGCCGCGCGAGAGTGGTATCTCCGGCAATGAAACTGGGTACCGAGCAAGTAGGAAGAGCGACCTCGAATTCCTTTCCAATGTCCAGCCCGAAGAAGCTGGGCGGAGTTACTCCAATGACTTGAGTCGGACGATCGTAGATGACGATTCTGCTCCCAATCACCGAGTCCGCGCCGCCAAATTCACTTTGCCAAAGCGAATAGCTGATGACGGCGCCGGACAGTCCGCACTCCGGCCGGTCATCCTCCGGCGTAAACAGGCGGCCTCGGATAGGAACGATTCCGAGCAGCGGGAACATTTCTCCACTCACCCAAAGGCCCTGAGCCAGCCTCTCCTGATCTTTTTCTCCAATCGCATAAGGGGCGCTGCGCCAGGCGAAAAATCCAGAGAACGCCCCACGCTGCAATCGGATTTGTTCCCAGAGCGCGGTGCTGAGGGCCGTCTCGCTCGCTCTCCGGCCTATGCCCTGCAATTCGCCATTGATCTGGATTTTTACCAATGACGCCGGGTCGGCCACGGGGAGACTTCGCAAACGGACAGCATCCAACAATTGAAAGATGGCGGTGTTTGCCCCGATGCCGAGCGCAAGGGTAAGGATCGCCGTAGCCGTGAATCCCGGGCTCTTGCGCAAAGTGCGCAGCGCAAACCGCAAGTCTTGCAGGGCGGTCTGAAGCCAGAGCGGGCCATGCGCGTAACGCGTGATATCCGGTCCGCCGTCCGCGGGCACGGCGTGTTTGCTGGTAGTCTTCTTCAACAGACCATCCCAAGACTCATCGAGCCACTCGCCGTCGAAACACGGCTCGCAATTTCATACCTCTCATCGGGCTCCTCTCGCATCTTTTCATTAGATGCGGGTGCACCAAGCCGCGCACGAAAGGGATTCAACGCAAACTTGTGTCTAACCATTGGCTAGCAGAAGTCAGAAACCATGTCTTCAAATGCGTGCACCAGAGAATAAAGCGATACGTGTAGAAGATGCAACTCGTTTCGGCGGAATTGTTCGATGCTTGAGAAAGCGGCGGGCTACAGTTTGTCTGGGAAGAGAAAAGTACGCTTCGCAAGTTCCGAGGTAAGCGTTTCCACGCGATAGTATTTTTTCAGGATATTGTCTTCCCAGCGCAGGAGATCCGCATTGGCCGATGAGAATTCCGCCCAGGTCTGCGGGGAATTTGCCCGGGCGATTCGTTCCCGAATGATCAGGAGGAAGGCCCAGGTGATCGTTTCGTTGTAAAGGCCCGGCTTGCCGTGTGCCGCGGCAAAGCGCGTCAGATTTGTGGAGAAACGGTGGAGCGCTTCGAGCGGCGTAAATTTCTGCAAATACAAGAAAGCCATTTTGACATGCTCTGCGTGATGGAAAGAGCCATTCGGCAAAGTGCAGCTTTCAAATGCTTCCATCCATTCAGGGTCGTTCACGGAGGACCTCGGTCGTTCTGTTTTCGCTGTGAGACATGCAGGCGAGCACTGCCGCTGCGTAGACCACTAGTCCTCCTACGTCAAATTGACCGTGCAAGACATGCACAAGAGCGGCGAGCGCAAAAATGACCAGCAAGATATAACTGCCGAGGAGAGCCGTCCAGGGCAGGAGAAACAAAACCGCGGCGATGATCTCCGCGCCGCCAAGGACCGGGCGGAACCAGGAGGGCAATCCAGCCTTGGCCAGGAAATGCGCCGCTGAGTTGGAAAAGGCAAACTGGCAAGACTCCAGCAGGACCACCAAACCCAGGGTCCATCGCAGCAGTGGGATGGAAAAGTTCTTGAGGCGCGTGTTCATTTTGCGCGTGTGCCCTTTCTGGGCGAGTGACTGGGTCGCGATTCGGTAAGGCGGTGGCTCGCGCGGGAATCGAGGTCGAGCTCGTAGAATTTCTTCAAATCCTTGATGCGCTTCAGGCTTTCCGTACCGAAAGGGCATTTACCGTCGAAGGCGTGGAGCACGATGCCTTCGAGGAGATCACCGAGGCTCATATCGTGATACTCCCCGAACCCCTTCAACACTTTCAGGATTCGTTTTTCCATCCGGACGCCCGTTTGTACGCGCTCGACGACGAACTTTCTTTCCTCAGTCATGGTGACCTTTCCTTGTGTGGTACCAGGGTACCAAGATACCATGAGTACGTCAAGGGGACAGTCGCGAGGATGCCGCGCACGCAAGAGAAAATCTCAGTGTGCCCGCCATTCACATTTCCGTCATAAACGGAGAAAGAACTCGCCGGTAAATTGAGCTTCCCAGCGTATGCGATTTCAGCTATAAAACCAGGAGTTTCACCAGCCATCCACCGAGTCAAGGGGCGCCATGCCTTTCCACAAAAATCTGCTTCTCGGTATCGCTTTTTCCGCCGCATTGCTCCTTCATCCGGCCAGTGCACTGCATGCACAAACGACGCCGCCAGCCGCGAATCGCATCGGCGCCATTGAGGAATCTTCGCTCGTCGTATTGCGCGGCAATCGTCATCCTCTCGCGTCACCCGCCGACGATCGCGGAGAGGTCGCCTCCGATCTCCCGATGGAACGCATGCTGCTGGTTTTGACTCGGGACGCGGCGGCGGAATCCGCGCTGCAGAGTCTTCTCGCCAGGCAACAAGATAAATCTTCGCCGGATTTTCACGCCTGGCTTTCGCCCGCTCAATTCGCCGAGCGATTTGGCGTTTCCCCAGTGGATCTGCAAAAGCTCACGGGCTGGCTCACGTCTCACGGCTTTCGCGTGAACCGCGTTGCCCAAGGCGGAATGGCCATCGAGTTCAGCGGAACTGCCGCGCAGGTAAGAGACACTTTTCACACTGCCATTCATTCCTTTGTCGTGAACGGGGAAAAGCATTACGCCAACGCATCCGATCCGCAAATCCCGGCAGCCCTCGCGCCCGTGGTCGCCGGGATAGATACTCTGCACGATTTTCGGAAGCAGCCGATGATTCGCGCCCTGGGGAAAGCCAGCCGCATTGCCAACACGAGCTTGTGGCAGCCCGAGTTCACCTTTAGTGGCGCGGCCGGCGTGCAACATTATCTTGCGCCAGGCGACTTTGCGAAAATCTACAACACCGCCGCGCTCTACCAGAATGGAATCGACGGAACCGGACAAAGCATCGCCATCGTGGCCCGGAACAATATCAATCTCTCCGACGTGCAGATTTTCCGCATCGCCTTTGGACTTCCCGTCAACGATCCGCAGATCATTCTCAACGGCCCGGATCCCGGAAACCTGACAGGTTCCGAAGAAACGGAAGCCGATCTGGATATTGAGTGGTCGGGCGCGATCGCGCCGAAGGCCACCATCAAGTTTGTCGTCTCCGCCAGCACCAACTCGACCGACGGCGTTGATCTCTCTTCTCTCTACATCGTGGACAACAATCTCGCGCCGATTCTCAGCGCCAGTTTTGGCCAGTGCGAACAAACTCTCGGACAAACGGAAAACACTTTTTTCAACAATCTATGGGAGCAAGCCGCCGCTCAGGGCATTAGCGTGGTTGTTTCTAGCGGCGATAATGGCGCCGCCGGATGCGACAGCGACAGTCAATCAACGCCTGCCACCCAGGGGCTCGCCGTGAACGGCCTCGCTTCCACACCGTTCAACATCGCCGTCGGTGGAACGCAATTCAATGAAAACGGAGCGGACAGCACCTACTGGTCGGCAACCAACGGGCCAGACCAAACTTCGGCGCTCGGCTACATTCCGGAAGTCGTCTGGAATGAGAGTTGTGCCGACCCGAACGTATGCGGAGTCGCTTCGCTCTTCGCGAGCAGCGGTGGCGCCAGCACCCTTTACAGCAAGCCGTCCTGGCAGGCGGGGCTTGGCGTGCCGAACGATGGGCAGCGCGACCTTCCGGATGTTTCTCTCGATGCGGCTGCCGGACACGATGGATATTTGTTGTGCCAGGACGGCATCTGCGCCACCAACTCTAGCGGACAACTCATCAACGCCGAACTCGTCGGCGGCACCTCTGCCGCCGCCCCTACCTTCGCGGCCATCCTGGCGCTGATCGCGCAGAAAACCAATTCACGGCAAGGACAGGCGAACTTTGTCCTTTATCCGCTGGCTGCCGCTCAAGACGCTGCGAATTGCAGCGCGACCAGCCCTCCGCAATCTCAATGCATCTTCAACGACATCACCGTTGGGAATAACAATGTCCCCGGACAGACTGGTTTTCCCGCAACAGTCGGATACGACTTGGCCACGGGCTGGGGCTCCGTTGACGCAGCCAATCTCGCAGCGAATTGGCAGAACGTGACGTTCCGTTCGACACAAACCAAACTACAGCTTTCAGCCACAAACCTCACGCACGGAATGCCTGTAACCGCGACGGCGACCGTGACTCCGACTGCGGGTTCCGGGACGCCAACGGGTAACGTGGCCCTCCTCGCGGGAGGCTCTACGGGGGTGAATCTCGGCAACCTTAGCAACGGCACCGTATCCGGCGCGATTGAGACGTTGCCTGGAGGAACATACTCAGTCACCGCCAGTTATGGAGGAGACGGCACATTTGGCGCGAGTATTTCCGCGGGCGTGCCCATCAAAATAAATCCCGAGGCAAGCAACACAACATTCTCTGCGTTCGTCAGCGGCCAAGGAGGCAATCCGGCTTCCCAGGTCAACACGACCTACGGCGGCTTCCTCCAACTCCAGGTAAATGTTACGGGCGCTTCCCAGCAGGGAACGCCCACGGGGACGCTCACTTTTTCCGACACCTTCAACGGGAACACCAGCACGCTGCTGAGTGTTTCTCTCAACAGTCAGGGCAATGCGCAACTCCAGGAAACGCAGCTGGCGCTCGGAAATCATACGTTAAACGTCAGCTATTCCGGCGACGCGAGTTTTACCGTAAGTAGCGCGGGCCCCGTGAACGTCACCGTCGCCAAGGGACAGACCGAAACGATCCTCTTCCTCCCCTCAGGGGCGTTGCCTGACACTGCCGTCGTTTTGCAAGCCATCGTGCTTCCGAACGGCGCGATCGATTCCACCGGTACCGTGCAATTCTTCAACGGGAAAACGGCGCTGGGGATTCCCGTACAGGTGAGGAATTTAATCGCTTCGTTGACCACCACCCAGCTGTCCAACGGCTCGCATAGCATCACGGCAGTCTATTCCGGCGATGCAAATTTTGCAGGGTCCACTTCCGGTGCAGCCACCATCGTTATTGGCAATCCCGATTTTCTGATTTCCGTCAATCCAGGAAACGTGACAATCTCTGGAACTGGCCCCGGCATCACTAATATCTTGCTCACTCCCGGGGCAGGCCTGGGTTTCTCTGGGCCGATATCTCTCAGCTGTTCGGGACTCCCCACTGGTTCTTCCTGCTCCTTCCTGCCCGCGCAGCCCAGCCTCAATGGCTTTACGCCCCTGACGGTTGCGCTCAGCATCACCAAGCCGCCAGCCCAGGAGGCTGCCATTCACAGGGCGTTTCACAGCGGCGCCGAGCGGCTGGCCGTTTCGCTCGCAGGCGCGGCGTTTGCCTGCGCCTTTCTGCTGGTGCTGCCTGGGAAAAAGCGCGCCTGGCAACTTCGTGCGGTTTTGATTCTTGTGGGCGTACTTGGCGCGCTGGGTGGGTGCAGCGGCGGGATGAGCGTGGCGCCTCCGCAGAGCGGAGGCGGCGTATCCACGACTTCCTTCGTCGTGACCGTGAATGCCACTGGAGGCGCCGGAGCGCAAGCCGTCAGCCACAGCGTCACGCTTCAGGTCACAGTGCAGTAGGGGATCCGGGGGGCATATCGGCCTTTTGGGAATGCGCGCTCCATCTCCGAATCTTCGTTCCAACTGGGGGCCGCTCAGTCACGCGCGACTGCCGTCCCATAAGACTGCCGACATTTCTTTTTTGCACGAGCGTTAAAAAGCAAAGGAGCGCCGCACTCCCTTCAGGGGAGGGAGTCGCGGCGCTCTTGGGGGTTCTGGCTAGTTGGTTTGAGGGTGCTTTGAGGAACTACTAGTGGAGGGCGCCGTTACGCGCGCGGTCCGTGGCAAAACATGGCCATCGGCCCTTGCGCAAATTTTTTCGATTCTAGATTCTCTGGTCATTTACGCAATCGCTTCCCGTTGAAAATTTCGACCTTTCGTTTTTCTAGACACTCTTACCAAGTGCAGGGCGCTTGCCAAACGCTCCCGCTGCAACTTCTGCATTTTCCTCGTCTTACAAGTGCCCGCGAAAAGCAGAACTGCATCAACGCGGAACATTGTGCCTTTGGGGTACAGAGCGATGGGAGCGAGCCTAGCTACGCGCAACCGCCGCCCTTATCGAAAGCAGAGACCTGTTTGTTGGAGGAACCGTTTCAAGCCGCCGCGCCGCCGCTCTTTTCACGAGCACGCATTTCGTGCCCGTCACGTTTCAGATAGCGGTATAAGCTTGTCCGGCCGATGCCCAGAATCTGCGCGGCGCGCAAGCGGTTTCCCTGGCACAGTTCAAGCACGCGCTGGATGTGCAATTTGCGCACTTCGTCCAGCGAAAGCGGCCGCCAGTCCTCGCCCTCGGGCCTACGAGGGCTGCGGTGCTGCAAATGTTCCGGCAAGTCCGCGAGATCGATGAAATCTCCGGTTGCGGTAATCGCCGCTGTCGCGATCACGTTCTCCAATTCGCGCACGTTTCCCGGCCAGGCATGCTGCAGCAGCACGGTCTGCGCGCGCCGCGTCAGCCCGGAAATATTCTTTCCGTAGACTTCGTTGTATTTCTTCAGGAAATAGTGCACCAGCAGCGGAATGTCTTCGAGCCGCTCCGTCAAGGAGGGCACACGAATTTGAATCGAACTTAGCCGGTAAAAGAGATCCTCACGAAACCGCCCCGCCAGCACTTCCGCCCGTAGATCGCGATTCGTCGCCGCAATCAACCGCACATTGACTTGCCGCACTTCCGGCGACCCCACTCTCTGGATCTCCCGGTTCTGAATCACCCGCAACAGTTTGGCTTGCATCGCCAGAGACGTCTCGCCAATCTCATCCAGAAAAACCGTACCATTGTTCGCGTATTCAAAAAGCCCCGGCCTCGTGTCCGTCGCCCCGGTAAACGACCCTCGCACATGCCCAAAGAGCTGGCTCTCGAGCAACGTATCCACCATTGCTGAACAATTGCAGATCGCCAGCTTCTGCTGGCTCACCGGGCTGATGTTGTGAATGGCCCGCGCCACCAGTTCTTTGCCCGTCCCGGTGGAGCCCACCAGCAGCACGTTGGTGTAATGCTTCGCCACTTTCCGGGCGAAATCAAAAACCTCCAGCATGACCGGGCTTTTTCCCACGATTCCGTGGAACTCCAGATCTTTCAGCAACTGTTCTTCCAGCGCGCGCACCCGTTTGCGCTGGTCGTAAATCGTGGCCACCTCGTCCAAAGTTCTCTTCAGACGCACGCGGTCAATGGGTTTCGGTAGAAAGTCCGTCGCGCCCCGGCGAATAGCCTCGAGCGCCGATTCCAGCGTGTATTCCCCGGTCATCACAATCACGTGAATCCCCGGATCGCTCCGCAAGGCGCGGTCGAGGAACTCATAGCCGTTCATACCTGGCAGGTTTACATCAGCCAGCACCAGCCGACAACGACCAGAGCGCATCAATCCCAATGCCTCTTCCGGGTCGGAAGTGGTGATCGCCTCGTAGCCCATCTCATCCATGACTGCGGAGAGTAAATCCAGTTGGGAGTGATCGTTATCAAGAATGCACGGCGTCAAAGATGTCTTCGATGCCGTCAGCTCAACAGTCTTGCTATACGCGTGGGCCACACCCTCTACACTCGCAACGTTTGTGCCATCCCTGCGTCTTTCCTTCCTCTCCCGCCTATCTCTCGCGAACCTAGCTGCGTGTGGCCTCGGGCCCCGATCCCCTAAGAGAATCAACAATTTAGCGAACTTCTGCAGGCAATTCCTTCTTTCCTCCAGCAAATTCCGTCCCACATAGCGAGAAATCCCTCATCCACTCCAGTTCATATTGGGTCAATGTCTCGTTTCGGTGCGGAACTCCACAGTTCCACTCCCCGTTCCCACCCCGAGATATGTGGTTTCTAAGCCCGCCCGGGCTAGACCGCCGAACTCTCATGGCCTCTTCGTCGAGGAGCCACCATATTGAGGCGGAACTGATAAATTCCACTCTTCATTCTCCCTATCCCTTCCGCCTCGTACGCGACGGGTTGCGAACGATCAGGATCTCCCCCTTGCAGAAGCCGCACGAGAAGGATGGCGTTATCGTTTACCGCGCGCTTCAGTCCCACCTGTTTGCCGGACTCCTCATTCCATTGCAGTTCGCATCTCTCGACAAAAAATTGTTCTTTGCAATCCCAGCCGGATATTTCGACGGTATACTTACTAGTTGCTGGAAATGGTGCATTCCGATGCATCCGTAGCCTCCGCAGCTTGGAAATGCAGGCCAGGAACCATTCCTCAGGTCTTGTAACTTATTGAAAAGGAAAAGCTCGCCGCAGTTTAAGAGGCTTCCGAATGTTCGTCTCCGTTACACTGCTCGGCGGAGTGTTCAGTTACGGTGCACTAAACGCTGCCCGGAATAAGAAGAGCGCTCACAAAACCATAAATTGGGCCATAAATATAGCGAAACAGGAGGATACCCACGAGCAGGCCCGCCATAGCCCAGCTGTTGCCGCGGATCCAGTCCAGGTAGCGGTGCGCGGTCTTTTCGCTCATGAAGAGTAGGATCACTGTGCTGCCGTCGAGCGGCGTGACAGGAAGCAAGTTGAACGTGCCCAGGAGCAGGTTCAACCGGAAGAAAACGAGAAGTGTAATGGCCGCGAAATCACGCTGGCCCGTGACGGGGTCGGGGTGAAACCACCCCTGCGCAGCTCCCAAATGCAGGGCGGCCACGGCAATGAACATCAGCGAGAAATTTGCCGCCGGGCCTGCTAGAGCCATCCATCCGGACCGCCGGGGATGCCGCCGTTCCCAAAGCGGATCGTAGGGCGCGCTGGCCCATCCGAACATCGCATGCATGGAAATGTAGGAGAAAATCGGGATCACGATCATCCCCCAGGGTTCGCGCCGCATGTGAGGTACGGGATTCAGCGAGACTTGACCGCCTAGAGCCGCCGTGTCGTCGCCTCCGAGCTTCGCGACGAGCGCATGCGCCGCTTCGTGACACGTCGTCGAAAACAGAAACGCGACATACCATATGAATCCGAAAACAAGATCTTCGGGAGTAAGACCCGGCAAGTGATTTGGTCCTTTCGTTTGCGCAGCCCAAGCAGACTAGAGGTTGTCAGGCATGTTTGCAAGCGGCTCTCCTCCGCCTGATTTTGCTCTATCGGGACCTGCGGGAGGAAATGCGTGCGATTCCGTGCGTCGGTGGTAAACTCCAGCCATGCCAACCAAAACCAGCAAAAAGAAGAAGTCGGCCAAAACCAAGAAAACTTTGAACCGAAAGCCTGCGCCCAAGAAAAAAGCGGCCAAGAAAGCTGCACCTGTTAGGAAAGTCGCGCCTGCCAAAAAGACTGCGCTCGCCAAGAAAGTGGCTCCAAAGAAGAAGGCGCTCAAGAAAAATAAACCACGCGGCAAGAGCGAGGACGTAGACACGGTAGTGTTCGAGCCCAAGGGCCTGGGCGCACGTTCCGGTGGCCAGTCCGGTGATCTCCAGGGCTTATCGAACCGTGCGGGCGCGGATTCGGAGAGCGTGGACGAATTGCTCGAAGAAGGAAACGCGTTTGAAGCCGAGGTTGTGAAAGGCGTCGAAGACGTTCCTGACGCCGATGAAGGCGAAATCAGAACGCATGAAGTTCCTGAAGACGACGTTCCGGACGAGTATCTGGAAAAAGACCAGTAAGCGCAACGTTGGCCCACAAGCTCTAAACAAACGTTAGGCCGAAGGGATTCGTCACCCGATGAAGATTCAGAGAACCACGTTCGCGTTGATCATCGTTGTTTCGTTTTCCGTTGCGGCGCAATCTCGCTCCAATAAATCTTCCGTCAATCCCTCACCGGAATCCGCGCAAGCCTTTCTTGCCCGATGGGATTTGACGCTGAAGGCGCCGGACCGCGAATATCCCTCGTGGCTGGAACTGCGCGAGGAAGATGGACAACTCAAAGCCGAGTTTGTGGGCCGCTGGGGAAACGCCCGTCCGCTTCCTAGCGCGGCGCTCTCGAATGGTCAGCTGAAGTTCGTATCCCCCAAGGAAGAAGAAGACAGCAAAGCCGATTTGGTTTTCGAAGGAACGCTGAACGGAAAGATTCTTTCGGGCTCACTGAACGGTCCTGACGGCAAGACATGGCAGTGGACCGGGCGCAGAGCACCGGCGCTCAAAAGGACGACGTCGCCCATCTGGGATTCCCCGATCCCGCTTTTCAACGGCAAGGACTTAACCGGTTGGCACGAAGACAAGCCTGGCGCATCCCCCGTTTGGAAAGTCGAAAACGGCGTGCTAGTGCGTCCCGACCGTGGCCCCGAATTGATTAATAATTCCAAATTTGAAGACTTCGAACTCCACGTGGAATTCAACTGCGGCCCCGATTCTAATAGCGGCGTCTATCTGCGCGGCCGCTACGAAGTGCAAATCGAGACCGATTCCGCCAGCGATCCTCCGAGTCAGCGCATGGGCGGCGTCTACGGTTTCCTCGCTCCTTCGCCAGAGCCTGCGCGCAAACCCGGCGAGTGGCAGACCTACGACATCACGCTTATCGGGCGCACGGTCACCGTCATCCTGAATGGCCAGACCATCATCGACAACAAAGAAATCCCCGGCATCACGGGCGGCGCTCTCGACAGTCACGAAGAACTCCCTGGCCCCATCTACCTACAAGGCAGCGAAAAAGGCCGCGTGATGTTCCGCAGCATCGTCATCACTCCCGCCGGCAAGTGACCGCCTGAATCCTAAGCGCGGATTTCTTTTAGAGGGGAAAAATCTATTTTGATTGCTTCAGTAGTCTGCACAGAGTTTGTTCAGCTCGCTGAGCAAGTCTGCGAAGTAGCTCGGGATGTTTACCGACAAATTCATCCAACGCCGCGCGAAAGTTCATACCCGGTCTTTGTTCATTCTTGAGGATGCTGACAAACTCTGCCACTGCTTCCTGCTGTTTGGGGGTGAGCGTGGCGATCAACTTTAGTAGGTCTTGCAGTGACATCGTCGAGGCCTTCTTCTCGCTATCATAACCCAGAGTGGCGAAGTCTTCTGTCGCTCGGTTTTCTCGTTCTTGCTTAGCATTTGTACCTTTCTGCGCAACTCTTGCTTGAAGCGCGATTTCAAGGTACACCCATGTCGAACCATAGCCCAGTCGTGGGACGATGCATAACAACGCCCACTAGTTGCAGAGGAGTGCCGATGCCTAGACACTTGCAATACGTCCTCGCGGTTTTCTTCTTTGTTTTACCGCTTCAAGCAACGCCTACCATGGCACAGGAGCATCCAGTCGTGCTTAGGGCCGCGACCGTGCTCGATGGCAGTGGCCAAATACTCCACAACACGATCATCGTTGTCGAGGGCGGAAAAATCGCACGCATCGGGGGGGACGCGCCTGCCGGGGCGATCACTTACGACCTCACCAGCTTGACTGTCACGCCCGGCTGGATTGACACACATGCCCACATCTTCTGGCACTTCGACAACGGCCGCCTCGCCGGAAAAGACGAGCCACCCATCCGCGCGATGCTACACGCCGCCGACAACGCCATAGCCACCCTCAACGCCGGCTTCACCACTATCCAAAGCCCCGGCTCGCCCGAAGATAAAGATCTGCGCGAGGCCATCGCTCGCGGAATCATTCCCGGTCCGCGCATGCTGACCTCCCTCGAACCTCTTGACGAAAAGAGCGGCCCGCCAGAAAAACTGCGCGAACTCGTTCGCGAAAGAAAGCAGCAAGGCGCGGACTTCATCAAACTCTTCGCCTCAAAAAGCATCCGCGAAGGCGGTACGCAAACGATGTCCGACGAGCAACTTGCAGCCGCGTGCGGCGAAGCGAGATCGCTAGGCCTTCGCACCATTGTCCACGCGCATTCCGCAGAGTCCGCGAAAGCCGCCACGCTTGCCGGCTGCACCACCATCGAACATGGCGCCTATGTAACCGACGACGTCTTCGCGCTCATGGCCCAGCGCGGCACCTATTACGACCCCAACATCGGCCTCGTCCTCCAGAACTATCTCGAAAACAAAGAAAAATATCTCGGCATTGGCAACTACAACGAGCAAGGCTTTGCCTTCATGGAAAAAGGCATCGCCATCGTCCTGGATACCTTCAAGAAGGCGCTCACGCACAAAGATCTGAAAGTTGTTTACGGCACGGACGCCGTCGCCGGCGCACACGGTCGCAACTACGAGGAATTCATTGTGCGCGTGCGCGATGGAGACCAGGACCCCATGGCCGCGATCATGTCCGCAACCAGCATCTCTGCAGCATCGCTCGGTTTGAAAGATAAGATTGGCGCCATTGCTCCAGGAATGGATGCGGATATCATTGCGATGGACGGCGACCCCCTCCACGACGTCACCGCCGCCCGCCGCGTCGTTTTCGTCATGAAGGGCGGCAAGGTCTACGAAAATCTCGCCCCCGGGGCGAAGGGTTTTGCAGCCCACTAATCCAAACGCGCCACTCGACCTGCGCGATAGTGGGTCTTCGGTGTTCACTTCCGGCAATCGCGAAGCCCCGACCAATCTCGCGGAGTGACCGGAAACGCGACGCTTCGTCCCAGAAGCGGACGGTCTTTCGCGCGCCACGTTCTTCTCGATACTCAATTACTCCCTTATTTTCAATATCATAGCTAGCTGTGTGCATGGTGCTCGGGGTGCGACTCTGCCGCCTGACATGAGCGCTGCAAGCGTAACCTTAGACGCCTACAACCTCGAATCGGGAAATGCTCACGAGCTGCGTGCCGCCAAGCAGAAGGTTTTGGCGGATGCGCGTCTTGGCCATGGCGAGGCTTTTGCCGAAATGGTCCTGCCCTACGGGCCGGGGCTGTACCGCCGCGCCCTCCGGCTGACCGGGAACGCAGCCGACGCGGAAGACGCCCGCCAGGAAGCCCTGCTGAAAGCGTTCTCGCGCCTCAGCCAGTTTGCAGGCCAGCAGGACGAAGGCAAGGACGACCTCCACGCATGGGTTTCCCGCATCACAACGAATGCTTCCATCGACTTGATCCGCCAGCGCCGCGAAGGGAAGTACATCTCGCTTGAGGAGCCCGCCGCCACGTCGGACGAGACCTTCGGCAGCCGGCTAGCCGCGCGAACCGACAATCCCGAAGAAAGCTATGCGCGCCGGGAGATGCGCGTATTGATCGCCGGTGCTATCGCTCGCCTCGCCCCGGACCTGCGCCAAATCTGTCTCCTGCGCGATGTCCTGCAGTATTCAACGCATGAAGTGGCCGCACGACTCGGAATTTCCACTGTGGCGGTTCGGCTGCGGCTCTTCCGCGCACACCGAAGGCTGCGCGACGGTCTTCGTGACAGCATGCGTCAAAAGCAGCTACGTTCCGCCTCGGAGATGGCCTGCGTCCGCGCAGCAAAAATCGCGAAGACGAAGCGCACCGAGGATTTCCTGCCCATGAATTCTCAAGCCGAATACGCCTGCGGCGACTAGCGGATTACGTCCGCTAGATTTCGCTCTCTGAACAAAATCCCTGCACGTTAAATTCTTTACTTGCCGCCGCTTTGTCTTCTGGTGGCAGGTAGAAGCAGCCGCTTCGGTCCGCTAACGAAGCGGTTTCCACGTTCGTAGAAGCGAAAGAGCTTGTCCGCCGCATGAGTGATCCCTATCCGAACGGTAGCTCCAACGAGCGCTTCGGCGGTGCCGTTCCGCTTGTCGGTTTTGGATGGAACCAATACGCCCAACCAAAGCGGCCCGCGCGAAAAAAGATCAAGTCCATCGAGGCTTCGGTCAATCCGCAGCGCAGCTGCGAGTCGCCCGGGACCGCGTGTGAGATCGAGAAGCTCAATGCTTTTCCGGTGGCGCTGCATCAGCTCGATTCCTTCAAGAGGTTCCAACGCACGAATCAGGACTCCGCCGCCGATACCGCGACGTTCGCTGGAAATATTCAGCATAAAGTGCATGCCGTAATTGAAATAGACGTACACATGCCCATGCCGCAGAAAAAGTGTGCGGTTGCGCGGCGTAGGACCGCGAAAATGATGCCCCGCGGGATCTCCAGGAGGGTAGCCCTCTGCTTCTACGATGCGTCCGCTTAGCCGACCTTCAGGCAGCTCGCGCACCACAACTTTTCCAATGAGAAACCGCGCAAGCTCCAGCGTGTCGCAGGGAAGTTCTTTTCGAGTGAGGCGGCGAAGCTTGAATTGCGGAGTTTCCACGGCCACGGCTAGGTCGAACTTACGTCGGGCGGCTCGTTGTTAAACAGCCGCGCAAGTTCCGCATGGTCGATCACGACGGCGGGGTCCAACTGAATGGCGGCAAAATATTTCTTTTGAAACGCATCTCCCGATTCCGACGGGGCAAACATTTTGCGTGCCAGCGAAAAGGCGGTGCGAACGTCTTCCGCCGTGACTGGATTTTCTCCCGCAAGAGTCTCGTCCAGCCGGACGACAAACTCAGAAATGTTGTGCAGCCAACCGAATTGCTGGTGGTCAATAACCAGCCGGAAAAGTTCTCCAACTGTAACTTTGCCGTTTACGCGCTCGTAGTCGCGCCGTTCCATATCCAAGAGCGTCTTGTGAACACGCAAAAGCGCGAGGCGCAGCGTAACGAGCTTCTCGCGCGCGGCGGCATCGTCGTCTTTCCTTGCGAGCGCTCTGGCGTCAGCAGGATTCATGTTTAGCGTGTAGGTTTTATTGTCCGACAGATCGCCACGAATTTCCAATCACGATGCTAGATGGATTCGTAAGGGCACGGCACGCCGTGCCCTTTTCGCTTCGAAACTTCCACTGATCCGCCAAGAAACTCACTCGTGATACCGCTTCTCTCCCACAGGCAAAGCGATCGCCAGCCGGTTCTGTGGCGGCGGCAAAGGACACGTAGCAAACGGAGTGTAAGCGCACGGCGGATTCTCCAGACGGTTCAAATCCAGCACAAGCTCGCCCGGCTTGTCGAGCCCATGGCTGGGCAAAACGGTGTAGAGAAATCGGCAAGCTTTGTAAGTCGTCGTCGCACTAGTGGCGTCGCGCAGAATAAAAAAGAGCTGCGGCGCAGCCGGATCTTCGAGCACCGGCTCCAGCCGGTACGTCTTGCCTTCCAACACAAATTCCGCAACTCCCGGAACAGGTTGGGAATAAGTCGTCCCGGCCAGCGTCGCCAGCGTGACCGACTTCGGCGGGCTGTACGGGATCCATGTCGCTTTCACTCGATATTTCGCGTCCGGCGCGTACCAGTTCACTCCATGGAATCCGACCAACGTCGGCGACTTCGAGTCTTTCACTCTAAGCGCATACTTGGCTTCGCGCCGGATGACGTACATATTCAGCGTTCCGATGGTGATATGCGGAGCATTCTTGTCGTTGTCAGCTTCCACGGTCAGTAGCTGAGTTTTTGCCGGAGCATCGGCGACTCGCAAATCCGGCGGAAAGCCACCAGTTGGCGGCAGAAGCTGCACGCTATTGGCTTCAAGATGAAGAATCCCCATGTGCGCCGCGCTGTTGCCCGCAAGGCGAATCTTGTTGTCGGCCGCAGTGCCAAAAGAATTGTCGCCGGGCTGCAGCCATTCTAGCCCCGTGAGAGAGAGCCAGCCCGCGGGTTTCAACAGGTCGGCGACGTGTTGCTCGCGCCAGGCCGTGAGTTCATGTTCCCAGCTCGTGTCTTGAGCAAAAGCCGGCGCGACGATGAGCGCGAAGAAAATACTCAATAAACACAATTTGAGAGAGAGACGATTCGTTTGCATATCAGAAATTATATCGCGATAGGAGCCGACGTCGAGGCGGGCGGTAATCCTCCGTGCCCAAAAACACGCGGCGACACCGGGCCATCACAAATGGAGAATTACTGTCGTCTAGTATTGGTCTCGCCCAGATTGATTGCACGCTGGAACTTGCTTCGCCACGATAGCCTTTAATCCGCCCGTAACAATTTGCACCGAATCACAAATGGAAGACCATACGCTTTCGACCATGAAATTATTTTCTCCGCTGTAAGCAAACTTTGCAGCCTCGGCGGCATAACGGCGGCGAACCGCAAAACGTCTAATTAATCGAATTACCAGACCAAAATCCTCCGCAGGCCGGAACGTTGTTTCTGATGTTCCAGCGCCAGGAGACAAGAAAAGGGAGTTGCAAATGAAAGTTACGAAGCTCTTCACACTGTTGGTTGGCAGTTCTTTGCTGTTATCGGCCAGCGCCTTAGCGGGCAACGGCAACAAGAAAACACTTCATTTCGATACCAGCGTCACTGTCGAGGGCAAGTCGCTGGCGCCGGGCGAATATAAGTTCGAATGGAGCGGCACTGGCCCCGATGTGAAGGTAAACATCCTCAAGGGCAAGGAAACGGTTGCCAGCGTCTCCGCGAAAGTCGTTACTGCAGCGGTTCCGAACAAGCAAAGCGGCTATGCAGCAGCCGCGGGAAAAGACGGCAGCCCCTCACTCACGACGGTCTTTTTCTCTGGAGATAAATACGATCTGCAAATCGGCGACGCGACGAGTGCCACCACGAGCCAAGCCACGGATCCAAAAGGCTCAAACTAACGAGTCACGAAGGTTGAATTCGCGGCGAGTCTGATGATGCGAAAGGGGCCGAGCCAGGCCCCTTCGCGTAAATCAGTGGAGGCGAATGGACGCTTTCTAGACCGGATTGAATTCGTGCCGCAGGATCATTTCCTCGCTCAAGTTGCGCGCTTCGCGAAGTGAGGCCGTGGCCTTTGGATCGTTTGCATTTGCCGGCTCGGCGAGCAGTCGCTCCAGCTCTTCGTCAAACAACCGGCCGATGAATTCCGTTGTGTGCTGAACAGGCGCGCCGTTTTCGTCGAGAATCTCGACGCTGCTCGAATGCTGCATGCGCTGCGCGATCATCAAACGATAGATGCGATCTGTCGCGAGATCTTCCATGTAGCCATCGAGGAGACTTGCACCCTTTCCATTCAGAACGCCGTTGCGATAGCGAATCGCGGTGCGAATGGCCGCGCGTGTTCCCGCGATGGTGCGTTTGCCAACGCTCATCGGAATCGGTCTCAGATTCACGTGCGTGTCGTGGTTTGCCGGGCGCGCGCCGAGTTGATTGGGATCGGGAAATTGCGCAACGGCAATCGCGTTCTGATCGGGATGGCCGGTCCACGCGCCGTCCATCAAAGAAGTTGCTTCGTTCTTCTTGTCTTCCGCGAGCACTTTCAAAGCCCGCGCATTTAGTTCCGCATCTTCCCGGCTGGGAAAAAGCGCGGTCATGCCGCCAATGGCGAGCAGGCCGTGCCTGTGGCAAATCTCCGGGATCAACTCGCGTAGATTTTGGAAAAAGGCCACGTTGTGCGGAATCGTGTTGCGGTCGGGCAGCACCCACTCCGGATTTTCAAGATTAAAGTGGATCAAACTGGCCATGTAATCCCAGCGGCCAAGATTCAAACCGAGAATGTGTTCGCGAAGATTCCAGGCGAACTCTTCCATCTGATACGCGAGCGGATGCGATTCCACCAGCGCCATGCACTTGATCGCACCAGCCGGAAGCCCCTTCGCGCGAGCAATCATTTGGAAAAGATCGCGCCACCACAGCGCCTCGTCAGCGGACTCGGATTTTGGAATGTAGAAGCACAACGGATGCCGCAGCGTGCTGAAATCCACCTGATATGCCACCATGGCCACGTCGAAAAGAGACGCTGGCAAAAGTTCGCCCTCCAGAATTCCGGCTTGGTGAATATGCAAACCGCGCGGCCGCGTGAAAATCACCGTGCTGCTCGGCAATATTCCAATCGTTTTCTCGCGCTTTCGGTCGTAATACGTCAGCCGCCCTGCAAGCGCATCGAGAATATTCTCAATACCGCAAATCGTGTGTTCCCATGAATTCGCATTTGAGTCTTCCAAATCGAGCATCACGCCCGGCGCCCCGGAATTGAGCATCTTGACGACGAGCTCGGCTTCGTCGGCAGGCCCAGTCATTTGGTTTCGCTGGTCGGCGCACCACGCGGGAAGCTCAATCCGCCAGGAATTTGTTGTGGCTACGGACGGCGGCAAGTAGTTAGGCAATTTGCCGGCATGCGCCTCGGTGAGAGCGCGTTCGCGTCTCGCTACCAACGCCCGCTGCCGCAGCGTTAGCGCAGCATGCAGCGGCGCCAAAAACTCCAGAAAGCCTGCCGGCAATCCGCTTTCCAAGTCGAACTCTTCTGGCACGGCGTTAACGGACACGACGCGATTCGAGAAGGGCAGAGGCGCGGTTGCGGGGTTCAGTTTTGCGGTGGCCGTTGCCATTTCTTCTAAGACCTCCTGAGCAGGCATTCGAGCGGAGTGGGGCCGTGCGTAGAGAAGGGCAATTCAAAGGCCACTGGCTGCGGCCCGCGATATTGTAAGCGCCTTGTCTTCAATCAGTTAGAAGCATCACCCCGAAGTTCAAAGAATCAGCCAGGCCGCGGTGGGAACAAACGATACAAAAGTTCACTCCAGGGATGCCCAATTTCCGCAGGTTCTGACTCCGTGCGCGGTATGGCGCGCCGCGGCAGTGGCATCTTTGGAACTGCCCCGCCGCGCCCAGCAATTACTTGCCGCCACTCACGACCTGCAGGTTGTTCTTCACTGAAAATACATTCGGCACGCCGTTGGCTCGGATATTCGCCATGTTTTTATCAGTGTCGTTATCAACCACGCCGTCGAGCGTGACGTTCCCATTCTTCACAATAATATGAATGGAAGCCACTGAGGCATAACCGTAGCGCGATAGTGATGGCTCACCATAAATGGCGCGATAGAGCGCCTGACGCAATTGATCATCCATAGGAGCGGGAGGAAGAACTTCAATATTGCTAACGACTGAGCTGACACCGGCGACGCTTTTCACAGCGGCTTCAGCATCCGATTTAAGAGACGCACGAACAACTTGACCTTCAAGGAGCACTTTGTCACCCTCCACTCGGTACGAGAGATTGTCGAACACCGAGTAGTACGGCAGCATGACCAGCACGTGACGCACTTCCTTTGTGAGCTCCTGCTGCGACTTCGGCTCGTTCTGGTTCTTGGAGTGATGGAGCGGCGACGCTGGATTAGTGGGCAGGACCGCCAACTGGGCCGACATCAGCACTGCTACTAACAGGGCCCGGAATTCTTTTCTCATGTTCTTCTCCTCCGAGTGATTGCACTACCTCTAATGGTTAGATACAAGATGCACGGCGTTATGCACATACCGATTTGACTGTATGCGGGTGTTAGCATACAAATCGGACCCTGCAACTTGGCAGTCGGCGCGCATTGGGGAATGCTTGGCGCCAAGGTGTTTCGCCTGGATGGAGATTTTTAGAGGGAGCGCATCGAATTGTTGATTATCGGACATCGCGGAGCCTCTGGACACGCGCCGGAAAATACGCTGGCGGCGTTTAAGAAGGCTGTCGCGTTGGGCGCCGCTTTTATTGAAACGGATTTGCAGCTCTCCCGCGACGCGCGGTTTGTGGCCATCCACGATGATTCTGTGGACCGCACCACAGGCGGCCAGGGCAAGGTGCACGATCAGACGCTCGCGGTGCTGCGCCGCCTCGATGCCGGCTCATGGTTCGGCAGCGAATTTGCCGGAGAGCGCATCCCGACTCTCGAAGAGATTCTGGAGTTCTCGAAAAAAAATGATGTCGTATTTTATCTGGAACTAAAACCCAGCGGATCTTGGGGCGGAGAACACGCGCTGATCGGCGCGCTGCGGGAGTCTGGAGAAGCGGCACGCGTAGTGGTGATTTCGTTTGACCCCACGATTCTGGCGAGTTTGCGCAAGATCGAGCCCACGCTCATGACCGGCGTATTGTACGACGGGCAACTGCCCGATCTTCTGGCATCCACGTTGGATGTAGGCGCCCGTCAGATCGTAGTGCGCGGCGATTTGGTGACTCCTTCGATGATCGAGCAGGCCCACGCGCGGGATTTGCAAGTCGTGTGCTGGACGGTGAATCATCCTGCGCATATACGGTTGCTCATGGCCGCGGGTGTGGACGGAATCATGAGCGACTATCCCGACCGGTTAATTGCGGCGCAGAAGAAAGACATTTAGAAGAGTCAACTCGCGGCAGTCAGCGAATCACACAGCGCGGCGAACTGCGAGATGGAGAGCTGTTCGGCTCGTGCGTCAAGGCGCAACCCTTGCGCAGCGAGAGCTTCGCGAACGGTGTCCGGCGTTGCCAGCTCGCGCAAATTGTTGATCAGCGTCTTGCGCTTCTTCGAAAAACACAATTTTACAAAATCCAGAAAGGCTTCCTCGCTACGCAGCGCTAACTCTGCACGTTTGCCTGGAAGGCGAAGCGTTACCAGTGCGGAGCCAACTTCCGGCGGCGGGCTGAAAGCGATGCGCGGAATTTGCAGAACAAATTCCGGGCGAGTGTAAAGTTGCGTTGCGACAGTGAGATAGCCGTATTGCTTCGTTTCTGGCTTTGCCGTAAGTCGTATCGCGACTTCCTCTTGAATGACTATATGAATCTCATCAATCAAATCCGCAAACGTAAAGAAATGATGAAGAATCGGCGAGGTGATGTAGTAAGGCAAATTGCCGTAGAGGCGAATGCGCCGGCCACCGGCCAGCGCGGCTAGGTCGGTTTCCAGAACATCGCCTTGGACTACCCTGAGATTCGGCGATTTTTTCGTGAGGCGCTGGAGGCGCGCCATCAGTAGCGCATCCAGTTCGATGGCGATAACGGGGACTCCCGTGGCGATGAGATGTTCAGTCATTTCGCCGTGGCCCGCTCCAACTTCTATCCAGCAATACGATGGATCCAGAGCAGGCGAAGGCTGCAAAGCCGAGTGCGGAGAAACACCGATGACCCGCGCGATCTGTTCGCGCCAGTCGGCATCCGAAAGAAAATGTTGTCCAAGACGTTGACGAGCCATGCGCCGAAAGTGTATCAGGAAGAGCGTCCGGCGGTTCCAGTCGAGCGGTTCTGCCTTGACGAGGCGAAATGGGTCCAGTAGCGTAAAATGAATGTGAGCCGCGCGAAAGTTCCCGTGAATGCGCCAAAGAAAAGAAGGACGCGAAGAGCGCCCAAGGAATCGAGTAAAGAGAAGAAAGTGAGAATTCTTTTTGTAGCATCGGAAGGGCTGCCGTTCTCGAAAACCGGCGGCCTGGCGGACGTGGTCGAGGCGCTGCCAAAAGCTTTGGTTGCGCAGGGCCACGAAGTCGCCGTTGTGTTGCCGCGCTATCGCGGGACCAAGCCGAGCGCCGTGGTGATGCCGAGCCTAACGATTCCGATGGCGAACCGGCTACGATTTCCCGCCGTCATGGACGGCACGCAACTTTCTGGCGTTCGGTATTTTTTTGTCGATGACCCGGCATATTTCGATCGCGACGGTATTTACGGCAACAGCGCCGGAGATTTTCCAGACAACGCCGAGCGCTATAGCGAGTTCTGCCGCGCAGCCATCGAAATTGTGAAGCATGTTTGGCCTGCGGACGTGATTCATTGCCATGATTGGCAAACGGCGCTGGTTCCGGTGCTCCTGCGCACTTCCTACGGCGACGATCCGCTGGTGAAAGACATCCCCGTGGTGTTCACGATTCACAACATGGGCTATCACGGACTTTTCAAAACGGACGTTCTCGAACGCGCGGGGATTCCTCTGGCTGTCTACAATCCGGCTGGCATGGAGTTCTACGGCAACGTCAATTTCCTGAAAGCCGGCCTGGTTTATTCAGATTATCTGACGACGGTCAGCAAGAGGTACGCGCAAGAGATTCAGACTCCCGAATATGGATACGGGCTGGACGGCGTAGTGCGAAGCCGCGCTGATCGAATGGTCGGTATTCTGAACGGCGTCGATTATTCCGCGTGGAGCCCTGACAAAGACAAGTTTATCGCCATGAAGTATTCCGCGAAGGATATGAGCGGAAAGCAAGTATGCAAGCAATCGCTGCTGGAATTGTTTGGAATCGCGCCGGAGCACTCGGCGCGCCCCGTGATTGGCATTGTGTCGCGCTTCGCGGATCAAAAGGGTTTCGATTTGATAGCAGAAAAAGCGTTCGAGCTGATGAAAGAGGATGTTTCGCTAGTCGTGCTGGGATCCGGCGAACGCAGGTACGAAGAACTATTTCAGGCTATGGCAAACACCTTTCCCGGACGAGCCGGCGTGAAGATCGCTTACGACAACGAAATTGCGCACAAAATTGAGGCCGGCGCGGACATGTTCTTGATGCCATCGCGCTACGAGCCTTGCGGGTTGAATCAGATCTACAGCTTGAAGTATGGTACGGTGCCGATTGTTAGAGCGACGGGCGGTTTGGATGATACTGTCGAGCCGTTCGATTTGGAGCATGGCACGGGAACGGGCTTCAAGTTCGCGGAATATTCCGGTGGCGCGATGATGCATGCGATTCGGCAGGCTTTGCATCATTGCACCGACGAGCGCATCTGGCGGCGCATCCAATTGAACGGAATGGCTAAAGACTTTTCCTGGAAGGGGCCGGCTGCGGAATACGCGAAAGTGTACGAAGCGGCGCTGACCCTTCGAGGCGCTGGGCAGGCGGGACGAAACCAAATGTCTGTTACAACATCTAATTGAACTGACGAAGGAGATAAAACAGCGGCCTAGCGGCAAGCTGTTGAGGACAAACGACATGGCTGAAAACATCCAAGCAGTGACAGACGGGAACTTTGATGCGGAAGTTCTTACCGCAAGCAGTGCGCAGCCCGTGATGGTGGACTTCTGGGCGGAGTGGTGCCGTCCTTGCCACATGCTCGCGCCGACGGTTGCCGAGATCGCGCATGATTACGCCGGCAAACTCAAGGTGATGAAGCTGAACATCGACGAAGCGATGAACTCGGCGGCACGTTACAACATCCGAGGAATCCCGACGCTTCTTCTTTTCAAAAACGGGCAGATGGTGGAACAGATTGTAGGTGCGCAGCCAAAGGACCAGATCACCAAGGCGCTGGACCGGCACATATCGTAAATTGCCGGGTGATTCGCCGCGCGAAAAGCCTAGCAAAAAGATAGGAAGATGGGCGGGGCATGTCGTACAGTTGACTGCGGCATGCCCTTTGCTTTTTGCTGAATTTTGCAAGTGATGGAATTTGAGGAGCATCGATTGGCTACTGCGGAAACAGCAGCTACAACAACGCGGACAGTGAAGCCGGCGAGTCACCCTCCGTTGCTGGCCGGAGACCGCGGGCCGATGGCGGTATCTCGGCCTGGCCTGCACGGAACGGTGTTGAAAATTCTGAGGCCGTTGCGACGCGGAGTTATTCTGGATTGTCCTACGGGCGAGGGAGCTCTCGCGCAGGATATGCTTGCGGAGGGCTTTGCTGTGCGGTGCTGCGATCTTTATTCGGAGTTGTTCCGCCTTGACGGCGTCGAGATCAAACGTGGCGATCTTTCAGGAACACTCCCCTACGCGTCCGAATCGTTTGATTACATCACCTCGCTGGACGGTCTGGAGCACATTGACTCGCCGCCGCAGGCGTTTCGCGAATACAAGCGTCTACTGAAACCGGGCGGACACTTGATCATCAGCGTGCCCAACATCATGAATATCGAGGAGCGGCTGAAGTGGCTGCTCTTTGGTTATACCTCGCATTTCAAGCCGCTTTCGGAACAGTCCAAAGCCAAGATTCATTACGACTGCGCGGGAATGGACGAGATAGTCGTCCACGCCAACCCGATTGGGTACAACGAGCTTCGGTATTACCTCGAAAAGAACGGATTTGCAATTCAGGGAGTTTATCGCGACAGAAAAAAAGGGAATCAGTGGCTCTACTGGCCGCTGGTGGCGTTCATCCGGCTGCTCGCTAAGCTGACGCCAGAAAAGCGGCGTAAGGATCGCTGGACTGACGAACTAGCCTCGGATCCGGTGCTGCTCGGCGGCAACACCATCATCATTCATTCCATCCTAAAATAACTAGCTGGTTGGGGCTGTTCCTTTGGCGGTCGCTGATGCGAATTGCCTATGCTCTGATTCGCACACGGTATGTTTGACGGCGCAGGCAAGTCGACTCTGGACTAGAATTGTGAGATTGGAGCGGGTGACATGACAGTGAAGCGTTGTCACTGGGCAACGAGCGAGTTGAACATTCCTTATCACGATGAGGAATGGGGCGTGCCGCTGCACGATGACCGCGCGCTGTTCGAGCTTTTGATTTTGGAAGGGGCGCAGGCGGGGCTGAGTTGGGACACGGTTTTGAAGAAGCGAGCGCGGTATCGCGAAGTGTTTGACGGTTTTGATGTTCAGAAAGTCGCGAGGTACGACAAGAAGAAAGTGCGCGAACTTTTGAAAGACGCCGGGATTATTCGGAATAAGTTGAAAATCGCGGCGACGATTTCGAATGCGCAGGCGTTCTTGAAAGTGCAAGAAGAGTTTGGGTCGTTCGATAAATACATCTGGCAATTTGTGGGCGGCAAACCAAAGCAGAATGCGTGGAATGCGCACAAGCATTTACCTGCTAAGACGGCGGAATCGGACGCGATGAGCAAGGATTTGCAGAAACGCGGCTTTCGGTTCGTAGGTTCGACGATTTGCTATGCGTTCATGCAGGCGACGGGAATGGTGAACGATCACTTGGTGGATTGCTTCCGCTACGCCAAATTAAACAGATAGAAGCGCGATTTTGCGGACTTTGCATGTGCGCAGAGCCAACTATCGCTTGCTTGCGTATAGGGCGAGGCGAGCTTACGATGAGAACCTGACGTTTTCGGGTGCTTTCCAACCCAGTAAAGGTAAAGTGATCGTTGAGTCGCGGAAGTGTGGTTTGTGTGATTGAGGAGAACTCCGGCATGAAATCGGTGGTGGTGGTCGGCGCGCAGTGGGGAGATGAGGGCAAAGGCAAGGTGGTGGATTACCTTGCAGGGTCATTTGATTATATTGCGCGCGTAGCGGGCGGGCATAACGCGGGGCATACCGTCATTATTGGTAAGGATCGTTATGTGCTGCAGTTGATTCCCTGCGGGATCTTGCGGCCGAAGCAGCAGGCGGTGATTGGAACGGGTGTGGTGGTCGATCCGGCGGCGCTTGTTGCGGAAATCGAGACTTTGGCGAAGGCGGGGATCGACGTAAAGGGGCGGTTGCACATCAGCAATCGCGCTCACTTAATTTTTCCGTATCACCGCGAATTGGATAAGGCAGCGGAAGGCGCGAGAGGCGCGGACAAGATTGGGACGACTTCACGCGGGATCGGGCCGGCGTACGAAGACAAGATGGCGCGGCGCGGTTTGCGAATGTGCGATTTACTCGAGCCGGAGTTGTTTCGAAAGAAAGCGGCGCGCGTGATTGCGGAGAAAAACCGGCTAGCGAAGGGCGCTTACGGCGCGAACGTTGATTTTTCGAATGAAGTGGAAGCGACTTTGAAATTGGGCGAGAAAATTCGCGGATATATTTGCGATACGGCGGAATTGGTGAATCGCGCGCTCGATGAAAGGAAGTCTGTGCTTTTTGAAGGCGCTCAGGGAACGATGCTGGACATCGATCATGGGACATATCCGTATGTGACTTCTTCCAGCGCGATTTCTGGAGGCGCAACTACGGGTGTGGGAGTCCCGCCGACAAAAATCAAGAACGTGTTGGGAATTTCCAAGGCTTACACCACACGTGTGGGCGGAGGACCTTTTCCGACGGAGATGCCGGAGTTGGAAGCTCAGGAAGTTCGCGAGCGCGGAAAAGAGTTTGGAGCGGTGACTGGGCGCGCGCGGCGCTGCGGCTGGCTTGATTTGATGGTGTTGCGTTACGCGAAAATGATCAACGGGATCGATTCGCTGGTGGTGACGAAGCTGGATGTGTTTGATACGCAACGCGAGATTCAAGTGTGCGTCGGGTACAAGTACAAGGGCAAAACGCTGAAAGAGATGCCGGCTCTGGCGGAGGAGTACGAGCAGGTTGTACCGGAATACAAGACGCTACCGGGGTGGTGCGAGACGACGTATGGCGTGAAGGACGGCGCGAAATTGCCCAAGGCGGCTTTGGACTATTTGCGGTTTATTGGGGATTTTCTGCAGGTGGAGATTGGGATGATTTCTACTGGGCCGGAGCGGGATGCGACGATTGTGCCCGCGGGAACTTTGTTGGCGCGGTGGCTGTAGAAAAAGCGAAGGAAAAGATTTTGCACAGAGGGCTCTGAGAACACAGAGGGCACAGAGAAGAGCAAGAAAAGGCCTCGAGAAATAGCCACCGATGCTCACCTACGAGCAAGCCCGCCAGAACGTCATCGAACGATTAACTGAGAAGAAAGGTCCGCGCGCTACGGAACAGGTGCGCGTGGGAGATGCGCTGGGGTACGTTTTGGCGCAAGAGGTGAAGACTGATCGCGAGTATCCCCCGTTCAACAGGGCTACGCGCGACGGGTATGCGGTTTTTGCCGCGGATGCGAAAGCGGGAGCAACGCTGAAGTGTACCGGCGAAATCAAGGCGGGGGACCGAGTCACTAAAGAATTGTGGGCGGAAACTTGCGTTCAGATTATGACCGGCGCGGCGGTGCCCTCTGGCGCGGACGGTGTAGTGATGATCGAGCACACGAAGCGAGATGGAGACGAGGTTCGCTTCGAACGCGACGCGGTGTCAGGACAGAATTTTGTGCCGCGCGGCAGCGAGGCCCGTGCTGGACAGACGCTCTTGACGCCGGGAATGCGATTGGGTTATGCGGAACTTGCGCTTGCAGCCCAAGTGGGCGCCGCGGAGTTAAAGTGCGCCTCGAAGCCGCGCGTGGCGATTCTTTCCACTGGCGACGAGATCGTGCCTGTTGACAGCATTCCTGGGCGATTTCAGATTCGAAACAGCAACAGCGTTTCGCTCGCTGCGCAAGTGCGGCTGGCGGGAGGCAAACCCGTTTTGCTCGGGAACGCGATGGACCGCGAAGATGATTTGTCATCAAAGATTCGGCGCGGGTTGCAGGAAGACTTGCTGGTCTTATCGGGTGGCGTTTCGATGGGGAAGTACGATTTGGTTGAAAAGGTTTTGCGAGATATGGAGACGGAATTTTATTTTGATGCCGTGGCGATACGGCCGGGGAAGCCGGCAGTGTTTGGAAAGTGCGGCGAGAAATTTGTATTTGGGCTGCCGGGGAATCCGGTGTCGACGATGGTGACATTCGAATTGTTTGTTGCGCCGGCAGTGGATTTGTTGAGTGGGGCGGACGCGCGGACGTTGCCGATTGTGGAGGCGCGGTTGGGCGAAGCTTTGAACGAGAAGCCGGGCGTGACGCATTTCCTGCCGGCGCGGATGGAAGGGCACGGGGCGGCGAGAGAAGTGAAAGTTTTGAAGTGGCAGGGATCGGGCGATGTTTCGGCGTTATCGAAGGCGAATTGCTATGTGGTAGTGCCGGCCGAAAAGGAAAAGGTAGAGGTTGGAGAGAAAGTCGAAGTGATGGTGCGAAGAGACTTGCTGTAAGGTGGGCACCGAGAAAGACGAAGAAAAATCTTTACACAGAGATCGCAGAGACACGGAGGCCGCAGAGAAGGGAAGAAATGAAGAAACTGTCACACTATGGGCGCGGCGGAGAGGTCAGGATGGTGGACGTGTCGGCGAAGGTGGTGACGGCACGGACGGCTGTAGCCCAGGGTTTCGTGAAGATGAGCCCCCTAGTGGTACGCGCTGTGAAGCGATTGAAGAATCCCAAGGGGAACCCCTTGGAAGTGGCGCGGATTGCGGGGATTGCAGCCGCAAAGAGGACGGCGGAGTGGATACCTCTTTGTCATCCCCTGCCGCTGACGCACATTGATGTGACTGCGCGGCTGTGCCAAAATGGCGTTGAAGTTCGCTCCGAAGTTACGGCGACTGCCCAGACGGGGGTGGAAATGGAAGCCCTTGTCGCCGTTACCGCTGCGGCCCTCACGGTCTACGACATGTGCAAAGCTCTCGATAAAGGGATGGAAATCGGCGGGATTGTTCTCGTCGAAAAGACTGGCGGGAAGAGCGGAGACTTTTTCCGTGGCGCGAGCGTTGCTGGCAAACACAAAATCAAATCAAAGAAAACGACCCGGAGCCGCAGCCGATGAGCGGTGCGGGCGCAAAGACAGTCAAATTGCTGGTGGCAGATGACAATCCGCTAGTCAGGGATTTGGTTGTCAAAGGGATGGAGCCGTATTGCGAGGTCGAAACGGCTTCGGACGGCGCGGATGCGCTGCTGAAAGTCATTGACACACCTCCCGACGTGATTCTCTGTGATTACAAAATGCCAGGTTTGGACGGACGGCAGCTTTTTGAAAAACTGCATGGGCGCGAAGCGACGCGGCACATTCCGTTTTTATTCATGGCCAGCAGGGCGGATATTGAGGAGCGGCTGCGGCCGTTGGTGGATGGCGTCGAGGATTTTGTCACGAAACCGTTTCTGGTGAAGGACCTCGTCCGCATCGCGAAAAAAGTTGTGGACCGTCTGCATCTGGAAAAACTGCAGAAACGCGCTTCGCGGCCCGGCGTGATTCAAGGACGTCTCGAAGAGATGAGCATGATCGACCTGATGCAGTCCTTGGAGATGGGGCAAAAGTCGTGCCGCCTCGTGGTGAGCCACAATGGCGAACAGGGCGAACTATTTTTTGCGAACGGACAATGCCGCGACGCGAAGATAGGAAAAATCGAGGGCGATGACGCGGTCTATCGCGTGGTCTTGTGGACGGCTGGCGAATTCGAAATTGATTTCAACGCGGCGAACTCTTCGACGCGGACGACAACGACGCGGAACACCACCGGCCTCCTGATGGAAGCGATGCGGTTGATGGACGAAGCGAACCGCGACCCCGTGGAAACGAAGTAACCTGCCTGATGCGCGTCGCAGTGCTCACAATCAGCGATACAGTTTCACGCGGGGAACGAGAAGACCTCTCTGGTCCCGCGGTGGTCGCTGTGTGCCGGGGCTTGAACTGGGAAGTGACTTCGGTGCTGCGCGTTTCGGATGATCCGGCAAATATTCGCGAGCAGTTGCGTGAATTGGCCGACTCCGGCCGCGTGGATGTGATTCTGACGACGGGCGGCACAGGGATCGGACCGCGAGACAATACGCCTGAATCAACGGAGGCGGTTGCGGACCTGATTGTGCCCGGAATTGCCGAAGAGATGCGACGTAAAGGATCGGTGCTTACGCCGACGGCTGTGCTTTCGCGAGGCATGGCGGCGGTTCGGGCAAAAACCCTAATTGTGAATCTGCCCGGTAGTCCGAAGGGCGCAGCCGAGTCGCTGGATGCCGTGGCGCACCTCCTGCCACATGCAGTGCATGTGCTTCACGGTGCACGGCACGATTAATTCTTCTACTGCTTCGCGCGCGGAATAATTGGCAAAACAATTCGAGAGGAGTGTTCCGCATCGTGGTAGATGCGGATGTGGCCTAGCTGCGTCTGCGAAGCGGTGATTTCGGATTCGCCAGTTTGGAGATTCCGAGAGAAATGAGGCGAAAAAGCGGCCGAGATTTGCACACGAATGCGGTGACCTGCGCGAAAAACGTTGCTGGTAAGCATGCGATCCAGATGAAATAGATAGACTTTGCCCGGAGTGAGAAGTTCGGGTTTGAGGGAGGCGTCGCGGTAGCTGGCGCGGAGAACGTCGAGGCCGGGACTCATGAGATTGAAGGCCGTGCCATCGGGAGCAACGTCGAGCAGCCGCACCCAAAGATCGAAGTCGGGAACGTCGGCAGAGACGAAGATTTCCGCACGGATCGGGCCGGTAACTTCGGTGTCGGCTTCGAGAGCCATCGCGTCGAAGACGAGAACATTGTCGCGGCCGGCGAAGGCGCGATAGTCATGTGCGCCGTACTCGGTATAGGGATCGGTTAGCGGATGTGCGGGATCGGAGACGAACTCGGAAGTCCGCGCGGACGGGACGATCACTGATGAATAAAGTGTGCCAGTGCGAGAGGAGGCTCCCGATGCGTTCAAGTAATAGGAGGTTTCTTTCGCGCGCGTAAGCGGCCAGGAATCTTCGTCGCGCCATGCGTTGTCACCCATGACGAAAAGGCGGACGGGTTTTTCACGATCGACGCCGTTGTCGATGTTGCGAAGATAGTGGTCCATCCAGCGGAGAATGAGTTCGTCGTAATCAATCGGAGCGGCAGAGCTGAATTCGCGCTCGCCGGACTTGGATGCATCCTGACCTCCGTGCGTCCAGGGACCGATCATCGTATGTGTGCGCGGATCTTTTTCGCTGCGGCGCGCGGCAAGCAAGCCGTTGAAGTTCGTGGTCGCGCCATCGGGGCCGTAGGCTTCGTCGTACCAGCCGGAAAAATTCAAGACGGCGGCGTGAACGCGATCGTATTTATTGCGAAGCTCCGCCCAGTCCCACCACGGATCGGCTGCCGGATGCGAAAGCCACTCGTAATAAAAAGGCGCCACTTGTTTTAGGTCCGGCAGGTCGCGCAGCGGCAGGAAATTCTGCAAGCGTTCGTGATCTTGTTTCCAGGATGCAGCGGCTTCTTTGCGCGTTTGCGAACCAGGAAGATTCTTGCGGCGGCGAGCGTCCGGGGCGATGTTGAACCAGATCCAGTCCAGCCACGAGCCGTCGAAGACGCCGCCGGAATAGAAAAAATTGCGCGGCGTGGAGAAAGTCATCGCGGGGACCATGGCTTTGAGATGTGGTGGATTCTCCACGGCTGCGAGCCACTGGACCGCGCCGGGATAAGAGAGGCCGAACGTGCCAACGTTTCCGTCGGACCACGGTTGGCGCGCGGCCCATTCGATAGTGTCGTAGCCGTCGTGGCCTTCGTTTTGATAGGGGGAGAAATCGCCATCGGAGGCGTAGCGGCCTCGGACGTCTTGAATTACGACGGCGTAGCCGCGAGCCGCGGCCTTTTCAAATGTAGAGCCTTCCTTCAGGGCGAACTGCTTGCCGTAAGGTGTGCGGTAGACGAGCGTGGGGAAGCGTCCGGTGGCGTTTGGGAGCACGACGTCCGCGCGCAGGACAACGCCATCACGCATCGGCACCGCGACATCTTTCGCGACATTGAGAGCGGGCGACGATTTAGCAGCTTGTTGCCAGCCGCCAGCGAAGAAGGGCAGGGAGGTCGCAAGCAGAAGCGCGATCGGCAGTAATAAAGCGGAACGACGCAAGTTGGGGAAGCCTCCAGGACTGACGTAAAGCTACACTGGCGGCATTGTACCCGAAGGCGCGGCGAAACGGTGGTTGACGCGCGTGCGTGCGTCGTCAACAATGTTTGCACTATGGCGCAGAAACTTACGGACAAAAAGCTGGCGGTTTTAGGGATGGGGAAGCTCGGCGGGATTTTGCTGCGGGCGTACCTGAAGCAGGGGTTGTTTTCGGCGAAGCGCGTGACGGCTACCGTGAAGCACGCCGAGAAGGCTGCGGCTCTATCAAAAGAGCTCGGAGTCAACGTAGCTACAGAAAACCGGAAGGCCGTGCGCGGCGCGGACATTGTTCTGCTTGGAGTGAAGCCGCAAGTGATTGGCGAAGTGTTGAAAGAGATTGCGCCGGAGTTGAGCGAGAAAACTTTGGTGATTTCGGTGGCGGCGTCGGTACCGACGAGTTACATCGAGCAACACGTGGGCGCAAATGTGCCGGTCGTGCGCGCAATGCCGAACACTTGCTCGAGAGTGGGGATTGGGATGACGGGAATTTGCAAGGGCGCTCATGCCGGTGCGGAGGATTTGGATACGGCGAAGGCGATGTTTGACGCGGTGGGGCGGACCGTTGTGGTCGATGAAAAGCACATGGATGCAGTGACCGGACTATCGGCGAGCGGGCCGGCGTTTGCGTACATTATTTTGGAGTCGTTCGCCGAAGCGGGCGTGAAAGTGGGATTGCCGCGCGACGTTTCGACGCTGCTTGCGGCACAGATGATGAAGGGCGCGGCGAGCGTGGTATTGGAGACAGGCGATCATCCAGCGCTGCTGAAGGACGCCGTTACGACACCGGCTGGCTGCACCATTGACGGAATTTTGGAGTTGGAAGAAGGCAAGCTGCGCGTCACGTTGATCAAAGCCGTTGTGAAGGCGACGCATCGCGCGGGAGAATTGCTGTTCGAGAAATAGCGGCAAAGCCGCGCCGGATTCCGCTTGGGCGATTGCGGCGGAATCCTCCTTCTGAATGATTCACACCCTCATTAACGTTGTGCGCGGATTTCTCAGCGGAGACGGTGCGCTCATTCTCCCAGAGATGGAGCTCGTGCTGTTTGCGTGCGGGATTTTGCTGATCGATCGCTGGCTTGCTGCAAACGAAAAGCATTGGAACGCAGTGCTCGCGCTGGCAGGGACGGCCTTCAGCGGATTTACGTTGTATGTACAGCATGGAAAGATGCAGGCGCTGCGAAACGCTAATCCCGAGTCGCCCGGACTTCTCGGTCTGCATCAAAGCGTTCTGGTCGATCCGTTCTTTCTTTTTTTTGCGGCGCTCTTTCTGGCCGCCACAGCGCTGATTATTTTGCTTTCGGTGCGCTATCTGGAGATGGAAGACGAGAGCGGCGGAGCATTTTACGCGCTGCTTCTGTTTGCGTGCGTGGGCATGATGTTGATGGTTTCGGGCGTCGATTTAATTGTGGTATTGCTCGGGCTGGAGATTATGGGTCTGAGCTGCTTTTTTCTTGCCAGATCTTCGCGGGGCGAAGAGCGTGGGAATGCAGCGGCGCGAAGTTACGCCTTTCTTTGGGCTTGTAGTTCGTTTCTGTTGGCTGGCAGTTTTCTGATGCTTTACAGGCTGTATCAATCGACGAATCTTGGGCGAATCGGCGCGATCCTCGAAGTACGTTTAAACAATGGCGTGCCGTTTGCCGGGCTTACGGCTTGGCCGTCTGCGCTGGCACTGGTCTTGCTTGCTGCCGGCACATTTTTCTTGATTGATGCGGCGCCGCTCCATTGGTTTGCGCCTGGCGTTGGCGAATCGGCGCGAACACCGGTTGCCGCATACTTGAGCGCGGCAGCGAAGACGGCAGGCTTTGCGCTGTTCCTAAGATTTGCCTCCTTTTTGTTTTTGTTTGCGCACCAGAAGTGGATTCACGTTTGGGGCGGCGCTGCGATCGTATCGCTGTTGTGGGGAAACATTGCCGCGATGCGGCAGAGCAACTTGAAGCGACTACTCGCGTATGGGTCCATCTCGCAGACGGGATTTATTCTTCTCGGGCTGGTTGCGGGAACTGAGGCTGGGTTTACCGGCATCTTGTTCTACCTGGGCGTCTACATCTTTATGACGCTGGGCGCATTTGGAATTTTGATCGCGTTGCGGCAGCCCGGAAGTGACGTGATGGAATTGCGCGACCTGGACGGTTTGTTCTGGCGCAGCCCGGCGGCGGCGCTGCTTCTGCTCGTTTTCATGATGTCGCTCGCGGGGGTACCGCCGACCGCGGGATTTTTGGCGAAATATTTCATTGTGAAAGCGCTGCTTGCACATCCGCATCCCGAACTTGCGGCGTTTGCAGTCGTTAACGCTCTGCTCAGCGTCTACTGCTATGGCCGCGTAGCGGCACACGCCTTGAAAAAGCCGAGCGCCGCGCCGCCGCTCGAGGTGCGGGCTCTAGCGATAAGCAACGGGCAGACTATCGCGCTGACCGTGGCCGTATTTGTGTCGCTCGGAGCGGGGCTGTATCCTGAACCATTCCTGCGCTTGGCGCGATATGCCTTTGGACAATAATTTTGGACAATAATCCCAACAAGGCGGACTCAGGCTCTTCTTCCGGCCAAAAGGGAACCGGCGCGAACGCCCAGTTTGCCATGGCGATAGACCTGCCGATCATATTCGTCGCCGCGGTCGTTATTGGGGGCGGCTTGGGATATTTTCTCGACCACTGGCTGCACACTAAATTCATCTTCATGTTCGTTTTTGGCGGACTGGGGTTTGTCGCCGGATTGCGCGAGATCCTGCGGCGGTTGCCCGGTTGATGGCGATGGAAAGCGCTGACCATCCTTCGCCAAGCGAGATTGCACCCGCCGTGGCGGCGGGTTTCGTCCGCACGGAGCAACGGATCGCCTGGCTGACGCTGGTTCTTGGCGGAGCAACCGCGATCATCGTGGCTATCCTGCGTCACCGTGCATGGGCGGAAGGCCTGGCGATAGGGACAGCGCTCGCGTGGCTGAATTTTCGCTGGCTGAAACGAGGGCTGGACGCTCTGGTTGCAGTCTCCACAGCGCAAGAGGGGTTTGCCAAGCCGCAGATTCCGGTTGGAACCTGGTTTCGCCTGATGTTCCGCTACGGCTTGATAGCCTTCTGCGTGTATGTTATTTTTGAATATCTGAAAGTTCCCCTTGCGAGCATGGTAGTGGGTTTGTGTGCTTTAGGAGCCGCGACAATCACGGCAAGTGTGTA